>Ga0137403_10009173_pt1 | contig 11014 bp, 8 predicted proteins | sample CZOMad2_1_16fung_FD_122057 | JGI IMG/M metagenome (GOLD analysis project Ga0137403, IMG submission 122057) | Vadose zone soil fungal communities from Angelo Coast Range Reserve, California, USA - CZOMad2_1_16fungal (Hybrid Assembly) | ecosystem: Environmental > Terrestrial > Soil > Vadose zone...
TAGTCGTCTTCGCCGATGAGGATGGCGGCGCCGAGGACGGTGGTCCAGAGGCCGCGCTTGTCGCCGACGGCGGATTGCGTGACGTTCATGGTGCGGACGATTTTGTTGGAGATGCGGTAGACCTCTTTTTTTTCGTCGAAGGAAAGATCGGGATCGAACTCCACGTTTAGTGTCGTGGCGAGCATCTCAGCCGCGAGTTCTTCCGCGTATTCGCCGGCAACTTCTTCGGTTTCGCCGAAGGAATGGTGCTCGGAGAGATAGCCGTACATCGTTTTGTCGCTTGGTAGCGCGAGGCCGATGCTGGCCGCAATTAGGCGATGTGCTTCTTTGGTGGAATTTTCGCTGATCACGGTAAACGCGACCTGTCCTGGCTTGATGTACTTCAATCCTTCGCTGCGCGAGATCAATTTACAATTTGGAGGGAAGATCGATGAGACGCGCACGATGTTGCATGCCGCAATTCCAGCATTCCTGAGAGCGAGTTCGAAACTCGAAAGCCTTTCACGATGTTTTCCGACGCCTTTGGTGAGAAATATTTTCTTTGCGACGAACGCCATGGTGCCGGTGTGGGTGCCTCCGTGAGTGGGCTGAGAGCAAAAAATTTACCGCTGTGGAAAAGTAACAAGAAGGTTTTGCAGTGTCAACGCATTTCCCGCTGCGTCCGACGGAAAATGAGGTGCCGTGAGCGAACGGCGGGGAAATTGTCAGATAGCGGAGACAGGCGCAAGTTGGGAATTGTTACTACGCGATGAATTATTCGCTGACGAGGCGTTGCAACAGTTTCCCGAGAGGCTTGGTGAGTGCCATGACCTTGCCAAGGTCGGCAGGAGTGAAATCTGGTCCCGCAGTCATGCTATTGGAACCTTTCCGGCTAATCTGAATCACGCCGACTACTTTGTCTCCCGCGAGGATGGGCGCGCTCATGATTTTCTGAATGGAGTCTCCGGGATCACCGGCCCCTGTTTTCACACCTTCAAAAACGGTCGCGTGTCGCGCCATGGCAAAATTATTATCAATTTCCGGACGGCTCTCGCGCGCGGTCCTTGCCGCTAGTGCGGAATTGCTGCTCAGAGGAATAAAACCGACGTTTTTGAGCGCTTCCGGCGCCAGGAAATACAGGTGGCGCCATTTCGCCGACTGTCCGAGAATTCCAACCTCGTCGATTTTCACGCCGAGGTTCTTGGCGACTTTTTCGGCCACCGAGGACCAGACATTGGTCGGTGCAGCCTGTCTAGAGTCGCCAAAGGCATCGGCCAGGCGTTCGAGTTCCGTCACCAAGCTCATGAGTTGTCCAAGAATTTCGACCGTAGTATCGCGACCTGGCGGGAAGGCCTTGGCGCAGTACCGTAATATTTTTAAAGGATAACATCCTCGTACACACGCAAATTGTAAAAACTAGGGCAGCGGACGTTACTGATACGAGGCCAAGCCCACGGTGCGCGGAAGCATCGCATCGGAACCCGTATCTAGTCTTCCCGTGAGGTCTCCAACTTGCGTGACTGGTCTCAACTCCCTATACTGAAATTGCCGCGATTCTGAGCGCCGAGAAGGCACGGAGGCGGCGGAGAGGGCATGTCCGCTACGGCAACCCGGCCTGACACCAGTTATTTCCTCCGCAAACTGCATTCCTTGACCGGCATCGTTCCTGTAGGCGCATTTCTAGCCGAACATTTCTGGTCCAACAGTACCGCGCTGGTCGGAGCGCGGCAGTACGACGAGACTTCCCAAACTTTGCAGACAATTCCGTTTCGCGTTTTCGTCGAATGGGCTTTCATTTTCCTACCTATGCTCTATCACGGCGGGTACGGCGTCTATATTTGGCTGCGCGGACAATCGAACGTTTCGGATTATCCGTGGGTGAAGAATTGGCTGTTCACGTTGCAGCGATATACCGGACTGATTGCCTTCGCCTACATCGGCTGGCATTTGTATACCGAGCGCTGGCTGACGCACGGAACGTCCACCTATGCAACTGTTGCGCGCGATCTGCGGAATCCCTGGTATCTGGTGTTTTTCTTCGTCGGGGTACTCGCTTCCTCATTTCATCTGGGCGTCGGCATCTGGAATTTCCTGTGTAAGTGGGGATTGGCTGCAACGGCCCGCGCGCAACGTGCCGCGGGACAGCTTGGCGTTCTGGTGGGCGTTACGTTCAGTCTGGTTGGCGTGCTGATCATTCTTAGCTTCCGTCTGAACTGGCACCCGTTCGCTTCGTACGTCACTTCAAAATGAAACAACCGAAGATCATTGTCGTGGGCGGAGGTCTCGCCGGGCTGATGGCCACGATTCGCGTGGCCGAAGCGGGCGTGCCGGTCGAGCTTTTTTCGATTGTTCCGGTGAAGCGCTCGCATTCGGTGTGCGCGCAAGGCGGCATCAACGCAGCAAAGAATCAAAAAGGCGAAGGCGATACTACCCAGAAGCATTTTGACGACACGATTTACGGCGGAGATTTCCTCGCGAATCAGCCTTTGGTCAAGCGCATGTGCGAGGCGGCGCCCGGTATCATCGATTTGCTCGATCGCATGGGTGTCACCTTCAATCGCACGCCGGAAGGACTGCTGGACTATCGCCGCTTTGGCGGGACGCTGTATCACCGCACCGCATTCGCCGGGGCCACTACCGGTCAGCAACTGCTCTACGCTTTGGATGAACAAGTACGGCGCCACGAGTCCGAAGGAGGCGTGATCAAACGCGAAGGCTGGACGTTTTTGTCGGCAGTGATCGATGACGCGGGAGTCGGCCGCGGCATTTGCGCAATGGACTTGCGCTCGATGGAACTGAAGACGTTCGTAGCCGATGCCGTCATTTTCTGCACGGGCGGCATAGGTGCGATTTTTGGCCGCTCGACGAACTCGGTGGTGTGCACCGGGTCGGCGCAGTCCGCTCTTTTGCAGCAGGGCGTTGACTATGCAAACGGCGAATTCATTCAAGTTCATCCGACGGCCATCCCTGGTGAAGACAAGCTGCGGCTGATGAGCGAATCCGCTCGCGGCGAGGGCGGCCGCGTCTGGGTTCCGCGCAATCCGACGGACAAGCGCGCGGCAAAGAGTATTCCGGAAGCCGAGCGATTGTATTTTTTGGAAGAGTGGTATCCGAAATACGGCAACCTCGTGCCTCGCGACATCGCGACGCGCGCAATTCATCGCATCGTTTATCAGGAGAAGCTGGGCATCGACGGGCAAGCTGCTGTTTATCTCGACGTAACGCACATCCCGCGCGAGACGCTGGACCGAAAGCTCGAAGGCATCCTGGAAATCTACGAAAAATTCTTGGGCGTCGATCCGCGCGACGAGCCGATGAAGGTTTTTCCGGCGATGCATTACACCATGGGCGGAATCTGGGTGAACAACGAAGATCAAGCGACCAGCGTGCCTGGAATTTACGCGGCTGGCGAGTGCGAATACCAATATCACGGCGCGAATCGCCTGGGCGCGAACTCGCTGGTGTCTTGCATTTTCGGCGGCGGTATCGCAGGTCCCGCCGCTGCGAAGTACGCGCGGGGAATGGAAAAAGGCACAGAGTCCGTTGCCTCCAGCGTCTTCGCGCGCGAACAGAAGCGCCAGGAAGGGAAGAACGCCTCGCTGATCGCGCAGGACGGCACCGAGAATCCCATCACCATCTGGAAAGAACTCGGCGAGGTCATGACCGAACACGTCACCGTAACGCGCATCAACAAGAATCTCGAAAGTGCTTACGCCAAGCTCGGTGAATTACAAGCGCGATACCGGAAGATCAATCTCAGCGACCGCACGCGGTGGTCCAATCAGACGCTCAATTTCGCGCGCGAACTCGAAAACATGCTGATCCTCGCCCGCGTAGTCACCATCGGCGCCTTTTACCGCAACGAATCGCGCGGCGCGCACTACAAACCCGATTTCCCCGATCGCGACGACGCCAATTGGCTTAAGACCACTCGCGCAAAATGGGTGAACAACGACATCCAGCTCAGCTATGAGCCAGTCGATATTTCGCAAATTCCGCCGCGGCCGCGCCGCTACGACGCCGCGAAATGAGGTAGGAATGGCCAGAACGAAACAAGTCGTCCTACGCATCAAGCGGCAATCGAACCCGAGGGAAGCCGCGCGCTGGGAGGAGTTTGCGCTGCCGTGGAGGCCCTCGCTGAACGTGATCATCTGTTTGCGTGACATCGCAGAGAACCCGGTTACGCGCGATGGCAAACGGACGACACCGGTTTCTTACGATTCTAACTGCTTGGAAGAAGTTTGCGGTTCGTGCGCGATGCTGATCAACGGGAAGGCGCGCATGGCGTGCTCGGCGCTGGTCGATCAGCTCGATCAGCCGATCCGTATCGAGCCCATGTCGAAGTTTCCCGTCGTGCGGGATCTCTCCGTCGATCGTCAGTTCATGTTCGAGAGCCTGAAGCGCGTCAAGGCCTGGATTCCCATCGACGGCAGCTACGATCTCGGCGAAGGTCCGCGCGTAGCTCCCGAAACGCAGGAAAAAGCCTATCCTCTCTCGCGCTGCATCAGCTGCGGAAATTGCCTGGAGGTTTGCCCGCAAGTGAACGAGCACAGCGACTTCATGGGCGCGGCAATTTTCAGCCAGGTGCGGCTCTTCAACATGCACCCCACCGGCGGAATGCACGCTAAAGAACGGCTGCAAGCGGCGATGGGCCACGGCGGCATCGAAGATTGCGCCAACGCGCAAAATTGCGTCAAGGCTTGCCCAAAGGAAATTCCACTTACCGAATCTCTCGCCGAAATCAACCGTCAGGCGTGGAAACAAGCGTTGCTTGGCTGGCTGATAGGGTAAACTCTCACCTCGTCTGATGATCTCAGGGAGGTTGCATGCGCTCAGCACGCGCCATTTTTCTGTTTGCCGCCATATTTCTGTTGGCCACCAATGCCTTTGTTCGCTCCGTTCCCGCCGATGATTTGGCCGAGCGCGCTCACAAGCTGCATTTCTCTTCGATGGTGATCGACACCCACGACGACACAACGCAGCGGTTCTTTTCAAAAACTGGCTTCGATCTCGGCAAGCGCAATGCCGACGGCTCGATTGACATTCCCCGCATGCGCGACGGTGGCATGAACGGCATCTTCTTTTCCATTTGGATCGACGGCCGCACCATGGGCCCGCCCGCTATTCAGAAAGCCCTCGATCAAATCGACGCCGTCCGTGAAAACGTCGCCAAGTATCCGAAAGAAATCGTGCTGGCCCGCACCGCCGAAGACGTTCGTCGCGCCCACGCCCAAGGGAAAATCGCCGCGTTGATCGGCGTCGAAGGCGGCCACATGATCGGCAACGACATTCGCATCGTGCGCATCTTTTCCGACCTCGGCGCGCGCTACATGACGCTTTCCCATTTCTACAATGATGAGTGGGCCGATTCCTCCACCGACAAGCCAGCACACAACGGCCTCACCGACTACGGCAAAGACATCGTCCGCGAAATGAATCGCCAGGGGATGCTGGTAGACATCTCCCATGTAAGTGACAAAACTTTTTATGACGCGCTCGAAATCAGCAAAGCGCCATTGATCGCGTCTCACTCTTCCTGCCGCGCGCTGTGCAATCATCCGCGCGACATGTCCGACGACATGATCAAAGCTCTCGCGGCCAAAGGCGGCGTCATCCAGATCAATTACGAAAAAAGCTTCATCGATCAGGCTTACAAAGACGCCTCCGACAAAGCCACCGGCGGCGTAGTCGAAATGATGGCCACCATCAAGAAAACCTGTGGCGACGACGAAGAGTGCGTGGTCCATGAAATGAAAGCGATCGAAACGCGGCTGATTGCCGAAGGCAAGCTGCCGCACGTCACCTGGGAGCGCATCATCGACCACATCGACCACGCCGTGAAACTCGTAGGCGCCGATCACGTGGGCCTCGGCTCCGATTTCGACGGCGCCAATATGCCCGAAGGAATGGAAGACGCTTCGAAGCTCCCCAAAATCACCGAAGCGCTACTCCGAAAAGGCTATTCCGAAAGCGACATCCGCAAAATCCTGGGCGAAAACACCCTACGCATAACGGAAGAAGCCGAAAAAGTCAGCGCCGAACTCAAAGCGCGGTAACGTAGCACAGGCACTCCTGCCTGTGCCCGCGAGCGCACAGGCAAGATGTCCCCGTCAAGGAGCAGAATGCGCAGTGGCAACAAGCGAATCCTATTTTCGTCCGGACTCTGCCTCCTCGCACTCGCTTCCACCCCCCGAGACCCTCAGGTGAGTGCCGACGACATCCAAGCTCGCGCCCACAAGCTGCATTTCTCTTCGATCGTTGTCGACACTCACGCCGACACCACGCAGCGTTTCATCGACGGCGATTTCGATCTTGGCCCGCGCAACGCCACCGGCAGCGTCGACATCCCGCGCATGAAAGAAGGCGGACTCGACGCTATTTTTTTTTCCATCTGGGTCCCCAGCAAGATCACCGGCCCGATTGCCGTCAAACATGCCCTCGACCAAATCGCCGCCGTCCGCGAGCAGGTGCGAAAGCATCCGCAGGACTTAGTCTTGGCCACTACCACCGCCCACGTCCGCGAGGCCCGCAAAGAGAACAAGATCGCCGTATTGATGGGCGTTGAGGGCGGCCACATGATCAACAGTGATTTAGGCGTCCTGCAAAAATTCGCCGGTCTCGGTGTCCGTTACCTGACGCTGACGCACAGCGGCAACTGCGAATGGGCCGACTCCTCGACAGCCAAGCCAGCCCACAACGGGCTCACCGATTTCGGCAAAGACGTCATTCGCGAAATGAATCGCCTGGGCGTGATCGTCGATGTGTCGCACGTCAGCGACAAGACCTTTCGCGATGTGTTGAGCGTCAGCAAGGCGCCGGTGATGGCCTCGCACTCCAACTGTCGCGCGCTATGCGACCATCCTAGGAATATGAGCGACGCGATGATCCGCGAGCTGGCCGCCAAGGGTGGCGTGATCCAGATCAACTATCACGTGGGCTTTCTCAGCCAGGAATTTCGGAATGCGGAAAAAGCTCACCCCGAGATTAACAACGCTATCGCTCTGGAAGTGCAGAAACGTTGCGGCGACAAAGAGGGTTGCCAACTCATCGAAGGCGATCGCATTACGCGGGAATACGTCGAACAGGGTAAACTCCCTCAGGTTGACTGGACCAAAATCATCGAGCACATCGACCACGCCGTGAAGGTAGCCGGAATCGATCACGTCGGGCTAGGTTCCGACTTCGACGGCGCCAACATGCCTTTTGGTATGGAGGATGCATCGAAGGTGCCGAAAATCACGGAAGCCCTGTTACGAAAAGGCTACTCCGAAGGTGACGTAGAGAAGATTCTCGGCGAAAATACCTTGCAGCTCATGGGGGATGTCGAACGCATTGGCAGGGAACTAAGTGCAGCCCCGCGCTAACGATGCTTAGGCTATATGCGGCATTGCTGCGCCGCAGATTGCCTGGGTGTCAGCTTTAAGCACCGCCCCGCGGTTGTACGAAACGGAGTTCGGGTTAAACAGGCAGCCCCAACGATCCTGGACAAGACGAGCCCATCAATCGGAGAGAATCGAAAATGAATCGACGCAACCTCGGTACGAACCCGAACAGAGCAGCACGAGCAACTGCCGGCATTGCTTTGGCGCTTTTCGCAGTTACAGCGGCTTCCGGCGCCCAAACGCCGGCCCCTGCAAAAAGCTCCAGCCCGCAGGCCACCACCACCAAGAAAGCGACCGGGGCATCCACCGCCGCGCGGCCCGCTTACGACCGAGCCCTCCTGCATCCTGCGCTGCTGAAAGAAAAAGCGCCTGACGAATACAAGGTGCAATTCTCCACCACGCGCGGCGACTTCGTAGTCACCGTAACGCGTTCGTGGGCTCCCCTCGGCGCCGACCGCTTCTACAATCTGGTCAAGCACCATTTCTATGACAACGCCAGTTTCTTCCGCGTACTTCCTGGTTTCATGGCGCAATTCGGCATCAGCGCGTATCCGGCGGTGAATAAGGTATGGGAGCCTGCGGTGATCAAGGATGATCCGGTGACCCAAAGCAATGTGCGGGGCTACATCACTTTCGCCACCGGTGGGCCAAACACGCGCACCACGCAAGTCTTCATCAACTTTGGAGACAACAAGCGACTGGATCACGATGGCTTCGCGCCGTTCGGCCTGGTGACCGACGGCATGAAAGTCGTCGACATGTTCTACGACCAATACGGCGAAGGCGCACCGTCGGGCGGGGGACCGGATCAGGAGCAGATCCAGAAACAGGGCAAGCCCTATCTCGACAAAGGCTGGCCCAAGCTCGATTACATCAAGACGACGACGGTCATCCCGCCCGCTCCCGCCGCAACGCCGGCAGCCCCGGACAAGAAGCCAGCCCCGAAACCCAGCGCCACCACAACCAAAAAGCCCCAATAGACCTATCGCCCCGGCCGACCTGAAAAACTGTCATCCCGACCGTAGCGACCCCGCATTTCCTTCGCGCGATTTCTGTGCGCGGGGTCGCGAAGTGGAGGGATCCTGGCTACATTTCAACCGCACTTCCATCGCCGAGCCCCAGATCTTCCGCCAAGCTCGCATCTGTTTTTTAACGCGACCGTATCTATTTTCCAGATTTGACATCCAACCGAGTGCGACGTATTCTAATCTCGCATATGACCTCGTTCAGCCAGACTGTGTGTTGTCCTTGCACGTGTAACGCTGCGTGTCGCAAGGCACTGCGCTCTGGCCAAGGGGAAATCCGAACTTAGCTCAATAAGCTAGCGTTAGTTCCGAAGCCCACGTGCCAGAAACATCAGGCGACGTGGGTTTTTTGTTTTTATGTGGGGAAAAATCGCAAATGGCCGATACCACAACGGAAACCAAAGCCCAGCGCATCGAGCGCCTCAAGCGCGCTAAAAACGGCTGGGAGCACTTCGACGAAATCAAGGAATTTGCCCGCCAGGGCCATGCCTCCATCCCGCCGGAGTGGTTCGCCACATATCTCCGTTCGTGGGGCATTTACACCCAGGGCGACGGCGTCGGAGTCGTCGGTGGCAAGAACGGTGAAGGCAAAGCCACTGAATTCTTCATGGTCCGCATCCGCATCCCCAACGGCCTGCTGACCAGCGCGCAAACCCGAGCCATCGCCGGTCTGGCCGAACGCCACGCCCGCGGCATCGCCGACATCACCGTTCGCCAAAACGTTCAGCTGCACTGGGTCACCGTAGACGCCCTTCCCGACGTAATCGAAACTCTGTGGAGCGCGGGCCTCACAACGATCGGCGCTTGCGGCGACGTCGCCCGTAACATCACTGGCTGCCCGCTCGCCGGTTTCGACGCCCACGAATTTTGTGATGCCTCGCTGCTGGCCTTGGCCATCGACCGCGAACTCGGCGGCAACGCCGAGTTCTACAACCTCCCGCGCAAGTTCAAGATGTCCATCACCGGCTGCCGCTCGTGGTGCAATTATCCGGAGATCAACGACATCGGATTCACTCCGGTAACCCGCCGTCGCCCCGCCGGCCTCGAAACCGGATTCTCCGTCCGCGTAGGCGGTGGACTCTCGACCAATCCTCATCTCGCTGTCCGCCTGAACGCCTTCGTCTCCTCGAAACAGGTTGTCGCGGTCGCCCGCGGCATCGCCGAAATCTTCCGCGCGGCGGATGTCCTTCGCGAAAACCGCGAACGCGCCCGCCTGAAATTCCTGTTCCTGCAACACGGCTGGACGGCCGACAGTTTCCTCGCCGAGTTGGAAGCCCGCATCGGTTTCAAGCTCGATCCCGCGGAACCCGAAGAAGTTCCTTCCGATGTGCACCGCGACCACGTCGGCATTCACGCGCAAAAGCAGCTCGGCCTCTCCTACGTCGGCGCCAACGTTCTTGGCGGCCGTATCACGCCCGACCAGCTTCGCCTCGCCGCCGACCTCTCCGATCGCTACGGCGATGGCCACGTTCGCAATACCGTGATGCAGAACCTCGTCATCGTAAACATCCCTGACCACCACGCTGTCCGCGTCGCCAGCGAACTAACCGCGGCCGGCCTCCCCGTACGCGCCTCAGCCTTCGCGCGCGCCACGGTAGCCTGCACCGGTTCCGAATTCTGCAAACTGGCACTGACCGAAACCAAAGGCTTCGCTCGCTGGCTAGCCAACGAATTGGACGACCGCATTCCCGGCTTCCAAGAACAGCTACGCATCAACGTCACCGGCTGCCCCAACAGCTGCGGCCAACACTGGATCGCCGACATCGGCCTGGAAGGCAAGAAAATCAAGCACAACGGCAAAATGGTCGACGCCTATTACTTCTGCATCGGCGGCAGCGTAGGCGAATTCGCGGCCATCGCCCGCCCGGTAGGCTATCGCTGCGCCGCCACGGAAGTCCCCGACGCCATCGAGCGGCTCATGCAGCAATTCAACGGAAATCGCGAGCCCGGAGAAAACCTCCGCCAGTTCTTCGCGCGCCACTCCAATGACGACCTCCGCAGCATTCTCGCGGGCGGTTTCGCAGCCGAGATCGAGCGCGACACCACTACTCAAGGTGCCATCCCCATCGGAGTCGAAAACTAGTGGGCAAGGTTTATCTCATCGGCGCAGGCCCAGGCGATCCCGAACTCCTGACGGTGAAAGCTGCCCGTCTGCTGGAGCGCGCCACCATACTCCTGCACGATTCGCTAGTCAGCAGGGAAGTGCTCCAGCTGATTCCGCGTCACGCCGAGGTCATCGACGTCGGAAAACGCTGCGGCCAAAAACTCTTAACGCAGGACGAGATTAACGCATTACTCGTCTCGTACGCCGCAAACCACGAAGCAGTCATTCGCCTCAAAGGCGGCGACCCCGTGGTCTTCGGCCGTGCTGGAGAAGAAATCGAAGCCCTCCGCCGCGCCAACGTCCCCTTCGAGATCGTTCCCGGCATAACCGCCGCCCTGGGCGCAGCCGCAGCCGCCGGAATCTCGCTGACCGACCGCCGCGTTGCATCCCAAATCGTAATTACAACGTATTCGCGCGGCTCAGACGCACCCGCACCCGACCCATTCGCAATCACCCCGCAACTAAACTGGGCCGACATATCGAGTAACACAACGCTGGTACTCTACATGCCCGGCGCCGACTAC
>Ga0137403_10009175_pt1 | contig 11013 bp, 11 predicted proteins | sample CZOMad2_1_16fung_FD_122057 | JGI IMG/M metagenome (GOLD analysis project Ga0137403, IMG submission 122057) | Vadose zone soil fungal communities from Angelo Coast Range Reserve, California, USA - CZOMad2_1_16fungal (Hybrid Assembly) | ecosystem: Environmental > Terrestrial > Soil > Vadose zone...
CCTCCCCCTCTGGGGCCATCGTGGCCCCCGTCCCACTTCCTCCTGGGCGCGTGCAAACCAGTCGTCTCTCTGCTCGAGAGAGGCCCAGACCATGAGGTATTCTTCGCACGCGCACAGGAGGGAGGCCTATGGCATCCAAGGGTCCTCCACGAGGAGAAGACATTGTTGGTGTGAGGGTTCCATGTCGCGCCGGGAGGGAACGTGTATGGCGCGCTATCGAGCTGTGACGACAGAGGCGACGGTCACATCATCAGCCCATCACCCCGCCTCCAGTGCCCCGACCCGCGACACGACCCCAGCGGCGGGCGGGAGGGGCCTGAAACGGGCGGCCTGCTATGCCCGCGTGTCCACCGACAAACAAGCAAACCGCGTCACAACAGACTCTGTGGGTTAAGTCAAAAAAGCGGTCTTGCAGACGAGGTTTGAAGCTCCAAGGGACAGTGGACATCCCTGTGTGACACGCACGCCCCTGGCGTTGGAGATGGGCCACCGTGACTTAACCCACAGAGTCTGTTGTGACGCGGTTTGAGCGGTGGAGGCCCTAGAGGAATCTTCCATCATGTGGGACTTAGGGACTCTCGAAAATTAAACTAGCCCACTCCTGTGGTATACTCCTGGCCAGTCCTTCCTGGAGGAATCGCCATGGAACTCACGAACTCGCTCAAGTCGTTGGTCATCGAGACCGCCCAATCGCTGCAGGGAAGTGCCCGCCGGCTGTTCATGGCCCGCACTGGCAAAGAACTGGGACCCAGCGGGCAACGACGTGCGGAACGCGACCTCGGGTGGAGCCGGATGACCATTCGCCAAGGCACGCACGAGCTGACAAGTGGCATCTCCTGCCTCGATGCCTTTGCAGCCCGTGGTCGCACGCGCGCGGAAGCCCAGCTCCCGAGCCTGTTGTCCGACATCAACGCCATTGTCGATAGCCAACGTCAAGCCGACCCGCAGTTCCGGACCACACGTCTGTATACCCGTTTGACTGCGGCGGCAGTGCGCCGTCAACTCATCGCCCACAAAGGCGATACCGCCGACGTGTGGCCGACCGTGCCAACCATCACGGCCCAATTGAACGCCCTTGGCGACGATCCCAAGACGGTCGCGACGAGTCCGCCCCAAACAAAATCCCAGCAACCGCGGCGCTCTTCACCCAAGTGACCGCGATCAATCAGGCCGCTGATGCGGCGGACAACGTCTTACGCCTCTCCATGGAGGCCAAAGCCCCCGTCACAATCGGCCCATTCGCGCGGGGGGGCAAGACGCGTGCCCACGTCGCAGCGATCGACCACGACTTTCACCCAGCGGCACCCCTCACCCCCGTCGGCAGATTTCTCCCACCGTTGGACGACCTGTTGGTCTATGGAGTCACATCTAACGTGACCAGTGATGGCCTGGTGGACCGGCTGGTGCCGTGGTGGGAGTCCGTGCGAGAACGGTTTGCCCACATCACGACGGTGGTGATCAATGTGGATAACGGGCCAGAGCATCATCGTCGGCGCACCCAGTTTAGGCAGCGGCTCGTCGCTTTTGTCCAGCCGTATCGGGTCACCGTGCGTCTCGCCTATTCTCCGCCGTACGACCGCACGTACAACCCGATCGAACGTTGCTGGGGCATCCTGGAGAACCATTGGCATGGTTCGTGGCTCGATTCAATTGACGCGACGCTCCAGTTTGCCGCCACGATGACCTGGAAAGGGATGCATCCCCTTGTGGCACTCGTGACGACCGCCTACCAGACAGGCGTGACCTTGACTAAGGATGCCATGGAGGTGGTGGAGGCCCAACTCACACGACTTCCACACCTGGAAAAGTGGTGTGTGGACATCAGCTACTCTCCACTTCCACGGGATACTTCATTATTTTTGAGTCCCTGAGTGTCGGAGGTGCCTATGCCAAGCTACGAAGAGGTGACACCACGAGCCGGAAGTTTGCGAGCGATCACAGGGTTAACCGAGCAAGAATTCACGGCGCTGCTCCCCCCTTTCGAGCCTGCATTGGCGGTCTATCTGCAGGATCGCACGATCGAGGGGCAACCTCGCACGAGCCGCCGCTACAGTCCGTACGGCAATTGTCCTTGACCGACCATAGCCGACAAGCTTCTCTTCATTCTGACGTATCTGAAACAGAATCCTCTTCAAGCAGTGCAAGGGCAGCTCTTTGGGATGTCCCAATCAAACGCGAACAAATGGATTCATCTCCTCCATACCGTGCTGAATCAAGCCTTAGCCCCTCGAGAGCTCCTCCCAGCCCGTCACGCTGATGATTTAGCGGTGATGCTAGCGGCCAGACGAACGGAGGGCGTCCCTAGGCCTCCCCTTGTTGGCATGATGGCACGGAGCGACCGATCCATCGCCCCATCGATCCAGAGGACCAGCAGGACTACTACAGCGGCAAGAAAAAGTGTCATACGATCAAAAACCTCCTCATAATCGATGAGACCTGTCATATCTGCTTCTTGAGTGCGACCTATGAAGGAAAGGCGCATGATAAAAGCCTGGCCGATCTGGAAGGCTATACCCTCCCACGGGGGAGTTGTCTCTATCAAGATATGGGCTTCCAGGGCCATACGTGCGATGGGATCACGGTCGTGCAACCCAAGAAAAAACCCCCCGGTGGGGAACTTACTCCACTAGAGAAAGTGACCAATCGTGCGATCTCGTCCATCCGCATCCGTATCGAACACGCCATTGGCGGGGTAAAACGTTACCGTATTGTCAAAGATAAGAGCCGCCTCTTGAAAGACGGTATTCGTGATACCATCATGGAAACGTGTTGTGGACTGCATAACTTTCGCCTACAGTATCGACCGTGGTACTATGCCAACTAATAAATATTGAAATAGTCTAATAGGTAGTACACGCTGTGAGGTTTACACGAAAGAAGACTTCTATTTCGTCTTAAAATTCTTTATTCTTATTAGTTCATCTGCAAAGTATTTGGCCATTTTTGAGTAGCCTTCTATGTTTGGATGAATAGAGTCATGGAAATATGCACTTCTGGGAACAAAGTTACTAAAGGCATATGACTCGAAATCGATTACATCCTGTTGTTGTTCTTTCGCGTAATCTCTTAATGCTTTATTGTATTTTTTTGTTAATAAGGCGTAGGCGTATAAATTATTTGTAGATTCTGTTGGATGTCCAATTTCCAAAGCAAGTTTATCGACGCCTGTCCCCATAACTGCTGCCTCCGTGGTTTGATTATCACTGGCACGGCAGCAGAAGGCACTAAATAGTCAGGCGCCGATCTCTTTGCGATCCTACGGCTTGCCCTTGCCTTTGCCCTTACCTCCTCCGCCTTGCGGTTGGGCCGCAGGCTGTGCCGGTGGTCCCTGTTTCTCCGTATGTTTTGCCGCCGGCGCGGATTGCTGTTGCTGCACACGCTGAGGCGGTTCCTGCCGCGGTTGCCGCATCACCTGCGGGCGTGCCGCTGGCTGTTGCTGCACCTGCTGGCGCGGCTGTTCTTGCCGCGGTTGCCGCATCATCTGCGGTCGCTCTTCACGACGCGGCCGCGATTGTTTGCGTTCAATCTGCTGCGGCACGCGTTGCATTTCGGGGCGCGGGGCTTCTCGCTGCACCTGCTGCTGCGCGCGGCGACCTACTCGCTCACCCTGCGCCTGTTGTCTCTGTTGCTCTCGTTGCGCCTGTTGCGATACACGCTGCGCCTTCTGCACCTCGAGTTGCTGTTTTCTTTGCTCCTGCTCGAGCTGTTGCGCCTGCCGCCGCGCGTCCTTGTTGCCCTGAGCAGCCTTGGCAGCAAGCTCTGCTATCTGTTGTTTACGCGCAGCATCTTGCTGGTTGCGGGACGCATCTATCGCTGACTGCTCTGAGCCACGAGCCTCATTTCCCTGCCGTTCATCTCTAAGTTTCAACTTTTCATTCTTAACTCCTTCCGGAACAGGTTCCACGCGGAGCGCCCGGGCCAGGTCCTTTCTGAAAGGCGGCGCCGCTGGCGCGACACTGGTGATGACCGGTGTCTCGAAGAGTTTCTTCGCAATGCCCGGAGGCAAATCGATCTTACCGCGACCCCACGCGGAATGGACCACTGCGTTCCGAAGCGGCGTCACCAAAAGCGGATCGAGCACGGGCCGAACCTGCGTGAGCACCCGTGGGTCAACTCTCGTAATGACACGCGGATCAATCGGGCGTCCAAAATAATCGACCGGCACAACCGTTACCGCGCTGGGCACCGCAAGGTTGACGAGTCGCGTTGTAACCACATCAGTCCTGGTTAAGTAATACGGCTGCCAGTTGGCATCGTAATAGCGCGGAGCATACGGATCGCCCGGGGCGAGTGGTACCCAGCCAATTTGATTCGCGTCATTCAAGGGAAGGAACGCTACGAGCGCCGGCGAATACAGCGGCGTGGTATTCATTGAGTCCGGAATCCAATACCACTGATTGCCAACGTTGGCCCAACGTCCATAGTGATACGGAGCATAGCCCCAGGGCTCGGACGAAACCCAGGTTGGTCCGTACGGATAATCGTTGACCCAATACCCTTCTTGATATGGAACCCAACCGGCATCTACGCGTGGCCGCCAGCCGTAGCCGTAACCGCTCACGTTTTGCCAGTCGCCGTAATAATCGAGATCGTAGAGCCCGGGTATCAGCGCCGGCGCATACTGATAACTAACGCTGCGCCGGTAGGGATCGTAATAGAAAGGATCGTTCAGGTACGCGTCGTAATTACTGTAGCGGCCGTCGTAGTAGTTCGGATACTGGTAGCGATAATAATCATCAACCAGATAACCTGCATTACGCCCGTCAAGACGCGACAAGGCAACCTGCCCGGCCGTCGCGGCCAGCAGCGTAAGCATCTCTCCCTTACCGATTTGGCCCGAACCCCCGAGACCTACAACCTGCGCCAGACCACTTAGCACTGAGACTATGGCGCTGCCATTGCCAAGGCCGACGTTATAGAGTCCCGGCTGATCAAAATCGACCGCGCCATACGGCGTTCCCACTTCAAACAATTCGCCGGGGGCCAGATAACCCACATCGAAGATCGCCGAGCCGTCGCGGAGTGCGAGCTGTGTGCGACGATCATTAAGTGCGATCACGTCCAGCGCTGTGTTTGGATTGAGCCGGGCGAAATTCCGTCCGGTAAACGCGAGCGACGCATGCGAGTTGTCTCGCGTGTAAATGCGATCGCCGACGGTGAACGGCTGATTGGGCGTAGCCGCCACCCACTGCGTATTAGATTCATAACTCGCCTGGCCATTCGCATTGTTAGGGTAGAGAGCGTTATTGAACGCAACCTCGCCGTCCACCCGTTGTATGCGCGCGGCGTTCGGCAGCCCTGCGGCCTCCGCCGTCCGTTCATGCTTTAGATAAAACGCGACGCCCAGGCCGGCGATGAGCGCGCACAATACCGCCACTATCGTCAGGTGTGGCCATACCTTTAGGTTATTCATGATAGCTATCCTCCTCAATCCATCCAGACCATCGATCTCAACTGTTGGTTGTTGGTTTTCACGATGTTTCCTGTCCTTTTGCTGTTTGCTTCCAGGAGTGATTTCGCAAAATCCGTGCCCCGCGGGCCCTTAAATGCAGGGGGAAGACAACGGTACAGTTATTTCAGGAGAGATTTAGGCCGTAGGACGTGCGGATTACGGCAGGATTTGCTCACGTGAGAAAGTGATCATTGATTAGTCACAATATCGCAAGAACTTTGTTACGCACGAGTATGCGCGGAGAAATACTCACACGCTAAGGATGAGTCATTTGCGGTCGGCACGTATCCATTTAAGGCATCTCAATTGTGAGAATTTCTAATCACCTCGGACCCCTTTTTGCCATCGATCAATGCCTACACCAACCGGATCACGAAGGCTGCGTTTTGGCTCCATGACGCCCGAGAAACATATCGGGCGAGGGAAGTGGCTCAGTTTGAACTTGGCTGAGGTGGCGTGGCTTTAGAGAACCGAGCGCGGTAGCGCCGGATGCTAGACTCAAGTTCGGATGATGATAATTCGAGGGGTTCACCGAGTATTCAGAGTTGAGCTTAGCATCCGGCGCTACGCGCTCGGTTCTGTAATGGACTCCGACCTCTGATTTATCAAACTGACCCACTGCCCGGGCGAGAGCTTCACAATTTCACTTGATGCCGACAACCATCGAATCAGGACCCATCAAGTGTTCCACTCTGGTTTCGCGAAAGCCGGCTTCACGCATCCACGCAGAGCAATCTTTTCCCGTGTAATCAAAGCCACCGGGTGTCTCTATCAGCATGTTCAAGCTCATCAGGAGGCCGAAAGTATTTTGTCTGCGCTCGTCATCAATGAGCGCTTCAAAAACGATCAACGCTCCGCCTGCAGGCAGTGCCTGGTATGCCTTGCCGAGCAGCATGCGCTTCTCGTCCAGATTCCAGTCGTGCAGGATGTGGCCCATGGTTATCACATCCGCCGCCGGCAACGGCTCATTGAAAAAATCGCCCGTCTGAAAACGAAGCCGGTCCTTCAGTCCATGCGCCGCAGCGTACTCTTCAAAGACCGGGCCGACGACGGCAAGGTCAAAGTTAATTCCGGAGAGGTGGGAGTGGGCCACACAAAGTTGGACCAGCAAACCTCCCTGGGCGCCGCCGATGTCGACAACAGTCTGGTAGTTTTTCCAGGGAAACTTTTGCGCGATGGCCTGCGACGCGCCCATGCTCAAACCCGTCATGGCGCCGAGAAAAAGTCGCAGCCGCTCTGGATTACCATAGATGCTTTCAAACAATCCTGCGCCGCCGGTTTTCATTTCATTCTGGGGCAGTCCGGTGCGCAAACCCTCCGTCAGGGAACCCCAGAACGGATAAAGCCGTTCGTTAGCCATCTCCAGCAGCCCACCAAGGTAGGAAAGCTTGCTGCTGTCCAGAAACATATCCGTGGCTGCGGTATTGCGATAAAGATCGCCTTCACGTTCGAGCATGCCGAGCGCAACCAACGCATCAAAGAAATCGCGAGCGCTGCGGGAATGTAGTTTCAGACGCGCGGTCAACTCCGCTGCGCTCAAAGGCCCCTTCGCGAGTTCCGTAAACAGACCCAGCTCAATCGCACTTAAGAGCGTTTTTGATCCGAAGAAGCCCAGGCCAAGTTGCATGATGCTCTCAGGAGTAATCGACGTGCTATCAGAGGTTATTGCGGTTCTTGTTGACATGTTTAATGTAAGTCTCCTGTTACAGGTTCTGGAAAATAAATCTTAGTTGTCATAGCGAGGCCCAGCGCTGCCGACGGCTCGCTCGTAAACGGCCGAATGAAAGCCTACTCGAAATTTTCCATCATCCAGATGTCGCCGCCCTGCGGCCGAAAGCGATCAAACAAAACCCACTTGCCGTCAGGAGACCAAACGGGATAATCGATACGGACATCCGGATCGCCGAATTCAAAAACTTTTTCCGGCTTGCCGGAAACAAGCGGCGACACCCAGAGTGTTTTATGTCCCACGACATCCATGATGAATGTGTGATCCGGGGAAAGGGACATGTGGGACCCGCCAGACACGTCGGGCAGTATTTGCGGGTCAGCGCCGTCCAGGGATGCTTGCATTGTTCGCGGCTTATCGCCAAAAGGGCAACGAAAAATGATCGCATCTCCATTTTTATTCCAGCGCAAGAAATGACCTCTAACGCCCACGCGGGTCAGTTGGCGCGCTGCACTTCCATCCGCATTCATCACCCAAACTTCCGGGCGACCGGTTTGATCGGATTGATAAGCAATGTATTTTCCGTCTGGCGAGAAGAAGGGGTTGATATCGATGGAACTTCCATGAGTGAGCTGTTGCAGACTTCCGGTCTCGACGTCGGCGCTCCAGATGTCGGCGTTCCCTCCGCGGGAGGAGAAAAAAACAATGCGTTTCCCGTTCGGTGACCAGTTGGCTTGAAAATCGCCGCCGGGTCCTTTGGTCAACTGCCGCGTCAAACCTCCTGCGATTGAGTAAAGCCAGATATTCATTTCCCCGCTGCGGTCCGAATTGAAGGCGATCATGGCGCCATCGGGCGACCATGAGGCGCGGCTGTCTTCGCGTGTGGTGGTGATAACCTCCTGTGGCGGTCCCGAAGGCTTTCCCGTTTCGGGAGAGACAGGCAGCTTCCAGACGTCGGCATTTTGTTTCAGGATTGATAACGCCATCCGCTTGCCGTCAGACGAAATTGCTAACTCCACATCCTGGCCGGCGCCTGTGGTTAGTTGCTGCGGCGAGCCGGCCAGCGCACTCTCAGGCGAAACCCGAACACGCCAAACGTTGTATCCGCCGCCACGATCTGATGAGAAGTAAATGAACTTGCCCGACTGCGACCAGACCGGATTGAGGTTATTGAACAAGTCATTAGTTACCCAGGAGAGTTTCCTTTGCGCTACATCTGCGACACGAACATTGAATTTCGTTCGCTCGATATTTTGAAACACTATGCGCGAACCATCAGGCGACCAGCGCGGGCGAACGTGGTTAACGTCTTCCGAAGTATCTGAGCTGACTTGTTGCGCGTTGTGCCCCTGGTTGTCTGCAATCCAGATGCGGTGAGGTCCAACCCAGGAAGCGTCGAAGGCGATCATCTTTCCGTCGGGTGAATAGGCGGGATTGAAAGCATTGTCAATCGTTTTGTCTTCCTTACCGTTGAGGACGTTGATACTCCAAATGTCTCCGCCTTCAAACGCACCGAAAACGTCGCCGGGCTGCAGCTTTTCCCCCGCTTGCCGGGATCGCGCGAAAATGATCGTCTGACTATCGGGTGACCACGCCGGCTGTATGTCGTCATTGGGCCCCTTGGTTAATTGTGTTTCGTCTCCCGTTTCAAGACGCTTGAGAAATATCTTTCTTACCCCACCCACTTCGCCGCTGAAAGCAAGTTGCCTGCCGTCAGGCGACCAGGCTGGATATTGCTCAATTCCTTCCGCAAAGGTTAACTGCGAAAGCTTCGGCAACGTCGCAATGACCGTTTGTTCATTACTTTTGCGAAGCAGCAAGAAAACAGCGGCCGCCAATCCGATCACAATCAATGACGCCAGCAACCACTTAACATAAGAGTGTTGACTCAGCGAGGCAATGGATTCTGAGGTGAGTGCTGAAGCAGTCGGCCTTGTCGTCTTGTCTTGCACCTGAATACCGGTGCCGGTCCGTTGCAGCTCTTCCTGAAATTCGAGCTGATGTTTCAGGGTTCTCAAATCGCTTAGCAACTCCCTGGTAGTTTGATAACGCTCTTGCCGATCTTTGCGCAGTGCCTTCGTAATCATCCACTCGAGTGCTTCCGGGGCTTCCTTCGAGTATCGAGCAAGCGGCGCTGGTTCTCTTTCAAGGATCGCAACGAGGACATCGCTGGTAGTCGAGCCTTCAAAAGGGAGACGACCTGAGATGATTTCGTAAAGCACAACTCCCAGACTCCATATGTCCGTGCGCGCATCCACTTCGAGCCCCCGTGCCTGTTCAGGTGACATATAACTTACGGTGCCAAGCATGGTTCCCGGGGCGGTATTTACCAGCGCGCGGGTTGCGGCTTCCGTATCGATGGCTGAGGGCACGGGCTCAGTGAGTTTGGCAATGCCGAAATCCAACAACTTCACGATGTCGTCGCGTCGCCTGAGCATTATGTTCTCGGGCTTGAGGTCGCGATGCACGATTCCCGCTTCGTGCGCAGCGGCCAGTGCTGAAGCAACTTGAATCGCTATCTCGAGCGCTTTGGTGATCGGGACGTGGTCACGGTTTATCCGCTGGCGTAATGTTTCACCGTCAATGAATTCCGTAGCAATCAGATGAGTAGTGTCAACTTCCTCAATTTCGTAGATGGTGAGAATGTTTGGGTGGTTCAGCGACGAAGCCGTTCTCGCTTCCTGTATGAAGCGGTTCATTCGGCTTTGGTCAGAAGATAGATCGTTTGGCAGAATCTTCAGCGCCACTGTGCGGTCAAGCTTGGAATCTTGCGCCAGATAGACCTCGCCCATCCCACCGGCGCCGAGTTGCGCACGGATTTCGTAACGGCCGAGTTTTGTGCCCGTGGCGAGTGTCATCGCTTCAGCCCGGCGGTCCAGTTCATCACAATGGTGAAAGGCACCGGCGCGGACTCCCCGACAATAGTGTTGACGACAAAGCGTTGGCCATCGCCCGTGACCGCGTAGTATGCGGTGGCGGGAAAGATATTGTTAACGTGCGCGTCAAACAGCGGCCTGGGAGCGCCGGCCACGAACATCTGACCAGTTCCATTAGTTTCTACGGCCATGAGCTTTCTGTCGGGAGCGAGATAGAACAACTCTTTACCATCGCGGCGCCACTGTGGCTGCGCTCCACCGTTGGTTGACACCTGCCACTTACCGCCAGATGACGGGAAGCTCTGAACATAGACCTGAAACTGTCCCGACTCGTTGGAAGTATATGCGACCCAGCGGCCATCGGGAGAGAATCGCGCCTGGCTTTCACTAAACTCCGTCTGGATAAATGGCGTGGGCTTTTGATCGCCAAACAGCGGTAAGAGCCAAATATCACTAGCGCCCTTAGGAGACAGTACGCCGTAAAGAATAAATTTTCCGTCTGGAGACCAGTCGTGCGGAGTTTTTGGGTCGGCAGATTTAAGCAGCACTTCGTCGTTGCCGGCGCCGCTCGAAAGTCTTTGATAGAGGTTGCTGCTAACGCCATCGCGGTTTGAGAAAAAGACAAGGCGGCTGCCATCAGGCGACCAGATTGAATTGCCCTCGTTCGCCGGATCGAAGGTGAATCGCGAAGGAGTATTGCGCGCCAGGTCGATCAACCAGATGTCCGCAGAGCCGGCCTGAGTATCCAGGCGGCTCACGGCCAGTCGCTTTTCGTCCGGTGAGAGCCGCAGAGCAGCGTCCACGGCCGGCAGAACAGGGGTGCGATCTGATATCTCATGTTGACGTCTCCAGGATTCGCCGCGGGCGCCTGGACGTCGTCATGCCCAACGCAGCCGCGCTTCGGTGCCCACGGCGCCAATATACAGTGTATCACTCGGCTGTTCTTGTCTGCAACACCTGTATCATCCAATGCTCTCAAACCGATCTTTTCGCAGCCCAGCTAGCGTTTTGATTGG
>Ga0137403_10009176_pt1 | contig 11012 bp, 10 predicted proteins | sample CZOMad2_1_16fung_FD_122057 | JGI IMG/M metagenome (GOLD analysis project Ga0137403, IMG submission 122057) | Vadose zone soil fungal communities from Angelo Coast Range Reserve, California, USA - CZOMad2_1_16fungal (Hybrid Assembly) | ecosystem: Environmental > Terrestrial > Soil > Vadose zone...
GCCTGCTTGTCGAGCGGCTCGACGTCGAGGTGCTGGGCGAGGAAGTTGACGAAGGTCTCGTCGTCGACGCTGCCGCGCAGCAGATCCTCCTCGCCCAGCTCCTTGCCGCGCAGCGCGAGGTAGCGGCGCACGAGCGCGCCCACCGCGTCGCGCAGGCCGGACGGGAGCGGCGCCGGGTCCGCCGCGCGCCAGCTGACCACCGCCTCGCGGTAGGCGTGGCGCTCGAGCTCGCGCACGATCGTGTACTCGCGCAGCCCGCGCAGCACGATGTTGAAGCGGCCGTCGGGCAGCTCCTCCACGTGCACCATCTCGCCCACCGTACCGGTCGCGAAGATGGGCGGGCGGCCGGAGTACTCCTGCTGCCACTCGCCGCGCAGGAGCGCCATGCCGATGAGATGCGCGCCGCGCGCGGCGTCCCGCACCATGTCGCGGTAGCGCGGCTCGAAGACATGGAGCGGGAGCGGCATGCGCGGGAAGAAGACGACGTTGGGGAGCGGGAAGACGGGGATGACCTCGGGCAGCGTCATGACGCGATGCTCGTGCGGCAGCTCCGGCAGCGCCCCGTGAGCACGTACGCGTGCGCGGTGACGAGATGCCCGGCGCGGCGCGCGGCGCGGAGCCCGGTCGTGGGCCGGCTGGGTGTCAGGTCCTCGATCCGCCCGCACGCCTCGCACACGAAGTGGTCGTGCGTGGAGGGCGTCGGGTCGTAGCGCGCCACGCGCCCCTCGAGGTAGGTGACGCCGATCCGGCCCTCCTCGGCGAGCCGCTGGAGGTTCCGGTACACGGTCCCCAGGCTGATGCGCGGCAGCACCCTGCGCACGCGCGCGAAGACGCGGTCGGCGCTCGGGTGCTCGACCCCGGAGCTGCGCACCGCCTCGAGCACGACCGAGAGCTGGCGCGTGCTGCGCCGCGTACGCGGACGCTCAGCCGCCATCGCGGACCCTCCGGAGCGCTTCCTCGGCCGCCGCGGGATCGGCCAGGTCGGCGGCCAGGCTCGCGCGCACGGCCTCGGGCAGCGGCGCGCGCACCCGGTAGTTCGGATGCGCCACCGCAAGGGCGAGCGGGCTCCCGGCCGCGATCCGCCGGCGCGCCTCCGCCGCGAGCGGGAAGCGCACGTACTGCACGGCCGAGAGCTTCTCCGCCGTCTGCCGCCCCGCCTCGAACGCGGCCGCCACGCCGAGCTCGCCGCCCACCTCGAGCGTCACGTGCTCGTCGATGCCGATCAGGCGGTTGAGCTCCTCTCTCAGCCCGCTCTGGTCCTCGATCTCGATGAGCAGCGTCGCCGAGAGCGCCCCCGGCCCGGGGAGGAGCTCGTTGCAGACCGCGAGCTCCTCGCGGATGGCGTCCAGGTCGGTGATGTGCTCGATCCAGAGCATCTCCTGCGTTTGATACCAGATCGTCGCCTGGTCCTCGAACAGGAAGCTCAGCCGGTCGCCCACCGCCACCCGCCGGGTGCGCTTGTGGGCGATGATCCGGCGCCGGATCGCGTCGCGCTCGGCGCCGTAGCGCTCGCGGCCGAGGACGTCTTCGAGACCGATGGGCCGCATGGGCGTCAGCGTGGGAGGGTCCGCCCCTCGTAGGCGGCGAGCAGCGCCTCGACGGGATGGTACACGCGCTGCCCGCGCGCCTGCTCGATCTGGAGGGCCGCGAGCGGGCAGTCGGAGACGAGCAGATCGGGTTCCGCCTTCTCGAGGTCGCGCAGGAGCGGCCGTGCCACCTTGCACGAGTCGTCGTAGAACTCGCGCTTGAATCCCCAGGTCCCGTCCATGCCCGTGCAGCGCTCGATCAGCTCGACCGCCGTCCCCGGCACGAGCCGCAACAGGTCGCGCGACTTGAAGCCGATCTCCTGCACGCGGAGATGGCACGGCACCTGGTAAGCGACCTTGCCGAGCGTGCCCCGGAACTCGCGCGCGAGCTTCCCCTCGCCGTCGAGCCGCATCAGGTACTCGGCGAGGTCGAACACGCGGCCCGCGACGCACTCCGTCGCCGCGCCGGGCACCAGGCGCGGGTACTCCTGCTTCAGCATGCGGCTGCAGCTCGGCCCCGGGACGACCACGTCGTAGCCCTGCTCGACGAGCGGGCCGAGCGCGGCCAGGTTCCGCCGCGCGCGGCGCGTCGCGCCGGACACGTCGCCGCCGTCGAGCGCCGGCATGCCGCAGCAGACCTGCGGCGGGCAGACGACCTCGACGCCGCTCCGCCAGAGGACGTGGACGGCCGCCGCGCCCGTCTCGGGCGTGTTGAACTCGACCGGCGTGGTGTAGAAGAGCGCGACCTTACCGCTCTGGCCGAGGCCGGCGGGCGGCGCCTGACGCCGGAACCAGCGGCTGAAGCGCCGGGCGTAGCGCGGCAGCCGCCGGCGGCGGTCGATGCCGAGCGCCTTCTCCATGCCCCAGCGGAGCCACCGGTTGCGGTTCGCCCAGTTGGCGAGCCGCGGGAGGGCGGAGCCGAGCCGCCCGAGCAGCTCGGGGTTGCCGAGGATGCGGTCGCGGAGCCGGATGCCTTCGCCCGCCGCGCGCGCGATGCGCGCGTCCTGCATCAGGCGCGGGAAGTCCACCGCCCAGCGGTGCGGCGGCGTGTAGGGACAGTGCGGGTAGCAGAGGTTGCAGCCGAAGCACAGGTCGACGACGCGCCGGTCCTCGGCCGGCGTGAGCGCCGCGCCGTCCCCGTCGTGCTGCTCGTCCGCCGTGTCGAGCAGGTAGGTGAACGAGGGGCAGAGGTTATAGCAGCGCCGGCAGCCGGCGCAGATGTCGTAGACCCGCTTCGCCTCGGCGGCCAGGGCCGCCGGAGCGGAAGCCTCCGGCGACCCCGTGCCCGCCGTCACGCCCATGCGCTCACTGGCCCAGGGTCTGGAGACCCTTGGTGAAGCGGCCGGCGTGCGACTTCTCGGCCTTGGCGAGCGTCTCGAACCACTCCGCGATCTCCTCGAAGCCCTCGCCGCGTGCGGTCTTCGCGAAGCCCGGGTACATCTCCGTGAACTCGTAGGTCTCGCCCTCGATCGCCGACTTGAGGTTCAGCTCCGTGGAGCCGATCGGCACGTCGGTCACCGGGTCGCCCACCTCCTTCAGGAAGTCCAGGTGCCCGAAGGCGTGGCCGGTCTCGGCCTCCGAGGTGTCGCGGAAGAGCCCGCCCACGTCGGGATAGCCCTCGATGTCCGCGCGGCGCGCGAAGTAGAGGTAGCGGCGGTTCGCCTGCGACTCGCCGGCGAACGCGTTCTTCAAGTTGCCGTGTGTCTTGCTGCCCTTCAGTCCTTTTGCCATCAACCCTCCTCGGGCGGGCCGCTCCCGCTCGCCGCCCAGCGCATTTTTGGGAACGATTCCTATTACGAGCATGGGCGGACCGTGTCAACACCCACGCCCGGCCGCCGCATAAAGTCTGCCGCGCCGGCTTCTGCCGGCCGCGGCACGCCGCCCGCTCTACGCAGCGGGCGACACCCTCGCCGTCCCCCCGACCCGAGACGCAGTCTCGGGTCGGCGACTAAAGGCCGAGGCTTCGCACGCTCGGGCGGGCTCGGATGCGGTCGATCCACGCCTGCACGGGGGCGAGCGCGGGCTCGAGCTCCACGCCGAGTCGCCCGAGCACCATGATGCGGGGGGCGAAGGCCATGTCCGCCAGCGTGAACTCCTTCCCCACCAGGTACTCGTGCCCACCGAGGGCATCGCGCAGGAAGTAGAGACTCCGGCGCAGCTCCTCGCGCGCCTGCTCGACACGCTGCTGGTCCCGCTCCGCGTCCGCCTTGCGCAGCTGCGCCAGCAGCATGGTGGTCGGGGGGATGAAGGAGTTGTCGCAGTAGTCCTCGAGCAGACGCACCCTCGCCCGCCCCTGCGAGTCCTCCGGCATCATTCGGGGGAGAGGATACTCGTCCTCCAGGTACTCGTTGATGATCGTCGAGTCGTAGATGACTTCGTCCTCATCCACCAGGACCGGGACTTTGCCATAGGGGTTCAAGCGCAGGAAGTCGGGCGATTTCTGCTCCTGCTTGCGCAGGTCGACGAAGATCTTCTCGTACTCGAGATCCTTCTCCGCCAGCATCACGCGCACCTTCTGGCAGAACGGGCAGTCGGGATAGTCGTACAGTTTCAACATCTTGCTCGTCGCCTCCTTCCTCCTCCGCCTCCTCGGCCCCAACCACGGACGAGCGCACGCTAATGGAAAAGCCCGAGCCAGGCAATATTTGGGCCGGTCTAAAGTGCCTTATTTTACGAGTTTTTTGCCGGGGGGACGTGCGACCAGGCGTGGTAGGAGCTGCGGACCAGGGGCCCGGCCTCGACATGGCGGAAGCCGAGCGCGAGGGCCTCGGCGCCGAGCGCGGTGAACTCCTCCGGGGGCACGTAGCGCTCCACGGGCAGGTGCTCGGCAGATGGCCGCAGGTACTGACCGAGGGTCAGGATGTCACAGCCGATGCTGCGCAAATCCTTGAAAACACTGGCCAGCTCTTCCTGCGTCTCGCCGAGGCCGAGCATCAAGCCGGTTTTGGTGAGGAGCCTCTCCCGCCCGCGATGGGCGCCCTCGAGCACGGCGAGGGAACGCGCGTAACGGGCGCCCGCTCGCACCCGGCGATAGAGCCGGGGGACCGTTTCCAGGTTGTGGTTGAAGACGTCGATCGGTGAGGCCACGACCTCGGCAACCGAGGCCAGGTTCCCCTGGAAGTCCGGCACCAGGACCTCGACCCGGCACCCCGGCAGCAGCCGCTTGATGGCCCACGCCGTGGCGGCGAAGTGGGCGGCCCCGCCGTCGGCGAGGTCGTCCCGGTTGACCGACGTGACCACCACGTGACGGAGCCCCAGGCGGGCCACCGCCGACGCCACGCGGAGCGGCTCGGCGGGGTCGACGGCGAGCGGACGGCCGTGCGTCACGGCGCAGAAGCCGCAGTTCCGCGTGCAGGTGTCGCCGAGCAGCATGAAGGTGGCGGTCCTGTGCCCCCAGCACTCGCCGATGTTCGGGCAGCGCGCCTCCTGGCAGACGGTGTGAAGGCCCAGCTCGCGCACCGTCGCCATCGTCTCGGCGAACCCCGGCCCGCCGGGCGCACGGACCTTGAGCCACGGCGGATGCCGCCGCGCGACCGCCGTACTCACGGGCGCGCCTCGCCGCCCAGCGCGTGCGCCTCGAGCGGTGTCCATCCCGCATAACCGAAGGCGGCGACGAAGCGATCCAGGACCACCGGAAGGACGGCCGCCACCTCACCTGGCCCTCCCTCGCGCGCCACGGACGTCATCTCGATCCCCGTGATGCCACAGGGCGTGATCGGCGCGAAGCCGCTCACGTCGTGCGCGACGTTCAGCGCAAAGCCGTGCCAGGCGACCCAGCGGCGGAGCGCGATGCCGATCGAGGCGATCTTGCGCTCGCCGACCCACACGCCCCGGAGCCCCGCGCGGCGCCCCGCCGCGACGCCGAGCGCGGCGAGCGCGGCGATCAGTACGCCCTCGAGCATGTCGAGGTACCAGCGCACGTCGGGCCGGAAGGCATGCAGGTCGACGACGGGGTAGCCGACCAGCTGCCCCGGCCCGTGGTAGGTGACCTGGCCACCGCGGTGCGCGCGGAAGACCGGCACCTCGCTCGCGGCCGCCGCGCCGAGAAAGCGCGGGTCGGCTCCCCGGCCCAGGGTGTAGACGGGCGGGTGCTCGAGGAGGAGGAGCGCGTCGGACCCGCCGGCCAGCCGCCGTGCGACCAGCGCTTCCTGCCACGCGAGCGCGCGTCCGTACTCGACCCGTCCCGGAAAACCGACCTCGAGCCGCATGGCTAGACGTTGACCCCCTCGCCGCGCGCGACCAGCGCCGCCTCGCGCAGGGCCTCGGCCATGGTCGGGTGCGCGTGCACCGTCGCCACCACATCCTCGGCGGTCGCTTCCAGCGTGCACGCGAGCCCGGCCTCGGCGATGAGCTCCGTCACGCCCGCGCCGATCATGTGCACCCCCAGGATCGCGTCGTGCCGGGCGTCACTCACCACCTTGACGAAGCCGTCGGTGTGCCCGCTCGCCATCGCTTTGCCGAGGGCACGGAAGGGGAACTTGCCGACGCGCAGCTCGTGACCGCGGGCGCGCGCTTCGGCCTCGCTGAGTCCGACCGCCGCCACCTCGGGCATGCAATAGATGCACGCGGGGACCCGGGTCGGGTCGAGCCCCTGCCCCTCCGCGCGCGTTCCGGCCATCGTCTCCACCGCCACGACCCCTTGCGCCATGGCGGCGTGGGCCAGGAGGAGAGGCCCGACGAGGTCGCCGATCGCGTAGATGTCCTCGACGCTCGTGCGCAGGTTCTCGTCGACCACCACGAAGCCCTTCTCCGTCCGCACGCCGGCCTCGTCCAGCCCCAGGTCCTCGGAGAGCGGCGCCCGTCCGACCGCGACCAGCACCTGGGCGGCCTCGAGCGTGCGCGCGCCGTCCGCTCCGGCGACCGTGACCCGCGCCCCGCGCTCGTGACGCTCGAGGCTCTGGTAGCGACTGCCCGTCAGCACGTCGATCCCCTGGCGCGCGAAGGCGCGCGCCAGCTCGCGCCCGAGGTCGGCGTCCATGCCGGGCAGAAGGGTCTCCGCCATCTCGACCACCACCACCTTGGCGCCGAAGGTGGCATAGATGTATGCGAACTCGACGCCCACCGCCCCGCCGCCGACGATGACGACCGACGCGGGCAGCGCCGGCCGCTCGAGCGCCTCGCGGCTGGTGAGCACGACCTCGCCGTCGATCTCGAGCCCCGGCAGCGTCCGCTCGCGGCTGCCGCTGGCGAGGAGGACGAAGCGCGCGCCGAGCCGCTCGCCGTCGACCGCGATGCCGCCGCGCACCAGCCGGCCCGCGCCGTGGTGGTAGGCGATCCGGTTCTTCTTGAACAGGAACTCGACGCCCTTCGCCTGCCGGTCGGCGACCTCGCGCGAGCGTGCGATCACGCGCGCGTAGTCGACGCGCAGGTTGTCGGCGAGGATGCCGCGCCGGGCGCCGTTCTTCAGCTCCGCGAAGAGCGCCGCGTCGGTAAGAATCGCCTTCGACGGGATGCAGCCCCAGTTGCCGCACACGCCGCCCGGCCGGTCGCGCTCGACGACCGCGGTGCGGAGCCCGAGCTGCGCGGCGCGGATGGCCGCCACGTAGCCGCCCGGGCCCGCGCCGAGGACGACCAGGTCGTAGTCGGCCGCGCCGGTCACAGGACGAGCGCGAGCGGGTTCTCGAGCAGCCCCTTCAGCTCGCGGAGGAAGCGCCCGGCGAGCATGCCATCGATGATACGGTGATCGCACGAGACGGTGACCGTCATCCTCCGCCCGGGGACGATCTGGCCCTCGCGCACGACCGGCGTCTCGCGGATCGTGCCCACGGCCAGGATCGCCGCCTGCGGCGGGTTGATCACCGCGGTGAACTCCGTGACCGGCAGCATGCCGAGGTTGGAGAGGGTGAAGGTGGCGCCCGTCAGGTCGTCCGACGCGAAGCGCCCGCTGCGCGCCCGCTCGAGGAGCCCGCGCGCCTGGCGCACGATCGCCGCGAGCGGCTCGCGATCGCAGTGGCGCACCACCGGGACGACGAGACCGTCGTCCACCGCCGTCGCCACGCCCACGTTGACCGCCTCGTGGAGCACCATCGCGTCGCCGTCGTAGGACGCGTTCAGCTCGGGCACGCGCGTGAGCGCGAGCCCCACCGCCTTCAGCACGACGTGCGTGTAGGTGAGGCCCTCGTACTCGCCTTCGAGCGCCGCGAGCGCTTCCTTCAGGCGCGCCGCCTCGTCCATCGCGATCTCGGTCGAGGCGTAGAAGTGCGGGATCTCGCGCTTCGACTCGCCCATGCGCTTGGCGGTGGTGCGCCGGATGCGGGAGAGCTCGACGCGCCTTTCCGCCGCCGGAGGCGGCTGGGCGGGCGCCCCCGGCGTCGCCGGTGCGGGTGGCGGTCCGCCGCGTGCGGCGAGCGCCGCCTCGACGTCCTTCTGCACGATGCGTCCGCCGGGGCCGGTCCCCGTGACCTGTGCCAGGTCGAGGTCGTGGTCGTGCGCGATGCGGCGGGCGAGGGGCGAGGCCTTCACGGACGCGGCGGCGCCGGGGCTCTCCACGGGCTCGGGGCGCCGCACGACCGTCGGCCGAAACGGCTCGCGTCCCGCCTCGGCCTTCGCCGGCGCCGCCGCCCGCGGCGCGGACGCCGGCGCCCTCGCGGAGGGCGCGGCCTTCTCGCGCGCCGCCGGCTGCGCCGCGGTCCCCTCACCGGGCGTCGCGAGCACTGCGATCACCGCACCGACCGGCGCCGAGTCGCCCTCCTGGACCCGCACCTCGGAGAGCGTGCCCTCATCGTAGGCCTCGAGCTCCATGTTCGCCTTGTCGGTCTCGACCTCGGCGATGATCTCGCCGATCGCCACGGGCTCCCCCGGGCGTTTGAGCCACTTGAGGATCTTGCCCTCCTCCATGGTGTCGGAGAGCTTCGGCATGGTGACGTCGATCGGCATGCGCACGCTCAGGGAACCACGCGGCCGGCGCCCGTGCAACCACCGCGACGGGGCAGCGGAACGGGGCTGCGGCAGCCGGCCGGCTCTCTACCTACCGGGCTGGACGGAGGATCGACCGCCTGAGCGCGCGCGCCAGGAGCATCGGTCCGCGAAGGTTCCGCCACAGGAAGGACGGCGGCTCCGGCTCCGGGTACTTCGGGATGACGAATCCGTCGTGCTTCAGGTTGAAATGTCCCCGACACTCCCGACCGAGTCCGCCCCGAGCCGCCTCAGTTCGCCCGCGGCTCCGCCTCCGCTCGGGTGACCATCGTGCTCATCGTCGCCTCGAGCCGCCGCTCGAGCTCAACCACGCGCCCCGGCTCGTCGGCCGACAGGTTCCGGGCCTCACCCGGGTCGTGCTCGAGGTCGAAGAGCATCCGCTCGCCCTTCGACGTCGCGATGAGCTTGTACGACCCGTCGTAGATCACTCGTATGGCGCGGTCGTAGACGTCGCCGTAGTGGTTCACGAACTCGGGGTTGATGTGCTCCTCGGCGACGATCTCGTGCGTCACCCGCACGAGCGCCTGGCCCTGTACGTCGGGGGGCACCGCGGCCCCGACCGCCTCGAGCACGGTCGGCATGACGTCCACCAGCTGGACCGGGTCGCCGATCTCGCCGCGGGGACGGTCCGCCCCCGGCAGCTTCACCACCAGCGGGATGTGCAGCAGCCCCTCGTACATCATGCGCCCGCCGTGCCCCATCTCGTCGTGCTCGCCGAGCAGCTCGCCGTGGTCCGCGGTGACGACGATCACCGCGTTCTCGTAGCGCCCCCGGGCCCGGAGCCCCGCCCACAGCTCGCCGAGCGCCGCGTCCATGAGAGCGATCTGCCCGTCGTACGTTGCGGCCGCCCATTCCCGCTCGGCCTCGCTCAGATGGGTCGGGATGGCGTGCGTGAAGATGCCCCTGCGCGCGAGCCGCTCCGCCTGCGGCAGCGCGCGCGCCCAGCGGTCGAAGGGCGCGGGCGGCAGCAGCCACTGATGCGGCTCGAGGACGTTCAAGAAGAGGAAGACGGGGCGCTCGCGCCGGTCCATCCACGCGAGCGCCGTCGCGCAGATCTCGTGCGCGCTCCGGAACGGCCGCTTGAAGAGCGTCGGGGCGAAACGCTGCAGGAAGCGCACGGCGTGCGGGACGGGCTTCAGCATGACCCCCGGCGCGTCGTCGTAGTGGTCGAAGCCCTGCGCCATGCCGAAGCCGCGGTAGAGGTTGGCGAAGTTCGCGACGAAGGCGCCCGTGCGGTAGCCGCGCGTGCGGAGCACCTCCGCCAGCGTCACCCGGTCCTCTGCCAGCGGGAAGACGCGGCGGCGCCCGTAGATCTCCGGCCCCGAGTTCCAGCTGCCCGCGTAGTGCGCGCCGTGGCGGCTCGGGTACATGCCGGTCAGCATCGAGGCGTGCCCGGGCACGGTCCACTCGGCGGGGGAGCGCGCCCGCGTGAAGTTGAGCGCATCCTTCGCGAGCGCGGTCAGATTGGGCGACGTCTCGCGCGCGTAGCCGTAGGTCGACATGTGGTCGGCGCGCGTCGTGTCGAGCGACACGAGGATGACGTCGGGCGCTCCCGGCGCGGCGGGCGGGAGATTCGCCATCGGCGCGTCGAGCGCGGCCGTCGAGAGCGGCTCCCCCCACACCACGAGGGCAACCGCGGCGGCGGCCAGCTCGAGGCCGAAGCGCAGGCCGTCTCGCCGGATGGCGAGCCCCACGACCCGGTCCACCGCCACGCCGGCGAGCGGCAGCCCGGCGAGCAGGAGGACCAGGGTCAGCGCCCTCGGCTCCTCTCGCGCGAAATATGACTGCACCTCCGTCATGCCGGCCTTCCCGAACGTGGTTGCGGCGGTCGCGAGGAGCACGAGCTGGACGAAGGCAAGCGGGCCGCGGCGCTCGCGGCCGGCAACCACGACGCCGAGCAGAACGGACAGCGCGGCGAGGACGGCGAAGAGAAGCTCGGCCCGCATGCCGGGCGGCTCGTAGACCCGCAGCAAGCCGTAGATGCCCGTCATGCCGAGCGCCAGGACGGGCGCGCTCGCGGCCGAGCCGAGGAGCAGCCCGAGGAGGGCGCCGCCCGCGGCCCCGAGCAGCAGGTCCCAGCCGAGGATGGTGAGCGCGGCCGGCAGGGTGATGGTGCCGCCGAGAGCCCAGTTGGCCGCCCCCTCGACGAGCCACCAGGCGCCGCCCGCCACGAGACCGAGGCCGATGCCGCGCGGGAGATCTCTCGTGAGCACGGCTTTCGCTTCCCTTTTCATCGTCGCGCAATCTCGAATTTATCACGGGGAGACGCGCCCTGTCTGCTTGAGGCAGGCGGGGCGCGCGCGCGTCGATGCGGTCTTCGACATCCGGCACCACCTGCGGGCGATCGAGTCGCTGCTCGAAGAGGTCCTGGCGGAGCACGCCCGCAGCGCCGCCACCTGAGCGCGGCGGGCGTTCCCGCCTATGAGCCCGTCCGAGTACCGACGGAAGCGAGGCGAACGATCCAGCAGCCGCGTGCCGGCACCGGCGGGGGTGCCGCCGCCGCTCCCGGTCCTCGGCCCACGCGCGACTCGTCGGTCGTCACGTCCCCCCGAAGACCGCAGGCGCGCGCGG
>Ga0137403_10009177_pt1 | contig 11012 bp, 4 predicted proteins | sample CZOMad2_1_16fung_FD_122057 | JGI IMG/M metagenome (GOLD analysis project Ga0137403, IMG submission 122057) | Vadose zone soil fungal communities from Angelo Coast Range Reserve, California, USA - CZOMad2_1_16fungal (Hybrid Assembly) | ecosystem: Environmental > Terrestrial > Soil > Vadose zone...
TATCCCGATTCAAACGCGGGTAACAGCATTCGCATCCAGCCACTGCTTGAGGCTTTCGTCAGCGGCGCCCGCCCGACCCTTTGGGTTCTGTTTGCCGCCGTCGGCTTTGTGCTCTTGATAGCCTGCGCGAATATCGCGAACCTGCTGCTGGCCAGAGCGGGAGCGCGACAAAAAGAGATGGCGATTCGCGCCGCGATGGGCGCGGGCCGTTGGCGCATCGCCCGCCAGTTGCTGACAGAGAGTGTGCTGCTGGCGTTGGCCGGCGGGACGCTGGGCTTATTAGTCGCGCGCTGGGGCATCGAACTGATCCTTTACATAAGCCCGAACGCCATTCCCCGGGCGCGCGAAATCAATCTTGATTGGAGGGTGCTGGCGTTCACCCTGAGCGTCGCCTTTGGGACCGGAATTCTCTTTGGCCTCGTCCCGGCGCTCCAGGCTGGAGCCGTGGATGTTCATGGAACCTTGAAAGAGACCGGCCGCGGCACCTCCCAACGGCATTGGTTACGCAGCTCGCTGGTCGTGGTTGAGGTCGCCACCACGCTGGTACTGCTGATCGGTGCGGGTCTGATGGTGCGCAGTTTTTACGGGCTCCAAAAAGTCGATCCCGGTTTTTCCTACGAACACCTGACCAGCTTTACCATCTCTCTCCCGCCAAAAAAATACCCGACCGTCAATGAGCGTGGCCAGTTCTTTTCCAGTCTTCTGCACAACATCAGCGGCTTGCCCGGCGTGGATTCAGCGGCCGCTGCTTCCGGTCTGCCTCTCGGTAACAACGGTTGGCAAACCGCATTCATCGTCGACGGGAAACCGGTTCCGCCGCGGGGGCAGACGCCCATGATGGAAGCTTGTCTGGTCACGGCGGATTATTTCAGCACGATGAATATTCCGCTGCTGCGCGGCCGTTACTTCGATGAGCATGACGATCGATCGTGGATCGCCGGCCGCGACCTCAGCAAGTTGAACGAAGCAGAGAGAGACGTTGCCGGCGCGAACGTGATCGTCATCGACGAAGAATTTGCCCGTCGTTACTGGCCCGGTGAAGACGCCGTGGGCAAGCGAATTAGATTCGGCACTGACCAGGGAGCCCCGCTGTTAACAGTCATAGGAGTTGTGGGCCGAGTAAGGATGGAAGGTCTCAGTCAGAATTCGAAACGGGTGCAGGGATACTTCTCGTTTGCGCAAATGCCTTTCACTGGCATGACCGTGATTGCCAAAGCTGCGGGCGATCCCAATCAGTTGATTGCGGCGATGCGCCAGCAGGTTAAGGCCGTCGATCCCGATCAGCCTATCTACAACATTCGCACGATGAACGAGATTCGCTCTGATTCAGTTGCGCCTGAACGTTTGAATCTCACACTGCTCAGCATTTTTGCGGGCATCGCTTTGGTGCTGGCGGTCGTCGGCATCTACGGCGTGATGTCTTACTCGGTAACTCAACGCACGCACGAGATTGGCATTCGCATGGCGATCGGCGCGCAACCGCGCGACGTGTTTCGGATGGTGATAGGGCAGGGAATGATGCTGACACTGGTTGGCATCGCTTGCGGATTAGCAGGGGCCTTCGGCTTGACCCGGCTGATGTCAACGATGCTCTTCGGCGTCGAGCCAACCGATCCTGCGACCTTCGCCGCCATTGCCGTCCTGCTGACAGTGGTGGCACTGATCGCCTGTTATATCCCGAGCAGGCGCGCGACGAAAGTCGATCCAACCGTGGCGCTCAGGTACGAATAGAATCGAGGGAGGAGAAGTGATGCAGACCCTTTGGCAAGACCTGCGCTACGCAGCGCGCAGTCTGCGGAGACATACTGTGCTTTCAGTGACCGTGCTGGCGACGCTCACCCTCGGCATCGGACTCAACACCGCGGTCTTCACGCTGATCAATGCAGATAGCCTTCGACCCCACGTGGACAAGGATCCTGAGTCCTTCCTTCGGGTTCACGCCGCCTACACCAAAGACCCCACGCATCCGGGCTACCCGGGCAAGTTGACCCTTGAGGACTACTCGGCCATGGGCAGCAACGCTCGCTCGTGCGACCTTGCCGCGTTGGCGCAATTTGATGCCGAACTCGGCCAGGCTGACCCGGCGAGAGTGCGTGCTCTACTGGTGAGCAACAAATTCTTCTCCGTCTACGGCCTGGATAGGCCACTGCTGGGCCGACTGCTGCAACCTGGAGATTTCTCTCCGGCAAGTCCCGTTGTGGTCTTGAGCGAAGAGCTGTGGCGGAATCGTTTTGGAGCCGACACCCAGATCGTAGGGAAGGTCGTTCATTTCAACGGTCAGCCATTGACGATCATCGGCGTCACGCCGACGCCGTTCGCCGGCCGGATTAGTCGCGCGAATGCCTGGCTCCCTTACACTCTCCAACCTTATGTGCAACCGGACGAGAACTTGCTGAAGCCGAGCGATGCTGATTGGCTGACCGTGGTCGGCCGACTCAAGCCGGGGTTCTCGCGTCTGGACGCCACGGCGGAACTCGATCTAATCGCCAAACAGCGGGACCGGCTTCACCCGAAACGAACCACCGCGATCACCGTTACCGATGGCTCCTGGTTTCAGGAACCCGATCACCATGAGTTGGGTCTGTGGGTGATCCCGCTCATCATCGGCACACTCGCCCTGGTGACGCTGGTCGCATGCGCGAACGTGATCACGCTTCTCTTATCGCGAGCAAGCGCACGCCGGCAGGAGATCGCTGTTCGCCTGGCTCTGGGCGCTGGAAGGATGCGGCTCATTCGTATGCTCTTGACCGAGACGCTGCTGCTGGCGTTCGCATCCGGTCTCGCCAGTCTCTACCTCGTCTATCAGATTCCTCCTCTCTTGTACCGTTTCATAAACGCACAGCCCGCCGACTTTCCTTTGGATCCGGACTGGAAAGTGTTTTGGTACTTGTCCGGGATCACTCTGCTCGCGGGCGTGTTGTCCGGCCTTACTCCTGCATTAGCGTCATTGCGGTTCGATGTGTCGGAGGCTCTCAAAGGGCGTCACGGTTTGTTTGCGCGCACCCACAGTAAAGGTCGTCTGCACGGCTTGCTTACCGGTGCCCAGGTTGCCATGAGCTTTGTGTTGCTGGTCGGGGCAAGCCTCATCCTTCACACCTATCAACAAGTAGCCAGCCTCGACCCGGGCTTTGAAAGTCGACAGGTGCTCGCGTCAGTGATGCTGACCAAAGGCCAGAGCTCCGCGCGACGCTCGTGGTCTGCCTTTCACCGCACGCTGGCCCAACGCGTCGGAGCTTTGCCAGGGGTGCAATCAGTGGCCTTCGCTAGCGCGTTACCATTTGCTGCCAGGGAAACGATCGAGGTTCAGTATGCCAACCGGCCCGCACGCGAGGTACGAACAAACGAAGTCTCTCCGGAGTTTTTTGGCACCTGTGGAATTCCGATTGTTCTTGGGCGGGCGCTGGAAATAACGGATTCGCCCGTTGGAGACGGCGCTTCGCAGGTGGTGGTTTCACAGGAACTGGTCCGGCAGTTTTGGGGAAGAGAGAATCCGCTCGGAAAAACGTTACGAACTACAGATGGCAATGTCCTCGAAATTGTGGGGGTCGCTCGCGATACTTCGGTGCAGCGAATTGGATCACCGGACAGTCCGCTGATTTACCAGCCCTGGAGCCCGGATGATCGAGCCTATACGCCGCTTGTGAGCTTCATGGGCGATGCGGGAACATTATCGCGCGCCGTCACAGCCTCCTTCGGAGAGCTGGCGCCGGGCGCTTCCATCGCTACCGGGACGATTCAATCGTTTATGGACGAACCGCTTGGCCCTTTATGGACATTGCAGATACTCATTGGAATTCTTGGAGCCATCGCCCTCGCCTTGTCGGTCATTGGAATTTACGGCGTCGCCTCATTTGCCGTCAGTCAACGCACCAGGGAACTGGGCATTCGGATCGCGCTCGGAGCGCGGCAGAAAGACATCTTCCGCTCGGTGCTCGGAAATGGCGCGCGGCCGATTGTCGCCGGGCTCTTCGCCGGTCTGTTGCTTGCTCTGGCAGTCTCGCCAGTGCTCGGCCGCGTGTTCCAGGTCGCGCGGGCTTCGTTCACTTTCAACGCACATGATCCTCTGGCTTACGCCGGAGTCGCTTTCTTGCTGGCCGTTGTGGCCCTGGCCGGTATGCTTGGCCCCGCGCGACGGGCAACAAAAGTGGATCCGCTGGAGGCGTTGCGGTACGAGTGAACTCTGAAATTTGAGATTTGAGATTTGAGATTTAAATCATGGAAACACTATTCAAGGACATTCGCTATGGAGCCCGCGCACTTTGGAAACGCCCGGGCTTTACCGCCGTGGCCGTGATTACCCTGGCTTTGGGAATCGGCGCCAATACAGCCATCTTTAGCATTGTGAATGCGACGCTCTTGCGCCCACTGCCATTCAAAGATCCTGAACGGATAGTGATGCTTTGGGGGTTCCTGCCAAAGATGGCGCAGACGACGGACAAGCTACCTTTCTCTGCCGGAAACGTCGTAGCTCTGCGCGATCAAAATCATTCGTTCGAGAATTTGTCGGCCTTCCGATCGTGGGGCTGGCAGCTGACTGGCGGCGGAGAGCCCGAACTGTTGCGCGGCGCGCGCGTCTCGTTCGATTTCTTTCAAGCCGTTGGCGCCAACCCGATGCTTGGCCGGTCCTTCGCGGCTGAAGAGGACATGCCCAACCGCGCTCCGGTCGCGATCATCAGTTACGGCCTCTGGCAGAGACATTTCGGAGGCGATCAAAACGTAATAGGTAAGACTCTCTCACTCACGGGCCAGACGGTTATGGTCGTCGGTGTGATGCCTCGCGGCTTTCAGTTTCCCGGCGGGGCCAACATGATTCCCGGTCTCCAGTTCGCTTTGCAAAATGATATCTGGATGCCGCTCGCCTTCACTGATGAAGAAAAGCGCCAACAGGGTAACTTGAATCTTGCGCTCATTGGCCGGCTCAAGCCGGGCGTCTCGGCTGGTCAGGCTGAGTCGGAGTTGCGGGCACTGGAACAAGACCTGCCGCTCGGAAAGATCGGATACACCATTAATGCTCTGCCGCTACAACAGCAGATGGTGGGCAAGATTCGAAAGCTCCTCCTTGTGCTTCTGGCCACGGTGGCGCTGGTCCTGCTGATTGCCTGCGCTAACATCGCAAACTTGCTGCTGGCGCGGGCCAGCTCGCGACAGAAAGAAATCGCTATCCGCGCGGCCATGGGCGCCGGACGGATTCGGCTGATCCGCCAGTTACTCACTGAGAGTCTGCTGCTCTCACTTGGCGGCGGTGCACTTGGCTTTCTGCTGGCGGTGTGGGGAAGTTCGTTGCTCGTGGCGCTCATACCTGAAGATGTTCCCCGCGTTCACGAAGTCAGCGTCGACGGCCGAATACTCGGTTTCACTCTGCTGGTTTCGTTTGTAACCGGTGTCGTCTTTGGTCTGGCCCCCGCATTACAAGCCTCGAGACTAGACCTCAACGCGTCCCTGAAAGAGGGCATGCGCGGGACTACGGCGGGACTGCGCCAGAATCGCCTTCGCAGTCTGCTGGTGGTCTCGGAAGTTGCGATGGCCCTGGTTTTACTTGTCAGCGCCGCTCTCCTCATCAAAAGCTTTGTCCGTTTGCTGGAAGTAAAGCCCGGCTTCAATCCTGCGAATGTCCTGACAATGGACATTCAATTGCCGGATCTTCCGCCTTCGAGATATGCGAAAGACGAGGAACAGACCGCCTTCTTCCAACAGCTAATGGATCGAATCAAGGCCCTGCCTGGAGTCGACGGAGCCAGCGCGGTCGTGACGTTGCCGCTAACCGGCGCTTTCGAAAGCACCGATCTGATCCTGGCGGGACAGCAATCATTACCAAATGCGCAGCGGCCGGAAGCCGATTACACGACTGTTACTCCGGATTTCTTTCGCACGATGCAGATCCCTCTGTTGCAGGGAAGGCAATTTACCACCCAGGACACTAAGGGTACGCCGGGCGTGATCATCATCAACGATATTCTGGCTCGGATGTGCTGGCCCGGCGAAGATCCGATCGGGAAACACTTCACCGTGGGCTTTGAAAAAACTCCGCGCGAGATCGTCGGGGTGGTGGCGAGCATAAAGCAAACCAGGCTCGACGCCGCCGGCCGTCCGGCGATGTACATGCCGCACCTGCAATCTCCCAGTAGCGGGATGACGGTTTTGGTTCGCACCTCCGGCGCACCGTTGGCGATGGCGGCCGCGGTGCGAGAACAAGTATGGGCGATTGATAAGAACGTTCCGGTTACTCACCTGCAAACCATGGATCAGGTGTTTGGCGATTCCGTTGCGCAACCGCGCTTCTCAATGCTGGTAGTCGGTCTCTTTGCCGCTCTGGCATTGGTTTTGGCGTCAGTCGGGATTTACGGCGTGATGGCTTATTCCGTTTCGCGGCGCGCGCATGAGATCGGAGTGCGGATGGCGCTGGGCGCGCGCACCGGCCAGGTGCTGAAGCTGGTCTTGAAAGAGGGAATGACGTTGACGCTGATGGGCATTGCCGTCGGGCTTTTCGGCGCGTTCGCTCTGACCCGGCTCATTGCGACCTTGCTGTTCGGAGTTAGCGCCAAAGATCCGTTTACCTTCATTTCGGTAGCGGCCTTGCTGGCCGCAGTGGCGCTGGTCGCCTGCTACATCCCGGCGCGACGCGCGACGAAAGTCGATCCGCTGGTGGCGCTGCGGTACGAGTAGTCGATCTGCAATTTGAGATTTGAAATTTGAGATCTGAAATTGGGAAAAAGGAATCATGGAAAATCTACTTCAAGACATTCGTTACGGCGTTCGCATGTTGGTGAGCAAGCCGGGCGTGACGATCCTGGCCGTGCTCGCCCTGGCTCTGGGCATCGGCGCGAGCACGGCGATTTTTAGCGTGGTCAACACCGTGCTCTTGCGCGCTCTGCCTTATCCGAACGGGGATCGGCTGGTGATGATTTGGGAGCAGAACCGCCCGCGTTCGCGTGATCGCAACGTCATTTCACCGGCAGATTTTCTCGACTGGCGCGAACAGAATAAGGTCTTTGAAGACATGTCTGCTTTCCGTGGCGCGACCTATAACCTGACCGGTCTGGGCAATCCCCAAGAGGTTACGGGCATGGCCGCGTCGCCAAATTTATTTGATGTGCTGGGCAGTCATGCGATGCTCGGACGCACCTTTACTCAGGACGATGGCGTCTCAGGCAAGGACAACGTGGCCGTGCTGACTTACGGTTTCTGGCAGGAACATTTCGGTGGTGATCAAAATGTAGTTGGCAAGACTTTCGCACTTGACGGAGTGGCAATTACCGTCGTCGGGGTCATGCCCGAGGGTTTCGACTTTTTCGTCAAAGAGAATTCAAACATCAAGAAGAACCCGGAGTTCTGGTTGCCGATTGCCTTCACTCAGAACTCGCGCGTGCGCGGCGGCCGATCTCTGAACGCTGTAGGCGTGCTCAAACCGGGCGTAAAGATCGATCAGGCAAGGGCAGAGATGAATGCGCTGGCCACGCGACTGGAGCAGCAATATCCCGACTTTAACAAAGGCTGGGGAATTACTCTGGTTCCTTTGCATCAGCAGTTTTCGGGAGATCTCAAGCCGGCGCTGATGATTCTGCTGATCGCCGTCGGGTTTGTCTTGCTGATCGCCTGCGCCAACGTTGCCAATCTTCTGATGGCGCGATCGGTGGCCAGGCAAAAGGAGTTTGCGATTCGCGCCGCATTGGGCGCGGGCCGCCTGCGTCTGTTGCGTCAATTGCTGACCGAGAGCGTGCTGCTCGCCGCCGCAGGTTGTGCGCTCGGCTTGTTGGTGGCTCGCTGGGGAGTGGACGCGCTGCTGGCAATCAGTCCACGCGATTTGCTTTCGTTCACCAGCGTGAGCATCAATACGCGCGTACTCGGTTTCGCGATTGCCCTGGCGGTCCTGACGAGCCTGATCTTCGGATTGTTACCCGCGCTGGAGGCGTCGCATCCGAAAACCAACGAGTCGTTGAAAGAGGGAGGACGCGGGACGACTGGAGGCCGCGCGCACCGGGTGCTGAATTGGTTCGTCGTCGCCCAGGTCGCCTTGTCGCTGATGCTGCTGATCGGCTCCGGGCTGATGATCAAGAGTCTGATGCGGCTGCAATCGGTCGACCCGGGCTTTGATCCCAACAACGTGCTGACTGTTTCAGTGACTCTGCCGCGTGCGACATACGGTGAAGTGCCAAAAAGAATCGAGTTCTTCCAGCAACTGCTTGCACGCGTGCGACAACTGCCCGGCGTGCGGGCTGCGGGAGCCGCGAGCGCGCCGCCGTTCATGGGCCTGGGAGCGGCAACGGGCTTTGACATCGAAGGTCAGCCGGCGTTGCCCTCGGCCCAACAGGCGACCACCGACGTACGCGTTGTCGATCAGGATTACTTCAAGACCCTCGGGGTCCCAATCCTAAAGGGACGCGCCTTCACTGATCGTGAGGAAAGCCAACAGTCGCGGGTAACCATCATCAGCGAGACCTTGGCGCGTCAGTATTTTCCCAACGAAAATCCGATCGGTAAACGCATCACCATTGATATGAAGCAGCAGAATGATCCTTCTGAAATTATCGGTGTGGTTGGCGATGTCAAGATGCATGGTCTGGACATCCCGACGCGACCCATGGTCTATTGGCCGCACGCCGAGTTACCGTATTTGTCGATGACAGTGCTGGTGAAAACGAATGGCAGCTCGGCGGGTATCGCTGGCTCGGTGGAGCGCGAAGTGCGAGCGCTCGACAAGAACCAACCAATCTCTGACGTCCGCACGATGAAAGATTGGCTGTCCGATTCGATTGCCCGGGCCCGGTTCGCCACTCTTCTGCTCGGCATCTTTGCGGTCGTTGCACTTTTGCTGGCGTCGCTGGGCATCTACGGTGTGATGTCGTATTCAGTCACTCAGCGGACGAATGAGATCGGCATTCGCATGGCGTTGGGAGCGAGCCGAGCGAACGTCGTCCGGCTAGTGTTGCGGCGGGGGTTGCTGCTGGCGACGAGCGGCGTCGCGATCGGACTGCTCGGATCGCTGGGGCTTACGCGCTTGTTGACAGGCTTACTATTTCGAGTGAGCGTTACCGATCCGGCGGTCTTCGGTCTCGTGCCAATCCTCTTGTTGGCGATCGCGGGGCTCGCAGTATACCTGCCAGCCAGGCGCGCCACGCGAGTTGATCCGCTGGTTGCGTTGCGTTACGAATAAGGCAATTGGCACAGACTTCAGTTTGTGATTCTTTGATTCCCCTCTTCCTTTGGGAGAGGGGCCAGGGGACAGGGTGCGAAGCTTAACGCGAAGTAGTTTTTGATCGTCCGTTGTCCTTGGCGATCACAGCGTGGTCAAGTAGGGGGCTTGCTCAATCCCTCACCCCAACCCTCTCTCAAAGGGAGAGGGAGTCGAAAAGGTCTTCCAGCCTATGCCCAAAATACTCATTGCCGACGATCAGGCCGACGTGCTCGCGGCGTTGCGTCTGTTGCTGAAGGGTGAACGCTTTCAGATCGAAACTGCCTCATCGCCCGCCGGCGTTCTCCGCGCCATCGAGTCGCAGGACTTCGATGTCATCCTGATCGATCTCAACTACGCTCGCGACACCACGTCGGGTAGTGAAGGGCTCGACCTGCTTTCGAGAATTGGCGGCCTGGATCCCACGCTGCCGATAGTGGTAATGACGGCGTGGGGCAGCGTCGACCTGGCGGTTGAAGCCATGCGCCGCGGCGCGCGCGATTTCATTCAGAAGCCCTGGGACAACGCGCGTCTGCTGTCGGTGCTGTGCACTCAGGTGGAACTGGCCGAAGCGCTGCGACGGGGCCGCCGTTTGGAGGCTGAAAACCTGGCGTTACGCGACAGTGTCTCAGAGCCCGCCAGCGAGCTGCCACAGATCGTCGCCGAATCAACTGCGATGAAGTCGGTTTTGAAGCTAGTCGACCGGATTGGACCAGCGGACGCCAACGTTCTGATCACTGGCGAGAACGGCACTGGTAAGGAAGTGATCATGCGCGCGTTGCATGCTGCTTCGTTGCGCCAGTCAAAGCCTTTGATTTCCCTTAATGCCGGAGCGTTGGCCGAAGGCGTGTTTGAAAGCGAGTTGTTTGGCCACGTGCGCGGCGCGTTCACGGATGCGCGGACCGATCGCGTTGGCAGGTTCGAGCTCGCCGATGGCGGCACTCTCTTCCTCGATGAAATCGGCAACGTGCCGCTCAATCTGCAAACAAAACTGCTCCGCGTTTTGGAGACAGGCGAGTTCGAACGGGTCGGATCTTCGAAGTCTTTGAAAGTAAATGTGCGCGTGTTATCGGCCACGAATGCCGACCTGAACGCGGAAGTGGCGGTCGGAAAGTTTCGTCAGGATCTGTTGTTTCGCCTGAACACGGTTGAGTTGCACTTGCCGCCATTGCGCGATCGCCAGGAAGACATTCCACCCTTGGCGGAACATTTTCTGCGCCAGCATCGCGAGCGCTATCGCCGATCAATCATGGGGTTCACTCCCGAGGCGTTCGACGCGTTGCGTGCCCACTCTTGGCCCGGCAACGTGCGGGAATTGGATCACGTCATCGAACGCGCTGTGCTGATGAGTTCAGGCCAGATAGTCACGGCTTTCGATCTGGCTTTGCAGACGACACCGGATGCCCGATTGTCTTCGCGCCTGGAAGAGATGAGCCTCGAAGATGCCGAGCGGCTATTGATTACGAAAGCTCTCGCCCGGTTTGAGGGAAACGCGAATCGCGCTGCCGAAGCGCTCGGCCTCAGCCGTAGCGCCCTCTATCGACGCCTGCAGAAGTATGGGTTGTCTTAGATTTGTAATACCTGCTCAAGTTAGTTGAAAGCGTGCCGGTTTTTTCCCCTCCCTTTGGGAGGGTAATTATATAGTTGGCTCACCAGCCCGCGGAGCGGGCGCCAGCATAAAGCGTGGGGCGTTAGCCCCAGGATCGAAATCGAAAAATAGCTCCAGCCCGCGGAGCGGGCGGCAGCCTTTAACGGAACCATTCGTGTGTTCAATTTCGTGATGTCGAAGATGAACCATTTTGCGAAAACCGCCAATTATGAGCTCTGTCGCCCGCTCCGCGGG
>Ga0137403_10009180_pt1 | contig 11009 bp, 9 predicted proteins | sample CZOMad2_1_16fung_FD_122057 | JGI IMG/M metagenome (GOLD analysis project Ga0137403, IMG submission 122057) | Vadose zone soil fungal communities from Angelo Coast Range Reserve, California, USA - CZOMad2_1_16fungal (Hybrid Assembly) | ecosystem: Environmental > Terrestrial > Soil > Vadose zone...
GCCATCGTAGATTGAACGGGTCTGTCGCAGCTCGCTGGCTGCCGATCCGCATGTCAAACTTGGGTTCCTGACTTGACATCCTGCGGATTAATCGACATGTAGAGCTCGTCGCCTTCGATTCGAATCGGATAAGTCCGCAACTTCCGGCACGCCGGCGGACTCTTGGCTTGCCCGGTCGGGATGTGGAATCTTCCCTGATGTAAAGGGCACTCGATGATGTCACCCATTACCAGTCCGTCGGAAAGATGCGCACCGCCGTGCGTACATAAATTTGCGGTGGCATAGAAGCCGCTCTTCGCGTTGAAGATAGCGTAGGCGCGGCCGGCGAAATCGAAGCGCAGCACGTCTTCCTGATCGATATCCGTGGTAGCGCAAACGCGAATCCAGTCTTGTTTTGTTTCCACAAAGCTCACTCGGCAGCCTGATGTCTAAAGGTTCGCAGCCACCATGCGTGGAAAATATCTCTGGTCGCGGACAGGATACCCTGGGGTTCCGGAAGGTGATTCCTGAGCCGCGCATTGAGCGTGGGTAGCGCGAAGAATGGCACAGTGGGATAGATATGGTGTTCGATGTGAAACGACATGTTCCAATAGAACAAATCGATCAGCCAGTTGGGTCTTAGCGAGCGTGTAGATCGACGCAGGTCAGTCGTATTCTCTTCCTTCTCGAAGTGCTGGGAACCTGCGTAGGCCAGCATGACGGGATCTCCGGCAAGCTTCGGAAGCAACCAGATCCACACTAGGAAGGCGGTACTGAAATACCAGGACGCGGCCGCTGCCATGGCGTAAATCACGATAAAAAGACGGGTGTTGCGAGCCATTCGCGGCAGCTCTTCGGGTGGAGTGAAGCTGCGAGTCTTGTCGCTGAATCGCCCGAAGCTGTGAAAAAAGAGAATCTTCAAGAACTGGGTGTGATAAATGAGGCCCGTGTACCACAAGAGGTAAGTCTTCAATCGAGCCGGTTGTGGGAACGGCAGCTGTGCGTCGTAGCCCACGAACATGGTGTGAGTGTGATGAGCTGCGTGGGAGTATCGGCGGTATAGGACTTCCTGGCCAAACATCAACGAAGTCGCCCAGAAGATTGCCTCATTCAACCAGCGACTACGGAACACCGTACCGTGAGAGCATTCATGCGAAAGCGAATACACGGTCAGCGAAAGGGCGCTGCCAAAAAGAACTAGCGCCGGCAAGAACCAGCGAGTGCCAATTGCACCGACATAGAGATACCCCAAGAACCCGAGGGCAGTCAGACACAGGGCAAGTCGGCGCAATGGAGCCAGATTACTGCGACGCATTAGTTCTCTGATCGTCTTGCGGTCGAGACTGAGTTCCGGGATCGGCATCGGTCCTACTGGGCTGATGCCGATGTTTTCTAGCAAAGTATTCGGCATTGATCGATGATATATGATTTAATTTCTCAGTCAAGACGACTGAGTATTGACCCTCGCTTCGCACATCGCCAATGGGCGAACATTCGAACCGACGTCCGCGCCGCTTGAACGAAATCGCCGCATCCCGATGCCTTGGGTTGGCACCGAGGGTTCATAAGGCGAGCGAAAGACGCCTCGATCCGCATGCACCCCCTCGAGTAGCGCTACGGACTGCCGCCCGTCTCAAGTGCCGGTGGTTAGTTCGCTTTCGGCCTTCAGCAGTTGGTCCATCTGCCTCCTCACCCGGACCGCGCCGGCGTCATCGCCAATCAGACAGGGTTTCAGTCCCCGGTGATCTCCTCGAATCCTCTGTGCCCGGTCGATCGGGGTCGATGAAGATCGTGCGCTCGATGCGGGGCTACGCTGCCGCTTTGCGCAAGAGTGATTCGAGCGCAGCGAGTACCATATCCCCCACCGCCGCAGTGGACATGGCCCGTACGTCAGCGGATGCGATATCGGGCGTGCGCGCGCCCGATGCCACAGCCGTGTCCACTGCCTGTCTCAGCAAACGCGCCTCCTGCGGCATTGCGACTGAGAATTGAAGACACATCCCGAAGCTCAGTATCGCGCCAATCGGGTTGGCAACGCTCTTTCCGGCGAAGCCCGACGCGCTGCCGTGAATCGGCTGATACAGGCCGCGGCGACGCTCCTCCGCATCGGCAATTCCCAACGATGCCGCGGGGAACATGTCAATGGAGCGCCCCGCTATGGCGGCGCTGGCGGACAGGATATCGCCGAACAGATGCTCAGTCAGCAACACGTCAAATTGCTGCGGAGCGCTCCTGAGTTGCACCGCTGCAGCGTCAACATGCATGTGCTGCAGGGCGACGTCGGGATATTCGGCAGCGTGCAGGGCTTGCACTACCTCGCGCCAGCGCCCGGTCACCTGCGATGCGTTCGCCCTATCGACCGCACACATGCGGGCGCGGCGGACACGAGCCATTTCAAAGGCAACTCGTGCGATGCCCTCGATCTCGGCTCCGCCCGCGAGGCCACGCACGATCAGCAGGTCCGTCCCGCGGACGACGTCGGGACTCAGCGATGACATTTCGCTCAAGCCTTCCGCTATTCTGATGGGACGCAAATTAACGAATAGGCCCAGCTCTTTGCGAATCCGCCGCATGGTCTCAGCCGGCCACTGCGCCCGCGGGATCTTCGCGTACGCCGGCGAACCGGCCGCGCCGAACAGAACTGCATCGGCGGTCCGGATCTCGGCCCACGCCTGATCGCGCACGACTGCACCATGCGCATGCCACGACGAGATGCCGTAAAGATCTTCCCGCAATTCCAGATCCAGGCCGCGGCGCGAAATGTACCATTCGATGACGCGCCGGACCTCGCCCATCACCTCAGGGCCAATGCCATCACCGGCCAGCAGAAGCACTCGGGCCGCTCGCCGCCGTGCAACCCCCGCATAAATCCATGGACGCGACTTGCGGTCGGTTGCTTCAAACGCCGCAATTGCCGGCGCTAGCTTCAATAGCGTCTGGTGGATTTCGTCCAGGCCCCCAAGAAGCGCCGCGCGCTTGCCGGCATCGTCGAACATCAGCTGCCAGTTGCTGAGCGCTTCGTAGATCCCTGCGCGTACCTCGTAGGCCCAGGCCGACTTGTCATTCTTGGCGATGGCAATGTTGGCCTGTTCCAGCCCTTCAAGATAGCGCTTCTGAAAGTACAGGATACGTCCCTTGTTGGCGTAGCCAAGCGCGTAGTTGGGATCCACTGTGATCGCCTTGTCGAAGTCCTGCATTGCCCGGTCATAGTCCTTGAGCTGACGCCAGGCGATTCCGCGTTCGTTGTGGTAGAGCGGCGTATTGGGCGCCAGGGAGATCGCCAGGTTGTAGTCCTCGATGCCGTCCCGCCATCTCTCCATGCCGGTCAGGGCGTCGGGCGAGAACGCGGCTCGCGCCTCGAGCGCCTGCCGGACCTCGTCCTCCCAGTCGAGGTCGTCGGGCGTGAACGTGACGAGCCCCGCCTCGGCCGCCGCGGCCGCGTCGAGATCCTGGCCGACGCGCCCCTTGAGGTCGTCGACGCGGCCGGGCTCCTTGAGAAAGCGGGCGGCCAGGCGCGAGAGCCCGTTGATCGTCGGGTAGGCGCCGAAGTTGGCCGCGGTCAGCCTGAGCGTGGCGGGCGGCGTCGGCTCACCGGGCCGGGTTCCGTCGAGCATGTACGAGCGATCGGCCGCCAGCGCCAGCTCGAGCAGCGTGCCCGCGAAGCACGAGCCCGGCTCGATCAGCGCGAACACCGAGCGCGAAGAGACGTCGATGCGCTTGAGCACGCGCTTGAGGTAGAGGCGCACCTCGCGCAGGAACCAGTCGCCCTGGTGGCCGAGGAGCAGGCGGTCATGGGCCTCGACGACGTCGGCAGCGCCCGTCGTGCGGAAGACCCAGAGGCCGATCTGCTCCTCGTTCGTGCGCAGGTGCAGGATCAGATCGTCCAGCTCGCGCGCGACGGCCAGCGGCCAGAAGGCCGCGCCCTGCGCGAGCGCGGCGGCCGGATCGGAGGGCGGCGCCGCCGGCGCGGCCGTCGTGATCTCGGCGATCCCGCGGCGCCGGTCGAGCGCGCAGCGCACGTGCGTATACGCGATGCGGTCGCCCTCGATGGTGCGGGCCAGCGGCGTGAGCGCCACGCCCCGCGCGGCGCGCGGCCGGTCGGTCTTCGCCGCCAGCTCGCGCGCCCGCTGCGTCACGGTTTCGGGCATCCGCGAGCGCGGCACGACCTCGTCCACGAGGCTCCACTCCACCGCCCGCGCGCCCTTGACGCCTTCCTCCGTGGTGCAGAAGAAGTCGGCGCGGTCGCGGCGGACTTTTCGCTTGTCGATCAGCCGGGTCAAGCCGCCGGTGCCCGGCAGCACGGCGAGCAGCGGCACCTCGGGCAGGGACACGGCGGTGTTGCCGTCGTCGGCCATCACGATCCACTCGGTGGCCAGCGCCAGCTCGTAACCGCCGCCGGCGCAGGGGCCGTTGACCGCGGTGAGCCAGACCTGCTTCGACTCGCTCGAGGCCTCCTCGATGGCGTTGCGCGTCTCGTTGGTGAACTTGCAGAAGTTCACCTTCCACGCGTGCGAGGACTGGCCGAGCATGCGGATGTTGGCGCCCGCGCAGAAGACACGCTCCTTGCCGGAGGTGAGGATCACCGCGCCGACCTCTGGATGCTCGAAGCGCAGACGCTGGAGCGCGTCGTACAGCTCGATGTCCACGCCGAGATCGTAGGAGTTCAGCTTCAGCTCGTAGCCGGGGCGCAGCCCGCTGTCCTCTCGGACGTCCATGGCCAGCGTCGCCACCGGGCCGTCGAAGGTCAGTTTCCAGTGCTTGTACCCGGCGGGCTCGGTGCGAAAGTCCACGGGCGGATTGGCGGTCGTCGTCTCAGCCATGGCCTATCCCAGAATGACCCAGAGGACCCGGGCCTTCTTCGTTCCGAGGTTTTCCCAGCCGTGCGGCGCGCCGCCGTCGAGCAGCGCGCTGTCCCCGCTCTCCAGCGTCTGCCGGTCGCCGTTGTAGTGCAGCGCCACCGAGCCGTCGAGCACGTAGAAGAGCTTCATCTGCCCGGGCTTGATGACCACGCTCTCCGTGGTCACGCCCTTGGAGCGCGCGTCGAGCGTGGCGACGACCGCGCGGATCTTGCCCTCGAAGAGTCCGGCGCCCAGCACGCTCCAGCGCTCGGAGGTGCCGTCGAACGACACGACCGGATAGTCCTTCTTGCGGCTCACATGGATGCGGCCCGCGGGCTGGCCGTCGAACAGCGTCGCGATCGGCACGCCGAGCGCGGCCGCGATGCGGCCGAGCGTGTGCAGGGAGGGTGAGAGCCGGCCGGACTCGATCTGCGACACCATGCTGGGCGTGAGGTCGGCCTTCTCCGCCAGCTGCCGCTGCTGCAGGTCTCGCTCGAGCCGCAGTGCCTTGATCCGCTCGCCCAACGACGTCACCGAACCACCTCCAGTCGGTACTGATCGACCTCCACGATGACCTCCCGACCCTGGACAGCAACCGACACCTGGATCGAACCGCCGGACGCCGGGGCGTTTCGCACCACGCCAACGAAGTTCACGAAGGGTCCATCGAGAATTCTGACCGGCTGGTCGATCTGGAATTTGGACATCAGACGATGACCTCCATTGCCGGCCCGCCGTCCAGGCCGGCGAGGCGGGCCAGCGCGCGCGCCACGTAGATGCGCACGAGGCGCTTGCGGTAGGGATGCGTGAAGTCCGTGTTGTCGAGCGGCTTGGCCGGGCCGGCCGCGGCCTCGGCGGCGCGCGTGATCGTCTCCGACGTGAGGCGCTGACCGACGAGCGCCGTGGCCGCCGCCGGTGCCTCGCGCGGCGTGGAGGCGACGGCGCCCAGCACCACGCGCGCCTCGCGCACGACGTCGCCCTCGCGGCGCACCGCGACGGCCACGCCGAGCACCGGGAAATCGAACGAGCCGCGGCGCCGCAACTTCAGATACACGGAGTCCCAGCCGTCGGCCGGCGGCAGGGCCAGCTCGGTGAGGACCTCGTCGGGCCGTTTGGCGAGATACGCGATGCCGTCGTCCTGGTAGAGCGCCGAGACGGGAATGGTGCGCTCGCCCGCGGGGCCCGCGAGGCGCGCGGTGGCGCCGAGCGCCCACAGCACGGGCGCCGTGTCCGATGACGAGACCGCCCAGCAGCGCGAGCTGCCGGGCGCGACGAGACAGATGTCGCCGTCCTTCTTCATGCAGAAGCCGACGGCCTTCCGCCACTCGTACGACTGGTTGTACCAGTTGCAGCGCGTGTCGACGCAGACGTTGCCGCCGAGCGTGCCCGCGTTGCGCAGCTGAGGCGAGGACACGAGGCCGGAGGCCGTCGCGAGGGCGGGATAGTGCCGCGTGACCTCGGGATGCGTGGCCACCGCGCTCAGCGTCGTCGCGGCGCCGATCGTCACGCCGCGCCGCGCCTCACCCTGCACCCCGGACAATTCACGAATGCCCCGAAGTCCCACCAGCGCCTTGGGCTCGAACTGGCCGCGCTTCATGTTCGGAAAGAGATCGGTGCCGCCGGCGACGAGCATCGCGTCGGGGCCGCGGTCGGCAAGGTACTTCACGGCATCGCCGACGGTGCGCGGCGCGAGGTACTCGAAGGCCGGGAGGCGAATCATGACGGGTCGTCCGCAAAGGGGCGGACGGTGATGGCTTCGGCGGGCGCGCCGAATGCGGACTCGACGACGAGCGGCTGCTTGAAGGTGAAGAGCGGCACGCGGTCGGGACCGACCCGCGCCGTCTTGCCCTGCCGCTTGAGCTCCAGCCCCTTCAGGACCTTCTCGGCCGTGATCGGGATCTCGTCCACGCGCACGCCGACCGCCTGATAGATCGCGTTGGCGATCGCCGGCATCACGGGCAGCAGCGGGCCCTGGCCGGCCTCCTTCGCGCCGAACGGTCCCTCGGGGTCGTCGGTCTCCACGAGCATCGTGTGGATCTCCGGCGTCTCGAGCGTGGTCGGACTCTTGTACTCGAGCATCGACGGCGCCTTGTGGACGTTCTTCCGGAAGACCTGGGCCTCCATCACCGCCTCGCCGATGCCCATGTAGACGGAGCCCTCGACCTGGCCCTCGACGAGCAGCGGGTTGAGCGCGCGGCCGATATCATGGGCGATCCAGACGTCGTGCAGCTCGACCTCGCCCGTGTCCTCGTCGACGGACAGCTCGACGACGCACGCCGAGTACGAGTAGCAGGGCGAGGGGCCGACGCCGCCCCCCTTGTACTTGCCCGCGCGCTTGGGCGGCGCGTAGGAGCCGGCGAAGGCGAGCACGCCGTGCATCGCCTCGGCGAGCTCGACGGCCCGCGCGAAGTCCACCGCCTTGTCCCAGTCGTCCGGCACGCCGACCTTGCGCTCGCGCGCCGCCAGCGCGGCGACGTCCACCTCGAGCTTGGCGGCGACGGCCTTGAAGATCACCGCGCGCAGCCGCTCGGCGGCCTGGATGGCCGCCTGCCCGCACATCAGCGTCACGCGCGAGGAGTAGGAGCCGAGATCCACGGGCGTGAGGCTCGTGTCGGCCGGATGGACGTGCACGTCTTTCGGATCGAGCCCGAGCACCTCGGCCACGAGATACGCGAGGATCGAGTCGGAGCCCTGGCCGATATCGGTGGCGCCGCAGAGCACGGTGACGCCGCCGCTGCGGTCGGCGCGCAGCACGACGCCGGAGTGCGGCATGCTGTTCCAGTAGATCGCCGTGCCGGCCCCGGTCATGTACGACGAGCACGCGATGCCGACGCCGCGCCGGCGCCGCGGCTGCCAGAGTGGCTTGGGCGTCTCCACCTCCGCGGCGGCGCGATAGCGCGACGCCTTGTCGCGCCAGCCGGAGGCCTCGACCACCTTGTCGATGCACTCGCCGAGTCCGATGGTCGTCACCGTGAGGTGGTTCGCCGTCTTCGTGAACGGCTCGACGAGGATGCGGCGCCGCATGTCGGCCGGATCGAGGCCGAGCTGCTCGGCCGCCTTGTCCAGCTGCACCTCGAGCGCGAAGCGCGGCTGCGGCGTGCCGTGACCGCGCTTGGGTCCGCACGGCGGCTTGTTGGTGAAGATCCGCGCGCCCTCGAACTTGTAGACCGGCATCTTGTAGGTCACCGGATTGATGACGCCGGTGTAGAACGTCGAGGCCACGCCGTAGGAGCCGTAGGCGCCGCCGTCGAGCCACGTCTTCAGATGGCAGCCGGTGATGTCCCCCGCCCTCGTGAAGCCCGTCTTGATCCACATCAGCACCGGGTGGCGGCCGCGATGGATGTAGAACACTTCCTCCCGCGTGCACGCGATCTTCACCGGGCGGCCGATGAGCTGCGAGAGCCGGCACGCGGCGATCTCGTGGGCGAACGGATCGAGCTTGCCGCCGAAGCCGCCGCCCACCGGTGCCGCGATCACCCGAATATGGGCGGGGGGCACGTCGAGGATCTTGGCCAGCAGGCGGTGAACATAATGAGGCGTCTGGGTCGAGGACCACAGCGTGAGCTTGCCGTCGAAGCCCCACTGGGCGACGGCCGCGTGCTGCTCCATCGGCAGGTGCGTGTTCCCCTCGTAGAAGAAGACGTCCTCGCGGACGAGATCGGCCCGCGCGAACGCCGCCTCGACGTCGCCGAACTGGAGCGCGACGTTCTTGTGGACGTTGGGCCCGTCGCCGTACTCGTGGATGCGGATCTCGGGATGGGCGAGCGACTCCTCGATCGACATGAGCGCGCGCAAGGGCTCGTACTCCACGTCGATCAGGCGGCACGCGCGCTCCGCCGTCTCCTCGTCCACCGCGGCGACGGCGGCCACGGCGTCGCCCACCATGCGGACCTTCTCGGTGCAGAGCGCCTCCTCGTCCTGCGAGACGGGGAGGATGCCGAACTTCACGCGCGGGAGATCCGACCCGGTGATCACCGCGTACACGCCCGGCAGCGCGCGCGCCTGCGAGGTGTCGATGCGCTTGATGAGGGCGTGGCCGTGCGGAGAGCGAAGGAGTCGGCCGTACGCCATGCGTGGGAGGAAGAGGTCGTCGGCGTACTTGGTCTCTCCGATCACCTTCGCCCAGGCGTCGATCTTCGGGAGGGGTTGCCCGATGACCGTGAACTCGTGCTTTCCCTCGAAGGAGCCGCGCGGGTCCTCGCTCATCGTGGAACTCCGATCCGCAGGGCGGCCAGCTCGACGGCGTCGAGGATCTTCGTATACCCGGTGCACCGGCACAGGTTGCCCGCGAGCGCCTCCCTGATCTCCTGGCGCGTGGGGCTCGGCCGGTCGGCCAGGAGCGCCTGCGCCGTGAGAAGGATGCCCGGCGTACAGTAGCCGCACTGGGCGGCGCCGAGTTCGGCAAACGCCTGCTGGAGGGGATGGAGGCGCCCGCCCTCCGCCATGCCTTCGACCGTCGTGATCGTGGCGCCGGCCAGGTCGACGGGGAGCGCCAGGCACGAGAGCACGGGCGCCCCGTCCACGAGGACGGTGCACGTGCCGCACTCCCCGAGCTCGCAGCCGTGCTTCGTCCCTGTGAGGCCCAGGTCCTCGCGCAGCACCTCCAGGAGCGTCTTGTGCACGGGCACGAGGACGTCATGGGCCTCGCCGTTCACGGTCAGGGAGAGACGAGCCTTCATCCGCGCTCCTGCCCCGGTGGACCGATTAATCAGGGATTAAGGGCGGTTCAAAAATACTGAACTGGGCCGGAACCTGTCAAGCGAGAAGACGGCCGGGGCTAAGATACCGACCGTGGCCTATCTCAGGACCGACGACCGGGTCCGGCTCTACTACGAGGAGCACGGCCACGGCACCCCGCTCGTGCTCGCCTACGGCATCGGCGGGAACACGACGATGTGGGACGTCAACGTCCCCGGGCTCGCCGCCCGGCACCGGCTGATCCTCTGGGAGCCGCGTGGCCACGCGCGCTCGGACGCACCCTCCGACCCCGCGACGTACTCGTTCCAGCGCTGGGCGCTCGATCTCAAGGCCGTGCTCGACCACCTCGGGCTCCGCCGGGCTCACGTCGGCGGGCTCTCGCTCGGCGCCGGAATCGCGACGCGCTTCGCGCTCAGATTCCCGGCGCGCGCGCGGTCGCTGGTCGTCACCAACTCGTCGTCGGCGAGCGGGCTGCCGCTCTCCTGGCAGAACGTCGTCATGCGCGCCCGCTCGATCGAGATCACCCTGACGCAGGGCATGGACGCGATGGCGGAGTTCGCGATGGCCGAGAATCCGAACCTCGCCGAGCGGCTCGCCCTCGACCCCGGGGCGAAGGCGGAGTTTTACGAGGAGTACCGGCAGCTCGCGCCGATCGGCTACGCGAACTCGCTCCGGGCGCTGCTCGCGATGGACTACATCACCGACGAGCTGCCGAAGCTTCGGATCCCCGTGCTCCTGATCGGCGGCGACCGCGACCCGTCGCTTTCTCCGATGAAGGTGATGCACCGGAGGGTCCGCGGCTCGAAGCTGGTCGTCCTGGCCCCCGCGAGCCACTTCGCCAACCGCGACCAGCCGGACGCGTGGAACCGGGCCGTCCTCGACTTCCTCGCCCGGGCCGAGGGTCGCCCGCGCCGATAGCCGCCATGGACCGTCCCCGCGTGCTCGTGGTGGAGGACGATGGCGACCTTCGCGACCTCCTGGTCGAGACGCTGACCCGGTGGGGGTACCACGTCACGTCGGCCGGCAACGGCACCGAGGCGCTGACGCTCCTCGAGGGCCGGCTCTTCGACGTGGCGCTGCTGGACATCTGGCTCCCCGGCAAGGATGGCCTCCAGCTCCTGGAGGAGATCAAGCGCCACGACTCTACGCTCGAAGTCGTGATGATGACGGGCGATCCGCTGGTCTCGACCGCGGTGCAGGCCCTCAAGGCCGGCGCCTACGATTACCTGATCAAGCCGCTGAACCTGGAGGAGCTGCAACCGCTGATGCGCCAGCTCATCGAGCGGCGCTTCCTCAGGCAGGAGGTGGGATCGCTCCGGGCCAGGCTCGGGCGAGAGCTCGCCGAGCGGGAGCTCGTCGGGACGTCACCCCAGATGCTGGAGGTGAAACAGACGATCGCGTCGGTGGCCAACTCGGACTCCCCGGTGCTCATCGAGGGGGAGAGCGGGACCGGCAAGGAGCTGGTGGCCGCGGCGATCCATCGGCTTTCGGGCC
>Ga0137403_10009181_pt1 | contig 11007 bp, 9 predicted proteins | sample CZOMad2_1_16fung_FD_122057 | JGI IMG/M metagenome (GOLD analysis project Ga0137403, IMG submission 122057) | Vadose zone soil fungal communities from Angelo Coast Range Reserve, California, USA - CZOMad2_1_16fungal (Hybrid Assembly) | ecosystem: Environmental > Terrestrial > Soil > Vadose zone...
CGGACGAGCAAAAAGAAAAATGGCAGCGAGACAGCGAAGAAAATTACGGCCTGGCTGCGTCCAATCCATTCGTGAATGCCAGCAAATTTGTAACAAATCGCTGCAAGAAACGGTAAAATTGGAAATTCCGTTCCAACGTAACCGGTCGCATCGCCAGCCCAATCGATCTGCGGATACCCAAAATGAAAACCTCGTTCGTAAAAATTTTGTGCAATCGCTGCGACATCGCTTTGCCTCCAGCTCCAATGATCGACATAGGGCTGATTGATTAAAACGAGGCGAGCCGCCACAGCCAAAATCCAGATCGCGATTACAATCTTGATCACGTCGCACAGACACATTGAGCCGCCTCTCCCCTTACGTGAGGGGAGAGGATTGAGGTGAGGGGTTTCCGGCATAAGGCACTCCGAAAAGCAACCCTCACCCTACCCTCTCCCTCAAACAGGGAGAGGCGACAAATGGCGTTAGATAATCTTGCGATACGCGCTCTGGAATGCGCATCCGGCAAGCGTCTTGACAGCCGAGGTAAAGTCAATCGGGTACAGTAATCTCAAATCGCGCAGGAAAGGCTTAGCATGAAGTCAGCGACTCGCGTTTGTTCTCCGGCACACGCCGGACTAGTCGCCCTAATATTGCTTACCAGCATCCTGCTCGGCGTCACGAAGGCACAGAACGAACCGATCCTCGTGCCTGAGGCCATCGATTATCAGAAATTGCTCCCCATTTTACCGGAACCGCGGCAAGGCTGGACCGCTGATAAACCGGAGGGTTCCACAGAGGACGTGGGCGGATTCAGAATTACAAACGTGCATCGCGACTACCACAAGGGCGACGGAGACAAAGCACCGACCGCGGCGATTAGCGTACTCGATTCGGTTGCTAATCCAGATTATGTCACTGCCACCACCGCTGCGTGGAATAGCAACAGCGAAAGCAGCGAAGGCTACGGCAAATCTGTCACCATCGATGGCAACCCCGGCTTTGAAGCATTCGAGAAGGAAAGCAAACACGCCACTCTGTGGGTGATGGTTGCAAACCGTTATTTTCTCCAGATCGAGTTGCAGAACCAGGATCCCAGTGAATTGCAGGAATGGATCAAGCGTGTCGATTTGAAAAAACTCGCGGATATCAAGTAATGCTGGCTGTAGTGTCCGCTGTCCCCAGCGGACTCTATCGCCCATACGAACACCTGCGCTGAGGACAGCGCACGCTACAGGATATCATTTCCGTTCGCGCGCCATCGGCACGAAACGCACCGGCAACGTGGCGCTTTCCTTCAGTTGGCCGTTTTTCTTTTCAAGCAGGTAGAGCTGCTGCGCGAATCGCTCGCCCACGGGAATGACCATTCGCCCGCCGTCCTTGAGCTGGTCCGTGAGTTGTTGAGGCACGTGATCCGGCGCACAAGTCACTATGATGGCATCGAAAGGCGCATGCTCCGGCCAGCCGCGGTACCCGTCGCCCGCTTTCACATGCACATTCTTGTAGTTCAGACGTTGCAACGTTGCTTCCGCATTTTTCGCAAGCGGCTCAACGATCTCAATCGTGTAAACCTCCGCCACCAATTCAGCTAAAATGGCCGCCTGATAACCGGAGCCTGTCCCAATTTCCAAAACCCGGTCGCTGGGCTTTGATCGCAGTTGTTCCGTCATGAACGCTACGATGTAGGGCTGGGAAATGGTTTGGTCATAACCGATCGGCAACGGGCCATCTTCATAACTGGCAGCGCGCGATTCCGACGGGACGAATTCTTCTCGCGGAACTTTCGACATCGCAGCGAGAACGCGTGCGTCCCTGATGCCGCGTGGCCTCAACTGCTCTTGAACCATCAGCTGGCGCTGCGCTGCAAGATCGGAAACTGGTGCGGCCTGTTGCCCGCAACCGGTCCCAGCAATCGCGGCGATAACGAACGATCGCGCCAATCTTCGCATAACGAAGAATAAGGCCGAGCACGCCGCTGCGAAAGCAGCATGCGCTGTGGGTTTGCCGAGATTTCCTATCGCGACGCCGCGACAGCGTTCATGTGACGCAAGCGATCCGCCAGCGTTTTCATCACATGCGTGGCGAAATGCGGCGTTTGCTGAACGAGAAAATGGAACCGCCGCCGATCGATTTCCGCCAGCCTGAAGAACGCAAAACTTTGGAAGAACGCGCACAGCTGACCGACCTCGAGCGGCTTCGCCACTCGGCGTCGCACGTGCTGGCGACGGCCATTTTGAAAATCTGGGCGGCCGACTGTTCGGCCGCCCAGTAGTCGCGCTCAGCCTCGTGATCAAGGACTAAGCCGCACAATCCTGCCTTCGCCTGGCGCCACGAAGGCCGTACCGTCGGCTACGTACACCGCGCTATTCGGACCAACGGCCACGCCACCGGTAAAGGAGAGCGCACCGCCGGCCAGAAACGTGTGAGTACCGGGACTGGCAAACGGGATCTTGACCACGTCGCCTTCCGGATCTTCGCCGTAAATCCAATTCGGGTTAGTGAATAGCTGCGACGCATAGAAGTTGCCGTCACGTCCGAAGGTGCAACCGTTGATGGGCCACAAATCGGAAGCCCACACCGTCATCGGAGTGTTCCATGGCTCCGGGATATTGGCGTCCGCCGGGTCGAGCCGATAGACCTTGGCCGAAGGGGCGATGAAAAGGCTGTCCACCAAGGCCAGTGTCCCGATGTACAGGAAACCATCCGGCCCCTGGCAGGCGCACGTCGGAGTGGCATCGGCCAACACGTTGTTAGGGAAGAACGCCAGGATTACTATCGATCCGTCAGGCATTACCTCGTCGAGAGTATTCGCACCGGCATCGACAACGTAGGTATGGCCGGGCACGACCAGCACTCCGTAAGGGTTCGCGTCTGGAAAATCCCCAAACGGCACCAGCCACTGGTGCTCGTCTGTCCATTCGTAATCAAAGGAACCCACATTCACCAGGGTCTCGACCTGATTGCGATAGTTCACTCGAAGGAGATTGCCAAACGCAGGGTCACCGGTCTGCTGCGGGTCAACCGCCATGATGGCGTAGAGGCCGAAATTTGTGCCGTTGCCAAAGATCGAGATTCCGCTGACGCCGAGAAACTCGCCTTCCTCGGGATCGCCAATAACGGCGAGGCCGCTAACGATTGTTCGAACGTTCGGCCTGACTGCCATCGGACTTAAGATTTCGATAATCGAGCCGTCAACAGTGTCGTCGCCTGTCTGGGCGACAAAGAGTTGGCCGCCGGGGCCAAATGCCAGCCCGCGCGGACTGTGCAACCCGCCAACAACCTCCGTTATGGCGGCTTGAGCCCTCGGCAGCGTCAATAATGCGCCGATAATTGCGAGCGCGAAAAGACTTCTGCGCAGATGTTGTCTGATGTTTGATTTGCTCATGATTTAATTTCCTTTTCTTCTTTTTCGTCTTGTTCAGGTTGAACTGCATGAACTGCAATCCAGTTCCGCGCGGAACTAGGAACCATCCTCACGAGGCGCTGTGAACGGCCTCACATCGGCTGACTCGGGGCTCCAGTTGAATCTGGCGATCGCGCTAAGCGGCGGTCCTAGCGCAGGTCCTGCCCCACGAGCTTCTTCAGCCCGGCCGAAGATGCGTTGAAACGTCGGGTGACGTAATCGAGACGTTTTTACCTAATCCGCCGTCATCGTGTCAAGCTTCTTTTCCGTGACTTGGCCGGCGACTTATGGGACGTGGCTTGATCGTCATAACTTGATGTCTTCACATCAGGCGGCAGCGGATCATCTGTACGATGCAGCAAATTCTTTGTGTCCTTCGTGGTCTTCGTGGTTAATTTCCAGCGCAATTCATGCAGGAAGAACGCAAAATATCAGAACAACGTGCGACGATCATAGACATCGAGCGTCTTCGTCATTTGCCCTCGCGTGTCCTAACCTTTTGTCATGTCGAGCGGAGTCGAGACATCTCTTACTATTTTCCATGAACGAAGAGCGCAAAACTTTGGAACAGCGCGCGACGATGACGGACATCGAGCGCCTCCGTCATTCGGCGTCGCATGTACTTGCGACAGCGATCTTGAAAATCTGGCCGGAGGCACAGTTCGCTGCAGGCCCGCCTGTGGAGAACGGTTTTTATTACGATGTCGATCTTCCGCACCGGATTTCACCGAACGACTTCGAGAAGATCGAAGCGGAGATGAAGAAGGAGATCAAAGCGAACCATCCGTTCGAGCGGGTGGAAGTTTCGCGCGATGAAGCGCTCGCGCTTGGAAACAAAGGCCGGCTCGCGGCGTTAAGCGAACGTTCCGAGCCAAGTAAATTCAAGCTCGACATCATCGAGAACATCCCAGCCGACGAAAAAATCTCCCTCTATCAGAGCGGCGACTTCATCGATCTCTGCGCCGGCCCGCACGTCATGCGCACGGGAAACATCGGCGCATTTCGCCTAACGAACGTGGCGAGCGCCTACTACAAAGGCGATGAAAAGAATCCGCAGCTCCAGCGCGTTTACGGCACCGCGTTCAAAACGAAGAAAGAGCTCGACGACTATTTCGCCATGCTCGAGGAAGCGAAGAAGCGCGATCATCGCAAGCTTGGCAAAGAACTCGAGCTATTCGTGTTTGACGACGACGTCGGCCCCGGTCTTCCGATGTTTCTCCCGCGTGGCGCGGTCATCGCCGAAGAGCTCGAGAAGCTTGCGAAAGAAACCGAGTTCGCCGCCGGTTATCAACGCGTCCGCACACCGCACATCGCGCGTGAAAGCCTCTACAAAAAGAGCGGTCACCTCCCCTACTATGCCGAGTCGATGTTCCCTCCGATGCAGTTGAGGCGTGAGGACGAGGAATTCGAGACTAAACGTAAAAGGTTCGATGAGCTTCAAGTGATTGTCGATTCCAAGCTGGAATCTCCAGACGAGTACTCGGAATTCAAGCACCTGCAGTACGAGCTGCTGGAATCTGACAAATACTATCTCAAAGCGATGAATTGTCCGCATCACCACAAATTATTTGCGGCGGTGCCTCGCAGTTACCGCGATCTGCCGTTGCGACTGGCCGAGTATGGGACGTGTTATCGGTACGAGCAGAGCGGCGAGTTGTTCGGGCTTATGCGGGTGCGATCGCTGCAGATGAACGATGCGCATCTTTACATGACGCCGGAGCAATTCGAGTCGGAGTTCAACGCCGTCAACGAGATGTATCTGAACTATTTCAAGCTCTTTGGGATCGAGAAATATCTGATGCGTTTCTCTACGCACGATCCATCCAAGCTCGGCCAGAAATTTGTGGATGAACCCGAGCTTTGGAAACAAACCGAAGAGATGACGCGAAATGTGTTAAAGAACTCCGGAATCAATTATGTCGAAGTGCCAAACGAAGCGGCCTTTTACGGCCCGAAGATCGACGTGCAGGCGTGGAGCGTGATCGGGCGCGAGTTTTCGATCGCGACCAACCAGGTGGATTTCGCGCAGCCGCGCAATTTTGATCTTCGCTATAAAGACCGCGACAACATCGACAAGATTCCAATCTGCATTCATCGCGCGCCACTCGGTACCCACGAACGCTTTGTCGGATTTCTGATCGAGCATTACGCAGGTAATTTTCCGCTCTGGCTCTCGCCGGAACAGGTGCGCATTCTCACGATCGGCGATGATCCAAAGGTAGTGGATTACGCACGATCGATTCTTAGTGAACTGCGCGCTCATCAAGTCCGCGCGGAAATCGACGAAAGCACCGATAAGATCAACGGCAAAATCCAACGCGCTGAGCAAATGAAAGTGCACACCATGTTCGTGATCGGAAAACGCGATATGGACGCCGAGGCCGTCAGCGTCCGTGTCCACGGCAAAGGAAACCTCGGCGCCAAGCCGCGCGCCGAAGCGATTGCAGAAATTCTGTTGTCGATCAAAGAACGTCGCGCCGAGTGATGTAACGCGACCTCGCTGGACCAAAAGTTATTTCTTTTCCGTTGGGCGTGCCTCTTTGATACCGGCGCGAATTCCAGCGGTGCGCTGGGAGACTGGTTCGGCTTGCGCGGACTTGCCCTCTGTCCAATAAAGCGTGGCCAACTCATCCAGACACTCGGCCACCGTGACGTGGTCTGGGCCTAGAACCTTTTCGCGAATTTTCAGCGCGCGTTCCTAGGTAAGCCGGCGCAGAACGCGGTCGCGAACGCATTCAGTTGCTTGCTCCGTCTTCGCTGCAAACGACACTTGCCGATTTGGCAGAAGCACTAGGCGGATTAAGATCCTACCGGACCTTTTTCGGTTGTGGTAAATCGCGGGCAAACCCTGGAGTCGCTTCCTGCTCCAAACAATCGATCTGCTGATTCTCGCTCGCATCATGTCTTGATGGCGGGCAGACGGTTGCGCTAGTCTTCTGCATATCCCGTCCGCACCGTGTGATGCGGCGCGGAAGTGCCGAAATGTTCGATCTCACCGTCAGTGAAGAATTGATCCTACCCGTTCCGCTCGAACGTGCTCGGGAGGCGTGCGAACACGCGATCACGCAGCTGGGTTGGAACGTACGGGAACAATCTCCGACCACGCTGCTGGCCCGGGAGAAAGGGCTCCTCGGCATCGATTGGCTTGGGACAAAAACGCTCACGGCGCCCGCTGATCTGTCGCTGCTGCTAAGCGAGTCTGACCGTGGTTCACGAGTACAGTTGAATGCTTCCCTGAATTACGGGAAGACTTCGGCGAAGCTTTTTCGTCCGCTACTCCAAGGCAAACTCAATAAAATCCGAGAGCGTCTCGCGGCCGAAATCCCTGGAGCGCGTCCAGTTTCAGTATCGCCTCCCCTCCCCGGAGCCCCACCATCTCCAAAACCTCTGCCACCGCCCCGAGCCGCAGGCCGCATTTTCATCTCATATCGGCGCCGCGATAGCGCCGATGTGACCGGCCGCATCTACGATCGCCTGGTCGATCACTTCGGTGAGGGCACTGTCTTTCAGGATGTTGAAGACATTCCTCTGGGAATGGATTTCACCGAGCATATTCAGGGCGTGGTCGGCAAATGCGATGCATTTCTTGCCATCATTGGAAACCAATGGCTCGACGCGGCCGACAAGGGAGGCGGGCGACGCCTCGACAACGCCGCTGACAATGTCCGTATCGAAATCGAGAGTGCGCTCTTACGCAAGATCCCGCTTATCCCAGTTTTGGTGGGTGGGTCGGAGATGCCGACGGAAGATGCGTTGCCGGAATCGTTGCGCAAGCTCGCTACTCGCAACGCCATTCATGTGCGGCCGAATCCTGATTTTCGCCCGGACATGGCGCGCCTGATCGAGGGACTAGAGGAACTCTTCGCACAAAATGCGTAACTCTGTTTCGGAGGAGCCGGCCGATTTTCTCATCGACATCAACGGCAAGATCCAGCGCGCTGAACAGATGAAAGTGCACACCATGTTCGTTATTGGAAAACGCGATTTGGAAGCCGAGGCCGTTAGCGTGCCCGTCCACGGTAAAGGGAATCTCGCCGCTAAACCGCGCGCCGAAGCGATCGCGGAAATCTTATTGTCGATTACAGAGCGACGGCCATAAACTGGGCAACGCGCGGAGTTGCATGAAAATATTTTTAACGATCGCCACTGTGACGCTCGCGGCGAATCCTCCATTTTTGTTTCAAGCGGACGATCAGACCAGAGACACATCGCCGGATGGAAAGTTTGGGATGCTGCTAACGGCAAAGGAAGAAAGCGGTGTAAAGATCCAACTGATCGAGGTCAGTTCACGCAAGGTCGTGCTCGATCTGGCTGAGAGTGGGGCTCCGCATGCGAAAGATTGTAAACTTCTCTGGGCACCTGATTCGCAACGTGTCGCTTTCTACGAAGCCGTTCACCGCGGCGGCGATACAACGGTATATTTTCGGAATGATACCGGATTTACCGAATCACCTTTGCCGGAACTGAGCGGTTGCGCCACAGCTGCCCAGAAAAAAGAGCTCAAGGCCAAGGGCGTTCTTAAATTTATCGAATACAACGCTATGCCTAAAGAGTGGCTCAAGTCTGGAGCGCTAGTCATTGTTGACGACCAAGGATGGGAAACGAATGACGGAAATCTGCGCGGCTGCACCCAGACTGTGACGGTCGGCTTCGACGCGAAACACAAGGCGTCTGTACTGCACGTGGCGCACAAGAAACCGAAAGAGTATTGAGATGCACCACGCATTCTCGATGATTGTTACGTCGAGTGGTCGCAGGAAAGGTAGAGACGCAGCTGGTCGAACGAGAATTCTATCCGAAGGCTTATCCGACGCCTACAGACGACAACGCGAGCTTCAACGCGCCGAATGCTTACAAATTGCTCGCGGTACTCGATCTGGACGGTGACGGGAAGATGGAAGTCGTGGTCGGCTCGAACTACTACGAAGGAGGAGCCACTACAATTTATCGGTGCAATCCAAAAAAGGTTGAGGAGTTGCTTTCTGTTTCCTGCGGGGTGTAGAGCGACAACGGTACCTATGAACAACAAGTAATCGCGGATGCCGCAATAAATTCTACTTCGCCTTCGCCTCCCGTTTTCGCAATTCGGAGGAACGTTCCTCAGTAAGCTGACGCAGAACGCGGTCGCGAACGATGCGTGCGTTCTCGGAGTCGCTCTTGTTGCGCACGGCTTCGTCGGCTTGACGGTCGCGTTGTTCGAGCCATGCGCGTTGTTCGGATCGAAGCGCGTTTTGCTCCGACGGACTGAGGCGCTTTAGTAGCGCTGCGTAAATTGCGTTCAATTCGCGGTCGACTTTGGCAAGTCGTGCTGACTCTGAGAAGGGATCGTCCGGCAACGGTCCTGGAGTAAGCCTAACGACAGTGGCAGTGGGACCTTCACCGGCACGCGCGAGCTTGAGCGAAAGAATGCCTTCGCTGATAGACGCATCGTGTTCGCGATCCTTTGTAACAAATGGGAGACCAACCGTGGTCACACTGGAAAACCCGGTTTTCTTTCCAAGTTCCGGAAGGCCGGTAAGGAGATATGTTGAATCGAATGGTCCGCGCTGCCGCGATTTGGTGCTTTTGATTTGCGCATCGATAGATTTATCCAAAACAGGTCCGATCTGTGCGGAGCGACAGTCGTCCTGACCCACCTCCAGAAGAAGCAATGTATCGGTGCCCCATTTCCACTGATAGGCAGCCAAAGCAAACCGTCTTCCATTCTCGATCGGCCCCCAGGCAACGCTCAATGTCCGGTGACTGCCTGGCCGGACATAGCCTCCGGTATCCCCAATCGCGCCTACTTTCTTTTTGTCGGCGAGATTGATAACCCAGATGGCCTTTACGTCGTATTGTTCATAGAAACGATTGGGATCTTTTTCCAGCAGCGACCAATCTACGGGCTCACTACTATCAACTGTCCAAGCCAGGGCATTGCGACCATCCGCGGATTTTGAATCACGAGCAATGACAGCTTTTTCCGATCCTATCTCAACCCAGGGCCGGTCTGGCTGCACCGAGGGTTCGGCCGCAGCAGCAAGTCTGTCATTGCCAAATCGCGCAGCAATTAGCATGCACGCGATGCCGAAGGTGTAAGCGCGTAGGGTCATTGTCTCGGGATGATAGGTAGGACAAGGAGCCAACACAATGGAATTCGGCTGCGGAATGGGCTAACACGCTTTCGTCACCAAAGTTTGCTTGCAATTGAGTGCCGTTATACCCCACTCTCGAATCATGAAAAAGCTGGTCGAAAATCTTCCCAGGGTCCAGCGACTGATTAATCGCTGGCTGCGTCGCATGGCATTTCTTTGCGCGGTTGTGGTATGTTTCAGTTCTGCTCCAGGCAAGGAAACGTCTGACGTTCGGGAGATGGTTCAGAAAATTGAGGAACTGAGCAGCGCGGGCAAGTTTCGCGAAGCAATACCAATCGCTGAGCAAGTGTTGAAGTATTGCGAGAAAAATTACGGCCCGGAACATTCGGAGACCGCGGACAGCTTAAACGATCTCGCGTTCTTGTACAACTCGATGAACGACCAGGCCAAAGCCTTGCCGCTTTACCAACGCGCGTTAAAGATCCGAGAGAAAGCACTTGGTCCGGACCATCCATATACCGCGATTAGTCTCAACAATCTCGCAGAGGCTTATCGGGAAAGCGGCGACTACGCAAAAGCGGAGCCGCTCTACAAGCGGGCAGTAAAGATTTGGGAGAACAAACTTGGTTCGAAGCATCCGAACACCCTGTCAGGCATGAGCAACCTCGCCCTGCTCTACCAGGACAAAGGGGATTCGGCGAAGGCGGAACCGTTATATGTGCGAGTCTTGAAAGTCCGCGAGGAAACGCTTGGGCCCGACAACCCTCAGGTCGCAAACAGCCTGAGCAACCTGGGCACACTCTATTATCACCAAGGCAACTATGCGAAGGCTGAGCCGATGGATCAGCGCGCATTGAAGATCTACGAAAAAGCGTACGGAGCGGAAAATCCTCACACCGCAAACGTCCAAAATAATCTCGGCGCGATTTACCTTGATCAGGGCGATCTGGTAAAGGCGGAATCGTTTTTTAAACAGGCATTCGAGGCGCGCGAGAAAATTTTTGGACCTAACAATCCCGCGACTGGAGAAAGCATTAATAATCTGGCCTGGGTTTATATGGACGCAGGCGACTACGCCAAGGCTGAACCGCTTTATCAGCGCTCCCTTAAAATTACCGAACAAACCGCCGGTCCCGATCACCCAAACACAGCTACTAGTCTTAATAACCTCGGAGTGCTTTACCAGATGATGGAAGACTACAAAAAAGCCGAGCCGTATTATCAGCGGGCGTTGAAGATTCGCGAAAAAGCTTTGGGACCAAACAATCCCGATCTGGTCTCGAGCATCGGTGGTTTGGCAGACCTGTATCGGCTCGAAAAAGATTACGCCAAGGCAGAACCGCTGGCTGAACAGGCATTGCACCTTTCGGAAAAGAAATTTGGACCGAAGCACCAGATGACGGCGACCGCGTACAATAACCTGGCCGCCATTTATGAAGGAATGGGTAAATACGACAGGGCGGAACCGCTTTTCCAGAAGGGGTTAAAGCTTTTTGAGGACGGACTCGGACCAAATCACTACAAGACCGGCGCAGCTCTCGACAATCTCGG
>Ga0137403_10009182_pt1 | contig 11007 bp, 6 predicted proteins | sample CZOMad2_1_16fung_FD_122057 | JGI IMG/M metagenome (GOLD analysis project Ga0137403, IMG submission 122057) | Vadose zone soil fungal communities from Angelo Coast Range Reserve, California, USA - CZOMad2_1_16fungal (Hybrid Assembly) | ecosystem: Environmental > Terrestrial > Soil > Vadose zone...
TCGTTGCGGGGATCGCCGATGAGGGCGCGGCGAATGATGGCGTTGTTGCGAGGCAGGTCGCGCGCGTTCGGATCGGTGCCGCCGAAAATCGGATCGCCGAGAAGAAAAGTGTCATCGCCGTTGTAGAGCGGAGGCTGATCGTCGGGGCCGCGGCCGTAAACGTTGTCGAGGTCAAACGCAGGAGAGCGGAAGTCGACCAAGGCGTCGGGGTCGTTCTGCATTTGCAGGCTGCTGGCCGGATCGAAGGTGATGTCGTGGTCGATGAACTGGCCGAGGTAGGTATAAAGGGCGGGAATGCCGCTTTCTTCCGGGTCTGGGCCGTCGAAGGGGGCGTCGAAACCGGCGGTCATCGCCGTGCCGAGTGTGGTGAGATTGGCGACGTTGTCGGCATCGGTCGCGCCGAATTTTGCTTTGTCCTTATCCTGGATGTGAAACATACGGCCGAATTTGCCCTCGAATTGAGGCGAATTATTGACGGACATGAGACCGCGAATGGGAACACCGTGACGTTGGGACATGAGAGATCCTCCGAGGATGAATTTGTCGCGGGAGAGCGACCTGGCGCGCAGGTCCTTACCTGCTGCTACGGATTAGCACAAACGTGGCGAACAGACATCCGGACTGGGCGAAGGATGACGGTAGGGAGAGAAGTGAAACGTTTTCCGATTCACCACGAGTGAGAGTGGAGTTTAGTCCGGGTACCGTGAATGTCAAGTTGAAATGTTTTTACTAGAGAGCGGTGAAATGGATTGCGCCTTGCGATGCGCCGCGACCAATCGAATTTCGCCATAGGTAAATTCTTCCGGCAACGATTCCTTGATCGGTTTCAGGCGATCCCAGCCGACTTTCGCGCCGGCCTGCTGGATTTGTTCGTACCGTTCGCTCGGAAGCCACTCACTGCGAAACGGATGCGAGCCTCTGCCGACGAGCTCTGCAACGTTGACGAGGACGGTTTGCAGTTGAACCTGGCGCCTGGCGGCGATCGCGGCGAGGTCAAAGCCGCTGTTCAACAGGGTAAGCGTTTCCCGTTGGGGCGCGGTGAGCGGGACCGGTTTCATTTCCTTTCCATCGATCATCGCAGGCGCGTTGGTTCGAAATTGCTCGATGATTGAGAGGACTTCCGTTCCGTAGCGCTCAGTTTTTTTCGGGCCAAATCCATAGATTCTTCGCAATTCATCAAGACTGGCAGGTTGTTTTGCGCAGAGTTCGTCGAGTGCGGAATTGAAGAGGATGACAAACGCGCTGACTTGTTTTTCGCGAGCGGTGGCGAGCCTCCATTGGCGAAGGGCTTCTCGCAAGTTGCTATTCGCAGGCACGGCTGCCTGAGGCGGCGCGATGTTTGTTTGGGCGGCCTCGACGAAACTTGCACGATTGATTGCGTCCGGCAGCCCGGCGCAGACGTCGCATTTTTCGCACGATTCCCATTTGGGACGCTCGCCGAAATGCGAGCAAATTTCGAACTGGCGACAGACATCGCGGTCGACGAAATCGCGAATTTCGTGGAAGCGCTGCCAAGCGCGCTCTTTTTCCCGGTCATCACCGATCTGAGAAATGAAAAAGCCGATTGTTGCCTGGTCGCGCTTCTGCCAAAGCAGGAGGCAATCGGCGGCGTTTCCGTCGCGGCCAGCCCGGCCCGCTTCCTGGTAATACTGCTCGATGCTTTTCGGCAGCGCGAGGTGAATTACTTTGCGGACGCCGGGTTTGTTGATGCCGAGCCCGAAGGCGACCGTGCCAACGACAACGCGAACTTTATCAGTTGACCACAATTCCTGATTGCGGCGCCGCCGCGCGGGATCCATTTTTCCGTGATATCCGATTGCCGGAATGCCCTTGGCTTTTAGAAATTCGACCACGTCTTCGACGCGGCGAATGGTCGGTGAATATACGATGGCGCTGCCGGCTTCGAGCGAACGGAGTGCGTCCAGAAGAATCGCTTCTTGTTCCGCAGGCGAGCACTCGCGGACGCGGTATTGCAGGTTGGGGCGGTAGAAGCTGGCGATGAATTTGAATGGGTCGCGGAGTCCGAGTTGGCTGACGATGTCGTGCCGGACGTGCTGCGTGGCGCTGGCGGTAAAAGCGGCGATGGGTAATGCGGGAAATTCACGGCGCAGGCGGCTGAGCAGGCGATACTCCGGGCGGAAATCATGACCCCATTCGGAGATGCAGTGGGCTTCGTCGATGACGAAGAAGGAGAGCGCGAGCGACTTGAGCCAGCGTAGGGTGCCTTCCTGCGCGATGGATTCGGGCGACAGATAGAGAAGGCGGAATTTTCCGGATAGCGCGTCGCGCCGCACGGCATCACGTTGTGAGGACGATTGCGAACTGTTGAGCACCGCGGCGGGTATGCCCATTTCGTCCAGCTGTGCGACTTGATCTTGCATGAGCGCAATGAGCGGGGAGATAACGATTGCTGTGCGGTCTTCGGCGAGCGCAGCGGGAAGCTGGTAGCAGAGGGATTTGCCGCCGCCAGTGGGCATGACGACGCAGGCATCACGGCCAGCGGCAATGGAGGCAGCGATTTCTTCCTGGCCCGGGCGAAAAGAGGTGTATCCCCAGTGAAGAGAGAGCGCGGAGAGGAAAGGAGAAAGCGATGCAACGGCGGACACGGGGAAGCTCCTTGCAAATCCTTGCGATAAGGTAGAGGCAAGCCTCAGGGCGAAGATGTTCGCCTTTTATTCGCTACATGTCAAGCGCCTGGGTGTTACAGCAGTGCGTTAGTTTGAGTTTTTGACCTATCAAGATCGGGGTTTGTAAGTACAAACCCCGAGCCCCGTCAAGATCGGGGTTGTAAGTACAAACCCCGAGCCCCGTCAAGATCGGGGTTATAAGTACAAACCCCGAGCCCCGTTGTGTCACGTCCCAAAAAATTCAAACTAACCCACTGCCTGGATTACGAAGGCGGACAATAATGTGGCGGAAAATGGGCGGAGCCAAGACAGCGGAGTGCGCGACTGGCCGAGGTTGGCCGACCCTGTTAAGTTTTGAAGGCAAATAGATTGGGCTACGAGGCGAGGAGAAGGCGATGTCCACGTTTGGATTGATTGAATATAACGAGGCGAGCGCGGAAGTGCGCGCGATTTACGACGATATTATGGCGACGCGAAAGACGGACTGGATCAACAATTTCTGGAAGGCGATTGCGCACGATCCGGCGACGCTGAAGAGGACCTGGGAAAGTTTGAAAGCGATCATGGGGCCGGGCGCGCTGGACCCGCTGACGAAGGAGTTGATCTACGTGGCCGTGAGCGTGACGAACAACTGCCACTATTGCATCGCGTCGCACACGGCGTCGGCGTTCAAGAAGGGAATGACGCCGGAAGTCTTCAAGGAATTACAGGCCGTGATCGGGATGGCGAACGAAACGAATAAAATAGTGACGGGCTATCAAGTAGAAATTGACGAACGCTTCAAGCCGCCGCTGGGGAAATAAATAGTTCTCAGTTGTAAGTCGTCAGTTTTCAGTTTCGGAAAACAAATCTCTGGCGCATTCAAAGCATCGCGATCAATAAGACTCAAAGTGACGCATTGCCAAGTCGCTTCCGGCGAAAAACGCCGCGCAGCTCTCGCCAAAACACTCCCTGTCCCTGCGGACAGGTTTACCGGTAGTACGCGTGTACTATCGCGCGGCGTTCCAGAGAGGCGTGAATATATAGAGGACCACGAATGCCGCGGCGTGCGGAATGCGTGGACTCTACATCCAGCGAGCGAGTGCCATGGCACCTATTGCAAAAGATTCCGAAGTCCAGAATTCAGCAGCACCGACGTCGACCGTGGGCGCAACGCAACCGAAAGTGCAGCCCGTGGCGCTGGAAATCGCCGTTACCGTGAATGGCGCGCGAGCGGTGGAAGGAAGCGACAAGCGCGAACCATTTTCGGAAACGACGCAGACGGTGCTGGTATTCGGCAACGGCGCGGTGATCCGGCTGACCTCGACTGTGGCGCCGGGGCAATTGCTTTTCCTTACGAACGAGAAAACGAAAAAGGAAGTCGTGTGCCAGGTAGTGAAATCGAAGAACTACCGCAGCGTAAGCGGTTACGTGGAATTGGAGTTTACGGAGCCAGCGGTCGGGTTTTGGGGAATGCGCTTCCCAAGCGATCGTGCGATGGCTTCCGTGCCGAACGCCGCAGCTCCGGTGAAGCCGATGCCGGTTGCGATTTCCGGCGAGGCAAAAACTGTGTTGCCGGTTCAAGAAGTGAAACCGGTTGCGCCGCCGGCGCCGCGAAGCGTTACGCCGGTGAACGCGGCTCCCGCACCAAACGCTTCCAACGAATTGAAGAAAGAGACGGCACGTTTGCAAGAGCAGCTCTCGAGCATGCAGTTTGCCGAAGAAGAGTCGAAGAACGCAGGGTCTGGTTATGCGAGTTCAGATAAGCCGGCTATCTCCGAGGCGAGCGCGAAGCCGATTGAATTTGTAAAAGCGGAGCCGGTGCAAGCGGTAAAGCCATTTGAATCTCCGAAACAGAAATCTTCAGGCGCGATGCAAGACGAAGAGGTGAAGATTCCTTCGTGGCTGGAACCCTTGGCGCGCAACGCAGCGAGCCAACCGACGGTAGTGGTCCCGCCGCCGCTCGTGTCATCGGCACCGATTCAGATTGTGCCGTTGACCGCGGAGCCAATGGAACAGCCGGCAGAAACAGAAGCTTCCGCGGCGGCTGAAGTCCACAGTTTTGGTAACACCATTGAATTTGCCCCGGAAACCTCCGAGGCGAACCAAGCTGCGGTTCCGAATTTCAGTTCGGATCTGTTTCAATCGACGGATGAAAGCACAAACGAACCGGCAAGCGGCGGCAAAAAGGGATTGTGGATTGGTTTGATCGCGGCGACGTTGATTTTGGCAGCGGGCGGCTGGTGGTACACACAGCAATCGGGCACCGTGTCGGCAAAGGCCACGCCGGCCTTGGAGCCACAACTGGTTGAACCTGCGACGACGAATCCCGAGCCTCAGCGGAAATATCTTGCTTCGACGTCCATTCCGGCAGCGGGAAAGACTTTCTCCACGCCGAGTCCGGTGAGCACGCAGCCGGAAACCAGTCAGAAGGCCGCCGTGACGCCGACGGTGGAAGTGCAAAAGATTCCAAACACGCAAAACGCCGGGAAACCTGTGGCCGTGCCGACCTCTGTTGCGACTCGGGAGGTTGAACCTGTGGAAGAACCGCACAAGTCAGCGTTCAGCCATGTGCGACTTGCGGCACCAAAGTTGAAGAGCGGAAACGCTGCGGCAGTTTCGAGCGAAGCCGACCCCGGTATCTCGTTGGAGAATAGCGCGGCGAACAGCGTCGGCCCGTTGGCCACAGGACTGACTGCGTCGCACGGAAGTCAGCCGGCAGCGCCGATTGCGGTTGGCGGCGAAGTAAAGCCAGTACAGTTGATTTCGTCCGTGCCCCCGGTTTATCCGCAACTTGCACGCAGCCAGAGAGTTTCCGGCGACGTGAAAATTGATGCGTTGATTGACGAGAACGGCCGAGTAACCAGCATGAAAGTCGTCGGCGGACCGGTGCTGCTGCACCAGGCGGCGATGGATTCGTTGCGCCAATGGAAGTACAAGCCAGCCACGCTGGACGGCAAGGCTGTGTCCATGCATCTGGTGGTAACGGTTCAGTTCCGGCTGCAGTAGTTGGTTCGCGGCAAACCAAACCAAAACTACATCGTGAGTACGACGCGGAATTGCGCGTGGCCGCTGTTCATGCGTTCGTAGGCTTCAGCAACTTTTTCCAACGGAAATTTCTCGATCATCGGGCGGATGCCGGTAAGAGTGGCGAAGCGCATGGTGTCTTCGGAATCGGCGGCCGTGCCGGAGGACCAACCTTGCAGGCGGCGCTTGCCGAGTAACAAAGTGAACGGGGCAACTTCGATGTTGCCCATGCCAGCGCCGACGACGACCATCGAGCCGTTGCGGCCGAGGCCGGGGAAGAGATCGGACATGGATTTGGAATTAGGCGCGGTGGCGAGGATGACTTTCGCTCCGCCAAGTTTTTGCAGTTCTGCGGCGGCATCGCTGTTTTTGCTATCGATGTAGATGTGGGCGCCGAGTTTTTTAGCGAGATCGCCGTTTTCGGGGCCACGTCCAACGGCCGCGACACGGTAGCCGAATTTGTTGGCCCACTGGACGCCCAGATGGCCGAGGCCGCCGATGCCTTGTACGGCGACGAGATCGCCGGGGCCCGCCCCGCTATGGCGCAGAGCGTTAAACGTTGTAATACCGGCGCAGAGAAGCGGACCAGCTTCCGCTGGATCCAAGCCGTCGGGGATTGCGGCGAGTCCTTCAGCAGGAGCGAGCATGTACTCCTGGTAGCCGCCGTCGAAGTGGATACCGGTGATTTTTTCGTTCGAGCAGGTGACGAAATCGCCTTCGCGGCACGCGGGGCAAGTGAAATCATGGCCGCCGTGCCATCCGATTCCGACGCGCTGGCCTTTCTTCCAATTGGTGACGCCGGGGCCGGGTTCGTCGACGATGCCGGCAACCTCATGGCCGGGAACACGCGGATATTGGATGCCGGGGAAAATGCCGTCTTTGGTGAGATGGTCGCTGAAACAGATGCCGCAAGCCTGGACCTTGATACGCACTTGTCCGGGGCCGGGTCGGGGGATTTCACGTTCGACCAGTTCAAAATCGCCGCCTGCTTTCGGAACTTGGACAGCCCTCATTTTTGCCATGGAAAGTCTACCTCTCTACTGAAGTGTGGACCGGCGATTGGATGCCGTAGGTGTGGTGGAGGGTACCAAGAATCGGCTTGGGACGATTTTCGACGCTGAGAGAGCGCGGCGCGCGGGGTGCGAAAAAGTTTCCAAACGGTTATCGGCGGCGGCTTGCGAGGAGGCTGAATTGCTTCGTATACTGCCTTCCCGGCCAAATGGCAGGCGCGACGGGTGGGTAGCCCGCCGAACTCCACTGTTTGAGCCTTGCAATCAACGATTTTAAAAACCGGAATATTAAAACCGGCAAAGCCATAGGCTTGCGCCGGAGTGTGAAGTGAATAAGGAGAGTCCCGCATGTCGCAACTGCCGGCCCCGGAAGAGATGAATGTCTACCAAAACGCGGAAGCGCGTTTTGAGGTAGCGTCGCAGAAGTTGGGTTTGGAGCAGGGAATTTACCGGTATCTGAAATATCCGAGCAAGGAGATCACGTTGTACATTCCGGTGGGATTGGACAACGGCAACTTGGAGGTTTTCACCGGGTATCGCGTGCTTCATTCGACGGTGCGCGGACCGGGCAAGGGCGGAATTCGATTTGCGCCGGACGTTTCGCTGGATGAAGTGCGCGCGCTGGCGACGTGGATGACGTGGAAGTGTGCGGTGGTGGATATTCCGTTTGGCGGGGCGAAGGGCGGAATTATCTGTGATCCGCGCAAGATGTCGCGCGGCGAACTGGAGCGTTTGACGCGGCGCTATACCGCCGAGTTGGTCGATTGGCTTGGGCCGGAGCGCGATATTCCCGCGCCGGATGTGGGCACGGGCGAGCAAACGATGGCCTGGGTGATGGACACATACTCGATGCACCACCGGCAGGCAACGACGGCGGTTGTAACCGGTAAGCCGATTGAACTGGGCGGCTCGCGCGGACGCCGCGAAGCAACGGGACGCGGCGTGATGATTTGCTGCGACAAGGCGCTGGCAAAGCTCGGCATGAAAAAAGAAGCGACGCGGGTCGTCATTCAAGGCTTCGGCAACGTTGGCTCGATGGCCGCGGAGCTGATGCAGAAAGCCGGTTACAAGATCATCGGGCTTGCCGATATCGGCGGCGGTCTCTACAACGAAAACGGATTCGACGTGCCCAAGGTGATCGACTGGGTCAGCACGCAGAAGAAGGCGCTGCAGGATTACCCTGGTGGCGGGACGAAAATGAGTTCACGCGACGTGCTTTTCCAGAAGTGCGACGTGCTGATTCCCGCGGCGATCGAAAATCAAATTACGGAAAAGAACGCCTCGCAGGTGCAGGCGAAAGTTATGTGCGAAGGCGCCAACGGTCCAACTACGTGGCAAGCCGACGCGATTATTGATGCGAAAGGCGTGTTCACGATACCCGACATTCTTGGCAATGCCGGCGGCGTGACAGTCAGCTACTTCGAATGGGTGCAAGACCGGCAAGGCTTCTTCTGGCGGGAAAGCGAAGTGAACGAGCGGCTGCTCGACGTGATGGAGAATGCATTCGACCAGGTGGTGCGGTATGCGGAAACGCACAAAGTGAACAACCGGATCGCTGCTTACATGGTGGCCATTGACCGGGTAGCAAAGGCATTGAAAATGAGGGGCATTTACGCGTAGTCTTTGTCGCTAGTCACTGGCATCGCCCGAAACAGGTCGCGCCCGTGTTTCTGTCCTCACGTGCGTTGGGCGAAAAAAAAACTTGCAAACCCGCAAGCACGGTAGATAATGCCGCGCGGGGAGGGAGTTCGCTCCGTGAACTTGAGCACGGTGTTGGCTGGCCACGCAAAAACGGAAGAAGAGCATCGCCACGATATCTGTATCGTCGGACGATGGATGTACGAGCATGAGTACATTGTCGCGTGCGAAGGTAATGTGTCCGTCCGCCTTGCCGACGGACGCATCCTGACGACCCCGACCTGCATGAACAAAGGGTGTCTCTCGCCGGAAGATCTGGTTATCACGGATCTTGACGGCCACAAATGCATTGGTGAGCGGAGAATGTCGTCGGAAATCCTGATGCATCTGCTTTTTTACCGGATGCGGCCGGACGTGAACGCGGTGTGCCACGCGCATCCGATTACGGCGACCGGATTTGCCAGCGCCGGCCGGGCCCTGGATCAGGCGCTGCTGCCCGAAGTGATTATAGGTCTCGGTCAGGTGCCGCTCGTGCGTTACGCGACGCCGGGCACGTCGGATCTGAGCCAGGCACTCGAGCCGTTTGTGGAGAGTTACGACGCGTTGCTGCTGGCCAACCACGGCGCTGTTACGTGCGGGCCGGATCTGCTGACGGCTTTCTACCGCATGGAGACGGTCGAACATTTCGCCAAGATATTGCTGGCTGCGGAAAACGCGGGTACGCCGAAGCTGCTCTCTTCCCGTGAAGTCGCCAAGCTGATGGCGGCCCGCTCGCGATATGGAGTTGCAGCGCCGCCGGGTGCAGCTTGCGAATTGCCAGTCACCAGCGACAGCGAAGATGGCGCCGCGGATGAAGTCACGCTCAAGCGCGACGAGCTGGATCATCTGATTGAAGAGGCGCTGCGCCAGGATCGCGCGCGGCGCTGAGCGAAGCGTCAGGACTCTCTTACGGGAGAGCCGTCCAGTACTTCCCGTACTTTTCTAGCCAAGACAGTTGGAGCAAACGGCTTCTGCAGGAAGCCTACTTCCTGGGCCTGAATACCTTTCCTGGTGATGGCGTCTCCGATGTAACCCGACATCAACAGCACTTTAAGCTTGGGATTTTTTGCGCAGAGGCGCTTTGCCAATTCCGTACCGCTGATTTCCGGCATTACGACGTCGGACAGCAGGAGATCGAAACGCTGGTCATGCTGGTCAAAAACTTCCTCGGCCTTTTGCGGGTGTTCGGGGCAGACGACCGAGTAGCCGTGGGAGGTAAGAACGGCTCGAACGAGATTGCACACGGCCTGGTCGTCTTCAACGAGCAAGACTCTCTCACGCCCATCCAGCTCCGGATCGGCTGGATGCAAGGCAAGGGAAGCGGCGGGCGCGGAATCGGTGCGCGGTAGATACACGCGAAACGTTGTGCCGTGGCCGGGCTGGCTGGTGAAAGTGATGCTTCCGTTGGCCTGTTTCAAGATTCCGTAAACCGTGGAAAGGCCCAGACCGGTTCCTTTGCCCGGGGGTTTTGTTGTGAAAAACGGCTCGAACAACCGAGTTTGTACCTGCACGTCCATACCTACGCCGGTATCCCTTACGACGAATTCGATGTAACGGCCGGGAGACATGCTGTTTGCGGCAATGGCGCCGTCACCCGGTTCCAGATTTCGTGTTTCGAACGTAAGCTGCCCGCCGTGGGGCATCGCGTCGCGCGCGTTGACGGCGAGGTTCAGAATAACCTGCTCCATTTGGCCTGCGTCGGCGAGGACGGAGCCCAGTTCCGGCGCGAGTTCCGTTTTGATCGCGATGTCTTCGCCGATTAGGCGGCGCAGGAGTTTTTCCATTCCCGCGATGACGTGATTCAGCTTGAGCTGGCCGGGTTGGATAGTTTGTTTTCGGCTGAAAGCGAGGAGCTGTCGCGTGAGCGCCATAGCGCGCTCAGCCGCTTTCTGGATTTGATCCACATGGCCGCGGAGTTTTGTGTCGTCAGGAAGTGCGTCAGACAGGATCGAGCCGTAGCCGTTGATCACGGTGAGCAGGTTGTTGAAGTCGTGCGCGACTCCCCCTGCAAGCGTTCCGATGGCTTCCATCTTCTGCGACTGGCGCAGGCGGTCTTCCATGTGACGGTATTCGGTGATGTCGCGGAGCACGCCGATCACTCCGACGATTTTTCCAGTGGCGTCTCTCTGTGGCGCCTTCGTAGTCAACAGATGATGCGTTTGTCCGTCCAGGACGACATCGTATTCGAATCTTTTGCCGGTTCCTGCCTCAATCACTTCGCGGTCCTGCGCCGCGATCCGCTTTGCCGTCTCCGAATCAATTAATTGAGGCGTCGTTTTCCCAATCACGTCCCGCACGGGAAGTTGGAGAAAGTCCGCGTAGGTCTTGTTCACGATAACGTAGCGGCCTTCCAGATCCTTGACGTACAGCGCGTCGCCGGTGCCTTCAAACACCGAATTGAGCAATGCGTTGCTTTCTTCCAGCGCCCTTGCCGCTTCCGATTGCTGGTGCTCCGCAAATAGAATTCTCGCAACGGAACAGGAGAATGAGAAAAACACCAGGAAGCTGACGGTGATAAGTTGTTTTTCCGCGAGTCCCGCAGCCATGAGCAAAACGAGCAGCGGGAAGACCACGGAGGTGATGTGCACGAGTCCCCATCGGCCCCACCGCTTCTCTCCGGTGGCCGGTGCGATTTCCGCCTGCGCCACCATGTTCTCGGGGCGAATCGTCACAGCCAGTACAGTGGC
>Ga0137403_10009183_pt1 | contig 11005 bp, 8 predicted proteins | sample CZOMad2_1_16fung_FD_122057 | JGI IMG/M metagenome (GOLD analysis project Ga0137403, IMG submission 122057) | Vadose zone soil fungal communities from Angelo Coast Range Reserve, California, USA - CZOMad2_1_16fungal (Hybrid Assembly) | ecosystem: Environmental > Terrestrial > Soil > Vadose zone...
GCCATGTGGATCGCCTCCCAGCGGCACCTGGAGCGCGCCACGCTCGCCGGGGACCTGGTGCTGCCGGACCTCGAGCACCACGTCAATACCGTGACCGAGATCGGGCTGCGTAAGGGCGACGGCACGCGCACCACGCTGAAGAAGGACGGCGCCGGCTGGAGTGTCGGCGAGCGCGGCTGGCCGGCCGACCCCGGCAAGCTGCGCAAGCTGCTGCTCGATCTCGGGGCGCTCAACATCGTCGAGGAGAAGACCCGGCTGCCGGCAAACTACCCGCAGCTCGGCGTGCAGGACGTCAGCTCGCCCAAGGCCACCGGGACGCGCATCGAGGTGATCAGCCCCGGGCGAACCTGGGCGCTCATAGTCGGCAAGTCCTCGAGCGCCAAGTCCGGGTATGTACGCGTTGCCAACGCGTCACAGAGTCTGCTCGCGGCGCCGCTACTCACCGTGGATGCCGACCCCAAGGGATGGCTTGACCGCGCGCTGATCGATCTGGCGCCCGAGCGGGTGCGTCAGGTCGAAGAAAGACCCACCGAGGGCGCGGCGTTCAGCGCCACGCGCGACAGGAAAGAACAGACCGACTTCACCGTGATGCCCGTCCCCAAGGGCCGCGAGCTGACCGGTCCGGGCGCCGCGGACCCGATTTCGGGCTCCTTGAGTTCGCTGACGTTCGATGACGTCGGCAAGGCGGGCACCGCCGCGAACCACAAGGCGGCGCACGCCCTGTTCCGCACCTTCGACGGACTCGAGGTGGACGTCGCAGGTCGCAAGGACGGCACGCGCTCGCTGGTAACCCTCAGCACGCACGCCAGCGCGAAGCAAACCGAAGCGGAGGCGCAGAGACTGAATGCGCGCCTCGGTGGCTGGCAGTTCGAGATCCCCGATTACAAGTACGCCGCCATCTTTCGTCCGCTCGAGGATCTGCTCAAGAAGCCGCCCGAGCCGGTGAGAAAAACCACCGAAGCGACTGCGCCAGGCAAGGCGCCGGACAACGCCTCCCCCTCCCCGTCAGACAACGCCTCCCCGCCGGACACGCCGAAATAGCGCCCGGGAACTAGTGGGCGCTGCGCGCCATTGCCAGCAGCTGCGTGACGGTGCGCCAGTTTCGGGCCGTCCCCGCGACGCCGAGGAAGCTTGGCGCGCGTGCCGCGAATTTCGAACGCCCGATGCCTTGCGGAGCGTGCAGGTACAGAACCTTGCCGCGCAGTGCGAACTTCTCACTCGCCGCCCGCAGGGTTTCCAGCGGCTTGAGACGCGCGGACCCCGGGGCTTTCTCGAGAAACCACAGGTGCAGCGACTGCGGCCGCGCCTGCGCCCCGGGAAAGGGATTGGCCGCCGCCGCCAGAGCGAGTTGCTTCGCATTCAGCAGCACCAGGAACGGACGAAAGCCAAAGCGCCGGGAAACCGCAGCACCAATATCCTCCCTGAGCGCTGCCGCCGTGCCCGAGCCCCTGAACACCACATTGCCGCTTTGAATGTAGGTTCTTACCTCCTGCAACCCCAGCCCGCAAAGCAGTGTCACCAGATCCTTCATGGGCACCCTGTTGTGGCCGCCCACGTTGATGCCGCGAAACAGGCCGATCCGGGTCCGCATGGGCTTCAGGGCTTCACCTGCGACATGATCGCCAGGGGTCGTCCCTCCGGGTCATGAAAGTGCGCCATCCACTCCTCGATTCCGTCCGCGTGACGGTGAATCAGGTGGGGCGCGTCCGCAAACTCGACGCCGCGCGAGCGCAGCAGCTCGTAGGCCGTACGGATGTCCTCGACGCGCAGGTAGAGAATGGATTCAGGGGAGGGCTTTTCCTGCGCACTCAGATACAGCCGCGTGCCGCCGCAGTCGAAGAACGCCAGCGAGCCGAAGGTGTACAGGTGCGGTAAACCGAGCGTCGTGCCGTACCAGGCCTCGGACTCCTTGATGTCCCGGACCGTCCGTGAGATCTGGGCCAGCGGCCCGAGGGTCAGCGTAGTCATGATGGGTCTCTCCTGCAGGCGCAAGGCACTCGTTCCCGGCACTCGAAACCAGCGCCGCAGCGCCTGCCGGTTCGCGAGCCCCAGCTTCGCCACTGCGTTCGCCACGTGATACTTCACCGCATCGAGGCTGATGCCGCGGCGGGCGGCGATTTCGCGATTGCTCATGCCGTGCTGCACGGCGTGCACGACGCGCCACTCGCTGGGAGTCAGCACATCGTCGTGAGGAGGTCGTCCTCTGCGGCTGCTGCCGGACATGGCTTGGATCCTAAGGCCTGAGGGGGCGAATTACCCTCCCCCGCCTAGGATGCTGCGGTGCAATAGTTGAGGCAGACACCCCACATACATACGGGGCAAACAGGGGATCCACGTGCTCAGGGCCGCGGCGTAGAATTTTTTTCGTGGGCATAGACACTTACTTGTCAGCCAGGGCCAGGAGACGGACATGAGCGCTGTGTTACTCGCCGTGTTCAACGAGTACGGGGCCGCGGAGCGCGTACGCACCCGGCTGGTGGGCGATGGGTTTCCGACCGACCGGGTCGAGCTGACGGCGTCCTGCGAGCCCGGACGGGCGGGACTGCATCCCGCCGCCTCGGCGCGCGCGAAGTTCGTGCAGTATTTTTGCACCCTGCTGAATGAGGACGACGAGCGGCCGTTCGTGGAACTGCTGGCTGAGCGTGTCGAGGGCGGCGCGGCGACCATCGCGGTCCACCCGCGCGGCGCGATCGAAACGGCGCGCGCAGCCGAGATCCTCGAAACCGAAGGAGCGCTGGAAGTGGTCGGGCACGACCTCGAGAACCAGACCTTCGAGTACGCGGCTTCGCGGGGCGATGGCTACTGGGTGCGCCACTTCATGCTCGACAACCCGAGCGGCGCGGACTGCATCTACTGCCGGCTATTCCCCGCGCACCGCCACCACTAAAGCGGCTGACCCGACGCGGGACAAGGCGCGACGGAAGCCTCGTGGGGCTCCCGCGCGCAGCCCTGTCACATCACTGCTTCTTCTCTTCGACGGTTGTTGTCGTCGAGCCTCTTCAGCGACACCCCTGCTTGATAGTGGGCGCGTCTGTGTTACGCACCGCGAGCCCGGTAGCTTATACCCATCCGCCGACAGCAACGAGTGGTACCGTCGCTTCATGGGCGAGAGCTGTTACCTCGGCGGCTGCCTGTGCGGCGGTGTGCGCTACCAGGTCTCGGGGACGGTGAGCAACCCGTGCTTCTGCCACTGCGCCAGCTGCCGGCGGGCCAGCGGCGCGCCCATGGTTCCCTGGGGGACCTTTGCCCGGGCGAACTTCGGACTCACCCGGGGGAGCCTTACCGAATATCGCTCATCGGCGCGGGTCACGCGCGGATTCTGTGCGAACTGCGGCACCTCGCTGACCTATCGTCACGACGCCCGCCCCACCGAGATCGATGTGACGCTCGCGAGCCTCGATGATCCGACGCTGCTCGCGCCGCAGATGCACCTGTGGGTCGGTGACAAGCTGCCGTGGGTGTCGATCAACGACGGCCGGCCACAATACCGGGCCGGCATTTCCGCAGGACCGCTCTGAGGCACCGGGCCCGTGCTCAGCGCGCGCGAGCCAGCAACCCCACGGTCACCGCCGCGAGCAGCGCGGTGGGCAGCCAGGCGAGCACCACCGGGTTGAGATCGAACACGATCGTGCCGCTCTCGATCAGCCGCTGCAGCAGAAAGAAGCTGATGCCGAGTATGAGCCCCAGCATCATGCGCGTGCCCGCGCCCGCGGAGCGCAGCGAGCCGAGCACGAACGGAATCGCCAGCAGCACCGAGAAGGCGATGGCGAGGGTGCGCGCGATGCGCGACCAGAACGCGAACAGGTACTCGCGGGTATCGAGCGCATTGCTGCGGTAGTAGCTGATCAGCCGCCACAGGGCGCGGCTGGTCAGCTGCTTCGGATCCTCGACGGCGAGACCGAGGAACCCCGCGGTGAGTTTCGATGCCAGCAGGCGCTGCCCGGGCGGGCGGGTCGTCACCGCATCGTCCGCGAAGCGCGACTCAGTGTAGTCACTCAGCAGCCAGCTGCCCCGCGAGCCGGCGGTGGCGCGCGTGGCGTGCCCCAGGGCGATCAGCCGATGCTGTGGCGACAGCTCGAAGATCTGCATGCTGCCGAACTGGCGTTGGCTGTACTGCCCGGCCACGTTCAGGATCAGGTCGCCGTCGCGCACCCAGGCGCCCGCGCCGCCACCGAAGCTGACGTTGCTGAGCTTGCTGAAGGCCTTCTGCTCGCGGGCTGCCTGTTGCAGCGGGGGGGCGAGCACCTCGCCCAGCAGCAGCTCGGCCACGAGCAGCAGCAGCCCGGCCAGCAGCGCCATGCCCGCCAGACGCGCGATCGATACGCCGCTGGCGCGAACCACCGTCAGTTCACTGCCGCGCGCCAGCGAGCCCAGCCCGAGCAGTGCGCCGATGAGCGCGGTGATCGGCAGCAGCTCGTAGGCCAGCTGCGGCAGATTGAGCAGCGTGTACCAGAAGGCACCGAGCGCCGTGTAGTGGCCGGCGCCGATGTCATCCTGCTGATCGATGAACACGAACAGCGCGCCGAGCACCAGCACCACCAGCATCACCAGCAGCACCGAGCTGAGGATGGCGCGCATGATGTAGCGGTCGAGCACACTCATAGTCCGCGCATCCGGTAACGCAGCCGGTTGCTCAGTCCCGGCCCCACGATCACCATGAGCGCGAGCAGCACCACCACCGCGTGCGTCCACCACAGGCCGAGGAATTCCGGAATCGTGCCACGCGCGATCCACACCTTGCCCACGGAGATGAGATTGACATACAGGAAGAAGATCACGACCGCGAGCCACACGCGCGCGTAGCGGCCCTGGCGCGGCTTGAGGCGCGCGAGCGGCACCGCCAGCAACGCCAGCACCGCGCACATGAGCGGCATGGCGATGCGCGAGTGCAATTCGGCGCGCTCGCTGGCATCGCGCGAGTCGAGCAGGCTCGCGGTGGGTCGGGCTTCGAGACTCCTGACGCCCTCGCCGAGCACCGGCACCTGCACCGGCACCACGTGCTCGGCGAAGCGCACGATGCGAAACTCGGCCCCGCCGGGCACGCCTTCGAACCGCTCACCGTTATAGAGAGTGAGAATGTGCGTCATGCCATCCGCCGTGACGGTGTGCCGCGCCCGTTCGGCGAGCGCCACCTCGACCAGCGCGCCGCGATTGCGCTCCACGAACACGTCGGCGAGTGTGCCGTCGGGATTGACGTCCTGCGCGTACACCACGGCGTTGCCGCCGCTGAAGATGCGAAACTTCCCGGGCGTAACCGGAGCGAACTGACCGGCACGCAGCGCCGCGCTGCGCAGACTGAGCGCGCGCGCGGTGGCATCCGGCGCCAGCACCAGGGTGAGCCACGCCAACCCCGCCGTGCCGAGCGCCGCGAGCAGCGCCACCGGCAGATAGAGGTTGGCAGGCCCGACCCCGCACGCCAGCGCCGCCGCCATCTCGCTGTCGTGGTACAGCCGGCCGAACGCCAGTACCACACCGAGCAGCAGCCCGACGGGCAGCAGGAGCGAGAGGTTCTGCAGCGCGCCCAGGCCGATCAGTTCCAGCACCACACCCTGCGGGTACTGGTTGGCTGCGGCGCGCTCCAGCACCCCCACCACCTGGTTCGCCAGCAGAATGACGAGCAGCACGCCGGTCACGACCAGCCAGGCCGTCACCACTTCGCGCAGAACGTAGCGACCGAGGGTATTCCCCAACGCTTACTCGCTTGCCTACCGGAAACCCGGCGGGCTCTTGAGTTACACTTGCCGCCGCTTGCAGCCGTAGCGGCGCCTCGCGCGCTCATAAAGCACCAAACGGAGCGAGGCGCTCGAGAGGCGCGACCAAGGTAAATCGTAACGCACGCGCGCCTCAACGGCAGGGGGATATGGCATGGAATTCGGGGTCTGGACGAAGGGCTTGGCAACACTCGGTGTGGATTGCCTGGTCCTCGGCGTGTTCGAGGAGGCGGAGCTCAGCGGCGAGGCGCGCAGCGTGGATACCGCCTGCGCGGGCCGGCTGAAGGCTCTGCTCGAACGTGGCGACTTCGCCGGCCGCGCGGGCGATACGCTGCTGATTGCCGATCTGCCCGGCATCAAGGCCTCGCGCGTGCTGCTCACCGGGCTGGGAGCGAAGAAGAGCTATCACCGCAGGAGCTGGCGCAAGGCCTGGGCGGCCGCGGCGGCGGCGCTGGCGCGCACGCGCATCGCCAGCTGTGCGCTCGCCATCGACCGCCCCGAGGCGAAGCAGCTGGATGACTACTATTTCGGGCGGGCGGTCGCGGAACTCACCGGCACTGCGCTGTACCGCGTCAACGATCTGAAAACCGGCAAGAAAGCCCCCGCGCCCGCCCTGGCCAAGGTGCTGGCCGGTCCGGTGCGCAAGGCCGCCGCCGCCGAGCGCGGCCTGGCACATGGCGCGGCGGTGGCGGCCGCCGCCCAGATCCAGCGTGATCTGGCGAATCTCCCCGCCAACGTCTGCACGCCGACGTTTCTCGCCGAGCAGGCGCGGGCGCTCGCCAAGCGCTCGGCGCCGCTCAGCGTGCGGGTGCTGGATGCCGCTGCCATGCGGCGCGAGAAGATGGGGTGCCTGCTGGCGGTTGCGCAGGGCAGCCATCAGGCGCCGCGTTTCATCGTGCTGGAGTACCGCGGCACCCGCAAGGCGCAGCCGCCGATCGTGCTGGTCGGCAAGGGCGTCACTTTCGACAGCGGCGGCATCTCGCTGAAAGATCCCCCCGGCATGGATGAGATGAAGTTCGACATGAGCGGCGCGGCGGCGGTGATCGCCGCCCTCAGTTTCGCGGCATCGCTGCGCGTGCCGCTGCACCTGGTCGGACTGATCGGCGCGGTGGAGAACATGCCGGGCGGCAGGGCGGTCAAGCCGGGGGACATCGCTACCAGCGCTTCCGGACAGACGGTGGAGATACTCAACACCGATGCCGAAGGGCGGCTCATTCTGTGCGACGCTCTGCACTACGCGCGCCGCTTCCATCCGGAAGCGGTGATCGACGTCGCCACGCTGACCGGGGCGTGTGTCATCGCGCTCGGGCATCATCATTCCGGTGTCATGGGAAACGACGAGCAGCTGGTACGCGAGCTGCTGGAGGCCGGGGTGCGCGCGGACGATCGCTGCTGGCAATTGCCGCTGACCGAAGAGTACGCGGAAGCGCTGAAGAGCAACTTCGCCGACTTTGCCAATGTCGGCGGGCGTGACGGCGGCGCGATTACCGCCGCAACTTTCCTCGGCAAATTCACCCAGGGACTCAAATGGGCGCACCTCGACGTCGCGGGCACCGCCTACCAGGGCGGTGCGCAGAAGGGCAGTACGGGCCGGCCGACGCCGCTGCTCGCAGACTTTCTACTGCAGCGCGCGGCTCGCTGACGCGCCACGGCGCCAGCCACCACCGCAAACTGCGCCACGTGCGCTTCTGCCGTCCGCGACGACGGCCGACGCGGTGGCGCCGCCACGCCACATAAACAAAGGCGGCACTGGCGCTGCGGCGGCGGCAGCCGCGGGCCCGAAGGCGGCGCTTCCTGAGCCGCTATAATCCCCCGACGTTCCCGCGGGATCTCAAGACCGTAAATGGAAAAGGTGTACGCGCCGCAGGCCATCGAGCGGCGCATCTACGAGCGCTGGGAGTCTCACGGCTGGTTCGCCCCCAGCGGCCGCGGCGCACCCTATTGCATCATGATCCCGCCGCCGAACGTGACCGGCACGCTGCACATGGGGCATGCCTTTCAGCACACGCTCATGGACGCGCTCACCCGCTATGAGCGCATGCGCGGCCGCCATGCCCTGTGGCAGCCCGGGACCGACCACGCCGGTATCGCCACGCAGATGGTGGTCGAGCGGCAGCTGAATGCCCAGGGCGTCAAGCGCACCGACCTCGGCCGCGAGGCCTTCCTCGAGCGCGTGTGGCAGTGGAAGGAGCAGTCCGGCGGCGCCATCAGCGCCCAGATGCGCCGACTGGGAGACTCGGTCGACTGGTCGCGCGAGCGCTTCACCATGGATCCGGGGCTGTCGCGCGCGGTGACCGAGGTGTTCGTGCGGCTGCACGCTGAAGGGTTGATTTATCGCGGCAAGCGCCTCGTCAACTGGGATCCGGTGCTGCTTACCGCGCTGTCGGACCTGGAGGTGCAGGCGCAGGAGGAGGATGGGCAGCTCTGGCACGTACGCTACCCGCTCGCCGACGGTGCGGGTCAGCTGGTGGTGGCGACCACGCGCCCGGAGACCATACTCGGCGACGCCGCGGTGGCGGTCCATCCGGAGGATCCGCGCTACCAGGAACTCATCGGCAGGCAGGTGCTGGTGCCGCTCGCGGAGCGTGCCGTGCCGGTCATCGCCGATGCGTACGTCGACCCGGCCTTCGGCACCGGGTGCCTCAAGGTGACACCGGCGCACGATTTCAACGACTACGACATCGGCCAGCGCCATCACCTGCCCCTGATCAACATCTTCACGCCGCGCGCCACGCTCGCCGACACCGTACCGCAGCGTTTCCGCGGACTCGAGCGCTTCGAGGCCCGCAAGCGCGTGCTGGCGGAACTCGAGGCCGGCGGACTCATCGAGCGAGTCGACAGGCACCGGCTGGTAGTGCCGCGCGGGGATCGCAGCGGCGCGGTGCTCGAGCCTTATCTCACCGACCAGTGGTTCGTGAAGATCGCCGCGCTCGCCGCGCCGGCCATCGCGGCCGTAGAGCAGGGTCGCACCCGCTTCGTGCCGGAGAACTGGGCGCGGACCTATTTCGAGTGGATGCGCAACATCAAGGACTGGTGCGTGAGCCGGCAGCTGTGGTGGGGGCATCGCATCCCGGCGTGGTACGACGGCGACGGCAACATCTACGTCGGCCGCGATGAAGCTGAGGTGCGCGCGCGGCACCGCGTCGGCGCGGGCGCCGCCCTGCGCCAGGACGAGGATGTGCTCGATACCTGGTTCTCTTCGGCCTTGTGGCCGTTCTCGACGCTCGGCTGGCCCGACACCACCCCCGCGCTCGAGCGCTTCTACCCGGGAGACGTCCTGGTCACCGGCTTCGACATCATCTTCTTCTGGGTCGCGCGCATGATCATGATGGGACTGAAGTTCATGGGTGATGTACCGTTCCGCGACGTCTACATCACCGGGCTCATCCGCGATGAGCACGGCGACAAGATGTCCAAGTCCAAAGGCAACGTGATCGATCCGCTCGACATCGTCGATGGCATCTCGCTCGAAGAGCTGGTGGAGAAACGCACCACCGGGCTCATGCAGCCGCAGCTCGCGCCGGCGATCGAGCGCGCGACCCGCAAGCAGTACCCAGCCGGCATCGCGCCCCACGGGACCGACGCGCTGCGCTTCACCTTCGCCGCGATCGCCTCCCCGAGCCGCGACATCAGCTTCGACCTGGCTCGGGTCGGGGGCTACAGCAAGTTCTGCAACAAGCTGTGGAATGCCGCGCGCTTCCTCACCATGACCCTCGGGGAGGGCACGCCCGCGGCTGACGGCGCGCCGGTCGAGCTGTCGGTCGCCGACCGCTGGATCCGGGCGCGCTTCGGCCGCACCATCGAGGCGGTCGAGAGCGCGCTCGCCGACTACCGCTTCGACTACGCGGCCAGCGCCCTGTACGAATTCACCTGGTACGACTTCTGCGACTGGTATGTGGAGCTGGTGAAACCGACCCTGCAGTCCGAGGACACCAGCGCCGCGGCGCGGCGCGGCACGCAGCGCACGCTCGCGCAGATGCTCGAAGCGCTGCAGCGCGCGCTGCATCCGCTGATGCCGTTCATCACCGAGGAGATCTGGCAGCGCGTGGCGCCGCTCGCCGGGGTGGCCGGCGAGACCGTCATGCTGCAGCCCTATCCGGCTCCCGCCGACTTCCCGAGCGACGAGCAAGCCGAGCGCGAGATTGCCTGGATCCAGGGGGTGGTACTCGGCGTGCGCCAGATCCGCAGTCAGATGAACATCAACCCGGCTAAGCGCATCCCGGTGCTGCTGCAGGACGCCACGGCGCAGGATCAGGCCTTGAGCGTGCGCCACCGCGCCTGGCTCGAGCGCCTGGCGGGCCTGGCGAGCGTCACGGTGCTCGGGGCGGGCGAGCCTGTGCCGCCGTCGGCGCCGGCGCCGGTCGGCACGCTGACCGTCCTCGTGCCGCTGGCCGGTCTCATCGATGCCGCCGCGGAAGCCGCGCGCCTCGAGAAGCTCATCGCCCGGGAGCAGCAGGAGCTCGCCAGGGTGCGTGGCCGGCTCGCCAACGACAGCTTCGTGCGCAACGCGCCGAGCGCGGTGGTGAGCCTCGAGCGCGAGCGCGCCGCGGAACTGCAGCGCACCGTGGCGAGCCTCGGCGTGCAGCTCCAGAGCGTGCGGAGGCTCCTGGCCCCGTGAGCGCAGTCACTCAAGAGGAGGTCGGTGCCGAGACCCTGGTGAGCGTGCTCGCTACGCTCGAGACGGTGATCCTCGGCAAGCCCGGGCAGATCCGCCTGTGTCTCGCGTGTCTGCTGGCACGCGGGCACCTGTTGATCGAGGACGTGCCGGGTGTGGGCAAGACCACCCTCGCGCACGCGCTCGCCCACGTGCTGGGACTCGCCTGGCAGCGTGTGCAGTTCACCAGCGATCTGCTGCCGGCGGATATCATCGGCGTGTCGATCTTCGATCGCGCCAGCCAGCGATTCAACTTCCGCCAGGGTCCGATCTTCACCCAGCTGCTGCTCGCGGACGAGGTGAACCGCGCCAGCCCCCGCACGCAAAGCGCGCTCCTGGAAGCGATGGAGGAGCGCCAGGTGAGCGCCGACGGCACCACCTACCCGCTGCCCGAGCCGTTCTTCGTGGTCGCCACCCAGAATCCGCACGAGCAGCTCGGCACCTACGCCCTGCCCGAATCGCAGCTCGACCGCTTCCTCATGCGGGTGACGCTCGGATATCCCGACGCCGCGCACGAGCGCGAGCTGCTGCGCGGCGGAGAGCGCCGCGAGCTGCTGTCGCGCACTGCGCCGGCGCTGTCTGCCGCGGCCGTGCTGCGCGTGCAGCGCGTCGTGCGCGCCGTGCACGTCGCCGATGCGCT
>Ga0137403_10009184_pt1 | contig 11005 bp, 5 predicted proteins | sample CZOMad2_1_16fung_FD_122057 | JGI IMG/M metagenome (GOLD analysis project Ga0137403, IMG submission 122057) | Vadose zone soil fungal communities from Angelo Coast Range Reserve, California, USA - CZOMad2_1_16fungal (Hybrid Assembly) | ecosystem: Environmental > Terrestrial > Soil > Vadose zone...
TGCACCTGGCCGCAATTGATCGAATTCACGACGCGGCAACTAAAGATAACCCGGGCTTACGCAGCCCACTTGTGGAAGTCAGTCTTAATCGGCAGCGCAATCTTTGTGCTTACGTTTTTTGGCGGCATGGCTTTGGTGATAGTGCGCGCCGCGATGCATTCTTCCTTCGCCACACCGCTATTTCTCCTGCTGATCATTTTCGCACTGGGCGCGATGAAGTCTCACCTGAGACTGCGGGCCGTAGCGGCTATCATCAACGATGAACGAGCGCACTCATTCACCTCAACTGTCGCTCATATCACCCTCTGGCCGCTGGCTTCGGCGCTTTATCTTTACAACGCGGTGGCCGCGGCAGTTTCTCGCCGGATTATATGGAGGGGCATTACCTATCAATTGAAATCGCCAGATGAAACTGTCATCATTCGCGGCGAAAACGAAAAACACGTTTAGAGTCGGGCTACTGCCCGACCTGAGCGGGGTAGCCCGCTCCTAAACGCATCGCAGAATGCCCAACAAAGCAGCGCAACTGGTCCAACTCATCCGCTCAACCAAACGTGAAAAGTGTCTGGGCACCGTGATCCTGTTCGTCACTTCGCGCTGCAATTCTTTTTGCCGCACCTGTTTTTATCACGAAGAGCTGAATCAACCGGGCGACCTGAGTTTTGCACAGATCGAGAAAGTCTCGCGCACGATGCCGCCGATTACTGACCTTTGGCTTTCCGGCGGCGAACCCACGCTGCGGCACGATGCCTCAGAGATCATCGATATGTTCGTGCGCCATAACGGTGTGCGACGCTTGATCATTCCGACGAATGGCCTGGTGAAATCGCGCGTCTATGAAATTGTCGATCGCGCTCTTGGATCGCACCGGTCGTTGGATTTGTACCTGAACATCGCGCTCGACGGTCAGGGAGAAACGCACGATCGTATTCGCGGAGTGCCGGGACACTGGGAGAAGACGCTCGATTGTATCGATGAGCTGTATCCACTGAAAGAGAAGTACGGAGATCGATTGCGATTGAATGCGAACACGGTCGTGTGCGCAGACAATTACCAGGAGGTCGAGCAACTGGCCGAATTCATTTGGAACAGCTTCCGGCTCGACGGCCACTATTTCAATATCGTGCGCGGCGATCCAGCGGTTGGCGATGAGATCAAGCAGGTACCGCCCGAAGTTCTGCCAAAGATGTATTCGTATATTTCGCAACTGACGAAACGCTATGGCGACCGGATGTTTGCCGATGACGATGCGACCAAGCGATTCGTGAAGAACGTCGCTTATGTGGGAACGATTACCACGCATTATCGAACTCAGCGCGCAAACTTCAGTCAATCGACAGCCTGGCCGTTTGCCTGCACCGCCGGCGAGACGATCGCCGTGGTCGATTATAATGGCGATGTGCGCGCCTGCGAGTTGCGAGAAAAATTCGGCTCACTCAAAGACTACGACTATGATTTCAACGCGCTGTGGCGATCGCAAGAACGGCGCGTGGAATTGCAAACGATCGATGGCGGAAAGGCTTGCTGGTGCACGCACGTCTGCTTCATCCATGACTCGATGCGGCACTCGCGTCGGGCCTTGTTAGTCGAAGCCCCCAAAAACTATCTCACTCGCGGATCGTGGTAAACTGCCGAGCCAGAAAGAGATGTCTCAACGAATCCTAACTTACATTAGTCCTGACGAGTACTTGAGGCTCGAACGCCAGGCCGAGTACAAAAGCGAATATCTGAACGGCGAGATATTCGCGATGAGCGGCGCGAACCGCGAACATAATCTTATTACCGGAAATATTGGCGCTGAGCTTAATCGACAGTTGAAGGGTAAGCCCTGCGAAGTCTACATGAGCGATATGCGCGTTAAGGTGCGCTCTAACACCTTCTATACATATCCCGATGTCAGTGTCGTTTGCGGCGAGCCGCAGTTTGAGGACAAGGAAGTTGACACACTACTCAACCCAACTTTGCTGGTCGAAGTGCTCTCGCAATCTACCGAACGTTACGATCGCATTGCCAAGACTTCGTACTACCGCACGATTGATTCACTGCAGGAGCATCTGCTGGTCGCGCAACATGAATTTCGACTGGAACAATACGCGAAACAGCCGAACGGACAGTGGTCGCTGACGCAGTACACATCACCCGACGAAATTGTGAAACTTCCTTCCATCGATTGTTCGCTTCGGTTAACCGATGTGTATGACAAAATTGTCTTCGACCCTAATTATCGTGTCAGCAGATAATGACAAGGAAGAGATCGATCGCAAGTCCGGTCTTGCCTATGCGGCCGGCTTCTCGCTTTTTGCCGCGGTGCTGGCGGGACTAATTGCCGGGTGGTTGCTTGACCGCTGGCTGGGGACCAGTCCCTGGTTACTTATCACCGGAATAATTCTGGGCGCGGGTGCGGGCTTTTACGAGCTTATTCGCTCGGCCTCGAAAATCTCTTAAGGGAAATCGCGACGGCCTGAAAAATCTCGCCAAAACCCGGTCGCAGGCCGTCTAAGAAAGTTGTTGACCAAGCGCCTGTTCAGCGTGCTATATTCGGATGAACACAGGGTGCATGGCCCGGTGGCCCCTCCACCAAGCTTTCGTCGGATCCAGCCTCACTTTCGAACACTCGGCAGTTTTACGCACAGAGGGACTACTGTATGAAAATCCGAGCCTTGGCTTTGCGCAAAGGACTTTCTTATTTACTCGGCGCAAGCGCCGTCTCAATCGCATGTGGCGCTCTCATCAACGCATCGGCGGCGCCGAGCCTGACACCAGCGGTCTTTAGCGTTTCTTCGTCATCGACCCGCGCGGTAGTGCTGGAGTCGGTGTCGATGCGCAACGAGCCTTTCTCGCTAAGTTCGGAAGGGAACTTCAGCCCCGCCGATCCGCGTACGCGTATCACTCTGTTCGGAACGAACCTGGAGTTTTTGCAGGGTGAGGGCGCGAGTGCTTTGACGGCGGACGCTCAGGACGCTGCGGGAACCATCTATCCGCTCAAAGTTGAATACGTCGGCACCGTGCCGAACTTTGACGGCATTTACATGGTCGTGTTGCGGCTGAATGATTTGATGACGGGTATTCTGGGCGACGTGTTGATTCGTCTGAACCTTCATGGCATCGCGAGCAATCGCGTGCGGGTTGCGATCGGTCAAATCGGCGGTGGTCCGGCGGACGATTCTGCGCCGAATCCTGCGCCGGCGACTCCGCCAGGGGCAGCAACGCAGCTAACCCTGGCGCAGTATCAGGCACAATACAATAGCCCTGCGTTCGCCTCGGACAACGATTTAAAGAGATTTCTCGAGCAATCCAGCTGGGGACAACGCGGCGACGATGCGGATTTCAATCATCTTCGCGCGATCGGTATTCCGGCCTACATCAATGAGCAGTTTAATACGGCCCCTCAGTTTGTTGATTCGTCGACCGATCCAAAATTCGCGCTGTCGTCGGACTATCCATTTTCGCCATCCTATCCGCAGTTCTATCCGGGAGCGCCGGCGCCGGCCTGTGATGCGAACTGTACTCGAGACTTCTACACGCTGTATCCGCTTCAGAAGCAGTTCATGTTGAATGCGCTGACGCAGCCCGATCAATTGCGGCAGCGAGTAGGGTTTACGTTTCACAAATTCGTCGTCGTTGGCGGTCAACAGTTGAACAATAACCAGCCATTCTGGTTCGCGCCTTACCTGCAGACGATCGATCGAAACTCGTTCGGCAATTTCCGCCAAATGCTTTTCGAGGTCTCGTTGAATCCGGGCATGGGTGAGTATCTCAACATGCGTGGCAATTCGGTTATTTCGCTCGCAAATCCAACTCCGAACGAGAACTATGCGCGCGAGATCATGCAACTGTTTTCAATCGGGGTTGATGCGCTGAACCAGGACGGCACGCCGATGCTGGATGCGCAGGGCAATCGGGTGCCAACCTACGATCAAACCAGTATTACGAATTTGGCGCGAGTGTTTACGGGTTGGGATCTTGACGCCAACAAGATTTCACCGGTTGACGGTACCTCAACCTCTGCGAACTATCAGGATCCGATGGTGCCGAACGTCAACCGGAACAGATACGACACGAATCAGAAGACCTTACTGATTGATATTCGAAGCCCAAATCCGGTGGTGATTCCTGCGTGTGGCTCACCTTGCACTACCGGAACGTCAGCATCGATGCTGGCGGCGGATCAGGCGTACGCCACTACGTCGCTTGGTTCGGCGATCGATAATCTTTTCTTTCACCCGAATACTGGTCCATACGTTTGTATTCAGATGATTCACCAGCTCGTCACCAGCAATCCGAGTCCTGCTTACGTGGGACGTTGTGCGGCCGCATTTGCTAACAATGGTTCCGGTGTTCGGGGAGACATGAAGGCCGTAATCACAGCGGTTCTTCTTGATCCTGAAGCCCGTGGCGACGTAAAGACTGATCCGAATTACGGTCACCTGCGCGAGCCGGTTCTGTTAATGACTCATCTTTTGCGGGCCTTTAATGCTACGGACGCATCCAAAACTGACGGAGTGTTGGTGAGCAACAGTCCCAGTAACTTTAGCAGCAACCTGGGGGAAAACGTTTTCAATCCTCCGACTGTGTTTAGCTATTTTCCGGCCGACTTTAACCTGCCGGGCACGAATTTGTTCGCGCCGGAGTTTGGAATTCTCGACACCTCAAGCAGCTATGCGCGCACGAATTTCATGAACACGCTGTTTGTGGCGAATAGCGGCAACGGCATCCCGGTGAGCGGCACTAATCGTCCACAGGGAACTCAGATCAACTTCGCCAGTTTCCAGGCGTTATCCACCACGCCTCAAAATTTGGTTGATGCGCTTAACGCCAGACTGATGCATGGCACGATGTCCGCGCAAATGAATGCCAGTATCGTTGCGGCAGTCACCGCGATAACCAATGCGACTCCTGCGACCCAGGCACTTCAGCGAACCCAAACCGCGATTTATCTGGTAGCCAGCTCATCGCAATATCAGGTGGAGAGATAGAGATGAAAAAAACACGAAGAGAATTCCTGCGAAATACGGCGTGTGGTCTGACTGCCGCGGCGGTTGTCAACAGCCTCGATCGTTTGTCGATCGTCAACGCGATGGTCCAACAGCAGCCTGAGGTTGCGGCTGATTACAAAGCACTGGTTTGTGTATTTCTGAGTGGCGGATCTGATTGCAACAACATGCTCGTGCCCGTCGATGCTGAGTACGCGAGCTATAACACTGTGCGCGGCCCTTCAGGGCTCGCGATATCACAGTCAGCGCTCTTACCGATCAATCCAGCAAGCGGCCGCCAGTTCGGACTGCATCCCAATCTCTCGCCGGAAGTCGCTACTCCCGCCCAAGCGGCTGGTTTGTTGGGCCCCTGGAATCAGGGCAAGCTCGCGATTCTTGCCAACTACGGATCGCTGCTGCGACCGACGACGAAGGCTCAATATCAAAGCAATGTTGGCGGGGCCTTTCGTCCCTACCAGCTTTTCTCGCATTCCGATCAGGTCAATCAGCAAATGAGTTCCATCGTGAACACTACCGGCCAAACCGGCTGGGGTGGCCGCGTAGCAGATAACACTGGCTCGCTGAACGGCGTAACGATATTGCCGATGAGTCTGTCGGTCGCGGGAGGTAATCTGTTTGAGACGGGCGCAAGCACGCGACAAATCGCGATCGGAACCGGCAGTTTGGCGAGCGTCCTGTCACTTAGTTGGAATGGTCCAGCTTCAGCGAATCCGTTCACGAACGGCAGCGGCTTCCGCCAACTACTCGGTTTTGATCGTGGACAAACTTTGATTAGAGGCGCGAGTGATACCACAAGCACGGCGCTCAATGCTGACGCGATTTTGAACCAGCCGGATCCAGTGATCACGGCCACGTTTCCAAATACCGGTCTGGGCAACCAACTTAAACAGGTTGCAAAGCTGATCAGGATCAAAGATACGTTGGGCATGAAGCGGCAGATCTTTTTCTGCACGCTCGGCGGTTTTGATACGCATACGAACGAAACAAACACGGACCCGACGCAGCCGAACAACTCAGGAGCACAGGGCAATCTATTGACCCAGTTCAGTCAGGCCGCCCGCGCGTTTTATGACGAGATGGGCGCCCAGGGAAATAGCAACAGCGTGACGCTCTTTACCATTTCGGATTTTGGCAGGACCTTCCAACCTTCCGGCACGGGCGCGGCTGCTGTTGGCAGTGATCATGCGTGGGGCAGTCATGCGTTCATCATGGGTGGCGCCGTCCTGGGTGGAACAATTTATGGCGCATATCCAACGCTGGCGCTTAACAGTCCCGACGATGATGGTGGCAATCGCGGTCGTTGGGTCCCAACGACATCGGTAGATCAGTATGGCGCCACGCTCGCCGCCTGGTATGGCTTGCCCGCGAATCTTTTGACAACTGTTTTCCCGAACTTGAGTAAATTCCCGACACAGAACCTTGGCTTCCTTGGTTAATGTTCGGGTCAGAACCGCCTGCGGTAGCGGGCGGGCCAGGACTGACGGTGTAGATGAAGGATCGACTGTGATTGAACACGAGCACATGTGTTCAATCACGCTCGATCCTTTTTCATTTTCTTTGTAAGCTTCGCATTGGTAGGTTTGAATCGAGTGAAGAGATGAAGCGATCGCGTAATCGAAATAGCTCCCGCGTTGCCGTCACTGCCTTCGCGTTTGCCCTCGCCCTTGGCCTCGTTGTATTTGCGCCCATCAAATTCGAATCAGCGATTGGAACGGGTGCAGCACGCTCATCTTCTTCGCGCTTCGCGCTCCATGCGGATAGGGACGAGCGCCCCAGCGGGGCTGCCCCGCTGGGGACCCCGCTAGTCCGCGCTCCGATGGCGAAGTCGCCCACGCTCCAATCGATGGCAAATTTTCCGCTGGCTTTTGAAGCTAACGCCGGGCAAGCAGACCCTTCGGTCAAGTTCCTGGCGCGCACGGGCAACTCAGAACTGCTGCTTACTTCGCGTTCAATAACGATCCAGTCTCGCAAGTCTTTCGGGGTGCAGTTTGTGGCGGCGAACAGGACTACAGCGCCGCAGGGAATTGATGTTTTACCGGGACAGCGAAACTACATCGTCGGCAACGATCCCACTAAGTGGCACACCGGCGTCCCGACATTCAAAAAAGTAGTCTACCAGGATATCTATCGAGGGATTGATCTCACGTTCTATGGCAATCAAAGCGAATTCGAATACGACTTTATCGTGCAGCCCGGCAGCGATCCGCGGGTGATTCGTCTGGGAATTGAAGGCGCGCGACCACGCATCTCAGCGAGTGGCGATCTGCTATTGAAACGAGGCGAGGACGAGTTGATTCAGCGAAAGCCGATCATCTATCAGGACATCAATGGCGAACGGCGGCTCGTCGATGGCCACTATTCAATACGCCGTAACCAGGAAGTTAGTATTGAGATCGGCGAATATGATCACAGCAAACCGCTGGTGATCGATCCGACACTCGTCTACTCAACTTACATAGGCGGCAGCGGAGACGATTCCGGAAGCAGCATCGCGATCGACAGTAACGGCAACGTTTATGTTGCCGGCACTACCGGATCGACGAATTTTCCTACGCGTGGCCCGGCATTTCCGAACACCGCCGGCCTCGCCGACATCTTCGTTACGAAGATCGATGCTGCAGGCGCGAATATCATTTACTCGACCTACATCGGCGGTAGCGGTCTCGATCGCGCCGACGGAATCGCAGTTGATGCCAGCGGCAATGCCTACGTGGTGGGCCGGGTTGATTCGACTTCCACGAACTTTCCAACGACGGCCGGGTCATTCGGCGTTGCTTATCGCGGTGGCGATTTTGATGGCATCGTGTTTAAGCTGAATGCGCAGGGCAATGCGCTGGTCTACTCAGGATTTTTGGGCGGCGAAGAGAACGATTCAACTGAGGGTGTCGCTGTTGACGCCTCTGGAATCGCCTACGTCACGGGCGGCACCAAATCAAATGCGTTCCCGACGACTGGAAATGCATATCAAGGTCAGCGCGCCGGAGACACTGATGCGTTTTTGACTAAGATTAACGCGGCGGGTTCGGGCTTTCTTTATTCGAGTTACGTCGGAGGAAGCGGGACCGATCGCGGCAGCGGAGTAGTCATCGACGGCGCCGGCATGGCGTACATCGCAGGCTATGGCGCTTCACCGGATTTCCCCACGGAAGATCCCTTTCAGGCGGGTTTCGGAGGAGGCTTTGATGCGTTCATCGCGAAGTTCGATACCAATGCGAGCGGAATCAACTCGTTCGTATTTTCGACCTATCTCGGAGGGGCGGGCGACGACAAAGCGTTTGGAATTGCGGCCGACAGCGGCGTCAACAATGTCTATGTGACAGGTCAGACTTCGTCGAACAATTTTCCGGTATTGAATCCGGTCCAACCTTCCTCCGGAGGATCGTTTGACGCTTTCATTGCGAAGATTTCGAACACCGGCCAGAAGGTTTACGCGAGTTATTTTGGCGGCAGCGGAGACGATCGCGCGACCGGGGTCGCGGTAAATTCCAGCGGCGTATATCTGACGGGCTTTACTTCTTCAGCGAATCTTCCGACGGTCTCGCCATTGCAACTGAATAACGGCGGCGCGTTTGATGCATTCGTCGCCAAGTTGAATACCAGCGGGACCGCGTTCCTGTACTCGACATATTTAGGCGGATCCGCCAATGAAAATTTTGTCGCGGCGGTGACGTCGACCAATCCGATCGCGGTCGATACATCGAACGCTTACATCACCGGGTATACCTCGTCGGCAAATTTTCCCCTGGGGTCGGCTATTCAGGGAGCGAATGCCGGCAGTCAGGATGCGTTCGTTGCGAAGATCGCAGACGTGACGCCTGCGGCTGATTTCTCACTTTCGATTGGGCCGGCCTCGCGCACCGCGAATCCGGGCGATGCCGTGAATTACACCGTGACCGCGACGCCCGTTGGAGGGTTTCTGGGAAGTATTTCGTTAAGCGTCAGCGGGGCTTCAAACGACACGACAGCGAGCTTTGCTCCACCGTCGATCTCGATCACAGACGCATCCGCGAAGTCATCGACGTTAACGATAAGCACGACGGCTGCCAGTCCGCCGGGGACATATGCGCTAAACATTACCGCGACCAGCGGCAATTTACAGCATGGCGCCTCGGCGCAATTGATTGTGTCTGGCCCAACCAGTGCGAACCTTTCTCTAACGAAAACCGCCTCGCCTAATCCCGGAATCACCCTGACGAATCTCACGTATCGCTTGATCGTCACCAACAATGGTCCATCACCCGCGACGAATGTGGTGGTCACTGACAACTTGCCTGCCGGAATCAATTTTATCTCGGCGACGCCGCCCCAGGGCGCCTCGTGCAGCGGAAGCACCACGGTGACTTGCAACCTCGGATCACTGGCCCGCAATGCCAGCGCCATCATCACCATCATTGTCGTCCCACAAACCGCGGGCGTGCTGACGAATAACGCGAATGTCACGGCCTCTGAAAATGATCCGGACCTGACTGACAACTCGGCCAGTCTTCAGACCACAGTGAATTCGCCAACGAGCGGGCCGGGGATGACCGATCCAAATCTGTCCGTGAAGACAGTCGTCAGTGGTTTATCGCAACCCACCAGCATGACCTTTGTCGGCAACAACGACTTTCTCATCTTCGAGAAAAACACCGGCAAGCTGCAGCGAGTAATAAACGGTGTCATTCAAAGCACGCCCGCGATCGATCTCGCGGTGAACAGTGGATCAGAACGGGGCGGTTTGGGAATCGCTCTGCATCCGAATTTTGCTTTCAACGGATACGTTTATTTGTATTGGACCGAGAGCAGCACCGGAGTTGACTCGACGAATCTTGCCGACGTCGCGCTGCTCGGCAATCGAGTCGATCGTTACATTTGGAATCCCGACACGTCGGGACTTACTTTCGATCGCAATCTAATCAAGTTGCATGCGTTTCAGGCTGATGCCAATCAATCTCTGCGCGGCAATCATAATGGCGGAGTGCTGAGGTTCGGCCCGGACGGCAAGCTCTATATTTTGATGGGCGACAACGGCCGGCGCGGCTTGCTGCAAAACAATCAGTTTGGACCGGTGCCAGACGATCAGTTCGGCGGGCCTGAACCTGACAACAATCACCTGACGGGATTTATTCTGCGCCTGAATGATGACGGCTCGACGCCAACCGATAATCCTTTCTTTAATGCTTCGACAAACCTGACGGGCGAGCCGGCGGCGAACATCAAGAAGCTCTTCGCTTATGGAGTGCGCAACGGTTTTGGGCTTGGTTTCGATCCCTATTCGGGAAATCTTTGGGACCAGGAGAATGGCGACGACGCGTTCGACGAAATGAATCGAGTCACCGCCGGATCGAACAATGGGTGGATTCAGATGATGGGGCCGAACAGTCGCGTGGCCCAATACAAGCAGATCGAATCGACGTATGGATCGGGCGATCTGCAACAGTTGCGTTGGCCGACTTCACTGATTTCCGATACGCCCGCGGGCGCACTGGCGACCAGTTACCGAAGAATGCGGCACGGACCCGTCTGCACGGCGTGCGGCTCGCCGGGTCCGGTCGCCCAGCCACAAGGCAACCACGCAGCCACACTCGAGTCGCGGACGCTGAGACGTGGGCGGTCACCTGTGCGGTCACAACAACGGCGACAGTCGGGTAGCTCCTGGCCTGGTGGCCGCCAGGCAATTGGTGATCCAGGCGGAGCAGGCGTTACTCGGCGCGGTCATCTCAGACCCGTTACGGCACGCGGCAATCCTGGACCAGGGGGTTGGGGATCGATAGTAGCGGGGGAGGATAGTGTGACTGAGCTTGGTGGTCGGGAAGATCACACGACCAATAACAGAATGGAGCTCATGGCAGCTATTGGTGCACTCGAAGGCTCGCAAAGAGCAGAACCTTGTACTATATATACAGACTCTGCATATGTTCTCAACGGTATCACTCGCTGGGTCAAGGGTTGGCAGAAGAATAAATGGAAAACATCGACCAAAGACGATGTTGTGAATCGTGACTTGTGGGAAAGACTGATTGAAGCGACAG
>Ga0137403_10009185_pt1 | contig 11005 bp, 6 predicted proteins | sample CZOMad2_1_16fung_FD_122057 | JGI IMG/M metagenome (GOLD analysis project Ga0137403, IMG submission 122057) | Vadose zone soil fungal communities from Angelo Coast Range Reserve, California, USA - CZOMad2_1_16fungal (Hybrid Assembly) | ecosystem: Environmental > Terrestrial > Soil > Vadose zone...
GCGCTGCAAGGATCAGCGAGATGTAATACTTCATAGCTTTTGAACCCTGCTTCTTCGCACCAGCCCCAGAAATCAGCGCCGCTGAAATCAAATGCATCGTGGCTTCCGGAGTAATCACGGCCGTAACCCGCATATGGGCATCGAGGCGAGCGCAATGAGGGGATTTCAAGCGAGTTCTTCCGCTAACCCGGAGTGCTAATCCATCCTTAGTATCATCATCGTAGCGTTACGTCCCCAGCGGACGCAGCGGAGTTTGATCTTCGCTGCACGTTGTAAAGCCAGCTCGATAAAGCGAGCCGCAGTTTGGGCAAATCATGGCGGAGCCAGGATAAGCGACGGGAGCAATCACTTTGCCTGACGCGGAAATGAAGACATCGCCAAAGTCCGAGTCTGGTTCACTTAAGATGCCAACCCAACCCAACTCGGCGCCATCCAGATCCGAGATTCTCAACTCCAGTTCGGGCTGCCCTTCAATGGCGGAGTCTTTAAAAGCGGATTCTTCAAATCGCAACGCGAATTTGCCTTGTGGATCTGAATAGCACCATCCCAAGAGGTCATCAAAAGCAATGTCCTCATCGAATACTTCGATCTTATAACCGGTAAGCGGAGAGTTGCTTTCCAAGGCGAGCACGCGTCCATGCACTCGCATCGACCCGGTATTACAAATCGGCGCATAGCCAACGATCACACCCTGGGTGTCACCTAACGCAGTCGCAAGCAAATCCGCAAGCTCATCGGCTCCGCGTGAACGAAGGAACTCTATAGTTTCAGGCCTGATATAAAAGTTCGTGTCGGTCGGAGATTCCTGCTCGAGATATCTTTTCAACTCTTGAACACCGGGTATTGCTGAGCGGCGCGATGATCTCTCCGGTGGAGAGATTTATCAGTTGCAGGGTCTGATCGTCAGCCATAATACGGTTCCTCCTCGCGATCCCACTTAAAGAAAAACCTTTGGCTATCACTCCTCACTTCTATGGGAATGCTGCGGCACTATCAGCCCGCTGCTCTTAATGCGTTCTTGCCTTTATTTAGCTAAACACCGGTCCCGTCCGAGCGCAAGCCACCCATCACTTGTAACCTTGCATCCTTCTCCACCTCCCCGGCATCTAATCAGCAAGATTTCCCCCGCTCATTTCAGCCTGGGTTACCGGCTATGACGGGAAGCAAGCCATATCAATCTATAAACACGATTAAGGGAGGACTTATTCATGAACAAGCGGAATATCATTATCGGTGTCGGCATTGTCGCACTAGCCATAGCATGGTACGCATTCCGGCCAGAGTTGCTGTTTCTCAACAAGACCGTGAGCGAAGAGTTTCCGGGAGGGCCTGCCATGGCTTCCATAGAGAAGGGACCGATTGCCGTAACGAAAGGGAACTTCAAAGGGCTGGCACATGAAACCAAGGGGTTGGCGTCGATCTATCAGCTCGCCGACGGCAAGCGGACCCTACGGTTAACCGAGTTCGCGACTTCCAACGGTCCCGACGTCCATGTCTATCTAGTCGCGGCAGAGGTGGAAAAAGGTAACGACGTGGTCAAAGAGGCGGGCTTCATCGATGTCGGTTCTATGAAAGGCAACATCGGCGACCAGAATTACGAGATTCCGGCTGACGCCGACCTGAGCAAGTATCGGACGGTTTCAATCTGGTGTGTTCGCTTTGGCGTGAATTTCGGCACCGCAGCTTTGGCATCGGCAAAGAGCTGATATAGAGTCCCGTTTATCTCACCCTTACCCTCTTCCAAAACGGGAGAGGGTAAACTCAGTTAGATGGCGCGCAAGCCTGTGAAGCTAGCTAAGATGCCGGGATGAACATTGTCCATGATGCCTCCGTTGTACCGAGATTAGATTTTTCGAATATCACCGCTTAGCCCGATACTATCTAAGTGCGACCTGCGAAACGAACGTCATTGGTTTTATCCGGCCAGAATGAACTACCTCACAGCAAACCGCGCTATCGACAAACCTCATGGTATCTTTCCCGATAGTTGTCACCCCCGAATGTTTTTATCGGCGGTCCAGTGAGACTTCGCCTGGATTCCCGCTAAAAGCATGCGGGAATGACGGAGTCTAAAAGGTCTGGGAATAGCGCTTTAGCAGCAGGCTTCGGGGACTCAATTGCGGCGATTCAAAACCCATTGCTGGCACCTTTTTTCGCACCTGGCGCATCTAACTGCACAGGGATAGCGAAAGCGCACAAATAAGCCATTCGGCTTTGCGTGGTGCCGCGTCTCGAACCACGGAGGAAGACCATGGCGAACAATAGTCACTACGACGTCATCATTATCGGTAGTGGAGCAGGCGGCGGCACGCTCGCTCACAAACTCGCGCCGACAGGAAAAAAGATTCTCATTCTAGAGCGGGGCGGCTACGTTCCCAGAGAAAAAGACAACTGGAGTCCCCGAGCCGTCAATCTTGAGGGAAAATACCAGACAAAGGAAATCTGGCACGACAAGGATGGCAAAGAGCTACACCCCCACACCAACTACTACGTGGGCGGCAACACCAAATTTTATGGCGCCGCGCTGTTTCGCTTGCGCAAAGAGGACTTCGGCGAGATTAACCATCACGGCGGTATCTCTCCGGCCTGGCCGATCCGTTACGAGGATATGGAACCCTACTATACTGAAGCAGAGAGGCTCTATCATGTGCACGGGAATCAAGGCGAAGATCCAACGGAACCCAAAAGGAGCGGTCCTTATACTCATCCGGCGGTGAGTCACGAGCCACGCATCCAGCAACTTTCGGATGACTTCGCAAGACTGGGGCTGCGCCCATTTCATACCCCGTTGGGGGTGATGCTTAACGAAAAAGATTCCCATGCCAGCCGCTGCATCCGCTGCGAGACCTGCGACGGATTCCCCTGCCTGATGGGTGCCAAATCCGACGCGCAGGTGTGCGCCGTGGACCCGGCGCTCCAATACTCCAACGTCACACTCAAGACCGACGCCTATGTCGACCGACTCGAAACCAGCTCATCCGGTCGCGAAATCGATAAAGTGATTATCAAGAACAACGGCACCCGCGAAGCAGTCTCAGGGAACATCGTCGTCTCGTCCTGTGGCGCCATCAACACCGCGGCCCTGTTGTTGCGTTCGGCCAACGACAAGCACCCGACCGGGCTGGGCAACAGCTCCGCTATCGTCGGCCGCCATTACATGGGCCACGTCAATTCCGTCTTGATGGCGCTCTCGAAATGTCCCAATCCGACTATTTTTCAGAAGTCGTTATCGGTGAATGATTTCTATTTCGGGAGCGAAGAGTGGACCTACCCCATGGGTCATATCTCTTTCGTCGGAAAACTCGACGGTGAAACGCTCAAAGGCGGCGCCCCCGCGCTTACACCCGGATGGACGTTGGATTTGATGGCGCAGCATTCCCTCGATTTCTGGCTTACCTCCGAGGATCTGCCTGACCCGAACAACCGCGTCACGCTCGACAGTAATGGCGGCATCGTTCTTAGCTACAAGCCCAACAATGAGGAAGGTCACAAACGGCTGATCGCCAAGCTGAAAGAACTGATGCAGCAGCAAACCAAATGCAAAATCCACGGCCACGAATGTCACGAAGGCTTATTCGCGCGCAATCTTTACGTCGGGCAGCGCATTCCACTGGCCGGCGTGGCGCATCAGGTTGGCACCGTTCGCTTCGGCAACGATCCGCAGACCAGCGCGCTGGACGCCAACTGCAAAGCCCACGACGTCGATAACCTCTACGTCGTTGACGGAAGCTTTTTCTGCTCCAGCGGCGCGGTGAATCCGGCGCTGACCATCATGGCCAATGCCCTGCGAGTGGGAGAGCACCTGATTGAAAGGATGAAGTAAAAGAAGTCGTGCTTCGTGCTCGTGTTCGTGAGCGTGCTCTTAGGTGCCGGCAATGCAGGGCGTGAATACAACACATTAGAAAAGCCTAACATGAAAAGATCTGCATCGTTGACGGTAAGTAATAACTCCTCACTCCTGCCCTTTCGGTTCAGAGCAGAGGCAGGAATCCTTCTTCCCTCGCCCTGCCAGGGAGAGGGAAGGGTGAGGGTTCTGACTTTGTTACTGTTCGTATTCGGCTTTTGGTCGGCACCGGCCCTGGCGCAAATCGTCAAGTCCGTGGAAGCCGTCGGCATGACGGTTTCCGACATGGACCGGTCCATAGAATTTTTCTCCAAAGTGCTCTCCTTCGAGAAGGTTTCCGAAGTCGAAGTGGCGGGCAGTGAATACGAGCAGCTGCAAGGAGTTTTCGGCGCGCGCATGCGCATTACGCGCATGAAGCTCGGCGACGAGTTCATAGAGCTTACGGAATATCTCGCGCCGCAGGGCCGGCCGATTCCCGTCGACTCGCGCAGTAACGATCGCTGGTTTCAACACGTCGCTATCGTCATTAGTGACATGGATAAAGCGTATCAACATCTTCGCGCTCACAAAATAAGACATGCATCCACCGGCCCGCAGACCATTCCGGCCTCCAATAAAGCCGCGGCCGGAATCCGCGCTTTCTATTTCAAAGATCCGGACGGTCACAACCTGGAAATTATTTATTTTCCACAGGGTAAAGGCGATCCGCGCTGGCAGAACGCGAACGGCAAGCTCTTTCTCGGCATCGATCACACCGCGATCGTCGTCGACGACACCGCCCAGAGCTTAAAGTTCTATCGCGATCTGCTCGGCTTGAAACTCGCCGGCGAAAGCATGAACCGTGGCACTGAGCAGGAACACCTAAACAATGTTGCGGGCGCCCGCTTGCGAATCAGCAGCCTCAGAGCCCAAAATGGACCTGGAATCGAATTTCTCGATTACCTGGCTCCGAAAGACGGCAGGCCAACGCCGGCGGACACGCGCGCCAACGACCTGTGGCACTGGCAAACCGTGCTTTCTACGCCAAGTGTGGCCACGGCTGCGCACAAGATTCGGTCCGCGCGCGGGCGGCTTGTCTCCTCGGGTCCGGTCGCAATCCCCGAAGCGAGCCTCGGCTTCACGAAGGGCTTCTTGACCCGCGATCCGGACGGTCACGGGCTGCAGCTGATTGAGAAATAAAATAGTAGGTTACGATGACAGCTCGGAAGAACGGCCAGAAAGACTATAGATTCATCGCTGTGCCAAACTGTGTGCAAAGGCGACCCGCGAAGCTATGTGATACAATCAGAGGAGAAGCGAAACAGCCAAGAGAGATGCCAGAACGCTCAAGAGGATAACCGTGACCAAGGAAGAACAAAGACTACAGGAGGATCGCCAGCGCAAGGCGAACTGGAAACGCTGGGGACCCTATCTATCGGAGCGCCAGTGGGGCACCGTGCGCGAGGACTATAGCGCCTACGGAGCCGCCTGGGACTACCTGCCCCATGAACATGCGCGCAGTCGCGCTTATCGCTGGGGTGAAGACGGCATCGCGGGAATCTCCGATCGGCACCAATACATTTGTTTTGCCCTTGCTTTCTGGAACGGCAAAGATCCGATCCTCAAAGAGCGGCTCTTCGGACTAACGGGCAACGAAGGCAATCACGGCGAAGACGTCAAGGAGTACTATTTCTATCTCGATTCGACGCCAACCCATTCGTACATGAAGTTTCTTTACAAATATCCTCACGCCGAATTTCCCTATGCGCGACTGGTCGAGGAAAATCGAAAACGGAGCAAGCGGGATCTCGAGTTTGAACTGATCAACACAGGAATCTTCGACGAAAACCGCTATTTCGATGTCTTCGTCGAATACGCCAAGGGCGGGCCGGACGACATTTTGATCCGGCTCGAAGCGTTCAACCGCGGTCCGGAGCCCGCCGAACTCCATCTGCTGCCCACCCTCTGGTTTCGCAACACCTGGTCCTGGGGTTTGGACGAGCGCAAACCGCGGCTGCGTCAGGACGTATCCGCGGAGGTCGCCGCAATCAAGCTTGATCACTACTACTACGGCAGCCGCTGGCTTTACTGCGAAGGAAGTCCGCAACTGCTGTTTACTGAGAACGAGACCAACAAGAGCAAGCTTTTCAATGCCGAGAATGACTCTCCCTACGTTAAAGACGGCATAAACGATTACGTCGTGCGCGGGGTAAAAACGGCTGTGAATCCCGAACCGGCCGGCACCAAAACATCGGCCCATTACGCAGCGAGCGTCCCTTCCGGAAAATCGTTTACCATAAGGCTCCGGCTTACTCCTGTTTCACCCACGAGTGGCAAACCGCTCGATGGAGAATTCGAAAAGATATTTACCTCACGCCGCGCTGAAGCCGATGAATTTTATCGCACCGTGATTCCCGCCGTAGCAACCGACGAAAAAACCATCATGCGCCAGGCGCTCGGCGGTCTGCTCTGGAGCAAACAATTCTATCACTACGATCTAAACCGCTGGCTCAAAGGCGATCCGGCGGGCCCGGAGCCGCCGCAAGAACGGCTCAACGGCCGCAACCGTGAATGGCACCAGCTATACAATGCCGACGTGATCTCCATGCCGGACAAGTGGGAGTATCCGTGGTATGCGGCTTGGGACCTGGCTTTCCACTGCGTCGCCCTGGCGTTAGTCGATCCCGACTTCGCCAAGGAGCAGCTCGTTTTGATGACGCGTGAGTGGTACATGCACCCCAACGGCCAACTGCCTGCCTACGAATGGGCCTTGGGCGACGTTAACCCGCCAGTGCACGCATGGGCGGCATGGCGCGTTTACAAACTCGAAAAAAAGCGCCGCGGCAAGGCCGACCGCAATTTTCTCGAGCGGGTTTTTCAAAAACTGTTGCTGAATTTCACCTGGTGGGTGAATCGCAAGGACACCGAGGGACGAAACGTCTTTCAGGGCGGCTTTCTCGGTCTGGACAACATCGGTGTCTTCGACCGCAGCAAGCCTCTTCCCACTGGGGGTCATATCGAGCAATCCGACGCTACCAGTTGGATGGGGATGTACTGCCTCAATATGCTGGCCATTGCCCTGGAGCTAGCGCGGGAAAACTCCGCCTATGAAGATGTCGCCAGTAAATTTTTTGAGCACTTTGTCTACATCGTCCGCGCCATGAACGATATCGGCGGCGAGGGCATCGAGCTTTGGGACACCAAGGATGGCTTTTATTACGACGTCTTACAGCTCCCTGAGGGTCGGGCGTTCCCGCTCAAGGTGCGCTCCATGGTCGGCCTTATCCCACTTTTCGCCGTGGAGACCTTGGAACCGGAGCAGGTCGATCATTTGCCTGGCTTCAAGCGGCGCATGCAGTGGTTCATCGAAAACCGCCCGGAGCTGAGCGAGCGCTTCGAAACGGAAGCCACGGAACATGGCCCGCGCCGTTTTCTCTCGCTGGTAAGCCGGCGTCGTTTAACCCGGGTGCTACACTATATGCTGGATGAGAATGAATTTCTCTCTCCCTACGGCATCCGCGCGCTCTCGCGCTTTCACCGCGATCACCCGTACATGCTCAAGGCCGATGGCATGGAATATCGGGTCGACTACGAGCCGGCGGAGTCGAGCACCGGCCTGTTCGGCGGCAACTCTAATTGGCGCGGACCGATCTGGTTCCCGGTGAATTTTCTGCTGATTGAATCGCTGCAAAAGTTTCATTTCTTTCTTGGCGACCGCTACAAAGTCGAGTGTCCCACAGGGTCCGGCCAGATGCTCAATCTCTGGGAAGTCGCAGGTCAAATTTCACAGCGACTCACAAGCATCTTCCTGCGCGACAAAGATGGACGGCGGCCTGTCTTCGGCGGCACGGAAACATTTCAAACCGACCCTCACTGGCGAGACCTCATACCGTTTCACGAGTATTTCCACGGTGACAACGGCGCCGGCATCGGCGCCAGCCATCAGACGGGTTGGACAGCATTGGTAGCGAAGCTTATCCAACAGTATGGGGAATGAACTACCCGCAGCAAGCTAACTGAGTATCAGAACACCTAGCGATGAATTTATCTTGAAGGGCGTCACCCCCGAACGTTTTAATCGGGAGGCCAGTTCCGGATTTACGACGGTTCGAGAACCTCACTGTCCCGAGGAAAATCGAGGGATAGAAGCATCGGGAAGGAATCTAACGGATCTGGGAGATTGATCTTTACGCAGCGAACTGCGGTGAATCCAACCCATAATAATATCAGGAACGACTCGACTGGACCCGCGTTATCGCAACATGATTGAAAATCGCGAAGCTCGCCAACCAACCCTTCTGCTTGCGCTCATTCTCGGATTGGCCACTGCCGCTTTCATCATCGCCAAGACAGGACGGGATGCGCTTTTTTTTCAGGGCAGCGGAGGGCTGCTCCAGCTGCCGCTCGTCTATATCAATATCGGCGTGGCTTCCTTGCCGCTCGCTCTGATCTTTGTCAAAGCAATGAAAACCTGGGGCGCCCGGCCTGCTCGGGTCGGAGTTTTGCTGCTTGCCGCGGTGATCATGGCTGCCATGGCTCCCTTCTTAGAGCCTGGAGACAACACATTACTCCTAGCCGTTTTCATCTTTATTCCTGCCATTTTCGGACTGCTGTTTGCGAGTTTGTGGCTCTTGGCCGACGACATTTTCGAAAACACTGATAAACGTGAGGCGGCGCGAGCCTTCAGTAGAATCGGCGCTGGGACGCTTGCCGGTGGCATGATGGGCGGCTTGATTTCCAAAGGCCTCGCTCCTTATCTGGACCCAAAATGGTTGATCTTCATGGGAGCGGTCGTCATTCTGGGTGTAATCTCTCTGGTCATGCACGTTCACAGCCGCTTTCCCACGAATATTGTCGCCAAAAAAAATGGCGACAAGAAGGCCGGATTTTTGACCCCGCTGACCAACAAGTATACTCTGACGCTCCTATTCATTTCGATGACCGGGGCACTTGCCGGTTTGTTGATAGATTTCCAGTTTTACGTTGCGGCAGCCAGCGCCAACATGGGCTCGAAGGGCAACACGAGTTTCTTCGCCAATTTCTACATCCTGCTAAATTTCATGTCCTTACTGCTCCAACTCTTTGCAACACCGAAGATACAGGATAAGGTCGGACTACGAGGCGGTCTTATGGTCCTGCCCTTGGCCCTCATCGGCGCAGCTGGTTTCGTGACCGCTGCGGCGACCGCGCTTAGCCGCTCCGTTTTGCGAGTGACGGAAGGGGGTCTGCGCTCGTCGGTGCACCGGTCGATTTGGGAGCAGGCTTTCATCCCGCTGGACTCCACGGAACGCTCCGCTGTAAAGCTCGCTGTGGACGGCATCGGCGCCAGGATCGCAGAGATAGTAGGCGCCGTCGTTATTCTTCTTTGGCTCAAGCAAGCCGCGTCAAAAGGGGCGCTTCCCATGCGGCTCGATACAAGCTGGATGGTTTGGTTCACCCTGGCGACGGTTGCGATCTGGCTTGTGATCACCCAGAAGCTTAGAATCCAGGTTAAGAAAGAAGTCGGAGAAGCGAAGGTCATTCGAGTCCGGGACGTCGAATGCGAGCGCTTTCCCGACCAGTGTCCATGCACGACAGAGTTGGGCAAGGGGATCGCTTAATCCGCGACGTAGCGCAATGGAAAAACTAGTTTACCGCCACAACCGGATCACGCGCACAACGCATTGGGTTAACGCATTGGCGTTAGTCATCCTGGTCATGAGCGGTTTCCAAATCTTCAACGCGCACCCTCATCTCTATTGGGGAAGCACTTCAGAGCCTGACCAGGCGTTTCTCTCCATTGCGGCAGCTAATGACGACGGCGAAGTTCGCGGTTTCTTCCGGATCTACGGCTGGCAGCTTGATACGACGGGTGTTCTCGGCGTGCAAAACACGGAGATGGGTCCGGCGCCGCGCGCCTTTCCAAGCTGGCTGACGATTCCGGGATATTTTTGGTTGGCGGGCGGGAGACGATGGCATTTTTTCTTTGCCTGGATATTTGCCCTGAACGGACTGCTATACGTCATCTATAACATCGCCAACGGCCACATGCGGAAGTTTTTGTTTACACCGAAAGACGCCGCCCGCGTGCCTGCTATGGTTCTTTATTACCTTCGAGTCCGCAAAAAATCTCCTCAAGAAAGCGAGTATAATCCGCTACAAAAGATGGCGTATACCAGCGTCTTCTTCGCCGTGACTCCGCTCATCATACTCTCGGGAATGGCCATGTCGCCGCAGCTGAATACGGCGTTCCATTGGCTGCCGGCGATGTTCGGCGGGCGTCAATCAGCGCGCAGTATTCACTTCATCCTCACATTTCTTTTCGTTGGTTTTACCTTCGGCCATGTCTTTATGGTGCTGATGACCGGCGTCCTCAACAACATGCGCTCAATCGTGACCGGCTGGTATAAGGAAAAGGGTTCTGACTTCCCGGAGCCGGCCTGGCTTCAGGGTTTCAAGGAAGAAATGATTCAAAAGCCCGCCAGAGTCCCGGTGTCGCATCAATTACCATCGCCAGAGCTTGAGGAGATTCCCCCGGCGCAGGAGACGCTGCCCGCTCGCGTCGAACCTACACAGGAAGACAAGGATACCTCGAAATCCGCAACCGAAGACGCGCAAATTTCACCGGAGAGTTCTCAACAAACCTTGCCAACCCATAACAATGAGGCAAAAAAAGATATCGTGGAGTAAGTCATATGAATCTATCACGACGCAATTTGCTCCTCGGCGCCGTTCAAGGCGCGGGCTTGTTGTTGCTTTCCGGTTGCGAGAAGGCTTTTAACGGTCTTCAGCAAAATAGGAAATTCCTCTCGCTGCTGGAATCGGCGGAGGGCGCCAATCAGCGCCTGCAACGATTGCTGACCGGTAAGAATAAACTGGCCCAAGAATTCACCGAGCAAGATATCTCGCGCTATTTCAAGCCTAACGGCAATCCGCCGCCGATTACGATGGATTATGCGGCGGATGCAGCAAAACAATGGTCGGCGTGGCGATTGGAAATCTCCGGCTCGGTAAAGCAACCGACTCGGTTTTCGTTGCCCGAACTAAGATCGCTGCCTTCGCGAACCCAAATTACTCGCCATGATTGCGTCGAAGGCTGGAGTGCGATTGCGAAATGGAAAGGAGTTCCTTTAACAGAGATCATGCAACGGGTGCAGCCAACCCCGCAAGCCAAATACGTCGTCTTTGATTGGATGGACACCG
>Ga0137403_10009187_pt1 | contig 11004 bp, 7 predicted proteins | sample CZOMad2_1_16fung_FD_122057 | JGI IMG/M metagenome (GOLD analysis project Ga0137403, IMG submission 122057) | Vadose zone soil fungal communities from Angelo Coast Range Reserve, California, USA - CZOMad2_1_16fungal (Hybrid Assembly) | ecosystem: Environmental > Terrestrial > Soil > Vadose zone...
GTCGGTCATCAGCGCGGTGCGGTTGGTCTGCAACAGCGGCGTGCCGTCGCGATTCTTCAAGGGAAGCGCGCAGGTGAAGGGGCCGTAATCCGCTGCCGCGAGGTCGGTTCCGTTCCAGACGCCGAGCACCCCCGGCATGGATTTGGCGGCGGAAGTGTCGATCTTGCGGATGATGCCGTGGGCATGGCTGGAACGCACGATAAAGGCGTAGGCTTGGCGCGGCAGATTGAAATCGTCGGTATATTTGCCCTTGCCGCGCACCAGGGTGTCGTCTTCCTTGCGGCGAACCGGCTGGCCGACCCCGAATTTTTGCAGCGCAATAGCATTTTCCAGAGAGGCGGAAGACGTGTGATCTTGCATTGAAAGGTCCCTGAAATGCTTTGTTTTGGGGGTAATTTACCAGCTTTCCTCCAGATAACGCACCCATCTCGGAACGACAACGCCTGATTGGGCATGGTGCCGGTTGCGTGAACGCCTGTTGCGCCGCTTTAACGCGCTGCTAGAGTCTGCAACGAACCGAAATTCCTCACCGGCCCCCGAGACGGCCGCGGAAAGACATTTTTGATGAACGATCAAGCGCGGCTTCGCGATGGCTTTTTTCGGCCGCGCGGCGGCGGACAGGCCTCCCGTGGTGGGGGCGGGCAAGCGCCGCAGCGTGGATTGCAGGGGCCGGTCGCGCTGCGGGGCGCCGACGCGCACGGAAACGGCGATTCGCTCGAACCGGGAACCGGCGTCTACGCGGCGCTCGATCTCGGCACCAATAATTGCCGCCTGCTGATTGCCTGTCCGTCCGGCGACGGCTTTCGCGTCGTGGACTCGTTTTCGCGGATCATCCGGCTCGGCGAGGGAATATCAGTGAACGGCTACATCAGCGAGGCGGCGATCGAGCGTGCCATCGCCGCCTTGAGCATTTGCCGCGATAAGATCCAGTCCAAAAAGGCAAAGCGGCTGCGCCTGATCGCGACCGAAGCCTGCCGCGCGGCCTCGAACGCCGACGGCTTTCGTGAGCGGGTGGCGGCCGAGACCGGCATCCGGCTCGAGGTGATCGATCGTGAGACGGAAGCGTCGCTCGCCGTCATCGGTTGCTCGCCGCTGCTCGATCCGCAAGGCCGGGGCGCCATCCTGTTCGACATCGGCGGCGGCTCGACGGAACTGGTGCGGATCGAGCGCGATCCGGACGAGCCAAACGCCGCACCGCGTATCAAGGCATGGATGTCGATCCCGCTCGGCGTCGTCACGTTGGCCGAGCATTTCGGCGGCAGGGACGTCACGCCGCAATCCTATGACCTGATGGTGGCCGAGGTCGCGCAACACGTCGCGCCGTTCGCGGCCGAGCATGGCGTCGATCTAGCGAGCATGCATCTGCTCGGCACGTCCGGCACGGTGACCACGCTCGCCGGGGTCCATCTCAACCTTGCACGATACGACCGCCGCCGGATCGACGGTGTCTGGATGAACAATGCCGATATCACCGCCACCATCGCGCGCCTGCTCGGCATGAGCTATCGCGAACGCGCCGAGAACAATTGCATCAGCGTCGAGCGCGCCGACCTTGTGCTGGCGGGTTGCGCCATTCTCGACGCGATCCGCAACGCGTTTCCCTTACCGCGGCTGCGCGTCGCCGATCGCGGCCTGCGCGAGGGCATGCTGGTCGAAATGATGCGCGACGACGGCGCGCTCGGCGGTTACCGAAGCTAATCGCTTCGCGATGTGGTAGATGTGAGATACGGTCACCTCGCCCCGCTTGCGGGGAGAGGTCGATCACGAAGTGATCGGGTGAGGGGGACTTTCCGCGAGTCCGAGCCTGACGAGAGTCCCCCTCACCCGACCCTCTCCCCGCAAGCGGGGAGAGGGAGAAGCGGTCGATCGCCGTTTCCGCTTACCAAAACTTATCTTGTTCGTGAGCGGCACCATTCATGGCAAAAGACACCACCGGGCGGCTGCACGTCACGGTCAAAACCGGTGGCAAGCGCAAGCTGTCCTCGAAGCTTTGGTTGGAGCGGCAACTCAACGACCCCTATGTGGCGCAGGCCAAGCGCGACGGATTGCGTTCGCGTGCGGCCTACAAGCTGATCGAGATCGACGACAAGCACCGTTTTCTCAAAATGGGCATCACGGTGGTCGATCTCGGCGCGGCGCCGGGCGGCTGGAGCCAGATCGCGGCGAGGCGAGTGGGTGCGTTACAGCACGCCGGGTGAGGGGGGTTTCCATGACAGAACAGGTGGATAAAGCGGTCGATGTAACCCCGAGCGCAATTCGGCTTCCCAAGCTTTCTCCGGCAGCCGCAGCGTTTGTCCGCCAACACCCCAATCAAGCGCGGTTGGCCGTCACCGCCGCCCTTGAGGCTGCTGCCGTGCAGTTCGAAGCGCTCAATCAAGTCGAGTCCGACATTGCCGAATCGCTGCGGGGTTATGTCGTTGAGCCTTCCACGGCTATCCCGCCGGTTGGCGTCATTGGTGTGGACGAGGCTGCGCGGCGCCTGGTTGTGTCGCGCGCCACAGTCTATAACTGGATCGAGGCGGGGCGTCTGATTGGCTGGCGTCTCACACGCCAAGGACTACTAATTCCGGTCGAGCAGATTGTGGGACCGGGCGAACTCGTTGCCGGCATCGAGCGCGTGCTTCAAGTGATTCCTGAGCCGCGCGCGGCCTGGCGATTCTTGGATGAGCCATCACAACACTTCGACGTCCCGCAGCGGCCGATCGATGCGCTCAAAGCGGGGAAGCTCGAGGAAGTGATCACCGCCGCACAGGCATCGGGTGAATCCTTCACATGAAGGGTGTCTCTATCCGCGCGAGCGGGTCGAGGCGGTCTTGCGACAACTGACCCTTGGAGTGGTCCATCGAATTTTGTTGAAGACATCGATGGCTGAGCCGCTGAAAGTCCGTCCCGCACCCTCTCGATTTTGTGACGGTCGCTCGTTCAGCGTGCTCCACGCGGCTGCGGATTTCGCGAATTGAGCCAAGATCTGATACAGATCTATATAGGTCACGAATCGCTCTGCCAGAGCACGGGACCGAGCGCGTAAGCGCGAATTTCAATCCGACTTTTTCGGCTGCGGGCCTGACGTGCCCCGCACAGAACCAAAATGCTAGATCGGGGCGGCGGTTGCCCATTTGGATTTCCGCTGCAAGCGTGGCGCACTAACAGCACTTCGGTCCGGCTCGGGAGTATTTGCGCTCGATGGCGCGGGCGGAAAAATCGCGCCGGCTGAGTGGCGCCTCGCCTGGGTGGTGAGCCGCCGCATGCGCGAGATAGCGCTCATAATCCGGGATCCCGAAAATCTGCAGATAGCCCCGACGCAGCTGCCGAGCTGTCTCGATCAGACGGCTGCGCAGTCGGATCATCCGCCCCGCCAACCGGGTCTTCATACCGGCGACTCCTGAACCCGCACCAACGGCGTTTCGACGGCCGTCGGTTTGACCTGGCGCAGTGCGCCCAGGAAAACCTTGATCGCGAATACGCACATGGCGCAGACCAGCAGGACGAACACACCGCAGACCGCCGCATCAAGATAGTTGTTGAAGGCGACGCGCCGCATCTCCGCCAGCGACTTGGCAGGCGCCAGGATGGTGCCTTGGGCCGCGGCATCACTGAATTTGTGTGCCAAGGCCAGGAAGCCGATGCGCGGATCGGAATGGAAAATCTTCTGCAAGCCCGCCGTCATTGTCGTCACCAGCAGCCAGGCGGTCGGAACCAGCGTCACCCAGACGTAGCGCTCGCGTTTCATCTTAACCAGCACGCTGGTGCAGAGAATAAGAGCGATACCCGCCAGCATCTGATTACCGACGCCGAACAATTGCCACAGGGTATTGATGCCGCCGAGCGGATCCACCACCCCTTGGTAGAGGAAGTAGCCCCAGGCAGCGACGCACAATCCGGTGCCGATCATGTTCGCCGGTAGCCACTGGGTGTTGCCCAGGGGCCGGTAGACGTGGCCGAGCATGTCCTGGATCATGAAACGACCGACCCGCGTGCCGGCATCCACCGCTGTCAGGATGAACAGTGCCTCGAAGAGTATGGCAAAGTGATACCAGATCGCCTCCATCGACTTACCGCCAACCGCCTGGCCGAGGATCTGTGCCATTCCGACCGCGAGTGTCGGGGCGCCGCCGGCCCGGGACAGGATGCTGTTCTCGCCGATGTCCTGGGCGGCCTGGGTGATCATCTCCGGGGTGATGGCGAAACCCCAGTTGGAAATGACCTCCGCGGCATTGGCTGCCGTGGCACCGATCACGGCCGCCGGGGCGTTCATCGCGAAATAGATGCCGGGTTTGAGGACGCATGCGGCCGTGAGGGCCATGATGGCAACGAAGGACTCGGTCAACATGCCGCCAAAGCCGATCAGGCGCATGTGCGATTCCTTTTCGATCATCTTCGGTGTCGTGCCCGAGGAAATCAGCGAATGGAAGCCGGAAACGGAACCGCAGGCGATGGTGATGAACAGAAACGGGAACAGCTTACCCGAGAATACCGGCCCGCTACCGTCGATGAAGCGCGTCATCGAGGGCATCGCGAGCGGCGGCGCGACGATGTAGATGCCGATGGCCAGCGCGATGATGGTGCCGATCTTCAGGAAGGTGCTGAGGTAGTCGCGCGGCGCGAGCATCAACCAGACGGGCAGGCTTGAGGCAACGGCGCCATAGATGATCAGTGCCCACGCCAGTTGCGGTCCGGTCATGGTGAACAGCGGCCCGAGGGTGGGGTCGTGCGCCACCGTCTGGCCATAGAATAGCGCGCCGAGCAGCAGCAGAACGCCGAACAGCGAAGCCTCACCAACGCGACCGGGACGGATGAAACGCATATAGACACCCATCAGAAGCGCGATCGGCATGGTCGCGGCGATGGTGAATACTCCCCAGGGACTTGAGGTCAGCGCCTTGACCACCACCAGGCTGAGCACGGCCAGGATGATGATCATGATGGCCAGCACACCGACCAGCGCCAGCGATCCAGGGACCGGCCCCAGTTCCACCTTGATCATCTCGCCCAGCGATTTGCCGTCGCGGCGCACCGAAACGAACAGCACGATGAAGTCCTGCACCGCGCCGGCGATGACAACACCGACAAGTATCCACAGCGCGCCGGGCAAATAGCCCATCTGGGCCGCCAGCACCGGGCCGACCAGGGGTCCCGCGCCCGCAATAGCCGCAAAGTGGTGACCGTAGAGCACCCACTTGTGAGTCGGCACGTAGTCCATGCCGTCGTTGTGCCGCAGTGCCGGGGTCTGCCGCGTGTCGTCGAGTTGCAGCACGCGGTCCGCAATAAAGCGGCTGTAGTATCGGTAGGCGATAAAATAGATGAGCAGCGCCGCTGTGACGAGCCACACGGCGTTGACGCTCTCGCCGCGATCGAGGGCAACTGCCGCCAAGGCCGAAGCACCGGTTGCCGCAAAACCACCCCAAAGCAGGATCGACAGCATCTTTTTCATTTGTTCCCCCCCCACGCCGTATCAACGGGTTAACCGGGCGTCCGGCCTTTCCGCGCTCCATCGCGACTATAACGTCAATCGATGCAAATTTTAACCGATGGCGGATTTGGCCGATCGTCTACACACGCCCTCGTCGCTGGATAATGCGACCGGCTTTCGCTGCGGTCGCTGAGCGCCAGACACTTATACGCGCCCCCGGCTGAAGGGGCGCTTTTTTCAATCCAACGTCCTAATCCACCCCTGCCGCCGATCTCAAATCCGGCACGGCGGGTGGCACCAGGTCGTATTCATTGCTGGATTTGTGCATCAGATGGACGTCGAACCAATTGACGATGTGCTCCAGGCGCTCGACGCGGTGCCAGGGCTTGCCGCTGCGCGACGGCGGCGGCGAAGCGGTCGGTGTGCCCGATCACCGATCGCCGATCCGCTGGAACTGGAACAGGTCCTTTTCCGTGATCGCGCGCGTTTCCGCGAGCGCAATGGTTGCCGCCATCAGCGCGCAGCACAGCGCCGCAAATCCCCACAAGATTCTTTTCATTGTTCGTCCTAGGTAGTCCACGCCAAGCCGCGGACATCTTATCAGTGCGTGCGCCGACTATGGATTTGCGAAAAACGTCTTGACCGCGGCGAAGCAGAACGGCGCCACCAGGATCGTGTGATACGCTTCGGCGACCGCCAAGGCACCGCCGTCGGTGGCCCCTTGCGCGACGGCATTTGCGGCGACCAGCGCTTTCTGAATCGCAAAATCCTTCTTCAGATCGGCATGGGGATCATTGCTCGATGCCGCGGATTCCAGGTCGAGCACGCTGATCGATGCGGATGCCGGTGCGTGCGATGCCCAATAGTTTTGCATCAGTTCTGTGTTGAGCCAAAAGACGAGCGGGTCGACATCGCCGCCGCACAGCAGCACGGGTGCGGTCGGCACCCAGTTGCGCAGATCATTCATCTGCAGGGCTTGGCGCCATGGCAGGCCGGGAGTCGCGGCCGCGACCCCGGTGGTTAAGGTGGGAAAGCCGCCATCCGGATTGGCCTGTGCATCCTGCAAGTAGCTCAAGCGATAACTGTTCTGAAGTAAATTTCCGGTGCCAAAGCCGAGCGCAAAAACTTCAGCGAGGTTGGCGGGCGTCGTCGGTGGAGTATCGTCCGCGAACGCGGGATCCGGCGGCGTCGAGCTAAAGAGCGCAAATTCGGGAAGCTTTCCCTGCGCATAGAGTTGGCTCCGCGGCGTTGTACTCGGCAGCAAGGAATCGATGCCGGTGGCGTACTGGTCCTCAAATACGTCAACGGGGTTGGCGTAGATATTGCCGTAGGCCTTTTGATAGGCCGTGAGCAGAAGGGTGGAGGACACGGTGGCGCCGCCGTTGACTTCGCCGTAGAACACCGCGTCGACAAAAGCCGCAAGCGAATAAGGTCCCGACATCGGGGCAGCTGCCGTCACCTTCATCCCGGCAGCCTGCAGGGCGCGATGGGTTGCCATCGCAACATAGCCCCCCTGCGAATAGCCGGTGATGAACAGCTGTCCGTTATCCCTCGTGAGCGTTGCGGCGGCCAACGGCAACGCCGTGCGCGCCGCAGCCAGCGCATCGATCATGTCCTTGGACTGTTGATCGGCTATCAGGTACGGATGGTAGGGCAGAGTCGACGTGTCATAGCCGGCATAGTTCGGTGCCACGACGATATAACCCTTCGATGCGAATAGGGCCGCCAGGAAGAGAGTCTCCGTATTCTGTAGATTTGCCATATTGAACGCGCGGTCGGTCGTCGTGCCATGCGCGTACAAAACCATCGGGCGCGCCCCAGTGCAGTTCGCACCAACTCCGGTTGGTATCAGCAGCGCCGCTGACGCAGTCGTGGCTTCATTCGCGCCGCCAACCGTCTCGTAACTGATGTCATACATCAGGATGTCGCAAACCGGCGCGCCGCTGAGAGATAGCAGCTGCTGATTGGCCGCGAGGTTGAGCTCGAGCAGCAGACTCGGCGCTGTGAGCGTGGACAAAAGCTGGAGTGGATTTTGCAGCAACGTTCCGCGCGCCGGAGCGGCGGGAACACGGGAGTCCGAGTTGCCGCCACCCCCGCCGCATGCGGCCAGCAGCAGTGCTGCGAGAAACGCAGGAGACGAGCGCTTGATTGGATGCATACCGGTTTGGACTTTGAGCTGCGATCTACAGTTCCTGGTTAGGCAGGTATGGCCGGACATCACTCCGACTTCGCACCATGAACAATCATTCTCGGGTGATGGAGCGAAAAGCGAAATTGCTCCGTTTGCTCCTGGTTGCACATCTAGTGCGCCATTGAGCGACCTGTTGAAATGCAGAATTGTCAGTAAAACCAATGAGTTAGGTAATCTGGACCACAATCTTACCAAGGTCGAGGCCGCGAGTTCGAGTCTCGTTTCCCGCTCCAGTACCGCGTGATTCGGCCGATAGCCCCGTACAGGGGGGCGGCGCTCGTGCTGCCACCCCATGATCGCGGAGTTACGGATGGCGAACGAGGGTATATGTCAGGTTCGCGGCGTCGCGGTCCTGAATCGGCTTGGGATCCGCGGCTTACTCGCGGTGCTGCTCATGGCGGCCTGCACGCACGCGCTTGCCCTCGAACCGTCGCTGCAGCCGAGCCAGTACGTTCTCGACAATTGGCAGATCCCGGAGGGACTCCCGCAGACCTCCGTCCAAGCGATCGCGCGAACACCGGACGGCTACCTGTGGGTCGGTACCCAGGAGGGACTGGCCCGCTTCGACGGGGTTCGGTTCACGGTGTTCGACACCGGCAACGAGCCCGCCCTGCCTGACAAGTACATCTCGGTTCTGTTCGTCGATCGGGCCGGGCGGCTGTGGATTGGAACACGGTCCGGGGTCGCGGTGCTCGAGAATGGGCACTTCATGCCGTTCAACAAGACTGCGGGACTCGCGCACGCCTACGTGCGCGCATTCGCCGAGGGCGGGGCTGGTCGGCTGTGGGTGGGAACGGAGAACGGCCTGTTCGAGGTGGGCGGCGCGGGCGCCCGGTCGTTCGACGCGTCGAGCGGGCTGCGAGATAGCCGCATCCGGGCGTTGCACGAAGACCACGCCGGCGTGCTGTGGGCAGGCACGGGGGCAGGATTGCAGCGCTTTGACGGCAGGCACTTCGACGCCGTGTCCTTGGGGGCGGGAGGCGCGGACGTGCCTGTCACGGCGATCCACGAGGACGCCGACGGCACGCTGTGGATGGGAACCGGAACCGGAGCGCTGTATCGCGGTGCCGGCGATCACTTCGATGCGGTTGCTGAACCGGGGCACCTGGGCTCGATCGTCCGCGCGCTCACGCGCGATCGCGACGGCAGTTTGTGGATCGGCACCAACGCCGGCGGGCTGGTGCGGTGGCAGAACGGCAAGTTCAGCACGCTGGCCAGCAATCTGTTCGCCGCGAGCGATCTACATTCACTGCTGGAGGATGATGAGGGAAGTCTATGGATCGGCAGCCATGGGGCCGGGTTATTGCGGCTGCGTGATGGAAAATTCGCCTCGGCGGGCGAACCCGAGGGTCTGCAGGGCAGATTGGCTTGGACCATCGCGGCGCGCAGCCGCGGCGGCGTGTGGGTCGGGTCGGACGGCGGACTCAGCATCTACGACGACGGCAGGTTTCAGCATGTTGACGGACCGCCTGGTCACGAAAGCGTCGCGGTGCGTGCGGTGCTCGAGGATCGGCGAAATGCCCTGTGGGCAGGCACGGAGGGCGCCGGCGCCTATCGACTCGACCAGCATGGCATGACCATCTTCAACCGGCACAACGGCTTGTCCGGGGATACGGTGACGGCACTCATCGAGGACCGGCATAACCGCATCTGGGTGGGCACGAATGAGGGTCTCGACGTCATCGACCAAGAGAAGATAACGTCGATGCGGTCCCTGCTGCGCGCCTCCGGACCGACCTCGATTCACCTGATATACGAAGATCGGGCAGGGAGTCTGTGGGTGGCGACCGAGACTCAGGGTCTGTTCGTGATCGATGCGAGCGGCACCCGCCACTTAGGCATGGCCGACGGCCTGCCCAGCGATTGGGTGATCGCCATCCACGAGGACGACCGAGGGGCCGTATGGCTCGGCACGACCGACGGCCTGGCGCTGTGGCGCGACGGCAAGCTCGTCTCGCTGACGCGCTCCGGCGGTCCGCTGCGGGAGACCATCATGCAACTGCTCGAGGACGACGCGCACCAGATCTGGTTCACGAGCAACAAGGGCCTGGTGTCCGTGTCGCGCGATGAGCTGGACGCCTTCGCAGCCGGCCGGGCCCGGGCGCCGGAGTTTCACCTGTATGGTCTCGCGGATGGTCTGCGCACGGCCGAATTCGATGGCGGCAATACCGCCGCCGGCTTTCGCGCGCAGGATGGCCGGCTCTGGTTTCCCAATATTCGTGGCATCGTGCAGGTGGATCCCAAGCACATTCGAACGAATACCTTGCCGCCGCCCGTGCACATCGAACAGGTCGCGGTCGATGGAGTGCCGCTGACGCTTGACGACGGAGTGCAAGTTGCCCCGGGTCCGCAGCAATGGGAATTCCACTACACCGCGCTGAGCCTCCTGGCCCCGCAGCGCTCGCTCTTCAGGTATCGACTCGACGGCTTCGACAAGGGCTGGATTGATGCGGGGAACCGCAGGACCGCCTACTACACCCGGCTGCCGCCGGGGACATACACCTTTCGCGTAATCGCCAGCAACAATGACGGAGTCTGGAGCGACACCGGCGCGAGCTTTCGCTTCACCCTCAAACCCCACTTCTTTCAGACTTTCTGGTTCGCTCTCGCGTGCGTCGTCGCCATCGTGGCCCTCGCGAGCGCGTGGTACCGCCTGCGGGTGGGGCGCCTGAGGCGTCTGGCCGGCGCTCTGAGCGAGCAAGTGGCGTTGCGCACGCGGGATCTCGAGCTGGCCAATGCCGAACTGCTGCAGGCCAAGGATCGGGCCGAACTCGCGGCCCAGGTGAAATCCCAGTTCCTGGCCAACATGAGCCACGAGATCCGCACGCCGATGAACGGTGTGATCGGCATGACCGAGCTGTTGCTGGACACCGATCTGGACCGGATGCAGCGCGATCATACGGAAACAATCCGCGAGAGCGCCGCCGGTCTGCTTACCATCATCAACGACATCCTCGACTTCTCGAAGATCGAAGCCGGCAAGCTGGATCTCGAGCGGATCGACATGGATTTGCGCAATACCGTGGACGATGTCTCGCGCCTGCTCGCGATTCAAGCTCACGCCAAGGGCCTTGAGCTGATCACCAGCGTCGATCCCGAGATTCCCGACCAGCTGCTCGGCGATCCGGGCCGCGTGCGCCAGGTGCTGCTCAATCTTGGCAGCAACGCAATCAAATTCACGCACAGCGGCGAGGTGTCGATCGACGTCAGGCTCGTTTCCGCCGATGCTCTTGGCACGACAATCCGCTGCGAAGTGCGCGATACCGGCATCGGAATTCCGGCGGAAGGTATCGAGTCACTGTTCCAAGCGTTCTCGCAGGTCGACGTGTCGACGACGCGGCATCATGGCGGTACGGGCCTCGGTCTGTCGATCGTACGCCGACTGGCGGAGCTGATGGACGGC
>Ga0137403_10009188_pt1 | contig 11002 bp, 8 predicted proteins | sample CZOMad2_1_16fung_FD_122057 | JGI IMG/M metagenome (GOLD analysis project Ga0137403, IMG submission 122057) | Vadose zone soil fungal communities from Angelo Coast Range Reserve, California, USA - CZOMad2_1_16fungal (Hybrid Assembly) | ecosystem: Environmental > Terrestrial > Soil > Vadose zone...
TTCATCAGGTCCGAATAGGACGCGCCGTCATAGCCCTTGCGGCGGAAAACATCCGACAAGCCCTGGAATACTTTTTCATCTGATGTCTTTGACGGACGCATAAAAGGGCCTCCTTCCGTTAGACGCCGTGCATTTCGTTTATGTTAGACCGTACGGTCTAATTCTCACCGCTTTCGGCCTAGGGTCGCAACTTTTTCCGTATCCTTTCGATGGGAGCGGCATCAGATTGTCCATATAGACCGGTCGGTCTATTATACAAGGAGAACGACCAATGATTGGCAGAGGGTTACAAAGCGCAGTGCTTTTGCTGGCATCGGCTGTAAGTGTGGGCGTTTCCAGCGCGCAGATGAAGGACGCTCCGGTGGCCGACGCCGCGCGCGTGACCTATCACACAACTCAAGTAGATGGCCTGAAAATCTTTTATCGCGAAGCGGGACCGAAGGACGCACCAGCGGTTGTGCTGCTGCACGGCTTCCCAAGTTCGTCTCACATGTTTCGCGAATTGATGCCGCGGTTGAGCGACAAGTATCACGTCTTGGCCCCGGATTATCCGGGCTACGGCTACAGCGACGCTCCGTCGCCTGAGCGATATGCCTACACATTTGAACATCTCGCGGACACCGTCGATCATTTCCTCGACCAGCAATCAATCATGAAGTATTCGATTTACATCCAGGACTACGGTTCCCCCGTGGGATTCCGGCTGGCAACACGGCACCCGGAACGAATCCAGGCGATCATCACACAGAACGGAAATGCATATGACGAAGGCTTGTCACCGTTCTGGGCAGAGTTCCTATACCCGTACTGGAAGGATCCCAATCCAACGAACGAAGCAAAAGTCCGGCAGTTGCTGACGCTCGATGCAACGAAACTCCAGTACCTACAGGGCTTCCGAGCTCCGGAGCACGTTAGTCCGGATTCCTACCTCTTTGACCAGGCGGCGCTAGACCGGCCAGGCAACGACAAGATCCAACTCGCTCTGTTTTACGACTACCGCAACAACCCTCCGCTTTATCCCGCGTGGCACAAGTACCTGCGGGAGAAGAAACCGGCAGTGTTGGTTGTCTGGGGTAAGAACGATCCGGTATTTGCCCAGGCGGGCGCGGAGGCGTTCTTGAAGGATACACCCGGCGCGGAATTACATTTGCTGGACACCGGACACTTCGCTCTGGAAGAGGATGGAGCGGAAATCGCGCAGCTAATCCGCTCGTTTCTGGCGAAGAACGTCCACTGAGCGATCGAGAAGCAATATGTGTGTCGTAACGGGAGGGCGTAATGAGTTGGGCAATCCATTTTCACGAGGTCGAATCGGAAGCGCAGAAGTTGGCGAGGGACGGGCTCCTTTCGTCAGAATTTGATTAGCAGACCGCCCGTGAATACCACGTTGTTCTGCAAGCTTCCTCGAACCGGTTGGTTGTAGTTCGGCGATCCGGAATAGAAATCGCGCACCTCCGCGCGAAATCCAATGGGGATTCGGAAGACCTGAAGCACCGTGCGCGTGTCCACACCGCCGCCGAAGAAAACGTGCCCGTGTTTGTACCTGGCACGAATGATGGTCCATCCGTTGGCTTTTTCTCCAGGAATCTGACGTAGCCGCCGCCGAACGACAACCACGGAGAGAGCCCTCCTTCCGGATTGAATTTCACGCGGACATGCGGCGTCAAGAAGACATACGCGTACTGCCCAATAACGTCTGCCGCCGGGTTGCCGACCTTTACGTCCAGCGGCGAAGCCAGAAAATCCACTCCACCGTAGAGAGCAACACGATGGCCGCTCAGCACGCGATGGTCGTATTCCGCTCCAAGTGCGAGGCTCGAATCGAAGGAGGCTGGTGCGCTGCCAGATGCAAAATTCCGGCCCGAAGTTACCGTCGCTCCGATGACGAGCCCAATTTCATCTTTTTCCTGTGCCTGCGCAACCGACAAAATCACAGACAGAAATGCGCCCGCGAACGCTATGGTTCGTATTGCGTGTCTTTTCACGTTCCATTCTCCCGCGCGCCGCGGACTGCCAACTAGCTGGGCGCCACAGTGGGATTCACAAATCACCGAAGGGTTTCAACGGATCCCGGCGAGGCGGGCCCAGCACCTTTGGCCCGAAACCTTCTCGCCGTTCCCGAATCTCATTCCCGCGAAGCAACACTACGCGTGTTGGGAGAGATCATGAACGAACAAGCTATGGTAGAAGACCGTCTCGTGAGGATCCGCGTCGCGCTCGAAGGCGTGGGCGCGGTCCTATCCCGCTACGGATTGGTTGTGATTTTGCTTCTGATTGGAATCCTGAAATTCACGCCGGCCGAGGCCGATGGCATTCAACCGCTCGTCGCCCACAGCCCGTTCATGTCCTGGATGTATTTCGTCCTTAGCAAACAGGGAGTCTCCAATTTCATTGGTATTATCGAACTGCTCGTTGCACTCCTGTTGGCACTACGACCCATTTCTCCTCGGGCTTCGTTCGTCGGGAGCTTGGGCGCCATCGCGACGTTCCTGCTGACGACCAGTTTCCTGTTCACGACGCCGGGCGCGATCGAGCTCGGCCACGGCGTTGAAATACTTGGCGGTGCCGGTCAATTCCTCATTAAAGATTTGGTTCTCCTGGGAGCGTCATTCTGGACCGCGGCGGAGGCCCTGCGCGCCGCAAACGGAAAACGCACGACGCGAAAGAAACTCACATGAATACCACGCTCGCCCTTCCATGTTTTTGAGGATCTTTCACATACTCGAATCAGACGAACCCGCAAATGTCGCCTACTAGGGGATCGACTCTCTTGTGAGAAGCGCGTGCCGGAAAATACCCGTCCGATTCCGTTTCAGTTTATAGTCGGTCCATGCAAAGCCGTAGTCCCCTTAGCGTTGAGGTTTCGATGCGAGATGAGCCCACATGGGCATTGACGGCTATTGGTGTCTTCTTGTTCTTAGGCGCTGTCATGGCTTCGCTCGCGGGAACAACATTGATTTGGCGCGGAACCCTCCTTGATCAAATGTGGGTCTTGAATAGGCCCGCCTACAGGCAGCTCGCATCTCTTGACGAAACGGTTGGGGTACCTTTTCTAGTGCTTAGCGCGGCTCTTGCGGTTTCCGGCGTGGGTTGGTTCACACGGCGGACTTGGGGATGGCGGCTCGCCGTCTTCCTCATAGCAACACAGGTCTTAGGCGATTTGATCAATATTTTTATGGGGCATTTCGTTAGGGGCGCGGTAGGTGTCACAATCGCCTCTGCGCTGCTGCTTTATCTTTTGCGACCAGGAGTGAGGGACGCTTTTGCGGCACATCGAGCGACCGAAAGATGACGGCAAATTCGTCTGCGGAGTTCCTCATATGGCTGTTGATTGCCGCGTCCGTTATTGCGGTGGTCGCAAAACGTATCGGAATCCCGTATACCGTTGCGCTGGTCCTCGGTGGATTGCTGCTCAGCGTAGTTCCTCTGCCCGCACTGGCACCCCTGCATCAGGGAAACCGGCCGGACTGGTTGACGCCCGACGTAATTCTCACGCTCTTTCTTCCGGCGCTCCTATTTGAGGGAAGTCTCAAAATTGACTTGCGGCATATTAAGACGGACCTCCTCCCGTTGCTGTTGCTTGCAAACCTTGGCGTGTTGATCGCGACATTTGCGACAGGACTCGTCGTCCACTACGCGGTGGGGATGTCGCTGATTGTGGCATTGCTTTTTGGATCGATGGTGTCCGCCACGGACCCAATATCCGTACTATCCATTTTCAAGGAAGTGAGGGTTGACGAGCGACTTTCGGTACTTGTAGAGGGCGAGAGTCTGCTAAATGACGGCACGGCCGTTGCTTTGTTCCAAATTCTTCTCGCCGGTGCGGTTGCCGGGAGAGTCTCTTTGGTTTCTGGCGCTGGACAGTTCGTGCTGAGCGTGGCAGGTGGTGCGCTGCTGGGACTTGCCCTTGGATATTTTGTAAGCAAACTTACAAAGAGAATCGACGATGCACAGATCGAGATTACGCTTACGACGATTCTTGCCTACGGCACCTTTCTCCTTGCCCTTCACCTACACCTGTCCGGGGTAATCGCCACTGTCGCTGCCGGACTGGTGATTGGCAATTTCGCGACGAAAACAGGAATGAGCGCACGAACGCTGACGGCACTACGCTCTTTCTGGGAATACGCCGCCTTCATCATTAACTCGCTTGTGTTCTTGCTGATCGGATTGGAGGTGCGACTGGGGGGCCTACTCCGTCTATGGAAGCCGATTCTGATCGCCGTCGCAGCGATCTTCCTCGGGCGCATCCTTTCGGTCTACACGATCGTGCCGCTCAGCAACCTGTTGTCCACACCGATTTCCTTCGTATGGCAACACGTGCTGGTTTGGGGCGGATTAAGAGGAGCGTTGTCGCTGGCCCTGGCATTGAGTCTCGATAGTGCGTTTCCGTATCGAGACGAGATCCTCAACCTGACATTTGGTGTGGTGGTCTTTTCTATCCTGATCCAGGGGCTGTCGATCAAACCCTTGCTGCGAAAGCTCCGGCTGGTGTCGGGAGATGCTTCGTGAGTAAAGCAATGTCCGGACACATTTCCTTCGAATCCGATAGCGGTATCAACCCGCCACGGCCGTTTGCGAGCCGTGCATCGCGGCAACCTCGCAGTAAACCTTGATCGCCCCTTTGGCCTCAGTGAGCAGGCGAATCATTTCGGCGTAATTCTCAAGACCTTTCACCGGGTGAGTCAGAAGTTTTCGCAGCCATCCTGGATACTGGAGCTCGGCGGTTGAAAGATCCTTTACTCCAGATTCGAAATATTCGCGGTTCGCGTTCACGCTGCCGAAAGCAACCTTATTTCCCAGGACGAATCCGAGGTTGATCTTGTCGGACGGAACTTCCACCTGACGTGAACCGCCGGTAACGCTCACCATGGCGAGCACGCCGTTCTTTGCGAGAACATTCATGGCTTCAAAGACGAGAGGTGAGTATCCAGTGCCTTCGAGAATTAAATCGAAGGGTCCGTATTTTGAGGAAGCATCGGTCAGCGAGAGTTCTTTCGTGCTGACGTACCGCGCGCCGATTTCTTCGATAAGTGTGGAATTCAGGAATGGCGGCATCGTGTTGCCAAAGCTTGTGACTTCCACGCCGCGCAACCTCAAGACCAACGTGGCGAGCAGCCCGAGTGTTCCCGAACCCAGCACCGCGGCGCGCTTCGGCTTCCAAACCCGAAGCCGTTGCTGGATCCGGTAGGCTTGCTCGATTGCCTTCTGCGCGACGCTCATTGGCTCCATCAGAACGCCCACGTGCTTCAAGTTTTCCGGAACACGAATGATGTATTCCGGCGCGTCCACGGCATACTCTGCCAAAAACCCGTGCCGAAGGTTAATACCGCGCTCGAAATAAACATCGTCAGTGGTCATATCGTAGGTACCGATTTTGTCGTAAATGCTCGAACCCGGACGTCGCACCGTAAGAGAAACGTAGTCGCCTGGATGGAACTCGGTGACATTCGGGCCAACGGATTCCACGCGTCCGAAGCTTTCGTGACCGATGATGAGGTACTCGTCGCCGGCAGGCGCGGCACCGTATTCCGCAGCATTGATTTCTTTATCTGTCCCGTCAACACCGACATTGAGGAGCTTGATCAACACGCCGCGTCCTTCCGGCACGTCGTCAATTCGCGGCTTTGGAACTTCGCGGAGATGAATCGTGTTGGGTTTGCCCGGAATGACAGCGAGGGCCTTCATGAGATCATTCTTCTTTGCTGATGTTTCTATTTTCGTTTCCATCGTCGATTGCATCACAGTCTCCCAAAAGTTTTCTCGCTCTGCCTTCGAATTACATTCCTCTTCCGCTTTGTTCTATCAGTTTGGCGACGAGTCCCGTCCAGCCCGTCTGGTGACTTGCGCCGATGCCAGCTCCATTGTCGCCATGAAAGTATTCGTGAAAATAAATGTGATCGCGCCATTCGGGGTCCGTCTGGAATTTGTCGAGGCCCCCGAAGACTGGCCGCTTACCTTCTTCCGAACGCAAGAAAATACGCGTCAGCCTGCGGGAAATCTCTGCGGCCGCATCCCACAGTGATGCCTTCCGACCTGACCCCATAGGAAGCTCCACGGAAACGCTGTCACCGTAGAAGTGGTGAAACTTCTGAAGCGATTCGATGAGCAGGAAATTGATCGGAAACCAGATGGGGCCGCGCCAATTGGAATTTCCACCGAAGAGGCCAGTGCTCGATTCTGCCGGTTCGTAGTCCACGCGATGTTCGTTGCCGTTTACGTTCATCGCATAGGGATTGTCTTTGTGAAACCGCGAAATCGCGCGAATGCCGTAGGGCGAAAGAAATTCCGACTCGTCGAGCAGGTAGCGGGCGACACTACCGAGCCGTTCGCGATTCACCAGAGAAAGCAACCGTCGGGTTCCTTGTCCAGGTGTTTCTGATATCTCGATGTGATTTGCGACGTCTGGATGATTGTCAATGAACCATTGCATGCGGCGCTTAAAACCGGGAAGTTTGTCCACAATGTCCTGCTCAAGGGTTTCGACTGCAAGGAGCGGAATCAGTCCCACCAACGAGCGCACCTTCAGATAGTGGCGTTCGCCATTCGGAAGATGCAGCACGTCGTAGTAGAAACCGTCTTCTTTGTCCCAGAGCTCGATGCCTTCGCCGCCGCGATCGTTCATCGCGTGTGCGATGTGAACAAAATGCTCTAAAAACTTGCTCGCTACACTTTCGTATGCCGGGTTTTCGCGCGCCAATTCCAGTGCGATCGCGAGCATATTCAAGCAGTACATTCCCATCCAACTTGTACCATCCGATTGTTCAAGATGGCCGCCGGTTGGCAGCGGAGCGGAGCGATCGAAAATTCCGATGTTGTCTAGGCCAAGAAATCCGCCTTGGAAGATATTCATTCCTTCGGCGTCTTTGCGGTTCACCCACCAGGTGAAATTGAGTAGAAGTTTGTGGAAGGCGCTCTCCAAAAAATCGCGGTCGGCTTTGCCGCGCACGCGCTTTTCGATTTTGTAGACGCGCCATGCCGCCCAAGCGTGGACTGGCGGGTTGACGTCGCCGAATGCCCATTCATAGGCTGGCAACTGACCGTTCGGGTGCATGTACCACTCGCGAAGCAGCAGAGTTAATTGCTCTTTGGCAAAGTCTGGATCCACTTGCGCCAGAGGAATGCAGTGAAACGCAAGGTCCCAAGCGGCGTACCAGGGATATTCCCACTTGTCCGGCATGGAGATAATGTCCGCGTTGTAAAGATTGGACCATTCCTGATTGCGGCCCTTCTTGCGCGATTCTGGCGGACGTGGCCCGGCAGGATCCCCGTCGAGCCAGGTGCGAACGTCGAAGTGATAAAACTGCTTCGACCACAGCAATCCAGCAAATGCCTGGCGTTGAACATTGCGTGCGTCATCAGAAATATCTTTTGGAGCCCGCGATGCGTAGAACTCGTCGGCTTCTTCGCGTCGCGCGGAGAAGATGGACTCAAACGCCCGGCCCAGGAGCTCCATCTTAGGAGCTTCGGCCAGGACGAGTCTTGGTGCCGACATGCGAACAACCTTCGGTTCTTTGTCTGTTAGCCGCAAACGTAAGGTAATGGACGCGCCGGGTGCGATGGACAACTTGTAAAGGGCAGAAGCTTTGGTGCCGTACTTTTCCGGGTTGACCGCGTTGCGATTGCCATGAACGACGTAATTGTTGATGCCATCTTTGACGTACGGCGTGCGATTCTCACCGCCGAACAGTTTCTTGACGTTCGTTTCGTTCTCAGTGAAAAGAAGCTCCGGCTCGCCTTCGAAGAGAAGCCAACGCTTTCCGTAGGCTTTGTGCTCGACTTCGATGACGCTCGAACCCGCGGTTCCATGCTCTTTTGCAAAGGCAAGAGTTTCCGATGCGCGCACTTGGGGGCGATAGTCATCGTGTCCCCACGACCAGGTGTTGCGGAACCAGATTGTCGGAAGCAGGGTCAACTCAGCTTCGGCCGAACCACGATTGGTCGCCGTGATTTTGATCAAAATATCTTCGACGCCCGCTTTTGCGTATTCGGTAACAACGTCGAAATATCGGTTTTCGTCGAACGCGCCCGTTTCGAGGAGTTCGTACTCGTGGTCGTTCTTTCCCCGCCGGCGGTTTTCTTCTACCAACTTGCCGTAGGGGAATTCGCTTTGCGGATATTTGTACAGGCCCTTCATATACGAGTGCGTCGGCGTTGAATCGAGATAGAAGTAGTGCTCCTTGACGTCTTCGCCGTGATTGCCTTCATTGCCAGTGAGACCGAACAGCCGTTCCTTCAGAATTGGATCTTTGCCATTCCACATCGCCAACGCAAAACAAACGAGCTGCCGGCGGTCGGAAATTCCCATGATTCCGTCTTCGCCCCAACGGTACGTTCGCGAACGCGCGTGGTCATGCGGAAAGAAATCCCACGCTGTGCCGTGCTCGCTGTAATCTTCACGCACGGTGCCCCACTGGCGTTCCGAAAGATAGGGACCCCAGCGCTTCCAGTGCGACTTTCGATCACGCGATTCTTCTAGGCGTTTTTCTTCAGCGTTCATAGGTTGCTCTCGTTCAAAGCTTTCGGAAATTTATTCGGCTGCGATTTCAATCGCGTGTCCGTCTGGATCTCGAATGACGAATACCTTTCGCAATCCGGATTCTTGAATGGGATTCGCAACCACGCCGGAAGATACGAACTTTGTTTTTGCCGCGGTGAGTTTTTGCGCCGCAGCTCCCGCATCCAGCGCAATCAGAATTATTTCCCGGTGCACGACGTCGTTCGCTTGCTCGTCGGCTGGAATAGGACGTCCATCGCGAGGAGCCAGATATTCCAGGAATTCGATTCCAGGCCCCGAGGCCGCGCGCAGCGCAGTAATTCGGAGACGAGCGCCAAAGACGTTATTGAGATGTTCCTGCTCAGTGCCGTAGTTTTCGCTTTCACCCGCGACTCGCAGGCCGAGTACATCCCGATAGAACTTGAGGCTCGATTCAGTGTCCGACACCGCGATCGCTGTGTGATCGATCCCAAGGAACAGCCGGTCGCTCGCTTTGTGCCACTTCGCGGCACCTTTGCCTGCAGGGAATTCAAGAATTTCGACCGGATGCTCGTCGGGATCTTTGAAGTAGAACGCCCTGATACCGGCGGCATTCTTGTTCCAGTCGGGCAATCTTTGCGGTCCCGATGAAGCGTGCTCCACGTGATTCTGGCGAAGCACGTGATATGCCCGGTCCATATCGCTGACGATGATGGCGATGTGCTGAAACCACAGATCGTTGCTGCGGGAATCGGCTGGAATTGCGCGGCCGCGCGGCGCAAGGAACTGAACGAGTTCGATCGACTCATCGCCGAGCTTCATCTTGACGATGTGGACACGCGCTCCGAAAACGCCAAAAAGGCGCTCAACATTCTCTCCCGCCACTTCGCTATCCGAGATCTTTTCGAACGTAAGAACACGCGAATAAAAATCAACTGAGCGGTCCATATCGCCAACCGTCATTTGAATCGGCCCTACGGCGATGATTTGGGCGATCGCTCTCGAACTATCTTGCGGAGACGACTGTGCAGCCGTAGAAACAATCGAGCCAGCGACAAGAACAGCTGTGGATACGAGGAAAGCAAAGTGCCTGAACCGCATCTCAAGCTCCCGCCAGAATCGCAGGAGTCTGGGTGCTGCTCGAACGGCTGACAACGCCCAAGCGCTGTTTCAGGTGATCGCCAACCCGCAATGCGTTTGCCATGATCGTCAATGCGGGATTCACCGCGGCGCTCGACGGGAAGAAGCTCCCATCCACAACGTAGAGGTTGTCCACATCATGCGTCTTGCAGTGAATGTCCAGCGCGGAAGTCCTGGGATCGGAGCCAAAGCGAATGGTGCCATTTTGGTGAGCGACTCCCGCAAGCGGTATGCGGTCTCCGAGGAACAGGTTTCGCGCAAACAATCCCTGGTGGCAATCATGCCCGTGAACGTCACACTTGGATTGCTGGCCCATCAGCTCTTTCAGCTTAGAGGTCAGACGCGCATGCGCCTCCTGGTTGTTAGGGGTGTACTGCAAGACGATCCGGCCATCGCGATCGAGAGTCACGCGATTGTTGGGGTCTGGCAAATCTTCCGACGTCAGCCAGAAACTCAATGCGTGTTTGGCCATGAGGTCAAGAGTCCAGCCAGGCGCTACCGCTGGTGCGCCGGCCGACAGCGCGACTCCATCTAGCTTTCCGACAAACGAAAAATGTCCCATCGGGTGGTTCCACTCTCTACTTCCGAGATAGAAGTCGTTTACAGCGAGGGTCTTCTGATAGAGCGTTGGGTTAGGACATTTCGAAACGGCGAGCAGTACGGAGTTAACGTGACCCATGTAGTGGCGTCCGACGATGTCCGAACTGTTTGCCAACCCGTGGGAATGTTTGTCGTTCGCCGAGCGAAGCAGCAGCGCGGCGGAATTGATCGCGCCGCAGGAAACTACGACAACGTCGGCGGAGTAGTTTTCTGTGGCGTCGTTGCGCGTAACGACGACGCGCGAGACTTCGCGACCCGACGCCGTCGTTTCCAACCGCTCAACGTAAGCATTTGTCAAAAGTGAAACGTTCGGAAAGCGCAGCGCAGGATCGACACACAAGGTTTGCGCATCGGACTTCGCGTCGATAAGGCAGGGATACCCGTCGCAGGTGTCGCAACGGATGCATTTGCTTGACTGCGGATTCTTCTCATCGATCTGAAGTCCCAGTGGAGTGTGAAATGGCTTTAGACCCAGCCGCTCGAAATCGTCGCTGAGGGCCTGAATGCGCGGCTCGTGACTGATCGCCGGGTGCGGATAGGGGCCGCTTGCTGCGGGCTCGGTCGGATCTTCGCCGCGCTGGCCGTGCACATGATAAAGCCGCTCGGCTTGCAAATAGTACGGCTCGAGATCATCGTATGAGACCGGCCAGGCAGGTGAGATGCCGCCGAAATGTTTGATCTCGCCGAAGTCTTCTCTGCGCAAGCGAAAGAGCGCCGCGCCGTAAAATTTGGTATTTCCGCCAACGTAGTAGTTCGTGTGCGGGTGCAAGGGTTTTCCGTTCTTGT
>Ga0137403_10009189_pt1 | contig 11001 bp, 9 predicted proteins | sample CZOMad2_1_16fung_FD_122057 | JGI IMG/M metagenome (GOLD analysis project Ga0137403, IMG submission 122057) | Vadose zone soil fungal communities from Angelo Coast Range Reserve, California, USA - CZOMad2_1_16fungal (Hybrid Assembly) | ecosystem: Environmental > Terrestrial > Soil > Vadose zone...
ACGATCTCGACCGTCTCCTCGTCGGTGACGCGCATGCCGCCCACGAACGTCGGCTCCTTGCCGAGCCGCTTCATGAGCGCGCCGATCTGCGGCCCGCCGCCGTGGACGATGACCGGGTTGATGCCGACCAGGTGCAGCAGGATGACGTCGAGCGCGAAGGTCTCCTTGAGGTCCGCCTGATCCATGGCCGCGCCGCCGTACTTGATGACGACAGACTTCCCCCGAAACTCCCGGATGTACGGGAGCGCTTCCATGAGGATCTCGACCCGCTTGACCTCGTCTGCCATCACAGGATGTATCGCGACAGGTCCTGGTCCCGCCAGATGTCGGCGAGCCGCTGCCGGACGTGCTCCGCGTCGATCGTGAGCTCCTTGCCCGGCAGGTCCGGGGCGTCGAACGAGATATCTTCCAAGAGCTTCTCCATCACCGTGTACAGGCGACGCGCGCCGATGTTCTCCGTGCTCTCGTTCACACGCATGGCAATCTCGGCGATGGCCTCCACCGCCTCCGGCAGGAAGTGGAGCGTGACGCCTTCCGTCTTCAACAGCTCCACGTACTGCCGCACCAGCGCGTTCCGCGGCTCGGTCAGGATGCGGACGAAATCCTCGCGCGTCAAGGGCTCGAGCTCCACGCGGATCGGAAACCGGCCCTGGAGCTCGGGAATCAGGTCCGACGGCTTGGCGACGTGGAAGGCCCCGGCGGCGATGAAGAGGACGTGGTCGGTGCGGACGACCCCGTACTTGGTGGTGACCGCCGAGCCCTCGACGATCGGCAGCAGGTCGCGCTGCACGCCCTCGCGCGAGATGTCCGGGCCGTGGGCGGCGCTCTGGCGTCCGGCCACCTTGTCGAGCTCGTCCAGGAACACGATGCCGGAGTTCTCGACACGGCGGACGGCCTGGGCGACGACCTCCTCCATGTCCACGAGCTTGGCGGCCTCCTCCTGGGCGAGGATCCGGCGCGCCTCGGCGACGCGAACGCGCCGGCGCTTGGTCCGCGAGGGCATCATGTTCGAGAGCATGTCCTTGAGGTTGATGCCCATCTCCTCCATGCCCTGGCCCGAGAAGATCTCGAGCATCGGCATGGCCTGCTGCTGGGTCTCGAGCTCCACCATGCGCTCGTCGAGACGCCCGGCGCGCAGCTGCGCCCGCAGCTTCTCCAGGGTGGCTTCGCGCGAGGCGCCCGCGCTGACCTGCTCGAGCGAGGCGCTGCCGAACGGCTCGGTGCCCGTGCGCGGCAGCAGCAGGTCGAGCAGCCGGTCCTCGGCGAGCCGCTCCGCCTTCTCCTGCACCTGCGCCATCAGCTCGGCCTTCACCATGTTGACGCCGAGCTCGGTCAGGTCGCGGATCATGGATTCGACGTCGCGCCCGACGTAGCCGACCTCGGTGTACTTCGACGCCTCGACCTTCACGAAGGGGGCCTGGGCCAGCTTCGCGAGGCGCCGCGCGATCTCGGTCTTGCCCACCCCGGTGGGTCCGATCATGATGATGTTCTTCGGGGCCACTTCGTCGCGCAGCTCGGGCGGCAGGTTCTGGCGTCGCCACCGGTTGCGCAGCGCGATGGCCACCGCGCGCTTGGCCTTGCCCTGGCCGACGATGTAGCGGTCCAGCTCGGTGACGATCTGGGCCGGAGTCAGCCCGCTGCTCACAGCGTCTCCACCGTGATCTGGTCGTTCGTGTAGACGCAGATCGATGCGGCCACGCGCATCGCCTCGGTGACGATCGCCTTGGCGTCGAGCTCCGAGTGCGCGACGAGCGCGCGCGCGGCGGCGAGCGCGTAGGGCCCGCCCGAGCCGATCCCGATCAGCCCGTCGTCGGGCTCGATGACGTCACCGGTGCCCGACACGATCAGCATGTGGTCACGATCGGCCACCGCGAGGAGCGCCTCGAGGCGGCGCAGCACGCGGTCGGTGCGCCAGTCCTTGGCCAGCTCGACGGCGGCGCGCGGCAGGTTGCCGCGGTGCTCCTCCAGCTTGGCCTCGAAGCGAGCGAAGAGCGTGAAGGCGTCGGCGGCGGTGCCCGCGAAGCCCGCGAGGATGCGGTCGCCGTGGACCTTGCGGACCTTGCGCGCGCCAGCCTTGACGATGGTCTGGCCGATGCTCACCTGCCCGTCGCCCGCCATGGCAACGTTCCCCCGGTGGCGAACGCAGAGCACGGTCGTGGCGTGAAGCACGGGATTTATTGTAACGGGGACGGCGAGGCGGGTTCGGTCCGTGGGGGGGCTGAGCTCGATGGTTCCCGGCTCCGCTCTCCAGCCGACCCGCTCAGCTTGGCGCGCGGATGGGCCTGAGCGTAGGTCTTCACGAGCTGGGCGGTGCTGACGTGGGTGTAGCGCTGCGTGGTGGAGAGCCGGCTGTGGCCGAGCAGCTCCTGGATCATCCGGAGGTCGGCGCCGTGGTCGAGCAGGTGCGTCGCGAACGTGTGACGCAGCGTGTGCGGGCTCACGCGGCGCGTGAGGCCGGCGGCGCGGACCGCGCGCCGGACGATGGTGTGGATCGAGCGCACGCCGAGGCGCCCGCCGCGATGGGTGACGAAGACCGGCCCGCTGCGGGCTCCGCGCCCGGCCAGATAGCGCTCCAGCGCCCTCGCGGCCGGCGTGCCGTAGGGCACCATGCGCTCCTTGCTCCCTTTGCCGAGCACGCGGACGGTGCGCGCGTCGCGGTCGAGCGCGTCGAGGTCGAGGCCCGCCAGCTCGGAGACGCGCAGCCCCGTCGCGTAGAGCATCTCGAGCACCGCCACGTCGCGCTCGCGCGCGGCCCCGGCGAGGCCGTGCGCGTCGACCACCGCCGCCGCCTCCTCGGGCGGGAGAAACGTCACGAGCTTTCGCGCCGGACGCGGCGCCCGCACCTCGCGCGCCGGGTTGCGCCGCACCACCCCGCGCCGCGCGAGGAAGCGGTAGAGGCTGCGAACGGCCGCCAGCTTGCGTCCCACGGAGACGGCGTCGAGGGCGCGCGCGTGCAGCGCCGCGAGCCAGGCGCGCACGTCGCGCCCGGTCGCCCGGGTGACGAGACGTTGGAGGGCCGGAGGGGGCGGGTCGGGGCCTCCCGGCCCCGACAGAAAGCCCACCCACTGGTCGATATCGCGGCGGTATGCCCGGATCGTATGCGGTGAGGCGTGCTTCTCCACCTCGAGGTGCCGGAGGAAGGCCGTCACCGGCTCCTTCATGCGACGGTGATCTCGGCCTCCTGCTTGAAGTCGCAGCTCTGGCGCGCGCACGTCCGGACCTGGCGGCCCTTGGCCACGCGCTCGGTGAGGAACTGCGCGCCGCACTGCGGGCACGGCTCGTTGATCGGCCGCTGCCAGACGATGAACTTGCAATTCGGGTACGCGGAGCAGCCGAAGAACGTGCGGCCCTTCTTGGAGCGGCGCTCCACCAGCTCGCCGACGCAGCCGGTCTCCGGGCACTTGATCCCGAGCGTGACGGGCTTCGTCGTCTTGCACTCGGGATAGCCCGAGCACGCGATGAACTTGCCGAAGCGGCCGTGCTTGATGACCATCGGCTTGCCGCAGGTCGGGCAGATCTCGTCGGTCGGCTGGTCCTCGGCCCGCTCCACGCCGTTGAGGTTGCGGGTGTAGCGGCACTCGGGATAGCCCGAGCAGCCGAGGAACTTGCCCATGCGGCCCCAGCGCTCGAGCAGCGGCTCTCCGCACTCGGGGCAGGCCTCGCCGGTCTCCTCGCCCTTCTTCACGTTGCGCATCTTCTTCTTCGCCTGGGCGAGGTCGCGCTTGAACGGCTCGTAGAACTCCTGCACCGTGTCCGCCCACTTGCGCTCGCCCTCCTCGACCTTGTCGAGGTGCTCCTCCATCTGGGCGGTGAACTCCACGTCCATGATGTCGCGGAAGAACGGCAGCAGGAGATCGGTGACCTCCTTGCCGAGCTCGGTGGGGAACAGTGTGCGCCGCTCGCGGTGCACGTAGCCGCGGTCGTTGATGATGGTGCCGAGGATCGACGCGTACGTAGACGGCCGGCCGATCCCCAGCTCCTCCAGGACCTTGATGAGCGAGGCCTCCGTGAAGCGCGCCGGCGGCTGGGTGAAGTGCTGGCGTGGATCGAGCGCGATGAACCGGAGCGTCTCGCCCTCCTCGAGGTGCGGCATCGGGCGCTCGGTTTCGTCCTCGACCGCCTCGTGGTCCTCGCGGCTCTCGACGTAGATCGCGGTGAAGCCCTTGAACTTCATCGTCTGGCCCTGGGCGCGGAACAGGCATTCGCCCGCGTCGATGTCCGCGGTCACGGTGTCGTAAACGGCCGACATGAGCTGGCTCGCCAGGAAGCGCTCCCAGATCAGGCGGTAGAGCGCCTGCTGATCCTTGGTGAGGAAGCGCGCCATCGACTTCGGATCGCGGGTGACCTCCGAGGGGCGAATGGCCTCGTGCGCCTCCTGGGCGCTGCCGCGCGACTTGTAGACGGGCGGCGCGTCCGGCAGGTACTCCGCGCCGAGACGCTCGGTCGCCCAGCGCCGCGCCTCTTCCTGCGCCTCCTGCGCGATCCGTACCGAGTCGGTCCGCATGTACGTGATGAGGCCGACGGCGCCCTCCTCGCCCAGCTCGACGCCCTCGTAGAGCTGCTGGGCCACCGTCATCGTCTTCTTCGCCGAGAAGCCGAGCTTGCGCCCCGCGTCTTGCTGGAGCGTGGAGGTGATGAAGGGCGGCGCCGGGTTGCGGCGACGCTCGCCCCGCGTGACGGAGCGGACGACGAACGGCCGGCCCTCGAGGCTCGCCATGAGCGCGCGCGTGTCGGCCTCGTTGCCCAGCGACACCTTCTCGCCGCGCACCTCGCGCAGGGTCGCCTCGAACTCCGGCGGCCGCGTGCCCGCCAGCATGGCGTGCAGCGACCAGTACTCGACGGGCACGAAGGCCTCGATCTCGCGCTCGCGGTCGACGATCAGCCGCACGGCCACCGACTGCACGCGCCCGGCCGACAGGCCGCGGCGCACCTTGTCCCACAGCAGCGGCGACAGGCTGTAGCCGACCAGGCGGTCCAGCACGCGCCGCGCCTGCTGGGCATCCACCTTGTGCATGTCGATCTTGCCCGGCTTGGTGAAGGCCGCCTTCACCGCGCGCTCGGTGATCTCGTTGAAGGTGATGCGGAAGACGTTCTTCTTGTCGAAGGGCAGCTCCTGCGCGAGATGCCAGCCGATGGCCTCGCCCTCGCGGTCGGGGTCGGTCGCCACATAGAGCGACTCGGCCTTCTCCGCGGCCTTCTTGAGCTCGTCGAGGACCTTCTTCTTCGTCGGGGAGATGACGTACTTCGGCTTGAAGTTCTTCTTGGGATCGACGCCGAGCTGCGACTTCGGGAGATCGCGCACGTGTCCCATCGACGCCTTGACGATGAACCTCGAGTCCAGATACTTCTGGATCGTCTTCACCTTCGTCGGGGATTCCACCACCACGAGCGACTTCGCCACGGCTAGGCTCCCTCCGACCGTGCGCCGATCGCGATCCATCGCTGGCCGCCGAGCTGGCGGGCCCACCCGCCGAGCTCGAGACCGGTCAGGATCGCGCCTGCACGCGCGGCGTCCATCCCCGCCCGAGCGATCAATCGCTCGATGTGTTGCGCCTCGTCTCGCATCAACAGTCGCAGCATCTGCTCCTCGTCACTGCCTTTCGACGGCTGCGCCGCCTCGATTGTTGCGACGCCGGTGCCACGCACGCGACGACGCCACACATCCGGTAATTCTTGCACGACATCTGTCCAGTTCTCTACAAGTCTAGCACCGTCTCTCAGGAGCTTATGGACGCCCGCGCTGGTCGGCGACGTGATTTTGCCAGGCACGGCGAACACTTCGCGCCCGAGATCGGCGGCGAAACCAGCCGTGGACAGGCTCCCGCTCCGCTCCGCCGCCTCCACCACCACCACCCCCAGCGCCAGCGCGGCGAGCGTGCGGTTGCGCGTCGGGAAATGATGCGGCAGCGGTGCGGTGCCGGGTGGGAACTGCGTGACGAGCGCGCCGCGCGCGGCCACCGCGTCCGCGAGCCGCGCGTTCTCCGGCGGATAGACGACGTCGATGCCGCAGCCGAGCACCGCGAGCGTGCGCCCGCCCGCGTCCAGCGCCGCGCGATGCGCGGCGGAGTCGATGCCGCGCGCGAAGCCGCTGACGATCGTCACGCCGCGTGCGGCGAGATCGCCGGCCAGCCGTGTCGCGACCTCGAGACCGTACGGCGTCGCGCGACGCGAGCCGACGATCGCGATCGCGAGCGCGTCGTCGTCCTGCAGCGTGCCGCGCACCCACAACGCGGGCGCGGGCGCGAGCCCGCCGAGCCGCGCCGGGTAGCCGGGATCGTCGGCGCGCAGATGATTGATGGTGGTCGTCATGGCGGGCGAGTGTGCCCCTCCGCCCGCGGAGGGTCAACGCCTCGCAGCGGATACGCTCAGGGCTGGCGCGCCGCGTGCGCGCGCAGGAGCGCGCGCGCCTTGCCGGCCGACTCGCTGGCCGGGTAGTCGCGCACCACGCGCTGCCACGCCTGCTGGGCGCGCGAGTTCTCGCGAAGGTTGGTGTACGCGAGACCCATTTTCAGGAGCGCGTCGGCGACCTTCGGCGACGTCGGCGCCATGTCGATCAAGCGCTGGAACTCGACGAGCGCCTGCGAGTAGTCGCGCTGCAGGTAGTACGCCTCGCCGATCCAGTACTGCGCGTCGGGCGCCAGCGGATGCTCGGGATACTTCGCGACGACGTCGAGGAAGTCGAGCACCGCCTGCCCGTGCTCGCGTGCGCGGAAGAGCGCCAGCGCGGCGTTGTACGCCTGCTCGACGCCATCGGCGCGGAGCATGTCGGGCCGCGCTGGGGGCGGGGCCGGCACGGGCGCGGCGGCTGGCGGCGCCGGCGCCGCCGGCGCTGCGACCGGCGGTGGTGACGCGATCAGCGTCCTGGCCTCGCGCAGGTCCTGCTCGGCGGTGTCGAGACGGGCGCGCAGTCGCGCCGCCTCGGCGCCGTGCTCGCGGAGGGCCGTCTGGAGCTCGGCGTTGCGGTCGTCCAGCGCGCGCAGCTCCCCCACCATGCGCGCCAGCTCGCGCGTGGACCGCTCGTGGGAGTGGCGGAGCTCGGTGAGATCAGCACGCAGGCCAGCCACGTCGTCCTGCACCTGCCGGACCCAGCCGCGCGAGGCGCACCCGGTCGCAAGCAGCGCGAGCGCGGCAAGCGCCGGGAGAGCGCGATGCATGGCGACGCGACCGTAGCACGCACTATAAAAGGAAGTCAAAATCCGGGAACTAACTTCGAGGACTCTCGTATTGACTAGGTCCTAACCTCTCTCAAAATAATGACTTCAATCTCTTGCCCTTTGACCACGCTCGAATCGCCCTGCAAAACGGCCAACCCATCGGCCTCCACCATGGAGCGGAGGATCCCCGACCCCTGGTCGCCGGTGAGCCGGGCGCCCCACCGCCCATCCCGGGCTTCGAGGACGACCCGGAGGTAGCCCCGTCGCGACCCCTTGTTGACGATGGGCGTCAGGGCCGTCGCCCTCACCGTGGGGCGGGCTGCGCCCCGCCGACCCTGCATGGCCAGCAGCATCGGGCGAACGAACAGCTCGAAGGTCACCATCGCGGAGACCGGGTTGCCCGGAAGCCCGAAGACGGGCTTTCCGGCGAGCGAGCCGAACGTGATCGGCTTGCCAGGCCGCATGTCGACCTTCCACAGGTGCAGCTCCGCGCCGGCGTTGACGAGCGCCTCGCGCACCAGGTCGAGCTCGCCGACCGACACCCCGGCGGACGACACGAGCACGTCGGCCTCCATGCCTCGCGCGATCCGCTCGGCGATGGCGTCGAGCCGGTCGGGCGCGACGCCGAGGTTGAGCGGCAGCCCCCCGGCCTCCACGATCTGCGCCATCAACGAGTACGTGTTGGCGTTCGGGATCTGGGCGGCCGTCGGCTCCGTGCCGAGGTCGGCCAGCTCGTCGCCCGTCGAGAGCACGGCGACGCGCGGCCGCCGCCCCACCGTCACCTGCGTCCGCCCCAGCGTGGCCAGGATCCCGATCTCCGCCGCGCCGATCGGCCGGCCGGGCTCGAGCACGAGGTCGCCCTCGCGCACGTCCTCCCCCGCCGGCCGCACGAAGGCGCCCGGCGCCACCGTGCTGTGCAGCGCGATCACGCCGTCGTGCGCGTCGACGTCTTCCTGCGGCACCACGGCGTCGGCGCCGTCCGGCAGGGGCGCGCCGGTGAAGATGCGCACGGCCTCCCCGGCGCCGACGGCGCGCGTGGGCAGGCTGCCCGCGATGACGCGATCGACCACGCGCAGCGTCGCCGACGCACGCGCGTCGGCGGCGCGCACGGCGTAGCCGTCCATCGAGGAGTTCGGCCACGGCGGGATGCGCCGCGTGGAGCGGATCGGCTCGGCGAGCACGCGGCCGAGCGAGGCGAGGACGTCGACGCGCTCGGTCGGCAGCGCCCGCACGCGCCCCAGGATCTCGGCCTGCGCCTGTTCGACGGACAGCATGGGCGGAGTGTACTACGTGGCGATTCGGCGGCCGGTGGCCACGAGGACGCGCCGCGCGCCCCATCGGACGATCGCCACGCCGAGCAACGCGAGGCCGATCAGGTGGAAGACGTCGGCCAGGTTGAACACGCCGAGGCCGAAGATCCGGCGCGTGACCGCGGAGTAGACGAAATCGACGATGGCGTAGGGAGGATAGCCGAGGGAGAGAAAGTTCCCGAGAGCGCTCGCGGCCATCAGCGCGCAGGCGTGCCGCCACACTCCCGCCGCGCTGATGCCCCACAGGGTGAGCCAGAGCGCCGACTGCCCGGCGCGAGTCAGCAGCACGGCCGTCCGGTGGCTGACCGACGGCGCGACCTCGGCCAGCACCACCGAGACCGCGCAGGTGAGGGCGAAGATCGCGATCGCCACGAGGAACCAGAAGAACGTCGAGCGCCGGTGCGGGAAGCGACGGACGAGCAGCACGCCGCCGGCGAGCGCGAAGAGGGCGACGGCCTTCGGGAGATCCCACTCGAAACCGTCGCTGCGGTCCGCGAGGGTGCGCGCCCAGCTCCCGATGCCGAGATCGTTGAGGCTGAGGACGAGCTGCAGGGCCGCCTCGAGACGGACGGGCGCCCCCGCCGGCAAGAGCAGGACCGCCATGATCTTGCTCAGCGCGTCCGCGATGACGAGAGCGCTGATCCCCAGCAGCGACGCGGCCTTTCCGGGCCGCGCCACGTGGCGCGCGCCAGGAGGCATGGGGGACGTCGAGTCGCCTGCGTCAGGACATATGGGGGACGTCGAGTGACCTGCATCAGCGGGTATGGAAGACGTCGAGTGGCCTGCATCAGGAGGTATGGGGGACGTCGAGTGGCCCGTCGAGTGGCCCGCATCAGGGGGTATGGGGGACGTCGAGTCCCCCATGTTCAACAAAGGTGCCGCCCCCCTACACGCAAACTAATTAATGTGTCGGATGTGGCAGGTTGAAGACCGGCCGGACGCGCTGCATGTACAGGCGCCGGCTGAGCATGAACAGCGAGAGGAAGCCGAGGGTGACGAGCAGGTCGCGCACTCCGAACGGCAGGCGGCTCTGCGCCGACACCGACGGGAAGACGACGAACACGCGCTCGAGGAAGATGGCCACGAGGCCCATCAGCGCGACGACGACGAGCGGCGCGTGGCGCTGCGGCGGCCGGCCGGTCAGACGCTTGACGAGGTAGGCGAACGGGATGAGCCAGCCCATCGCGAAGATCACCCAGGCGAGTGTCTGCCAGGGCTGCAGGAAGAAGCGGTGGACGAAGAAGCGCGTCTCCACCGGCACGTTGCCGTACCAGATCACGAGATACTGCGACCAGAAGAAGTACATCCACATGATCGACATCGCGAACTGCAGCTTCGCCACGTCCTGCACGGCCGCGGGCGGGATGGCCGCCAGCCCGCGTGCGTTCGCGCGCACGGTGAGGATGGCGAGCAGGCAGAACGCGGTGTAGAGCGAGCTCACCGCGAAGTAGCCGCCGAAGAGGCCGCTGTACCAGTGCGGGTCCAGGGACATCACGAGGTCGAAGCCCCACAGCGACACGGTGATGATCCAGAGGAACAGCAGCACGGTCGCCAGCCGATTCCGGTGCACGCGCACGCGCTCGTCGCCGGGCGGGACCGTGTCGCGCAGGATCGCCGCCGCGAACGCAAAGCACACGCCGAAGAGGATGACCGCCAGCAGGAGCGTGCGCGCGAAGAAGAACTTCGTGTTGAGCCAGGCGGCCTTCACCGCGATCGGGTGGGAGACCCACGAGTAGAGGATGTCGCGGCCGGCGAACAGCACGACCAGCAGCACGAAGGAGACGGGCAGGAAGCCGACGGTGGTGACGGCAAGGCGCCGCACGCTCGGCGACCAGCGCGCTTCCGTGAGCTGCATCATGGCCGCGATGGCGGGCCCCGTGACGGCGAGCGCCGACCAGAAGACCAGGTTGACGAGATAGATCGACCACGCGGCGGGCGCGTCCGCGGAGCGCGCGCCGATGAGGAACGCCACGGCGCCCACCGCCGCCAGCACGCCCCAGACGGGCGTCACGGCTTGGCCCCCGTGGTCGCTGCTCGGGCGGCGGCGCCGCCGGGTCCGAGCGAGCGCAGATAGTTCACGATGTGCCACGCCTCCTGTGACGAGAGCGCTTCGCCGTAGGCCGGCATGACCGCGCCGCCGACGACGATGTAGCTGTGCCAGTAGCCGTCGGTGCGCTGGCGCTGGAGATCGCCGTTCGTGAGATCCGGCGGCGGGATGAACTTCGTCGCCACCGGCCCCGTCACCCCGCCCTTGGCCTCGGGGCCATGGCACGGCACGCAGAACGTCCCGAAGCGCTCGCGGCCGACGGCGATCGACGCCGGCGACGCCCTCACGGGATTCGGGACCTTCGCCGCCACGTCGCGCTGCTCCTTCGGAATCACGGCTTCCCCGCCCCGCGGCACCACGCCCGCCGGCATCGAGAACACGCGCTCGCCCGTCACGATGCGAGGCGTCTGCGCCATGTCGTGGACCCAGCGGTACGCGATGATCGCGCCCATGAGGCCGGCGGCGCCGCCGATGCACAGGAGCACGAGGA
>Ga0137403_10009190_pt1 | contig 11000 bp, 9 predicted proteins | sample CZOMad2_1_16fung_FD_122057 | JGI IMG/M metagenome (GOLD analysis project Ga0137403, IMG submission 122057) | Vadose zone soil fungal communities from Angelo Coast Range Reserve, California, USA - CZOMad2_1_16fungal (Hybrid Assembly) | ecosystem: Environmental > Terrestrial > Soil > Vadose zone...
GCTTGATTCGATGGACCTGGAGCGGGAACGCGGCATCACCATCAAGGCCCATGCTGTGCGCATGATGTACAACGCGCGCGATGGTCAGACGTATCAGCTCAACCTGATCGATACCCCTGGCCACGTTGATTTTTCCTACGAAGTTTCGCGTTCGCTGGCGGCGTGCGAGGGCGCGCTGCTGGTAGTGGACGCGTCGCAAGGGGTCGAAGCGCAGACGCTGGCGAATGCTTATCTGGCCATTAATAACCGTCTGGAGATCATTCCGGTCATTAATAAGATTGACCTGCCGAGCGCCGATGTCGCGCGTACGAAGGAGATGATTGAAGGCGCGGTGGGACTGGATGCATCCGACGCCCTGCTCATCAGCGCCAAAACTGGCGAAGGCGTTCCCGATGTGCTGGAGGCAATCGTCAAGCGCACTCATCCGCCCAAGGGTGATCCCGATCACCGGCTGCAGGCGCTGCTCTTCGATTCCTGGTTCGACGCTTATCGCGGCGTGATCGTGCTGGTGCGCGTCTTCGAAGGCACGTTGCGAAAAGGGCAGAAGATTCGCCTGTGGTCGAATGGCCGTGTGTTCGATGTGGACGCGCTCGGTGTGCTCACACCCAAGCCCGTCGAAATTGGAGAGTTACGCGCCGGCGAAGTCGGATTCCTGATCGCCAACATCAAGAACGTTGCCGATACCAAAATCGGCGACACTATTGTTGACGACACGAATCCCGCCATCGAGCCGCTGCCCGGCTTTGAAGACATTAAGCCCATGGTCTTCGCCGGTCTCTACACCGTGGACGCGCACGAGCACACCCAGCTTCGCGAGGCGCTAGACAAACTCCGTCTCAACGACTCTTCATTTTTCTTCGAGCCGGAAAGCTCGGTGGCGCTCGGCTTCGGCTTCCGCTGCGGCTTTCTCGGCCTGCTGCACATGGAAATTATTCAGGAGCGCTTGGAGCGCGAATTCAATCTTGAGCTGATAACCACCGCTCCGGGCGTGCGTTATCAGATCACGAAAACTGACGGCGAGCACATTGAAGTTGATAATCCGTTTCGCTGGCCCGATCCCAGCGAGATCGCCAAGGTCGAAGAGCCGGTGATTCTCGCGACCATTCTCACCAACGAAGAATATGTCGGCGGAATTCTAGCGCTGGTCGAAGAAAAGCGTGGCAAGCAGAAGAGCTTCGAATACGTCACCTCAAATCGGGTCATGCTGCAATACGAGCTGCCACTGAATGAAATTGTGCTCGATTTTTACGACCGGCTAAAGTCGGTTTCCCGCGGATACGCCTCGCTTGATTACCACCTCGCAGGATATTGGGAATCGCCGATGGTGAAGCTTGACATTCTTGTCGCTGGCGATCCGGTGGATGCGCTCTCTATCATCGTGCATCGCGACTTTGCTTACGAACGTGGCAAGGCGCTGGTTTCAAAGATGCGCGAACTCATTCCGCGGCAAATGTTCGAGGTCCCCATTCAAGCTTCGATCGGCGCCAAGATCATCGCCCGCGAAACGGTCCATGCCATGCGCAAAAACGTCCTCGCCAAATGCTACGGCGGCGACATCACCCGCAAACGCAAGCTGCTCGAAAAACAAAAAGAAGGTAAGAAGCGCATGAAGCGCATCGGCCGTGTGGATATTCCCCAGGAGGCGTTTCTGGCGGTGCTGAAGGTGGGGGAGGGGGGATGAGTGTGGCGGGTGCCTTGGCCCCGGGGTCCGCGCAGCGGAGCGTGGTGTAAAGACGACAACTTACCGATTGTGGGGCTATATTTTGGGGACGCGCGAAGAGAAAGCTCTCAAGAGGTACGTGCATGGAGATTTCAGGCGCAATCGACTTGGCCGGAAGACACTTGCAGAAATTGAACGGCGATCGGCCCTTAACCCGCGAATCCATAGTCACGGAAACATTGAAACATGGCAGTTGGTCGCCGACGAGCATTATGCCGTCAGACTTTTGTTATAACCGCACAAATGCTGGTGCGCGCCTTGCCAAGTATCGGGTCTTCCTCATGGTTGATCCGGATATGCACAACGGCTTATATCGATACGTTGGAAGGAACTACGCCTACTCCGGTCAGGTGATTGCGAGACCCCAAGCCGCTCCGGCTAGTCCGGTGCAGTCCCTCACTTCCCCTCCACAGCCGCATCCGAACATCGAATCGAATTCAACCATTGGTAAGTTATGGAAATCGAGCGATGAAAAGGAATGGCGTAATGCTCTCGGTCGCTATTGGCAACATCCGTCTGTAATACGAAATCTTGAAGTCGAAACATTTATGGCCAACCTTGATCTTCAAGAAGTCAGGAAGTACGACAGCCAGCAGTGGTATGAATTTCTCGAAAAGTATTTTACCTGGAAATTTAAAGGCAACTACCTTCCGCAAAAATTGAATTATCTCGGGAAGAATGGCAGCGAACAGCTCACGAGGATCAAGGAAAGGCTGTTCGCTCTTGATGAGCTCGAGCTCGCGGACATCCGGAGCTGTATTGATCTGGTCAGATCTCCCCAGATAAAAGGTCTGCAGTACCCTGGGGCATCAGGCCTCTTAGCTGTTCTATTTCCGAACTGGTTTGGAACTGCCGATCGATTCGTGGTTGAGTCGTTGCGAGATATTGAGTCACTACCGGAAAGAGATAGGGTTCGGGCGATGAACCCGAAGAACCAAAAGGAAAGGGACGCGATACTGCTGATCGAGATCATGCGAAGGAAGGCAAAGCAACTAAATAACTGGTTTAGCAACAACGAATGGACTCCTCGGAAAGTAGACATGATCCTATGGACTGCGAGAGAATTTAGAGAGTGCCTTTAACCGGCGGAGGCTACCCGCCCTTCCGAGTCCGCCGCTCACAGCCCAGCGTGTTACAGCGCGAACAGCACAGCAGGTTCTCGACTCCGCACGAAATGGCAAAATTCAGAGATCACAATTGGCTAGTTTTTGAGGCTTGGCGTCGTAAAGGGAAACCACTCCAGAAATTACAGAACCAGAGCTTCGACGAGCGGTACTCACCCCAACGGACCCGGAGTTGATGCGCCTCTTGGAAGCGACGCGCAACCAGCAGGTCACCGAGGAAGAACTGCACGAGCAGAGGATCAGCTTTGCGTTCGGCAATGCCCTGGAGTCGGAGCATATTACGAAAGAAAGCGTGCGGCTCGCGTCGAAGAACATCAAGCTATTGCGCTGAATTCTTGGGCCTGCGTTGGAAAGCGGGCTCGTCTCCCGTGTCCCTCCGAGAAAAAGAGAATTCCGCGCTTTTTTGCGAAGACCAGCACAAGCCTGTCATCCTGAGCGAAGTTGTCGTCTGCGAAGCGGACGACAACGCAGTCGAAGGACCCCCAAGCGGCTCAAACCTGGCAACAGCGTCTCAGGGAGTTTTTCCCGTGAATCCTTTTCTCGAAATGCCTTTTCAGGTCAGTGGTCCGGCCGACGTGAATGGGGTCCTTCGACTCCGTAGCTGCTTCGCTTCGCGGAGCAGCCACTTCGCTCAGGATGACAAGGGGCTTTACATATATGACTATGGTATAATGACCATAGTCTAAGCTCCGGTTCACGAGTCGGCGAATGAAAACAATTCCCGCGGGTGCATTCAAAACCAACTGTCTCGCCATCATGGACGAGGTCAAGGCCAAGCGCGAGACTGTGGTGATCACCAAACATGGCGAGCCCGTGGCGAAGCTCGTGCCTGTGAACACTGACACCGACGAAATTTTCGGGTTTTTCAGCGGCAAAGGCTCAGTAACCGGCGACGTGGTTTCTCCGGCCCTGTCCTCGGAAGAGTGGGGCAAGCTTCGATAAGCAATTCCGTATAAGCAATTCTGTTGAGCAATTCCAGTGATTCTGTTAGACACCCATGTTGTGATTTGGCTGGCTCTCGAACCGGGGAGGATTTCAAAGAGGGCCCGAGCAGCAATCCAGGAAACTCGTCAGCGCGGCGAAGGGCTTGCGGTATCCGACATTACACTGCTCGAAATTGCCACGATTGAGAACAAGGGCCGTATCAAGCTAAACGCCAGCTTGGAAGCCTTTCTCGCCGAGATCGAAGCCAGATTCATTGTTCTGCCGATTACTGGCCGAATCTGCGTGAGCGCGTTGGCACTTCCGGCAGCCTATCCCAGGGATCCAGCCGACCGCGTCATTGGAGCAACAGCACTTGTCGAGGGATTTCCTCTGATTACTGCCGATGATGGAATCCGACGATCGAAGACACTAAAGACAATTTGGTAAGCCCATGATTACTTGGGCTCAGCGGGCTGCCTCACCTTCGCGCTTCTTCGAAAAGTGGGACCCTGTCCCACGCTGGAAAGGACAGCAGGTTTCTCGACTCCGTAGGATGGTTCGCGAGCTCACCATCCTGCTCCACTCGAACTGACAGTTCAAAAAAGAGCCTGATAACGGGCCGTTCTTCAGGTGCGCCAATTCCCATATCGGCACGAAACCCCGATTTATTTTACGAGGTGCGTTTATCGCTCCACCCGCGACAATACAATCCTCGGTGTCCGCGAAACATCGAGTGGCTTCGTCAGCCATTAGGGTTCGAGTCCCTCGTCCTCCGCGGTCACTCGATAACTACCGATTCTGCTTGACAGGCTAAACAGAGGATTTATCCTTAAAGTGTTTCGCGGACATCGTCCGGTACCAGGCCCCGACTGACCATCGGGGCTGTCCTATTTCTGGGCAATTTCGCAGCGATGTTCCTTATCGTTTCGCATTTTTTGGGACAGGTTGGACGTTGAAAGTCTCACGCGCGAAGGTCGCGGGTCTTCCACTCGCTTCGGCCGCGTCGCTTCTGTCGGAGAAAAAGGGCGATAAGCTCCCAAGAAGGGTAACTTGATTTCCATTGGACGGCGGCGTGATACTGGTTTCGTCGCGAGGTGCTGTTTCCGACCCAGTTTTGAGAGGCCTCGATAATTCGAGGCCTCTTGTCTGTTTGCCTGCCGATCCAATTTACTCTGCGAGAACCGCATCCGCTGGCAGGGAGTCGGGGCTGCCGCAATCCCTGAGTTCTCGAGTTCCGTGTCCGCAATTGCCGCAGCGACTTGCGTGCGAAAAAATGGCTGATTCGAGCGCCCGAAATCCCTCCGGCGTGGCCTCCGAGCTGAGCAGCTATTCACCGCAATTTGTGCAAATCTCAAAGGTTGCCTACTTTTTCTTGGCAACCTGCTGCGAAGAGTGCTAACGATTGTTCGACGGCAAATAGCTCTCTTCCAGCAACTTACAATATATGCTCCGGAGATTGGCAACCGACCGGGCGGTCGTTGTGCTGCCTCATGCGGGAAAACTTCAAAGATTCCACAGGCTTTCCACAGGCTCTGGAACAAGAGTTGTGGTCCTAGCGGAACCCCACGTATTTGCGCCCGAGCAACCCCCAACTATTCCGGGGGCGGTGCAGCTCCGTCTGCCATCGACTCGAACCGTGTGGAACTCTTCAGGAAGGCCATGCGAATGGTGCCGGTTGGCCCGTTGCGCTGCTTGCGGATGAGAATCTCGGCCACTCCCTCCAGCTCTGGCTCGTCGGGTTTGTAGACTTCTTCACGGAAGATAAAGGCGACGACGTCCGCGTCCTGCTCGATTGACCCTGACTCACGCAGGTCGGCGAGTTGCGGACGATGATCTCCGCTGCCTCGGCTTTCGGGAGCGCGGCTCAACTGCGAGAGCGCAACCACCGGAACGCTCAATTCTTTTGCTAGAGCTTTCAATCCGCGGGAAATCGCTGAGACCTCCTGCGTTCGATTTTCATAACGCCGGCTGCTACCGGACATGAGCTGTAAGTAATCCACGATTAGCAGATCGAGAGCGCCTTGCGATTGCTTCAGTCGGCGCGCCTTGGCGCGCATTTCGCTCAGAGCTAGGCCGGCAGTGTCGTCGATGAAAATGGGCGCATGAGCGAGTTCTTCCATAGCGCGGACCACTTTGTGCATGTCGTCGCGCCAGAGCGAGCCGGTGCGCATTTTATGCGAGTCCACGCGTGCGCGTGAGCAAAGCAGGCGAAGCAGCAGGGCCTCGCGCGACATTTCCAGCGAGAAGATCCCGACTGTCTTTTGATCGAGAATGGCGGCGTTCTCCGCGATGTTCATCGCGAATGCAGTTTTACCCATCGAGGGGCGGGCGGCGATGATGATCAGGTCGGAACGCTGCAGTCCGCTGGTGATCTCGTCGAGATCGGTATAGTGGGTTGCGAGGCCCGTGATCCGTTGGCCACGTTGTAGCAGGGCGTCGACCGAGCCAAACGATTCTTTGACGATCTCCTGCACGCCCAGAAATCCGCGGCCGATACGCTTTTCGGATAGTTGCAGAATCGAGGCTTCGGCGTCGTTGAGGATCTCTTCGGCAGGATCACTTTGCTCGCTGGCCCTTACAATGGCGGCGTTGGCGGCATGGATCAGCCCGCGCAGCAGCGCCTTGTCGCGGACGATTTTGATGTAATGCTCAATGCTCGGCCGGTCAGGAACTCCGTCGAGCAGGCTGGAAATGTAAGCAACTCCGCCGATGGTCTCGAGCTCGCTTCGCCGGTCCAGCTCCTCGGGCAAGGTGATGATGTCGATCGCACGCGAAGATTCCGAGAGATCGACCATGCGCGAGAAAATGCGGCGGTGCGAGTCGAGTGAGAAGTCTTCTGGCTTGAGATGCTCGGCGGCCTGGTTGTATGCGAAATTGTCCAGCAGAATCGCGCCTAAAATGGAGCGTTCGGCCTCAACGTTCGCCGGAAGAGTATGCGCCAGGCTGTAGTCAGTGGTCGCCAAAGTTTTTATTTGCTGGGATAAGTTGCGAAGGTGATTTGCATACTAGCTTGGGATCGCTTGTGGATGCGAAGTACGTCATAGGAAAACGGGGGAAGAAATTTATTTTTTCTGGTTGCATGTTTGCAGCCGATGAAGGCGCTGAACTAAATTCCGCTTCGCCTCGATTTATCTTTGCGAGTATGCCATGAAGCGAATAAAATACGAAAGTATTATCTTTAGTCGATACTTTATCGCGCTACCGGAGCGGCATTCATGGTTATCCGGCTTTTCATCGTGAGCTTCTTGATCAGCTCGATTGCAGCATCCCAGGACGCTGACGTCGTTCATCGTCTCGACTACGACAGGAACGCACCGGTCGATATCAGAGAAGCTGGCGTTGAACAACACGGTGGCGTTGCCGTTCGTGACATCTCCTATGCCAGCCCGAAAGGCGGACGCGTGCCGGCTTATCTTGTTTTTCCCAAGGGCAAGGGACCGTTTGCCGCGGTCATCTGGGGGCACTGGTATTGGGAGAACTCCGAATTTCGGAATCGCAAAGAATTCCTGGCTGAAGCCATCGCGCTGGCGCACGCCGGCGTCGTTTCTCTGCTCACCGATGGTCCAATTGCGCGCCCGGGGCACATAGAAGACAAAGCGCCGCTGAACCAGCAGCAGGTCACAGACCTGATTCAGCAGATTGTGGATATGCGGCGCGGAGCCGATCTGCTGCTCGCCCGCAAGGATGTCGATCCAAAGCGGCTCGCTTACGTTGGTCACAGTTACGATGCCGGCGTCGGCGGTTTTCTCAGCGGAATTGACAAGCGCTTCAAAGCGTTTGTGCTGATGGCGGGCGGTCTATCGGACGAGCTGGATTTGAAAACGAAAGAAGTCCAAGAATATCGACAGAACATTGGCCCTGAGAAATTCGACGCATTTACGGCGAAATGGGCGTGGCTCGATCCAGGCAAGTTTGTGTCCCATGCGGCGCCGGCCACAGTCTTTTTACAGTACGCTAGTCAGGAAAAATTTCTTTCGCCGGAGCACGCACGCGGATACGCAGCGCTGGTGAGCGAGCCTAAACGCTTCAAAGAATATGATGCGCCGCACGCACTGAATGCAGAGGCGCGGCGCGATCGCATAGCGTTCCTGACAGAGCAATTGAATTTGAAGCCTCTCGATCCCAAGCTGCTCGCGGCCATTCCCGATCTGCCGCAGCCGCCGGAACCAAAGGAGCAATAGCAGGACGCGAAATCGGCGGACGAGACGTCCGTCGGACAGCCGGCGAGACGCCGGCGCTACACTCGGGACGCCAGGCGCTACAACATTGAGGCGCTTACAAATGGCGCTACAAATAAATGCGGCCCGGGCCAGCCACCCGGGCCGCATCGCTCGTGGAATGTTCTGCGCGTATTCATCGCTTGAGGCGATGAGATGTGTGCTTCTGAAACCACATTCTGGGGAATGCCGTTTCTGGGCACACTCTGCACGTTGCTGGTTGCAAATCATTCATCCTGAGATGGTGACTTGCAACTCGCGACCCGCAGTGATTGATTCGAGCCAGCGGCTCGGTCCTGCCATTTCAGGCGGACCATCTGAGGAGGCCGCAACGCCCGGGCACCGGAACGCGCAAAGCGCGTTTTTGGAAACCCTCCTGGCGGTTCACCCTCGAGAACCGTCAGGTACCGCCAGCTCTGCCGCAATCCCGGCAGCGCTTCAGAACATCTCACGCATGCACTGATGACACTGTGAAACAGTCTCGTTTGCCATGCAATGGAAAATTCGGGCCTTCTTGTGCAGAAGCTGTGGAGGACAGAACTTCTTTGTGGAAAGAGAAGGAAAACTAGATGGAATAAGTGGAGCAACACCGGGAAGCTAGGTGTTCTCCATCGAGTTCAGCTAGAAGGCGCTCGCGCCTGAATTGTTTTGGTCACCAGTCGTCTAAATTTTTTGCTCGGGGAATTCCAACTCCAGGCCGAGCGGATCGGTGAAACGGTTCGTCAGGTTCGCTAGTCCGGTCAAAAGGTGCAGATCTACGATCTGTTCATCGGGGAAATGATTTTTCAACTCCAGGAAATCCTGATCTGTCACGTCATGTGGGCTACGCGTCAATTTCTCCGCAGACTGCAGAGCAGTCCGTTCTTTTTCGCTGAAGCGTGCGTAATTGCCCTGCTTCAGGTCGCTCCAGTCGTCTGGGGTCAGGCCAGCGCGATTGGACGAAGCTACATGATGCTGGGTGCAATACCGGCAGCCATTAATGAACGATACGCGAATGTAGATGAGTTCATAGAGCTTCCGGTCCAGCGAGCGCCCGACGCTGGCATAGAAGCTGAGAAAATTCTTGAGCATTTCCGGACGGTGCGCCAGCGCTTTCTGCGCGTTGCCGGGCTTGCCGCGGAGCGTGCCATCGTAAATCTGTTTGACTTCCGGATTGGCGTGTTCAGGTTCAATCAATGCGATGCGTGCCATGAGCCCTCGCTGAGATGGATCACCGTATAATACCCGCTATTCCTTTTTGATTTTCCTCAACTCCACTGCAGGAGGCAAGCGTGCTTTCAATTCGCCCGGCAACCGCCGAAGATGCGGGCCCGCTCGCAACGATGATCCGGGAGTTGGCCGATTTCGAGCGTGAACTGGATTCGGTTTCAATCACTGAGGCAGATTTAGTCCGGGATGGATTCGGCGTTGATCCAAAGTTTCGAGCGGTCATAGCAGAATGGGACCGGCAGGCGGCTGGGTACGCTTTTTTCTTTGGCTTCTATAGCACCTGGCAAGGGCCACAATTGTTCCTGGAGGACCTTTTTGTCCGCCCTCAATTCCGCGGCAAAGGACTCGGCAAAGCCTTGCTGAGATATGTCGCGAATATCGCCAAACGCGAGAACTGCCGGGCCATGCGCTGGGAAGTGCTGAGCTGGAACCACTCGGCCATCGAGCTCTATAAATCGCTTGGGGCGACGTTTCTCGATGATTGGCGGTTGGTTTTGCTGCCAAGCGAGGGAGTGCAGCGTCTGGCGGAGAAGGCTGCATGAATTTGAAGATTCGGGTTATCGGTGCGGGTCTGGCCGGATCCGAGGCGGCGTGGCAAATTGCGCGCCGCGGCCTTGCGGTCGAGTTATTTGAAATGCGGCCAGTGCGTTCGACGCCAGCGCATCAGACCGGCGACTTCGCCGAATTGGTCTGCTCAAATTCCCTGAAATCCGACACGGAAAACACCGCGCCATGGCTGCTCAAGGAAGAAATGCGGCGAGCAGGATCGCTGCTGATGAAGATTGCTCACGAATGCGCGGTTCCCGCTGGCCATGCACTGGCCGTGGATCGTACAACGTTTGCCGCACGAGTTACTGAAGCGATCTCGAGCGATCCGCTGATCACGGTTCGGCGCGAAGAGGTCACCAGAATCTATGAAAACCAGGCCACCATCATCGCCACCGGCCCACTGACTTCAGATGCTTTGTCGCAAGAGATTGCCCGCCTGAGCGGCTCATCCCATCTGTACTTCTACGATTCGATCAGTCCGATTGTCGAAGCCGAATCGATTGACATGTCGAAGGTGTACCTCGCGGCGCGCTACGACAAAGGTTCCGCCGATTACATCAATTGCCCCATGTCGAATGAAGAGTATGACCGCTTTTATGACGCGTTGCTTTCCGCCCAGTCGGTCGAGGAGCGCAATTGGGAGAAGCTGAACTATTTTGAGAGCTGCCTGCCGATTGAGGAGATCGCTCGCCGCGGGCGAGATACGCTGCGCTTTGGACCGATGAAGCCAGTCGGATTGAAAGACCCTCGTACCGGGCTGATGCCACATGCGGTGGTGCAACTGCGCCAGGAAAACCTTCGGGCGGATTCTTACAACCTGGTCGGATTTCAGAATCATTTAAAGTTCGGCGAGCAGGCGCGTGTTTTGCGGCTGATTCCCGGGTTGGAAGATGCCCGATTCATCCGTCACGGTCAGATTCATCGCAACACCTACATCAACGCTCCCACGCTTTTGCGCGAGACGCTCCAGATGAAGGAACACCCTCGCGTGCTGTTTGCAGGACAAATATGCGGAGTAGAGGGCTATGTCGAGTCAATCGCGACAGGACTGATGGCGGGAATCCATGCCTCAGCACTGGCGTCTGAGGCAGAACCGCTGCCGCTGCCGCGAGCGACCGCATTCGGATCGCTGGTTCATTATGTCACTCACGCTGATGCGAAAAATTTTCAGCCGGCGAATATCACGTTTGATTTGCTGCCGGCGCTTCCAGAGAAAATTCGCGATAGACAGCAGCGCCATCGCAGGCAATGTGAGTT
>Ga0137403_10009191_pt1 | contig 11000 bp, 14 predicted proteins | sample CZOMad2_1_16fung_FD_122057 | JGI IMG/M metagenome (GOLD analysis project Ga0137403, IMG submission 122057) | Vadose zone soil fungal communities from Angelo Coast Range Reserve, California, USA - CZOMad2_1_16fungal (Hybrid Assembly) | ecosystem: Environmental > Terrestrial > Soil > Vadose zone...
TCCCGGCCGATGCCGGGGAACGTCCGCAGCCGCTCCAGCTGATCCTCAGCAAACATCCCCGCGGGCACCGGCCCCCGACCGGCCTCCCGACGTAGCGGGCAAACGCTACGACTCGTAGCGGCAATAACCGGAACCCGCCCGCCAAACCCGCGTTATCACAGGTCAGGAATATCCGACAAATTGCTGCAGCACTACCGGGACCCCTCGAAAGCGCAGACCAGGGTGCCGGCCAGCAGACCCCGGGATACCGGCCAGGGGATTTACGGGCGCGAACCGACCCCGGAGCTGCGACTCTGACGATACCCAACCGATCGAATCGGCGAGCGGAACACTGCCCATTCGCGGCGCTGATTGCAGAGTAAGGAGAAGGACGATGACTAGAAAACGTCACATGCTCGTGGTGATGCTCATGGCGATGGCGGCCATCGGGATAGGCGGGAACTCGGCGTTTGCTGCCGGCACCCACCAGGTTCCCTTTAAGGCACACTATTCAGGTACGGCAGCTTTTACGAGCGCTACAACCGCACTCTTCACTGGGACAGGCATCGCTAGCCACCTGGGGCGCAGTACAAACGAAAATCACATCACCGTGTCAGGTCCGGGCAGTTGCCCCGGAGGGTTTGCGAATATCAACGTCGAGACGCTGACCGCAGCCAATGGTGACACGCTCGTGCTCACAGGGGATCACGACCAAGCCTGCCCGACAGGCCCAAACGCCGTCCATGGGACTGGTCACTGGATCGCGACAGGCGGAACGGGCCGATTCGCCGGTGCGACCGGCCAGGGGACTTTCGACGGGGTCGCTGACTTCAATCAGGGGACATTCAGCTTCCAGCTGACTGGCACCATCTCCGCTCCTGGCGGTAACTGAGCCGCGACCCGCGGTTCGGCCCTGAGCCTCAATCTTCCCCGGCAGCCGGGCGAACAGGGACGGCGCGACCAAGTAGTTCCAGTTGGCCTCGCCGGTGAAAGTAGGCCACCTGGAACTCATCCCAAGGCGAGGAGCGGGTCGTCCCGGCGAACGCCGCCGCGGGCCCGCCCGCCCCTTCCCCGGCCTGAGGAGGGACATCATGCACCCGATGTTCAAAGAGCTGTTCATCGAAACCGACGCCGATGACCTGGCGGCCGAGGACGACCGGCGGCGCCGCATACACCGGCCCCGGCGAGCTCGCCCGGCCATGATCATCAGGCCCGCCGCCCGCCACCGGGAGAACCGGCCGCGGCCGTGACGACCCGCGGCCCGCAGCCGAACCCCGGACACAACAAGAACCGGATGGTGTGAGATGCCTACCGCCACACTGATCGCCCTGACCCAGATGACCATGAACGGCGCCCGCTGCCAGGCCCTGTTCTCCTCCGGCCTGCAGCCGTCAGACACCCCGACCGCCGACATGGTAGCCACCGCGATCAGCCGCGCCGTGCAGCAGTTCGGCGCCGGCGGCTGCGCCGGCCGGATGGCACAGGAGTTCGGCGACCACCCCGACGCCGCCGCCAGGCGGATGCGCTGGGTCCGCCAGCTCATCTTCCAGGAGCCCGCAGCCCACCGGCCGCAGGCCGGACATGAACGAGACCTGCGCCCGGTGCGGACCTGCGGTCCGGGCGGTCTACCGCGCGTCCCGGCTTGGCCAGCTTTACCTGGCCTCCCTACCAGCGGGCCTTTCCCGCGGGCACGCACGCCCGCTTTGTGGATCAGATGATCCACAAAGAAAAAGAAAAAGAAAAAAGGAGTAGGCAAGTGACACAGCTCAGCACCTCCAGGATCCCCGGCGGGTTCACCGAGAAAACAGCGCGGGTGAACGGCGTCACGCTCAACTACGCGACAGGCGGCACGGGGCCGGCCGTGGTACTCCTGCACGGTTACCCGCAGACCTGGTACATGTGGCGGAAGGTGATGCCCGCCCTCGCCGAGCAGTACACCGTGATCGCGCCGGACCTGCGCGGCTCGGGCGGGTCGGACGCGCCCGCAACCGGCTACGACAAAGCGAGCCTGGCGGAAGACATTCACCAGCTGCTGCTGGCGCTCGGCCATGCCGACGAGGTCAGCGTGGTCGGGCACGACATCGGGGGCACCGTGTCGTATGCCTACGCGGCTGCCCACAGGGATTCGATACGGCGCCTGGCTGTTATCGAGGCGCCCCAGATCGACGAGAGCCTCTACCAGTTCCCGTCGGTGACCCCGGCAGGTCCCGGCTTCTGGAACTTCGGCTTCTTCATGCTCGACAACGGGCTGCCCGAGCGCATAGTGAGCGGGCGCGAGGACACGTGGATCGCGGGTTTCGTGGACTGGCTTGAGGTCGTCAAGGGCGCGGTGGATCCCGACGCGGTAGCGGAGTACGCCGCGCACCTGCGTCGGCCCGGGCACCTGGGGGCGTCGTACGCCTACTTCCGGACCTTCCACGGCGACGCCGAGGCCACGATCCGCCACCGCGAAACGCCGCTGGCCATGCCGGTGCTGGCGATCGGCGGCGAGGGCGCTCTGGGCCAGGCCATCCCCGACCAGATGAAGCTGTACGCCGGCGACGTCACGGGCGCCGTGTTCCCCTGCGGTCACTGGGTCGCGGAGGAAAGCCCGGAACTGCTGCTCAAGCACCTGCTGCCGTTCCTCAGCCAGCGGACGCGCCGGCTCCCGGCAGCATGACCGAGTCGATCAGCCGCGCCGTGCGCCGGTACGGTACCCGCGGCTGCGCCGGCCGGAGGGCACAAGAGTCCGGCGCATACCCGAGGTCGTCGCCGGGCGGATGCGGTGGGCCCGCCTGTTCGCCGCCGGGGCGGCCGCCCCGGCGGCCTGCCGGCCGGGCCGCAGCCACCTGGTCGGCCCTCAACTGGCCGCCCGCGAGGCCACGGCCCAACCCGCAGACGGGCGGAGATGAACGAGGCATGTGGCCGGCGCAGGTCCGCGGTCCGCGGTCCGCGGTCCGCGGTCCGCGCAGCATACCGCGTCTACCGGCGCGGCGAGCTGGACCTGGACCGGCACTGCACGAGCTGGCTGCGGGCGGCGCTCTCCGCCCAGGGCTGGACCATCTGGCCCGTGGTACGGGCTCGCCGGGCACTCAAAGCCCGTCCTGCGAATTGCCCCGAAGACAACCCTTTGACAGACGAAGGAGCGTAATCCGATGGTCAAGCAAGCGAGCAACGTACGGAAGCGCCTGCGCAGGTTCCTAACTTCTGATCCCGGGCGATTCGCCGGCGGCTCCGCGGTGAGTGACCCGCTCGGCCTGCTGGCGGTCGAGCGGGAACGCCTGGCTGTGCTGCGGTCCCCCGCAGCATGACGGGAGTCCTCAGACGGCCGCAACCGCGAACCAGGGCACCGGGTCTACCTCCGAAACCCCCACGGGTCCCCGGGTCCTGGACTCGACCTCGATCGCCGTCGACGTCTCCGACGTCACCTTCAGTTAAGAGGAACCCGTACGCGCTGACATCCCAGGCGGGATCTTCCCCGACTACGAGCTGACAGATCACACCAAGACCTAGCGGCCGCTGAGCGAGCTGCATGGGATCGACCCGATGATCCCGTACACGCTCGCGCACAGGCGGGGCCGGTCATCTAAAGCGTCTACAACAATCCAGGAGATGCCTGACCATGGAATACCTCGTCACCATGACCACCCGTGTGCCGGACCGAACCCCGGACGAGGCCGTCCAGGACATCCGCACCCGCGAGGCCTCTCACTCGCGCGAGCTCGCGGCCCAGGGACACCTGCTGCGCCTGTGGCGCCCGCCGCTGCAACCAGGCCATTGGCGCACGCTCGGGCTGTTCGCCGCTGCCGACGGCGACCGGCTCGAGGAAGTCCTCGCCTCGATGCCGCTGCGGGTGTGGCGCACCGATGAGGTCACCCCGCTCTCGCCGCACCCGAACGACCCTCCCCCGACGCCCGGAGCAGGGCAGAAGGCCGCGGAGTTCCTGGTGACCTTCACCCTGGCCGTCCCGCCGGGCACACCAGACCAGACGGTGCACGACACCAAGGCCCGCGAGGCGCAGGCCGCGCATGACCTGGCCGGCCAGGGACACCTGCTCCGGCTGTGGGCCCTGCCGGGCGCCGGGCGCACGCTGGGCCTGTACCAAGCCCGTGACGCCGCCCAGATGGAGGCGATCCTGGCGTCGCTGCCGCTGGCTCCCTGGATGACCGTGGATACCACACCGCTGTCGCCGCACCCCAGCGACCCGGCGATCATCCACCCGCCGACGACCGCGCCGGCCGGAACGCCATGAGCCGAACGGGCGGGAAGGTCGCCATCATTACCGGCGGCTCCCAGGGCATCGGCGCGAGCCTGGTCGCGGCCTACCGCCGGCAAGGCTGGAGCGTGGTCGTACCGCCCGCACGATAAGGCCGACCGAGGACCCCGACGTGCTCACCGTCGACGGCGACATCGCTGATCCTGCCACCGCCGACCGGATCATCGGCGGAGCACTGGAGCGGTTCGGCCGCATCGATACCCTGGTCAACAACGCCGGCGTCTACATTTCTAAGCCGTTCACCGACTACACAGCCGAGGATTACGCCTTGATGGTCGGCGTCAACCTCACCGGTTTCTTCTGGCTGACCCAGCGGGCCATCGCCGAGATGCTGAAGCGAGACGGCGGCCACGTAGTCAACATCACGGCCACCCTGGCCGACTACGCGAGCTCCAGCGCGCCGTCGGTCCTGGCCGCGCTGACCAAGGGCGGCCTGGCCTCGGCCACCCGGTCACTCGCCGTCGAGTGCGCCTCGTGCGGCATCCGGTCAACGCTGTCTCGCCGGGCGTCATCCAGACGCCGGTGCACCCGGCGGACAGCTACGAGGAGCTCGGTGGCCGGCTTCTTCCGCTTGGACGCGTCGGCCAGGTCAGCGACGTCGTCGACGGAATCCTGTTCCTGGAAGTATCGCCGTACATTACCGGGGAGATCCTGCACATCGACGGCGGCCAGATCGCCGGGCACTGACCGCGGCCCCCGGCGAGGCCCGGCTAGGCCGACAGGCCTCCCGGGCTAAGGTTCGCCAGCGCTCCGTGCAGCTCCCGGCACGAGCTGACCCCGAGCTTGGTGAACACCGTGCGCAGGTGCCATTCGACGGTTCGGGCGGACAAGAACAACTGGGCGCCAATCTCGGGGCGGGCGAGGGTGGAGCTGCCGTTCAACGGGCCCGGCCCCGTCGCGAAATCCGGCGACGATAAGCCCGTCCCGCATCAGCGGGCGGGCTCACCGTCGGCGCCGATCAACACTGCTGCGCCGCAGGCCTCATCGAGCAGGTAGCCGACCCGGCTAAGGTCATCGACGCCCGGCTGAGCATCCGGATCGGCGAGTTCAGATGACCCGGCTGACGGCCTTGACGAACGGATCCCTGTCGCGTCTGCCTCACGTGGCGAGCCGTCTTGAGCAGCGCGGGCTTTTGCGCCGGGCCCGCGCCACCAAGGGCCCTCGTTACATGGAGGCGATCCTTACCCCGGTCGGCTACCGGCTGGCCGTCAAAGCCGCGCCCGGGCATGTGGAGAAGGTGCGCGAGCTGGTCATTGACTCGCTCTCGCGCACTCAGCTGCGCGCTCTTCAGGCCGTCGGCCGCCGGGTACTTGCCAACATCGATCCCGGGAGCACCTGGCCGCCTTGAGGTGTCCTCGTGCTCTGCGGGGCGGCTCTCGTCGTTGGTGCCGGCTGGCCCGGGCTCGCGAACGTGACCCGGACGGGCGGCGCGACAGCCCCGGGCGCGGGCTGGGGTTCTAGCTCTCGATCGTGAGCGACAGGTGCTGGGTTATCCATGCTGGTGTGACCAGCGAGCCGTCCCATATCGAGGTCAGCTGCACGATCTGTCCCCGGGAATTGAGCTTGATCGCGTTGACGCCTCGCGGGGCCGAGGTGCCCGGGTTCGTCCACTCGTAACCTCCGCCGGCCGCTCCTCCGACGACGTGGCGCACTTGTGCGCCCTGGCCGTAGGGGAGTGAGGGCAAGGCTCGCGCGAGGTAGGCCGTGATCGACTGGCGGCCCACGATAGCCGTGTGCAGCGTCAGATCCTCGAGCACTGCGTCCGGGGCGAAGAGCTGCGCCGCCTGCTCGCTGTTGTCCCGCGCGAAGTCGGTGGACAGCTCGCCTGCGACGTGGCCAACTACCTGGAACCGTGGTCGGCGATCCTGCAAAACGCCGGCGGCTACACCCCCGAGCAGGCCAGGGCCGCCGCCCTGCAGGTCCTGCCCGACATCCTGCACTACGACCGGACCCAGCCCGCCACCTACCCCAACGGCCGCGTGCCCACCGACGACGTGTACAGCCTGCGCTTCGCCTGGCTGACCTACGGCAAGGTCCCCCCGTCCGGCCTCAAGCCCCACGACGACCTGCTGGCCCAGTTCCCCTACCTCGGCCCGCCCAACCCCTAGCTACAGCTAGACCGACGGGTCCGGCCGGCGGTGACCGGCTCGCTCGCCAAGCCGTGCTTGGCGAGCGAGCCGGCTCGTGCCCTCGGTCCGCCCTGAGGTCGCCGCCCCGATCACTCCGCCGTGACTCGCGCTCGGTGGCGGGCTCTTGAGCAGCCGGGCGGGGTCGGCTGTCCGACAGGCGCTAGACGACGTAACCCGTGACATGTGCCTCGCCTTTGGCTAGGTCGACCGTGCCCCGGGCCCAGATCTGAAGTGGGTTTACCCACGCATAGTCGGGCTCGGACGTCGTCATGGTCACGTTTTCGCGCAGGTCGCCAACGGGTGGTCCCTCCGTGAAGTGGGCGACGCCATCGGCATAGAGCGCGATCTTCTTGCCATTCTCGGTCGTGATCTCTGCATGGATGTGGAGTTGAATGCGACCATCGGGACGGATGTGGATGTAGTCGGTTAGCTCAACCGTTCCTCGTAGCCTCTGGCCGACGATCGGCCCCTGGAAGGTGAGGTCGTACCGGGCCCCTTGCGGAGGGATGTCTGCGACACCGGACAGCAGAGCGTCCAGCGCGGGCACACCGTACGAGGTCGCCCCGGTCGACTGGATGGTGTATTCGTAGATCAACTCGCCGGGCATCTGTTCCGTCATGACCGGATGCTCCTTTTCCTCAGGGCCTGGTCGAGCTCGAGGCGGGAGCCGATGTCCAGCTTGGCGAACACTTTGCCGAGGTGCCACTCCACGGTGCGGCGGCCGATGAACAGCTGTGCGCCGATCTCGGAGTTGGTTCGTCCCTCGCAGGCCAGCTGGGCGATCTCCTCCTCTTGCGGCGTCAGGTCGACGCGGGTATCGTCGCTGCGCTTGCGCGCCGTCTCGCCGGTCGCCTGGAGCTCTCGCCGCGCGCGTTCGGCGAAGGCCTCGGCGCCCATCGACGCGAGCGCGTCGAACGCGGACCGCAGCTGGTCGCGGGCATCGATCCGCCGCTTCTCCCGGCGCAGCCATTCGCCGTAGACCAGGCGGGCACGGGCCAGGTGGGTCGCCATCCGGGTTCTGCCCAGCAGCTCGATCGCCTCGCGGTATTCCTCTTCGGCGGCACGTCCCCCGGATACCAGCGCCCGGGACCGCGCCGCCGCCCCGAGAGCCCAGTTGCTGGCGCTCGCCACGGCTAGCTGCGACAGCTGATCAGCCGCCGCGCAGGCACGTTCCTGCTGATCGCTTCGTGCCGCGGCTTCCACCAGCTCATACAGGGCCCACGGCGAGATGACGATCTCGTCGACGCCGCTGGCACCGCCCGCCGCCTCGGCGGCGGCCCGGTAGTTGCCCTGGCCGTTATACAGCACCGCCTGCGCGTAGTCCGTGTAGGTCAGTGCCGCGCCCTCGCCCCGGTCCGAGGCGCCACGGGCCATCTCCCCGGCTAGGTCGGCCGCCTCCGTCGCGTCCCCGCGCCACGCGGCGAGCAGCAGCGGGACATAGGGCAACGTGGCCTCCCTGGTCCCCGGGTCGACGCGCTCACGCTCCATCAGCAAGGCCGCCGCCGCCGACAGCTCGCCGGCCTGGACGTGGATCTCGGCGAGATAGTCCAGCGCGAACGGAAGCCAGCTGAGGGTGCCGTTCGCGCGCGCCAGCCGGAGCTGGCCGGCCGCGAGCTCGAACCACGCCTCGTCGTCCCACAGGTCCATGGCGACGATGTCGTACGAGACGGACAGCCAGCCCAGCTCCAGCGGCTCCGCCCGGTAGCGGCGCAGTGCCTCCTTGAGCGCGGGGGCAGCGGCCACGTACCCATCGGCCAGGCGCACGGCGAGGCCGTGGATGAGCAGCTGCGAATGCGGCAGCGGCTCCGACCCGGAAGGCTGCGGCGCCGCGGATCTCGCGGCGCGCGCGACCTGCCTCGCGTCCTGTCCCTGGGCGAGCCGGCCGGCGTAGATCGCCGCTACCAGGGCTTCGAGATAGGTCTGCCGGGCCAGTTCGGCATCCAGGCTCTGCAGCCGCTGCGCTGCCCGCAGCATGAGCGGTGGCGCGTCGCCGCCCCGTCTCAGCGCGAACGCGACCTGCGCCCGCATCCGCTGCGCGCGCGCCTCGCCGAGTTCGCCCGGCGGCCCGGCCTCAGCCGTTACCAACAGGGCCTGCGCGGCCTCGAAATCCCCGGCTGCGTACTTCGCCTCGGCCGCCGCCAGAGCCCGTGAGGCGCGCTCGCCCTGGTCCGGAGTGAGCGCCACGGCTCGCTCCCAGAAGGCCGCGGCGGCGGCTACCCCGCCTCGGCGCAGGGCACGGCTGGCCGAGCCGATGAGCTCCTTGGCTACCGCCTCGTCAGGCCCGGCAGCCGCGTGGGCCCGGTGCCACGCCCGGCGATCAGGGTCAGCCAGCGGATCGGTCACTTCTGCCAGCGCCTCGTGTACGGCTCGCCGGTCATCGGCGGTGGCGGCCCGGTAGGCGGCCGAACGCACCAGGGGATGCCGGAAGCGCACCACGTTCGCACCGAACTCCAGCAGGTCGGCCGCTGCGGCCAGGTTCATGATCCCGGCGTCCAGGCCGCGTACCTGAGCCGCCCGGAGGATCAGCGCCGGGTCGCCGACCGGATCGGCCGCCGCGAGCAGGACCAGCCGCTGGACCTCGGCTGGCAGCTCACCAAGCCGCGCTGCGTACTGACCTTCGATCCGCCTGGGCAGGTCTCCCGCGTCCGGAAGAGCGAATCCGCCGGCGAGGTCGGCGGCGCTCCGGCCTCGGTAGAGCTCGAGCAGGGCCAGCGGATGGCCGTGCGTCTCCTCCAGAATCCGGGCGCGGACGCTCTCGTCGAGCGGACCTGAGATGACCGTCGCCAGCAGCGCCCGAGCCGACTGCTCATCCAGTCCGCCCAGCCGGAGTTCGGGCAGACCCGCCAGGTGATCCGCCGCAGGCGCTCCCGGGGCCGGCGTCCGGACCGCGAACACCAGCGCTACCGGCTCCGCCAGCAGGCGGCGCCCGACGAATCCGAGGACGTGGGCCGAGGCCTGGTCGAGCCACTGCGCGTCGTCCACGACGCACAGCATCGGCCGCTTCTCGGAGGTCTCAGCCATGAGGCTGAGCGCCGCGAGGGCGACCATGAACCGGTCGGGGCTATCTCCGGAGGCGAGTCCGAACGCGACGCTGAGCGCGCGACGCTGAGGCTCGGCCAGCAACCCGAGCCGGCCGAGCATCGGCGCACACAGCTGATGCAGCCCGGCGAAGGGGAGCTCCATCTCCGACTCGACGCCGGCCACGCGGGCCACCCCGAAACCGGACGCCTCGGCGATCAGCTGCCGCAGCAGTTCCGTCTTGCCGATCCCCGGCTCTCCCCGCACGACCAGGACGGCACTCCGGCCCCTTCGCACGTTCGCGAGGAGCCGTCCCAGGATCTCCAGCTCGCCGGTCCTGCCGAACCACCGGGGAGGAGGATGCATGCCACACCGACCATCCGGAGTGAGGACTAGCGGAGACGCTTCACCTCAACGCTACGCGCCACCTCAGACGGGCTGCAACGGGTCAGATGAGCAGTCGTTCCGGGTCATGCGATGATCGTCGCCGGGTCGTTCGGATGCTGGCTCAGCGGCGTGGTCTCGACGGTCATCCACGGGTCCATGGGCAGCGACTTCAAGATCGCCTGCATCTCGGCGGAGTTCCCGGCGTTCCACAGGCCCAGCGCGCGCGACGGGCCGGGCAGCCGCCACAACCGCAGCAGGTGCCCCTGCCCGGCCAGCGCCTTCGTGCGCCGCGCCTCGCGCGCCTCGGTATCGAGCACGGCCTGGCCGGGCGTGTCCTCCGGGACGCTGATGGTGAAGGTGGTCAGGAACTCCGTACCTGCGTTCCCGGCCGGCAGCGCCGGGTCGTTCGGGTGCGGCGCGAGCGGCGTCACCTCGTCGGTGCGCCACACCCGCAGCGGCATCGAGGCCAGGACCTCCTCGAGCTGGCCGCCGTCCGCGGCGGCGAACAGCCCGAGCGAGCGCCATTCACCCGGCCGCAGCGGCGGGCGCCACAGGCGCAGCAGGTGCCCCGCCGCCGCCAGTTCGCGCGAGTGTGCGGCCTCCCGGGCCCGGACGTCGTCGACGGCCTGGTCCGGCGTCCCGTCCGGGACGTGGGTGGTCATTGTGACGAGGTACTCCACGGCCGGCTCCTCCTGGTCGATGGAAGCGGAACCATCGCTCGTTCGGTGAAAAAGAATTTCAATTTTTCCGAACGGACAGTGGTGTTACGGTCTGGTTTCGGCCCACTTCCACGGTCGCGTTCAGGCCGCCCGGTCGCACCCGTAACCACCCTGGCCGGTTGCCCTGGTCCCGGCCCGATCGCGGTGTAGAGGACAGCTTGCCGATCGTCGGGTGCACACGATCGGAGCATCTCCTCGGCGTGGTCTGTGACCAACTTGTAGAAGAGCGCTTCGTTGATGGCCTGCAGCAGGTAGATATGCCTGGCCAGATTGTCGTCGTAGCGGGTGAACGCCTCGTAGGCACGCTGCGCCTGCTGGCGAGTGTCTCGATGGTCGGCGCAGTAGCCCGTCCAGGCCCAGTGAGAGCTGGCACCTGTCTTCACGGTGCGCGGCGTCTGGAGTGGGTACTCTGCAGTCGTGTCTGCCGATGTGCGGCCAGCGCCTGTCTTGCTGGGTAGCTGGCCGACCCCGCTGGAGCCTGCTCCGCGCCTGGCGGCTGCGGTGGGGCTGGCC
>Ga0137403_10009192_pt1 | contig 10999 bp, 8 predicted proteins | sample CZOMad2_1_16fung_FD_122057 | JGI IMG/M metagenome (GOLD analysis project Ga0137403, IMG submission 122057) | Vadose zone soil fungal communities from Angelo Coast Range Reserve, California, USA - CZOMad2_1_16fungal (Hybrid Assembly) | ecosystem: Environmental > Terrestrial > Soil > Vadose zone...
AATAATTGCAAGTTGGAACTTTTAAAAGTAAAGGCACAGATAAGTTACTGCCGCCGTTTCACTATTTCAGAGCGCCATGCTAAAGACAGCGCAAACTCTTTGTGGCTTAACAATCTTTTTCCTGCGCTTGCGCTACGCCATGCGCTTTGTGCCTTAACTAAATTCCTTTAAGAATTCATCTTTGATTGACGACTGGACTTACGCATGAAGTGTCAAACAGTTTGCTGAACACCGTGAACATTTTGTCTACCGAGCTTAGTCTTTATTCTTCGATCTCTGAGGTAGCTGCTCTAACACATAAACTTTGTACTTGAATGATGTGAAGTGAATATACCAACTATACTCGCGAATTATTCTATAGCCCGCAATAGGAGAAGCCGCGATCACGTAAGGTTTGTTCTCCTTTGTTGTGACGAGGGGAACATCTCTCTCAGGCACAGCGCCGGGCGATAGATTTTCTGGGTGGGCATAGAGGTTCCAACCGTTGAACACGTATCCCGCATCAATACTGGCAAAAGGAATATCCTTTCCACGAAGCCAGGCCAAAGCTTCAGCGATAGCACGGCTGGTTTGGCTTTCGTTCCAAGTGACAAGCATCGATAGGGCAAAAAGAACGCCGATGCTCGCGAGCGCGATCTTTGATCTAAGTCGGCTATTAGCCAGTATGACGATAAGGGGTGGGAGCAAGACCACAGAGTATCGATCGGAGCCCCATGGACCAAAGAACCAAAGAGCCATGATAAGGGCGAATTGGATGGATGCGTACCAAACGAAAAGACCAAGTGGTTTTCCAATGCCAGCGCAGATTACATCGACAACTTTCACAATCATTACAGTAGAAGAAAAAAGGGAAAGCATGAAGAGAGGAGGGTTCAACCACAAAGGCAAGAAATCAGGAGCTGGTGGGCCCTGTAAGAGGCGACGTTCTCTGCCAAGGGTATTCAACTGCCACATCCCATCTTGCGGATTGGGAATTTCGCCTCCAAACAATATCGAGCAGCCCGTCAAAATAAATAAAGCTGTGACAGTTCCCCAAAACAGAGGCCGCCTGTAGACGGAGGCGACTATGGGTATGCTCAGAGGGAGAAGCGCCAACCCGCAATGCATCAAGATTCGCAATACGCCCGGCACTGCTTGGTTATAATGATGGAGCCAAAAATCGATCACCCACGTCGTCAAGAATTTAGACTGAGATGTCACGCCAAAGATTTGAGCAATGAAAATAGGCACGAGGGAGCACAGTAAACAAAAGGCAGCGGTGGGTAAAAGATATCTCCAGGACCTGTGAGATGGCGCAAAAAGAAAATAGAGCAGTAGACTTCCTGGTATGGCAACTGCTACTTGTCTGATGAAGAGGGCGCATACCGCAAAAACGCACCCCACACACAGTTCAAAGGAGTTCCTCCGGCAAACTCCCCGGACGATGAAGAAAAAGGCTATGTTGGCAAAGCTCACAAAGGGAACATCCGTCATGAAGGAGAAACTGAGGACAAAAAACACAGGATTGGCGACAAGGATCACAGTCGCAATGAGACTCGCATTGCGTGTATGCCCAAGCTCCCGCAACGTCCCATATAGGGCCAAGGCCCCGAGCCAAGCGAGCACGACGGTGGAGACTCGAAGGGCCGAAAATGAGAACCCGTAGGGTAAACAAAACAGAGCGCCCCAAAGAATTTGTGCAAAAGGATAGTGAACGGACCAGTCAAGAATCTGCAATTCGCCTGTTTTCAGTAAATGTTCAACGCTCCAGGCGTAGGTCCAGTCGTCGTGAAAAGGCAAGTTAGGAAATGGACGAACCAGGATGGCGGCAGAGGAGTAGAGAAGAATGAGGATTGCACCAGGAGCCAATGTCTTGAAAACGGAAGCTGATAAAGGGCGGCCGGTGCCTTGGTCTAGTGAGGGATTCACAGTTACATGGGGTGTAAAACTAAAGGCTGCATCAGTAAGGCGTATCCATGCGATTGTATCCCTGAATGTTTCGCAGTGGCTACCTAAACTTGGCGACACGACGAGGAGTCTGATGGACGGCGCAAATCGAACGCGACCAGGCGTTCGTTGTCTAGAGTGCAATAAAAATTGGACCGGAGATACTGATTGAAGCCTTCGTAGTAATTCAGCCACCACAGGGCCGGCCAAGCGAAAATGATGTGAGTGCAGCCGGTTTTGCGCAAGCGTTCGATTTCGGTGATCGCCTGGCGGTTGTCCGCGGGACGGCCCCAGTATTTGCCGTCTTTTTCGAGAAAGGGCACACTTCTGCGCTCGCCATCCGACGCTAGGCGCGTTTGCAGCTCGTCCACGAGAACATAGGTGGCGCCGGAAGGAATGGTGCTGCGAATCTCTGGCAAGGACAAATTTTCCCGGCGAGATTGAACATCCGCCAACGACAGCCGCGAGGGGTCTCTGGCGTAGAACTCGGCCATGTCGGCGTAGCCGAAACGCTGCATTGCGGCGGGGGGAATCCATTCCATGGTCTGATTCAAGTAACCGCGAATCAAGGCCAGGCAGATAAAATTGCGCTCGGCGAAGAGATAGTCCATGCCGCGGAAGTCATATTCGGACCAGACAGAGAGATGGGCTTCACTTTTATGGCCCTGCCAGGCGTTCTGAGATATTTGCAGAGGAAATTTGACGGCGATAAGTTTCGAGCGATAGACAAGGAAATTGAGCAAATCAAGCCCGATGCTTTTGCGCATGTGCTCGATACAGTCTCCAATGATCACGGCGTCAAAAGTGCGGTCTGGGTCATTCATGAGGTCAGCTGCGTCCGAAACCCAGACCTCGTCATAGAGCTCGCGGAGCTTATACTGCTCAACATAGTCGGCATCGAGTTCGATGCCGATTAGCTTAGTGTCAGGCTGCACGCGGCGAAGCATCCTTCCGTACTTGCCTTCGCCCGGTCCGATGTCTACGATCGATTCATGGCGAATCAGGCGAAAGTAGAGTTCTATTTCGCTATCGAACTCGGTGGCGGAGAAAGGCATAAGTGCTGCTTCTGTCAATGATCCCGACAGTCACCAAAAGTCATCCGCGATTATGATTTTGTCCATCGGCTAATTCGGGTTTTAATTGGCATAGAGTAGCTGTACAGTCAAAGCATCTAGAGGCCCCACGCACCTAAACATAATTTTGTTTCTCTAGCGCTACTTTATCGGTCCGCTTCATTTTTAATTGTCTAGCCTAAGCATGAAATTGAAGGAAAACTGGCAGCATTGGACGCCCGAGCAAGCCAAAAATTTTGGCGTTGGGGTCCGGAAGGAAAGAGCCACCCGTCCCGCGTGAGGGCTGCAAAATTGAATACCCTGTTGAGGTAATCAGAATGGAGTCCGTCTTCACGTTTCATGGGTTTAGTGTGGTCCATTAAGACCTGACAAATGAAGTCGTTCCGACTCTGTTTGTGACCTAAAGGTATACAGCCTCGGGCCGCTGGTCCCCGTGGCGTGCGCTCTGCTCGCCGTAAGTAAAACGATTCTTGAGGGAGTTGATTGGGCTTTCAAAGAAGTGCCAGGAAATTGCGGCCATTCCAATTGTAGTTCCAACAAGCAGGCCGAACTGCAGCAGTCGCGGCAGAAGAAAAAAGTCGATGTCTGTCCTGTAGAACAGAATAGGGAGAAGCACATATACGAATGGATGGTAGACATAAATTCCGTAACTTATCTTGCCTGTGTACGCCAGAGGATTGAACTCGAGAATTTTGGCTCCGACGCCGGTAAATCCCAATGAGGCACGATTGATCACCCAAACAAACATCAGTGCCCAAAGCACGGGTTCAATGAACCACGAATTCACCGTCACATCACCGCCTAGGTTATAGCCTTCTAGTATTTGCAGGCCAAGAAGCACGATTAAGCCGGGGACGCCTAGCCAACAGATGCATTGCTTAAGACGTTTGATCAGTATCGGTTTCTCCGCCGCATGATGTGAACAGTAGGCTAATAGGGCGCCAAGCCCGAGAGCATCGAGGGACGCCGGTAAAACCGTCAGTCGTGCAATCCAGTTGAAGTCAAGAAAATGGGCAGCCAGTCGGAAGATTGGGCCGATAGCGATCGCGGAAACAACAAGTTTCAGCAGAAGTCGACGTGGAGCAAACAAAATCAGCGCAGGCCATAAGATATAAAACTGCTCCTCGACTGATAATGACCAGAAGTGGGCGGTTACTGGCCCCCAATACCGGTGCGTCGCAAAAAGATAATTTGACATGTACGCTAAATGCCAGAAGATCGTGTCACGCACGTCGCCCAGATCAATCGTTGCCGCCAGAAAGAGTACCGAATAGTACAAGGGGAAAATGCGTAGGAAACGGCGGATATAAAATTGTCGGAGGACAAAACCGCTCGGATAGCCACTATAGTCGACTTGATCCCGTGATCGTAACAAGATTCCCGTTATCAAGAACCCGCTCAGAACGAAGAAAAGCCAAACGCCCAGAAGGGCAAGGTCCACGCCGCCAATCCTTGCTGGCTGAAAAAAGTGATGAATTAGCACCGCACCAACAGCGAACGCCCGCAGGCCATCAAGCTGTGGCATATAATGGGCTGTGTGATTTCGAGTCCTGGTTTCTTCCATCAGTTAATCGAATTTTTCAGTTCACGCAGACTAGCCATAGGCTCAATGTAGCTAGCGCTTCAGCGGGCCTAAACAATTTTGTGTTTATCGTGACTGACGTTAGGGGTCCGCTTCTTTTTTACGCTCTTCAGATTCTCGTTATGAGTGGACCGAATCACTTCGTAAATGACGTTTTGACGGTCTGCCCACGGCATTCTGGGGTCCCCCCCGCCTTGACGAAGATGGATTCGAATTTCGCTGGGCACGGGCGAAAGCTCGGTTGAAAGATGATTAATGAATTTTCCTAGGTCGTAGGTATGATTATAAAAATCACGCTCAAACTTCTCGTCTCGCTTGCGACCAGAAGAAAGAGGCTGAGGAGGTAGAAAAAATACAAGAATCAGTTTTTTTCTAGCGCAGGAATAAAGGTACTGAACTGCGGGGACGTAATCCGGTAAATGCTCAAGCACGTGACGGCACACGACCACGTCAAACTTGCGCCGCAATTTCTTTAAGTCATACAGTGACATTCGCCGAAATCGATGAGCGTCAGCGGGAAACAGCTGTCGCGCTACCTCCAAAAGCTTTTCGGTTACATCAACTCCGAGATAGTCCAGATCAAGCCTTCTTTTGCGGATCATTTCAAACATGACGCCATTACCACAGCCAACGTCGAGCACGGATGATAGACCTTCGAGCAAGCTAAGGACTCGCCCGCGGGATGGATGTCTCTTTCCTTCCGGACCCGACCGCAAGAAAATCTTGGCTAGCTCGGGCGTCCAGTGGCGCCAGTTTTCTTTTACTTTCAGGTTTTGGTTCGACATTTGTTTCTATCCTGTAGAGTTCAACAGAAAACGAGCACCCGTTCCGTGACGAAGTATGCGGACCACTTCAGTCGCGTGAGGTTTAGCGCGGACTCGCTTGATCGGAAAACTCTACGCGCATTCCTCAAATCGGTGAACCGCACTTTTGGAAAAGTACATGCCCCCACAATGCCCGATCACACCATTTCTCCATGAAACCGAGCTGTTCCATTCGAGCAAGGGTTGGGCCGAAGTCTTCCACAATGTGTTGCGGATGGCTCGGGTCTATCGCTGCGTGGATTCGCGCAAACAATAGTCCTCCCGGTTTCATAGCACGCCAAAGTTGCTGGACTACTTCTACTGGGTCGACCAGATGTTCGAACACGTCCATAGCCAGAATCATGTCGAAGCTAGACTCCGGCAGGGGCCTATCTTTCAAATCCACAAAGCGCGCCGGAAGACGCCGTAGATCAAAGCGCCAGCGTGCAAAATCAAGCAGCGTAGTGGAAATGTCCGCTAGCGTCGTGTCGATATCGGCGCGGCAGAATAACAGCCCTCCGGATCCCACACCGGAACCAAAGTCCAGGCAGCTGCGGACGCTGTGAGCGCGCGCGATCTGCAGGGCCACGACGTATGCCAAGGGTCCGCTGTCGTCTCTCAGCGTATGCCAATTTATCAGATCGTAGATGTGAGTCTTGGTTTCGTAGAAACTCTCGATGCTAGAGCGCTGCTGCGGATCGACCGTTGTTTTCCATTCAGATTTTAAGGTGTCGACCGCAAGATTGCACGACCGATCAATCTCGGTGAGATCAGAAGCGTGATAGTAGGCACCTACTTCTTTTAGCAGGCTGTTGCGGAGTTCGGTCTCGCCGTCGCATAGCAACGCTTTTTCCCACTCGATGCGGTAGGGCTCCAATAACACTTCCTGCTCGCGTACGCAATCTTCAGGACTCATTTGTCCTGCTTCTACACGTTGCCACAATTTGGCCATGCGGTCCGGTACGAGCATAAAACCTCCGAATATTTCGCCTACTTTGCACCAGTCCGGCAAGAACGCCGCTTTTATCACCTATCCCTTGTCACCCATGGCAATCTCCAAAAGGCGATTTAACACCTTATCTGAGTCGAAATACGCTTCGGCGATATCTTGCGCGGCTTTCGCGTGCCGTTGATAGTTTGCTTCGACCTCGCGAATGCCAGCTTCAGCTTCATCAGATGTGCCGAAACCGATTACGCCTTCGCCGACCGGTAACACTTTGCTGAAGCCGGTATCTTGGACCACCACGGGACGACCGGCAGCGAGATAGCAGGCTGATCGACAGCTGAACCAACCTGATCTCCCAACTACATAGCCACCTTTAGCCACACTCCATTCCGCTTTCGATTGGTGAATGTATCGCCGATAAGTGTCGAAATCGGGACAAACTTCCGATGCATCAACAATCTTCCACCCTGATGATTCTAAAAGATCAAGAGGTGCTGAAACCGCAAAATTGCGTGAACTCTTCACTCTAGGTTTATATAGGGCGACTTCAAGCGGGGTAGGGAAGACTCTCTGCGGCAGTTCTATGAACTTCATGAATTCAGCATCTTTTTGCCCATAGCGCTTATTATGGTAAGTAAGAGAATCATAGCTTGTCCAATTCATTATTGTTGTAAATCCATTTCCGGTCAGAGAGTCATCGCGCCACTGGTCGAGAACAATAGGATATTTTGTGGTATTCCACTTGTAGCCTAGGTTTGGAAGTGCGTCGTTAGAACTCAAGCATTCACCAAGTGTAAAAAATATATCGTGCGCGTTTAAACGTTGCCTCATTATCTTTGAATCGGTGCCAGATTCCGCTCCTATTTGGCAAAATACTGGATCCGTATCGATGTAAATTAATCTCTTTACTGTTCGATAATCCCACGGTTTTTCGAGAGTTCCGGATACATTGATAAGCAGGTCGGCCGATTCAATCGTCTGTCTTCGTTCCATACTCGAAAGACCAAACCATTCAGACTTAGGCGGGAAATGATAAGCCCATTTATTTTCAAGATCGAATGCTGACATCACCTTGTTCAGATGCTCGACAGTCGGTTGCGGGTTCCAATCTGTCCAGTCGCCCCCTGACGGGCCATCAACGTCGTTGTAGGGCCAGCATCCTGAATCCTCTATATAATAGACATCGTGTCCAAGCCGCTTCATACCCAGCACTACATTCAAGTAGTCCCACGCGACGCCCCCCAGCAAACGTTGGTGACCAATGAAACCTGTGATGATCACACGCAAAGAAGAAGTCGTCATTTTCAAAAGCAGGTAGCGAGTTCATGTGTTTGGGTGAATTGCCGATATAGAATCATCAAACACCTTAGCGGCGCATTATTAATCCAACGAGATGAGCTGACAACTTGGCCGCCCATTTAATCGCGAGTCGAAATGCACGAGCGCGCCGCTCTACTAAAGCCACAACTCCTTACTCTCTCGATAGCCGGGCTCAAATGTTAAAAACTTCAGCGCTGACATCCGCTCGCGCTTTCTCACAGACCGACTCTTTCAATTAGACCGCGCAGCACGTTCTCTGCGGCGAAATACTCCTCCGCAATCTCACGTGCAGCCCGGCTGTGTTGTTCATAATCGCTTTCAATCGTGTCGATTGCCATCAGGATGTCCTCCATACTCTGAAAAGCAAAAAGGCCGCGGCCGATTGGCAGGATGTTACCGAAGGCGGTGTCCTGAGTCACGACCGGTTTTCCCGCGGCTAAATAGCAAGCGCTTCGGTCACTAAACCATCCGCTTCGAAGGCGAACATTCATGTCTTTCGCGATCGTGAATTCAGCTCGCGAACCACGCAAATAATCACGATAGCGCCATGGATCGATTGAGATCTGGATTGGATCAATTACGTGCCAGCCGTTCGCAGTGAGTAGTTCGACGTCTCCAGGTACACTGTCGACATCCATCGCCAGTTCAAAAGTCTTTGCGGTTCTGCTAGGGACATCCAAGAAGCGGCACCATTCGGATCGTTTGCACCACTTAAACGTCTCGCCCTGGTATTCTAGGTCTCGCCCTTTCGAATACCACGTTCCGACGGTTGTATATGCATGCCCTGGTGACTCAGCACTTTCCCAAATGCCCATTGTTATAGGTTGACGAGTTGGATGCCACGTATAACCACCAGTCGGCAAGCTCGCCCCCGCCTTGCCGATATTTTCACCAAAAGTGAAATGCAGTGTATGAGCATCGAGAATAGCCGCCAGACTTTTGTCTCCCTTAGCTAGTTTGAGCTGCAAATAGACAGGGTCTGAATCAATGAAAATGGAAGGGCGCTCTCGAAATAGCTCGATGGGAATTCGGTTGACCGGCCCGAAACTTACGAGAAGGTCGGCTTCGCGCAAGAGTGTTTCTATGCGATCAGCGCCTGGACCGTGCTTGAGGCCCCGAGCTATATCGAAGAAAACCCAGCGATCTTCGAAGCCAATCTTGTGGAAAAAGTTTGTCGTCGCCGTAATCCCGTATTCATAAGCGGGAGCAAACTCATTGGTAAGGGGATTGTACGCGAAATCACAGTTCAGTTCTCCGGTATCTTCGTAGAACCAGATATCATGCCCGAGGGAACGAAACCCTAACAGATAGTGGGCCATTTGCCAGGCATAGCCGCCGAGGGGGTAGCGTACCAGATAGCCAGCGAAAATTATCCTTGCCATTCGTTAGAACCCACATTGAAGGTCAAGTGCGCGCTTCACGTGTCTCTGTACAAAGCACGACAACCAATTCGCCTACCTCACAAACCGACCCGCTCCATTAAGCTGCCGAGCACCTTCTCCGCTGCGAAATACTCCTCCGCAATCTCACGAGCAGCACGGCAGTGGCCTTCATAGTTGCTCTCAATCGTGTCAATTGCGGTCAGGATGTCTTCCATATTCCGAAAGGCAAAAAGGCCGCGGCCGATTGGCAGGATGTTCCCGAAGGCGGTGTCCTGAGTCACGACGGGTTTTCCCGCAGCTAAGTAGCAAGCGCTTCGGTCACTAAACCACCCGCTTCGAAGGCGAATGTTTTGGTCCTTAGCGACGGTAAACTCGCCCCGTGAGCCGAGGATATATTCGCGATAAGGCGCGATGTTCAATGACAGCGAGATTGCGTCGATGACTCTCCACCCTTGCGATGTCAACTGGGGAATCGCCTCTTCGTCTTTCTCGTCTTCCCATGCCAAGGCAAGCTCGAACTCTTGTTGGCTGCGACGTGGCAGATCAAGGAATTTTAGAAACTCGACATGCTTGCTCCAGGAATACGTCTCTCCGTTCCACTCGATATCTTTGCCCGGTTGTCGCCACTTCGCTATCGTCGTGAAACAGGCCCGAACGTTGGGCTGTTCGTTTAGCTCCGACGCTAACCGTGCGTCATATGTCCACCAATCTAGAACAATAGGCTGACGCGTTGGAAGATAGTTGAACCGGGTCAAGGGCACACTGCAATCCGGCGCCCCGAAGTTTTCGCCATAGGTGAAAAAATGCGTGTGAGCTTCGAGTAGGTCGATTGCCTTGCGATCACCTTGAACCACCTCAATCTGGCGTGTGACGGGATCAGTTTCAAGGTAAATACGTACCGGGACACGAGTGTGCTCTTCGAAGAGCTGCGTCGAGCCGGTTAAATTAACTAACGCATCGGCGTTTTCAAACAATTGCAACACCTGGGTCTTCGAGAGCCCAAAAACCCGGCTGTCTACCCGGGACCAGTAAGCCCAACGATTCTGCAGGCCGAACGAAGACATGAGTTTGGCCATATAATTGACGGCGTATTGGCAGTTGCTAGCATGGGTATATTCGGACTCATCGTCGTATGTCTTCTGCAGAGGATTATATGCCCAGCCTCCAGTATCCTCGATATAGTAAATGTCGTACCCCAGGCGTCGGAAGCCTTCAAGAAAATGCAAAACCTGCCACGACACTCCTGCTAACGGCGTTCGTCCCAGTATGCCCATAACAATAACGAGTCGCATATTTCTACTCATTGTCGACCTATGGACCTGGCCGTCAGCCGATGTGGAGCGCTATCAATTACGCCAGACACGAATCCATAACTCAATTTACGACAACGCCCGTTCGAGGAGGACTCCAACGACATTCCTTGCATCGAAGTACTCCTCCGCCAGAGCCCGAGCGAGCTTGCATTGGTTCTTGTAATCGATCACTGCTTTCTCAACGAACTGCGCCGCTTGCTTTAGATCGCGGAACCGAAACAATCCGGCGGAATCCGGCAGAAATTGACTCGGTCCTGTGTGTTGGACAACGGCTGGCTTGCCGCTGGCCAAGTAGCAAAGTGTTCGGTTGCTCACCCAGGCATTTTCGAGTTTCAAACAAGCGGGTTTGGCGCAACTAAACTCACCGAAAGAGTCTTGAATGTAGTGCTGATAGTCCCATGGGGTCGCCGCAACTCCGTGAGAGTCAACTACACGCCAGCCTCGGTCTTCGAGCATACACCACTGCTCGTCTCCCGGCTTCAAGTCGAGAGCCAATTCCAGCGGATGATCTGTGAGACTTGCCATCTCAACGAAGGGTAGAAAGCCGCTCCGTTTGTCGTCCAAGTGTGCATGTGCGTCGTCCTCTAACCATCCGCCAGCGTACCAGTGAGCCACGGTGGTAAACGGCGCTTTAGTCTTTGCCTCATGCCGCGG
>Ga0137403_10009193_pt1 | contig 10999 bp, 8 predicted proteins | sample CZOMad2_1_16fung_FD_122057 | JGI IMG/M metagenome (GOLD analysis project Ga0137403, IMG submission 122057) | Vadose zone soil fungal communities from Angelo Coast Range Reserve, California, USA - CZOMad2_1_16fungal (Hybrid Assembly) | ecosystem: Environmental > Terrestrial > Soil > Vadose zone...
ATGCGGCGCGGAAGCCGGCACCGCAAGATTCTGCAGATCGTGCGGTACTAACCTCACGGTAGTCTCGAACGTGCTCGAAGGGGGTGAGACTTCACGGTTGCGCACCCTCGCTCTTGGCGGTAGAACGACGCTGAACCTGTTCCAGTCCTCGCGTCTTTCAAACGAAACAGATCTGAACGGGCATACTGCGGTATCGATATTCGGCGGCACTCGGATCGACTTGACCGCCGGGCCGGTCGAGGCCGGAGAGACGAGAATAAGCGTGATTTCAGTCTTTGGCGGAACAGAAGTCTTCGTGCCCGGCGACGTCGCCATTCGCCTCACTGGCGTCTCGATTTTTGGTGGAGTGAAAGTTCGAGGCTGCGAGTTGAACAATGGAATATTCGGCGTGAACCAGTACGAGACTCCGGGTTACGCTCAGGCTACGCGACGATTGCATATCGATGCCACTTCGATCTTCGGCGGAGTCAAGATCAAAAGATAGGCGCGAGCCGATTCGCCTTTCGAGATGGCCGAGCACCCCAGTCCAGTTGATTCAATTGACACACATACGTTTCACGAGTATTTTAAGTGCCGGGATACGATCGTACCTTCAGCAGGCTCATAAACAATAGCCAGGCCCTCTGCTACAAACGGGTTGACACGTATGTCACCTGCTATTGACGTAGCCCTTCAGTTCGCAGGCTCATATTCAGACGTGAGTTCTCCCGCTCGTCGGTGAATTTCTTAAGCTATGCCCCCTGGAAGGACAGGAAACCTTCCGGTGAGGAAAGTATGAAACGCAGTCGCAACCCGATTTGCCTTAAGCCGCTGCTATTCTTGATCGCACTTTTGAGTTGCGCTCAAGCTTCCCTGGCAACCACAGTGATCATTCCATCCGACGATCAAATGATCGTTGAAGCGCGAGCCATAGTCCGGGGCCGAATCCTTGCGATAGAGACCGGCCTCGATGAGCAACAAGACCGCATTTATACCTATGTGACACTCAAGGTACAGGAGGTCCTCAAGGGACACATAACCCAGCGCAAAATAGTGCTCAAGCAGCCAGGTGGCGAATACGGCAGTCGAGGCAGCATGGTGTTCGGCGCGCCGCGGTTCACGGTCGGTGAGAATGTCATCCTGTATCTGGACACCTGGCGCGATGGTAGTCTGCGTGTTCATCAAATGCTGTTAGGGAAGTTCGCCGTCATCAAAGACCCGGATACCGGCTTGCTCTTCGCAGTGCGCAACGCGACGGATGTGAACGTACAGGTGCTCGGCCAATCGAGCAAAGGGCCAATTACCAACCGCATGGAGTTGTCGGCGTATACAGAAATGGTGCGCAGCAGGCTTGTCGCGAACCGCAGGGCGGCACGGGAGTTCGAAGCCGGCGCGTACGACGGCATTCCTGTGCTGGAGCGGCCGGCAGGGTACACTCTGAGTTCCCAAAAAGGCGACGTGGAGCCGCAATATCATTTATGGAACCCTCGGCTCCGGTGGTTTGAAGCTGATACCGGAGAGTCGGTTGTGTTCAAGGTCAATACCGAGAGCGCACCTTCTCAGGTGGAGAACGACGTCGTGGCGGCGACCAATGCCTGGTCAAGTGTCGCAGGCTGCTCGTTGCGCGTCGTCGAGGGTGGAACGACGAACACCTGTGGTCTGTTTGTAGTCGACGGGACGAATACGATCTCTTTCAACAACTGTGATGGATATTTCAGCGGTTCTGGGGATTGTAGCGGCGGCATTCTCGCGGTCACGAGCATTTCGAGTTACGACACCAACCAAACGAGAGTGGTGAATGGCGTAACCTTTTACAGAGCGCTCGAGGCCAACCTCACCTTTAATCCTTTTTCGGCCTGTAGTTTTAGCGATCACTGTCAGCTCCAGGAAATCATCACCCACGAAATGGGTCACGCATTGGGGTTGCATCATTCGTGGGACCCTACTTTTGGGGGCACGCCTTCGGCGAGCGATCAGATCGCGACGATGTATTGGGTAGCCCATTTTGATGGCCGTTGCGCTTCACTAAAGCAAGACGACATCAATGGGATCACTTTTGTCTATCCGTCCACAGGCGGCGGCCCTGGCCCTCTGACAATAGTAAGCACATCGCCTCTCGGGACCGGCACTGTGGGAAGCGTATTCTCGAGACAGCTCATCGCCTCGGGAGGCACAACGCCTTATACCTGGAGCCTGCTCTCGGGCTTGCTGCCCGACGGGGTCGTCCTCAGCCCAACCGGCTTGATCGGCGGTACGCCGACCGTGACGGGGACCTTCGACTTCACTGTAAAGGTCACGGACGCTCAAAGCGCCACCGCACAAAAAGCTCTTTCAATAACAGTAATTTCACCCGCCACAGGTTACGACGCGCAGTTCGTATCGCAGAACGTGTCGGCGACGCTTCAGCCGAGCCAGCTTTTTGTGGTGACCATCAGATGGTTGAATACCGGCTCAACGGTGTGGAATGGCGTAGGCGGGTTCTCGGTCTTCTCACAAAACCCTGCTCACAACGTTGACTGGGGAGGCGATTTGGTGCCCTGGTTCGGCTTGCCTGTGTCTCCAGGGGATCAGATGGAACTGGTGTTTCAAGCATTCGCGCCCAGCCGTTCAGGCATATACAATTTTCAGTGGCAGTTGTTTCAGGAAGGCGTCGGCTTCTTTGGCCAGATGTCGGCGAACGTCAGCATCACGGTAGGCGACCCGAATCAGGCTCCCCCGTTATCGATTGGCGGCCCTTCAGCTCTCTCAGCGGTGAAGGGAATATTATTCACCAACACGTTAACTGCGACCGGTGGCACGCCGCCATACAGTTGGTCAGTGGCAACTGGCGCGCTTCCTTCAGGGATCGCGCTGAACCCAACCACCGGGGCTCTCAGCGGCGCCCCGGCTGCGGCAGGCAGTTTTTCTGCAACCGTGCAGGTGACTGACTCGAGGTCTCAGACTGCGCAGAAGGTATTGATGTTCACCGTGACCCTTCCGCCGGTCGAGGTTGTGACATCGACGCTTCCGGCGGCCATAAAAGGTCTCAGCTTCAATCAGCAATTGAATGCCGCGGGAGGTAGAGTTCCTTACGCCTGGTCTGTGACTGCAGGCGCTCTGCCTGGCGGGCTGAGTCTGGCGGCCGCGACTGGAGTCATATCCGGGACGCCGAATGCAACCGGAAGCTTCAGCTTTACGGTGACGGCAACCGACGCTGACTCGCACGCCGCGAGCAAGCCTCTTTCAATCACTGTGGCCCCACCGCCGCTTTCGGTGGCGGCCATTCCCGCGCTTGAGACAGTGATGGGTCTGTCATTCAACTACCAGCTCAGCGCAGGCGGAGGAACAAGTCCATACACGTGGTCGGCCGCGCCGGGAGCGATTCCGCCCGGATTGAATCTGAATGCGACGGGCGGTTTGATCTCTGGCATTCCAACAGCCGGCGGTCTGTTTACATTCTCCGTCACGGTTCGCGATTCTGCGTCCGTCAGCGCGACCGCAACAGTTCAGATTAAGGTGATCGACCCCGCAACGATACCAGCGATCAGGAAGGTCAAGTTTAAGGGCGGGAGAAAGCTGATCGTGATGGGAGACCGAATCAACCCCGCAGCGGTGTTGCTGATCGATGGCAATCAAATGCCGTACGCGGCGGACGATGGCCAATTGCTTGTGAAGCCCATCGCGCTTGCTTCGGGGTCTCACCAGATAAGAATCGTGAATCCGGGCGGTGTGTATTCGGCGATTTATATACTAACCGTGGAGTGATGATTATCTCGACGGGCGAAGGAAGTTCGTAGTACGCCTTCAGGCAGAAGTTCGTTAGGGCTTCACCTCAGACTCGTGTTACGAACTTTCCATCTGCTGATTACTGAATTCCTACGGCAAATAATCGTCGTAGCCGCCCGATCGCTTTCCGCGTTTGCGAGCACCGCGCCCGCCGCCAAGTTGTGAAAACTGATCCGTGCCGTAGCTCCCAAGTCCCGCCAGGTTGAACGTGAATGACCACGCGCTCTCGCTGCGCAGCCCGGCCTTGAATGTGTTGTAGTTGAACTGTACGCCGCAGCAGTCCCATGAGTAGCCAAAGTAACTGCGTGAATTCATCAGCCGGCCCGGCGAGACCTGCGTATCGCTAATGAACCGGTTTGTGAAGTCGTAGTTTATGCGCGAGCCCCCGTATAGTCCGCGGATATCGTCTCCGAGCTGCACGGTGACGCCGACTTGATCGCCCGGGAACGTGCCCGGCTCGAAGCCGTTTGGATCGAGCTTGATCCGCCGCGAGAGGTAATAATCTGCTGAAACCGATAGCTTGTTTGTTCTCACTCCGCCGCTGAAAGTCACGTTGCGAACGCCGTCGTCGCTGCCCAGGTCCATCCGCAGATCACCGTAAACCGTTGAGAGCGGACGGTAGCGCACCGCGACATTCACCGGAGAGAAGCTGCGCGCGCGTCCGCCGAAAGTGAAGCCTGACAGCGTGTTGATGGGATAGAACTGGTTCCGCTGGCCTTCTATTAGGGCGCCGCCGAAGTTCCGATCAAAGAAATATTTCTGTGCGACCTTGATGGTCAAGACTTCATAGGCCTGCGGGGTTTCGCTCTCGTTAGTCGCCGCATCTTCAGTTGCATTGGCCTTCTGTTCATCGCTCCGGCGTCCAGTCGGTGCTTGCTTATTTGAAACGCGATCCTTTGGGTTCAACTCATCTTGTTTGCCCGTTTCGAGCCTGGATTTCGTTGCGTCCGTCTGCGTCTGGTCAGGTTTGTTTCGCTCGGTCTGTTGAGACGCCGGAGGTTCCGTTTTTGCTGAGGTCTCTGTCTCGGTCTTGGCGTCGTCCGCGGTGCTCGGCGGTTTTTTCTCGCGATCGACCTTGTCGTTCTCTCCCGGCTGCACTTTCTTCATATCGGCCCGCAATCGGCGTCCCTTCGAGCGCTTCCGCATCAGATCAGAAGGGAACGTTTTGGTGAAGAATCGGTTGACGATCGCATACTCGAACTCGTTGGTGTTAGCCACGGCATCACTATCGTCGAAGCGGATGATACGGTTAAACTCGCCGCCGATGCCGCTTATCAGTCGATAGGTGAGATAGGGCTCGATCACGTGCTTGAAGCGAGTCGAGCCATCCTCGTTCGTATAAGTCTTCTCGAGAGCGGGCGGCCTGACGTCCACCGCGAGTTCGGCGTATTGACGTGAGATGCCTTTGGGAATTATCGGGTCCTGCGCGTTGCGATCGAACAGCTTGAGTCCGGGCGTGAACTCGATTCGACTTGGATCGAGCCGCGGATCTGCCGGATCAAATGTGAATTTCTCCGGATCAAAAGCCGGCACGTTGGGATCCAAGCTGCTGGTGTAATAAGTCTCGCGCAGACTGAGGCTTGGTGTGATCGCTACGCCGGCGATCGTCGCAAGCGGCACAGTTATCTTCGGCTGGAAATCGAATCGCTGTACGGCCGCCGGAGTCACCAGCGTTACGTTCGTATCAATCGTCTCTTCCTTCTTGAGCGCGCCGATGCTCGAGTTAAACGAGAAATAGATCGGGCTGCCTTCAAGGATCCGGCGCGGGTACACGGTCATATTTATTTCGGGCGCCTGGCGAATCTTGACGTCGAAATTGGTCCCGGCGCTTGGCGTTAGCGGATTGCGGCTAGGGTCGAACAGCGTCGTAGTTTCATTCGAGGCTAAGAAGTTGAAGCTGAATCCGTTTGTATTGTTGTTCGCATAGAACGTGGATTCGCGGCGCGGGTCGATGACCTGCGCAATGTCGTCGGAGAAGACCTGACGAAAGGCAAGGCTGGTAACGAGCGAAACATTACCGACTGCCAGCCAGCCGTGGCCCAGGTGCTGCACGCCTTCGCCGATGAAGGCAGTTCCGCCTTGCTTCTCCCCGGTCGGCCCGAACAGCCTGTCCTTCACCGTGAACACACCGAGCCTCAGGAATGAAAGCTCGTCGGTTTGCGCTCGAAACTCGGCGCCCATTCCGAGCCCGCGCTGAGTATAGATGTCCCCGCGAAACGTGATGTCCGCCGATTGGCCGAGCGTCTGGTAATAGGCCAGCTTGAGCGTCCGTCCTTTCTGATTTGAACTGCCGGTGCTCGGCAACAAGAAGCCTGACTTGCGCTCTCTCCTTGTCGCCGGTATCCACACATAGGGCAGCACGAAGGCGGGAAGCGTTTTCACTCGAAAGACGGCGTTGCGCATGATGACGCGGTCGCCCATTTTGAGCTCGGCGTGCCTGGTCTTGAAACTCCACTTGGGGATCACGTCTTCGCAAGCGGTGACGTCAGCGTCGAACAGTTCGTAGGTGTCCGGTCCTGTCTTCTCGGCGCGCGCCGCCGTGAAGAAAACATAATCACCGGTCTGGGTGCGGTTGGTGAATCCGGTCGTGTCCCAGAAGACGCCTTTCTTGGTCGTCCAGTTGATTTCGGCGCGATGCGCGGTGACTCGCTGGTCGGCGCCCTGATCGAAAATGACATTGCCTTCGGCCACCATGTCGGAGGTGGTGTTGTTGAAGGTCACGCGATCAGCCTGGAGGCGAATCTCGCCCTGGGTCGCATTCACGTAACCTTCGTATAAGAAAAGGTCGGCATTCTTGGATTGCTTGTCAGAGATGATTTCGACTGTTTCATCAGCAGTCGCCGCGCTGGGCGACGGCGACGGTTTAGCAGTTTCCTTTTCAGCCTCCGCTTCCTTCTTACGGTCGGCCTTTCGAGCGCGTTTGTCCTTCTTAGCCTCGGGGTCGTCCTGACTCTTCTGAGCTGGTTGCGATTGCTGAGGTACAATCTGACGCGCGAGGATCGATCCCGAGTTCAACGCGATCAGAAGAGAAAGGGAGAGCGTGATTGAGAGCGGCCGCAGGGAACGGAGCATTGAATTAAACCAGCCTCTGCACGGTGAGTCGATACTAGCATGGAGCTTTTGCGCACGGCAATGTCGGTGGACTCGCAGCGCACATCGTCGTAGTATCGTGCCTGAACTCTAAGACTCGGTTGCCAGGAGGAATCGATGGCCGGCAGAACACCAAATGGCGCGTTGGATGATGTTCAAGCACGCCGCCTGCGACGAGGGTTTCGCAAGGGCGTGTTCGTCATCCCAAGCCTGCTTACGACCGCGAATATCTTCTGTGGTTTCTACTCGGTGATGGAATCGCTCGCCGGTATAAAAGCGCTAGCTCTTGTTCCATTGTCGCGTAGTTTTGATTTTGTGGCCGACCCCGGAGACCTTAGGATGGCCACGGAGCACTTCGATCGAGCTGCCGTTGTTATCGGTTTTGCGGCGCTGTTTGATTTGCTTGATGGGCGGGTCGCTCGGATGACCAATTCGACCTCCGAGTTCGGCCTCGAGCTTGATTCAATCGCCGACGTCATCTCATTCGGCGTCGCGCCGGCGGTGCTCGCATTCGCCTGGGGCTACGGCCAGGTGCCTGACTTGCACAATGTTGGGTGGGCGGCTTCGTTCCTGTTCGTCATCTGCGGTGCGCTCAGGCTGGCGCGGTTCAATGTTCAAGCGCGACGCCCTCACTCCAACCTCCCGCCCAAGAATCCCAAGATCGACAAAAAGGCTTTCGTCGGAATGCCCATTCCGGTTGGCGCGACGATGATAGCTTCGATAACGCACTTTGCGCCGAGGCCGCTGGAATATAGTGCGGATACTCACCTATGGTCGCTCTGGATAGGCCCTCAGGTCTATTCGACTGCGCTCCTGATTCTGGTGGTGTGCCTTGCCTTTCTAATGATCTCGACGCTGCGGTATTCAAGCCTCAAAAACATCGGCGTCGGTAACCGGAATCCGCGAATCTTGATAATCGGGCTGGCGCTGGTTGTTACCTTGGTGTGGTTTTATTCGCGGTGGTTTTTGCTGATAATTTCGACGGTTTACGTTTCGCACGGAGTGTTAGTGAAGCTGTGGTCGCTCGTGAAACCACGACGAGTCGGAACTGTGCACCCAGAGATCGAGCTCGATACGAAGCCGTCGCCCGAAGTGCGAAGTTAGAGAAATTGCTCACAAAAACGTTTCATCCCAATCGGCTAGTAAGTTGTTTAAACGCACTCGACTCCCCAGCAAGCAAGCGTGGCCTGCGCCCTTGATCACTTTCACTCGTGCATTCGGCATTCGCGCGGCCATCGCGTACGCTTCTTTGACGGATGAAATCAAAAGGTCTCGATCACCGGCGATGAATAACGTGGGCGCTTGGATCTCGGAGAGTCGAGGCTCGAGGTCGAGGGCCTCGATTAGTTGAAGGCGCCGGGCGTACGCTTCGCTGCTGACTGTGCTGATAGCGCGCCAAAAGAGCCGCCGGTCGTCGTGGTCCACCCCGTCAACGAGCAGGCCCACCGTGCTTGCCGCACGTCGCACCGGCCATAGAAAACGAAACGGCACGCCAGAGGCGACCTTCGCGCCAAGCTTGATCGTCAGGCGGTTTCGGAAGCGCGGAAACGAATTGACTACCACCAGTCGTTCGACCATCCGCGGATACCCCACCGCAAAGTTCAGCGCAACTGTCCCGCCGAAGGATTCTCCAACTATCGTCGCTCGCTGTTCTCCCTGATCCCGGATGATCGCAGCCAGATCATCGGTGAGATCTCCGTAGGTGAACCGGCGGTCTTCGCGAGACCGAAAGGTTATGACGCGTTGGGCAAGCGCGAGCCGCGGAGATTGCTTGAAGAAGAGCTGACCGGTGCCGTCGAGGCCGGCGACGTAAATGAGCAAGGGTCCCGAGCCTTCGACTTGATACTGCGGCGAGGTCCTGGTGATCACGGCTCGTGACGGCTGATATCTTCCAGTATGCGCTCGGCCGCGGCGCGAGGATCGGAATCGTCTGTGATGGCGCGACCGATGACTATGAAGTCGGCCCCGTCGCGTATGGCATCTGCAGGTGTGGCTATGCGTTTCTGATCACGCTTTTCGGACCACGCCGGACGAATGCCGGGTGTGAGGATGATGAACCGCTCCGCGGTAATACACTCGCGGATCAAGCGAATCTCATGCGGTGAGGCAACGATCCCGTCGAGCCCTGAATCGCGCGCGAGCGTTGCCAGGCGAACGACCTCGGCTCTCAAGTCCGATGTGATGCCAACGTCGGCGAGATCTGCTTTGTCCATGCTGGTGAGCACCGTTACGCCGAGCACAGCAGGCCTGGTGATCCACAGCAAACCGCGATCGCCTACTGCGTGAGCAGCCGCGCGCATCATTTCCGATCCGCCGAGAGTGTGTACGTTGAGAATCGAAACCCCAAGCCGCGCCGCCGACTCAACCGCGCCGGATACGGTGTTGGGGATGTCGTGAAACTTGAGGTCGAGAAATACGCGCTCGCCGGATGCGACAAGCTCGTGCACGAGCTGCGGGCCTTCGGCTGTGAAAAGCTGGCTGCCGATCTTGAACATGCCGACCGCGCCGCTCAGCCGCTCTACGAGCCGAAGCGCACTGTCGCGATCATGAACGTCGAGTGCAACTATGAGGCGATCCTTGACGCTTGAAGGAGCTGGGTTGGTACTCGTAGCCAGCAACATTGCCTCCTCGGAGAAGGACGCGGGCAAAAGCCTGCGTTATCTCGATTTCATACGCGAATAGGTCATCGCAGTTTCGAATATAGCGGCGGGAGGAACTCGATTCAAGCCGAAGGCCGCGGGAGCGCTCGGGATCATTGCGCGGAAATCTTGAGAGCAGCCGGTAAGAATGGAAGCAACACCACCACTCAAATCCAACAGGAAGCTTCGCTCAGAGAAGACGTTTGTTTGGGAACTAACGCGAAAGCCCGCGATCTACACTGGCAAAGACTCGAACGATCACGCCCCGCTAGCCAGGCGGCGGCCCTCGGAGTCAGCTTCAGTCAAACGGACGTCTTCCAGCAGGCGGCCTCCGACTTCCTGAGTCATCCGAATTGCGCCGTTGAAAACTGCGCCCTCCTCGACCAGCAGCACAGGCGTAATCACGTCTCCGTGCACGCGGCCGGTCTTGCGAATCTCGAGCTTCGAGCGCGCAATAAGATTGCCTTGAATCGTCCCGTGAACTACGCACACGCCGACGTCTATCTGCGCTTCTATTTGACCCGACTCACCGATGATGAGAGTCCCGCTGTCGGATGTGACCTTGCCGACAGACTTGCCGTCAACCTGAAGGCGGTCGGCAAAGGTTATGTCGCCCTTGACTTCGATTCCGCGACCTATCCACCCGAAGTCTGAGTTGTTGGGTTCGCTCTTCACTAGTTTCATCCTTGATATCCCCGCTTTTGATAAGCTCGCAAGAAGCTTGCTTGAGCACTTGTTTTCTAACGTGAGGGGCCGGACTCTATAACCCGAGAAGCAGCTTTTTTCTTTGATGCAATGCTTGTCTTAGAATCGGGGCAGACAGGTTATACGCCGAGCGCGACACGAAGTCAAGGTTTCGTTTAGTCAACCTGCGCACCGCAGATTCCTTGATTCGCAAAAAAAGCCGCAACCCATTTGGCACAGGCTGCGGCTCATCTAAAAACGCTGTCACCTGGTTCTTACTGAACCTTGACTTCTATCTGTTTCGGTTTGGCTTCTTCCCTCTTGGGGAGAGTCAACCGCAACACGCCGTCCTTGAACTGCGCGTTGATTGCCTCAGTGTTCACGTTGGGCGGCAGCGTGAACGATCTGTAGAACTGACCGTAGCTGCGCTCGACGCGGTGGTAATTCTCACGCTTCTGTTCGTTCTCGACGCGTCGTTCGCCGCTGATCGAGAGGGTGTTCTCATTGAGGCTAACCTTTACTTCTTCTTTGTTAACCTCGGGCAGCTCGAGCTTGATCAGAAAAGCGTTCTCGTCCTCATAGACGTCAACAGCGGGCGTCCACGCCTTCAGAGCGACCTCTTCGTGAGGGGCGGAAATGCTCGCGTTGAACAGTTGATTGATGCCCCGCTGTAGATCGAACAGCTCTCGGAAGGGATCCGCGCTTAAGGCCCGAAACGTTCGGGTCGGTGCTATCTGCGTACCAGCCTTAGCCATTGTATTTACCTCCTTTATCGAGTGACTTTGGAACCGTCATCAAAGCCGCTGTCTGGTATCAAACCGCGGCTTGTGTCGACTCCGATT
>Ga0137403_10009194_pt1 | contig 10998 bp, 12 predicted proteins | sample CZOMad2_1_16fung_FD_122057 | JGI IMG/M metagenome (GOLD analysis project Ga0137403, IMG submission 122057) | Vadose zone soil fungal communities from Angelo Coast Range Reserve, California, USA - CZOMad2_1_16fungal (Hybrid Assembly) | ecosystem: Environmental > Terrestrial > Soil > Vadose zone...
AACGGACCCTCGATACAACGAGATTATGCAGAAGATGGGACGTACCCCAGCAATCAATCCTAACTTCTAAACATGCCAGCGGATTTCAATATCGCAATCAAAGTAGTTTTAGCCAACGAGGGCGGCTATGTTAACAACCCAGCCGACCCTGGTGGTGAGACTTACAAAGGTATTAGTCGTCGTAAGTGGCCTAACTGGGAAGGTTGGGTAATCATAGATGGGTATAAATCTAATCCGCGATTTCCTCAGATACTTGAATCTGATTCCAGCCTTCAAAGCTTAGTAGACACTTTCTATCGACACGAGTTTTGGTTATACGGCGACCTAAACAATCAAGATGTAGCCACCAAACTGCTCGATATGTCCGTCAACATGGGCATCAAACGAGCCATCATACTCTGCCAAATCTCACTTAATGACATAGGTGAGCATTGTGGAGTTGATGGAAAATGGGGGCCTGCAACCGAGTCTACCGTTAATGGGTCAGATGTAAATCTCTTACTACCTGAGATACGAGCTAGTCAGAGTCATTATTATACAAACTTGGTAGCTCAACGACCAGAATTGTATCAGTTCCTTAAAAGTTGGCTTAGGAGAGTTCAAAGTTGCTAAAAGCAAAAGAAGTAACAAGTAATACTGTTCAAGTTCCAAACGATAATTACTACGTACCATATCATCCACAATCAGCACCATGTCCAGCCTGTGGTTACTGTCCTCATTGCGGACGCGGTGGGTATACTAAACCTTATTGGCCCTACTATGAATGGCATTGGACAAGTCAACCTGTAACAATCACGGGAGGTTTTACTAATGGGGGTTTTTCTAACTTACCTACTCAAACCCAAAGTTTTAATAGCAACAGTAGCAACGATATTTGTTCTTAGTGCCTTCCTTTGGTACGGTAACAAACGAGAGTCTGCTGGATATCAAAAAGGTTCAGTAGCTCAATTAGAGACCGACAAGCAACAGTTTGAACAGGTCTCAAAGAAGTATCAAGATGCCCTTACAAAGCAGCAGTCAGTTATTGATTCGTCTGACGCCAAGATTAAGGCTCTTGATTCACAATTACAAACTCTTCAGATACAGTTTATTGCTCTTGCAGCACAACGCAAACAAGGTCAGGATACGGTCGGAAAGCTTCCTGATAGCGCCGTTCAAGGGGATTTGGAAACTAAACTTGGCGGGGCACTCACTGAGCCTTCTATTCTCCGCAAGGCAGACCAGATTATAACTGACTATCCGCTTGTTCTAAAGCAAGTAGATTTACTTTCAAATAAAGTAGATGAGTTAGATTCTAAGGTTACGGCATTAGGTGAAAAGACTCAAGCTTTAACTAATCAACGTGATGCGGCTATCCAGTTTGGCGATACAGTTGTAGGATACTACACGAAAGCTTATAATTCGGCACAGGTCCATCATTCAAAGTTCATTAAGGTTATCACGTTCGGGATTATACACGACCGTCACATGAACTTACCTGACCCTACTTCCCTAAATGTTCCAAAGGTTAATTAATTTTTCGCAAGGTCGTCATACCCTAGCAGCAGCTTGGTTTGCCCTTACTGGGTTGTGCCTAGCTTGGTTCCATCGACTTGATGGGAACTACGTCTCCCTTGTGGTGGCGCTGCAAGGGTATATTTGTGTCCATAGTATAAAAGAAGATTATTTCCTATCTAAAGGACCCACTGACGGTGGGAAATTATAAATGGCTTACAATAGCTTCCCACAAGTTCAAGACATTGTAAACGGGGTCTCTCAGGACATCCACTCCCAATTGTCTACTACAGCCAATCCTGGCTTGGGAATCTTAATTGACTATACAAACCGTGTACATAAGCAAGTTCTGCGCTTCAGTCGGTGGACGTTCCTATCTAGTGACTTCTTGTATTTTCTGACTGATAGAGGGCAGAGCAAATATTGGCTTGGCCAGCTTCAAGACCAGCCACCCGGTACTGTAGATACTGGGTTACACTTGGCTGATGTTGATAAGATTAACAAGCAGGAAGTCTACGACATTAGTAACCTGCGTCCGCTGAAGTGGCTTTCGGCTCCACCTATTGGACCTAACCTTATTACACAGGCTGGCACTCAACGGCCTGGATTGCCGTCCAACTTTATTCAGAATCCAAACAACCCTTTCATCTTAGAGATTTATCCCGCAGCAGATAACCAGAATTCTAACCAACCTACCCCACAAGTCCCAGTGATGACTACCACTCCTGGTGGTGCATTAGCAGCCCGTACGTATATAGTAAAGGTTACGTTTACGGACCAACTTGGCGGGGAAAGCGTAGCATCCAGCAACCAAATTGCAAACACTCAAGCAGGCGGTCAAATTTTCATTCCGGCCAATAAGCTCGCTACCATTAAGAGTCCAGTGGTGCCGATACCAGCTTCTACATCCGGTGAGTTATACAATGGCTACAATGTCTATGCCAGTGTAGCAGTCTTGCAGAACGGACAAGTGACTAATGAAGGTTCGGAAACTCTACAGAATGTTACACCAATTGCTATCGGTACAGACTTTACAGAGCCTACTACTGGCTTAACCACGATAGGCCGTACGCCGCCACTAGTCAATACATTGCAGCCAGTTGGTGCTTATATTATTCGCTTCAAGTATTTCAAGAATCGTATCAATCTACTTGACCCACAAGACTTCCTTCAGGTCCCTGATGACTATAAGGACGTTGTAATACACGGGGTCAACGGATATGCATTTAAGCTTCTAGGTAAGAATGAAGACGCCCAACACTCCTTTCAATTATACCGTCAAGGCTTAACTGAAATGGTGTGGGATAAGAACCTCTTTCCTGAAGGTGTTGCATTCATTCGACCTGATACAGGTTCGTACGTCAATCAACAGATACTTGGATTTCTGCCTCCACTAATTTAATATGCCAGAGTATCGTACAACTCCTCAAAAGATTGAAGACAATCAGTTATACCGTTACTACCGGAACCAATGGTTGTTAGCGGGGACTGATAACTTTACTGCGCCTCCTGCCCAAAATCAGGATATGTTTGAGCAATTGATTAATATTCTTCCTCCTGCAACTAATACTCTTGGTCGTCGTTGGGGATATAGGAACTTCTTTCCTCAAGTTGATAGTGGTGGAATAGATGGCGACGTGAATCTTCTTTTCGCTCCGCCACAGACTCCTTTAGCAACAATAAAAGCGCGCAATCTATATTCTTATGAAAATCATACTCTCAATGCGCGTACTATCATTGGAACGTCTGGGGATGGTACTGGTGCAAATTCCTTAACAAATAATGTTGTTTATTGGCCCTTTCAATCTGCTACGGGGCTGCCAACCTCAATATTTACACCTGCACTTAATGCTACTAGTCCTCGTGCAGTCAATGCTCGTGATTATGAGTATTTTGTGGATGGAATACAAGGAGACCAAAAGGCTTGGAATCTAGCTACAGGTGTCTCTAAATGGGGTATTACTGCGCCGACTAGTGGTGTAGGTCTTGCAGCTACATCAGGAACGTCCGCCCCCTGGACTGCTAATACCGTTTTTAGTACAATGGGTATTTTGGTAGACCTAAATGGTAAGATTGAACAATTAGTCAGTATTAATGCAAAAGGAACCAATTCAAGTACTACACTAGGAACAACTGGATTTGGTCAGCCGACATGGAATCAAACATCTGGGGGAACTACTACTGATGGGCCAGTAACATGGTTTAATAACGGACCAATTGGTTTATGGCAACCAAATCATTTCTTTAATCCCCGTCCAGGAACATTAACTAACCCTGCTGTAATCTACGACCCAATAACTAAAGCTCTATACCATCAACAACAAGGTGGGGGTGGAACCTCCGGTTCTACATATCCTAATTTCGTTCCTGCAAATGGTACTGGTGCAAATGATGGGTCTAACAAATGGGAATTTGATGGGTTTGTACAAACAGCGACCAAATCAGGTCTAACTACTTGGCAACCAAATCATTTCTATCTAACATTTGGTGCAACCAACGACTTTAGTAATTCCGTTGTTGTAGAGCCAATGAACGTTGCCGACGCTTACGACCCTATAACAAATACCTTTAAGCAAACTCTATATTTGCAAGGAGCACAAACTGGCGGTACTACTCCTGCAAGTACGACTCAATTCTTCACAGATGTTACTGGTACCTTTACAGATGATAACCAATTACGTTGGTTAAACCTTGGTTCTGCAACTTGGCCTGCGAATACGGCTGTAATCGCATGGGCACCAAAGGCAACTAACTTCTCTGCTATCAAAGATAGCAACGGCAACATCCAAGTCTGTATTGCCAGCGGTACAACTGCTGGTTCAGCCCCAACATGGGCTACTGCTTACGGTTCTACAACCAATGAAACAACAGGTACAGCCGTATGGACCAACGTAGGAACAAGCCTTAGTTGGGCTTCAAATACACAGTGGTTTCTGCCTACCAATGGATTCGTAGCTCCTCAGACCAGTACATCTTTTGGTGGGGCTAGTGTAGTTGACTCAAATACTAATCTTGAAACTGTTCTTAATTCTGGTAAATCCGGTGGGTCCCAACCAACATGGTCAGCAATAGGATTTGATACTGCTGATGGTGGAACCCCACTTGTCTTGACACAAGTCGCTGTTTCAGGTGCTACAACTACCTATACTGGCACAATCACTGGTGGAGCAGCTAATGCCTTTGCGGGATTCAACTTCTTAATCCAAGGCTTCACTATTGCCGGGAACAACGTACTGATTTCAGTTACGGCTTCTACAGCTACAACTCTAGTCTGTGTTACTTCTTCTCAAGCCAATGAAACCCACGCAGGTACAGCTACTACTGGCCTAATCTGGTTCGATGTTGAATCAGTTGCAGTTGGGGCGGGTTTAGTTACTCTACTTACTCCTATAGGTCGTAGATACTACATTGTCTTTCTGAATAGTGTTAAACAAAACTTCAGCGACCTTAGCCCTATCAGTACTGGTACAGGTCCAATTACTAATGGCCAAATTGCTCTATTTAACCTCCCAGTATCAGGGGACCCTCAAGTAGACCAAAAAGTTATCCTAGCTACAGCAGATGGGGGAGACCCAACCACCCTCTACTTTGTGGGCCAAATAGGTAATAGCACTACATCATTTTCAGATAATACACCAGAGGCAGTTTTAATTCTTGGGAATATTTATTCTGAAGAGGATGTTAATGGGAATATAATCGGGGTTATTGGTAATCAACCACCACCCAATGGGTCCTTTCCAATTCTTCATAAGGGCCGTATCTTTATGATTGTTGGAACCCAGTTAGCTTTTTCTAAGGCTCTTTCAGAAACAGCAACCTCTACAGGAATCATTGCGGGTCGGTTTGAAGAGGACTTCCCCCTTACGTATGCTATCGACTTATCCCCTGGTGCGGAAAACGGTAAGGGCCTTCTTAGTGATGGATATGCACTTTATATTGGAACTGAAAAGCATGTGCGTCGTCTACTCGGCGACGGACCATTAAACTTTCAACAGCCAAACGTTATCTTCTCCGAAACAGGATTGATGACTCAAAACGTTTGGAAGATTGTGTTCTTAGAAGGTACGCCTGTAGGAACAATGTGGGTGACGCCAGACTTCCGTGTAATTGGAAGCGACTTTAATACATATAATGATGTTGGCACGTCTATTCAAGCAATCTTAAATACTATCAACCCGGCAACTATAGACAATTGTTGGGCTGAAAGTGTTACGTATGGGCCATATAATTTTTATGTCCTTGCCCTCGCTACAGGTAATAATACCAACCCAGATACCGTCTGCGTATACGATTTACACCTTCGTAAGTGGTATGTATGGCAGTATGTAGATAAATTTATTAGTGGCCTCTTTTATATCAATATTGCAGGTCAACCAAGATGGATAGCTGTTGACAGTAGTGGGTATGCCCGCTTTATGGACCAAACTCTTGTAATGGATAGGCAGCTTTCTAATGAAGCCCCTGTTGGTATTACTAACACTATTCGTACTACTTGGCTAGAACTTGGGGACCCAAGCTTACGTAAAACAATGAATGAGATAGAAGTAGCCACAAGTGATACAAATATGCTTGTGACTATTGAAGGTGCGTCAACTCAAGCTGACTTTGCTACTCCAAACCTTGTTGTTGCCAATCAAAAGCTATCGTTTAATATCTTTGGACAGCTTAAAGTATTCTTATCAGGTCTACCAGCAATTTATAGATATTATCGCTTTACGTTTAGTTCAGTTTCTTCTCTTGCTACAAGTTCTGTGAACGATGTTATACTTGGTTACTTCAGTGCAGAGGTTCTTCCTCTCAATCGCATCTAATGCCTCTTCGCATCACTAACGCGACTACTGACGTTGCAGTCCTAAATCGTTGGGCTGAAGATATTGAAACACGTTTGAATGCAACAACTAAACAAGCAGGACATGCTTTAGTTACACTGCAAAATACACCTCCTGTTGTTATCCCACCATCAGTTGGAGATGGACTTACCCACGGAGACTTAGTGTGGGAACATGACTCTGCGTATGTAGAATTACGCGATGATTTTGTTCCACTTTATAGTGCGAGTTTTGGTCCAACCCCTAATAGTTCCGCCATTGGAGAACTTGGTTGGTCTCTTCAAGGCGCGATATCAAACGCAGAGCAAGCTGGTGGAAATCCACCTTATATCGGACAACTAGCATGGGAGAATAACGCTACAGTCAACAATGCTGGTCTATTGCTTTTGAATGCGGGGGTTGTAGCTGCCCAACCATTAACTACCTTTCAAAGAAACGTCTATGCCTTACTAGAAAATCCTGGTTGGAAAATGACTTGGGTTTGGAAGCACGATGGTACAGTACAAAGTACTGGTGATTTTCAAATAACAAAAAAAGCTTTCTATATTGGTTTATCTGGGGCACCAGTTTTTGCTGTTACAGGTGGTGCAGGTGGGGCAACAGCAGTCCGTCCACGTCCTGACATTTTCATTGGTCTTCGTTACGATACTAGTGCAACTCCTGGTGCATTAACTCTTTCATCAGTTGCTAATGCTGCTGGTGGTTCTACAGTTTATACAGGTACAATTACTGGCGGGGATAACGGCGCATATATAGGATTAACTTTTGTTGTAGCTGGCTTCTTAACTGGTGCAAATAATGGAACTTTTATTTGTACACAAAGTAGTGCTACAACCTTAACGTTATCTAATAACGCTGGTGTTGCTGAAACTCATGCTGCAACAGCTACGGCTTCTGGTTTGAACGATGCGTTTTATACCTTTGAGGCAGTAATTAATCCGCAATATCAAACTGCGGGAGTAAGACATAACGCGCAGGGACAAACAAAGATAACAAACGTAGTTCCAACAATGGGCACTTGGCATCGTTTAGATATTACTTGTTCAGCAACAGGTATAATCGTGATGACTTTAGATGGGTCATCAACAAATCAATTTATAGTAACCATTCCTACAACATCTGTGACTACTACAGGTGGGCAGGTATCTTGTAATACTCACGAAGGTAGAATTTCTTCAGTAGTCGGAACATCAGGAGCAAATAGCGTTCCACCCTTTTCAGCAGGAAGTATTATTACAGTATCAGGATTAGCTGGAGGTAACGCTGCTTTGAATGGAACTTGGACTCTTTTTTATGGAGATGGTTTAACTATTAGATTTGATGCACCTGCTGTAAGTAACATCGCCAATAACAGTGCCGCAGCAACAGTTGTTGGTTATCCAGTTTTAACTCCAATATGTACATTTGGGAATGACGATACGGCATCTCCTACGGGTCAAGTCCTTAGAACTTTCATTGACTTTTTCTCATTAGTTTGGAATCCAAATCTTGGAGTTGTAAGAGCACCTGATAAAACGAAAGCAAGATACTGGTAATTTATGCCAACCGATAATGATAAAATAATGGAAACAATCTTAGCGTTTCATGGAGATTTTCGTGAATTCCGTGGAGAGATGACTGCTCGTATCAATCAAGTAGAAGACGATGCTGATGAAGCAAGAAAGTGGGAGAACTATAAGCTCTATGCTATTCTTCCATTCTCAGCAGTATTACATACAGTTGCCGCAAAGTTAGGTTTGATAAAGGGATAAACTATGTTCATCGACCCGTCTATGGGTGGGAGAATCTATAATCCTTGGCTTACCCAATCAAATGTTCTTCAACGGTTTGGTGAAGCGAATCCAGCTAAGTCTGTAAACCAACCTTCATCTGCTGTGTCTCAAGGACAGACTAATTATAGATTCTTTGGAAGTACCCCACAGCAATCACAGGGCGATAAGAAGTACCAAGTATTTAGAAGCTTCTTTTAGGAGGAAGTATGCAGAGGGTAAGACTAGCAACTATTGATGAAGTTGAGGCTATTAAGAGTAAGGCTGACTTAACTGACAACAGTGTAGTATTTGCACTTGACACATATAATGGTACAGGGTTTGCAGTACGTAGGCTTTGTACCGAAATAGACCCTTTAATTTCTCCTGACGCATGGGATTTGAAGCTAAGGGCGATGTTTACTCGTGACCTGGAAAATATGTTATGGTCTAATGGAGGTAAAGAGTATTACTTCAACGTTGATGCTGAGGATAAAGATTGGCAAAAGGCAGTTATAAATTGGGGCGCGGAGCAAGTAAGTAAAACACCAGAATTACGCTTTAAGAAAACATTATAGGAAACTCACTTGTCTACAAAAAATACAACCACTTCTTCTGCACAATATGACCCTACATCGATGGGTGTCTTTCAAGGATTGCAGCCCATATTCGGTAAAGCCATCCAAGATGAAATCCAAAATCCTTATAGTAGTATGTTCTTTAATACTCAATTAGCTATGGGTAATCAAGGATTACAAGCCCAAGAATCTGCTGGCAATCAGTCAATGCTACAACGAGCACGGGCACTTGGTATCAATCCCAGCTCCCCATTATTTGCTCAAATGATGGCACAGCAACAGCGTGGGCAACAAGGTCGTCAGAGTAATATGTTTAATAATCTCTTACTCCAAGCTGGGCAACTCCGTCAAGGCGCTATTGGTCAGGCAGGAGCATATAGGCCGATGCAGACAGGTGAGACAACTACTCAAAAGAAGTCTGGACTTGGTACGTGGTTGCCACAGGCTATTGGCGCAGGTTTGGGTATCGCTGGTGCCGCATTTGGTATGCCTGGACTTGGCGGAGGTATGGGTGGTGGAGGTAATGCTGACTTTGGGGCGGCAGGTGGAATTATGCCTCAAAGCGGATTTAATCCAGGCTATAGTCTACCTACACAAGGTATTGCTGACCCATTTGGTAGCGGCGGACCTTCTAATACCTATAACCCTTTCTTACACTAAGGATTAACAATGCCAGGAATTTTTGATTCACGACAAGATTTTAGTGCTGAGTTAGACACGATGCTTTCACCGTATCAATCTGCGGTGCAGAAGCTACAACGTCCTTATCCGATGCTTGGTGGATTAGGAGATAGATTAGGTGTTAATCATCCGCTACTTGCGGGCGCATTAGATAGGGGTTTAATGAATGTTGCCTTTACTCCTGAACCTCAAGGTCCTGAAGGCGCGGGTGGAGGGATTAGTCGGGCACTACAAGGTGTGCTGGGTGCTAGTCAGTATCAACGTCAACAGGCAATGATGGCTGCAATGCTTCCTTATCAGATGCTTGAACCACGATTAAAGGCAGAGGATACACTTGCTCAAATTGCTGAACGTCGTTCAGAGATTCCATATCGTCGAGCAATGGGTGAGCGTGCAGAAGCCCAATCAGAATACTATACTAAGCGTGCTGCTGCATTAGATTCAGCTAGGGCTGTCACTGGTGATAAGCGTGTTGCTGATGATGGGACTGTATGGCATGGTATCATGGACCCTGAAAAGGGTTATAGATATCAGAATCCAGTTACACAGAAGTTTGCTGATGAACTTCCTGCTGACCAACAGCCATCATTTGAACAAGAACGTAAGAGCGCATCAGCCGCTCGTATGAATGAAGATTATACACTAGCAGGTATCCAACGTCGCATGTCTCAGGGAGACCCCGCTGCTACCGCTGACTATCACCGTTATGTAGCTGCCCAAACTGGACTTGCTGGTGGTAGGGCAGGAGCGGTAAAAGGTGCTGACCAACCCTTTGTTGATGAAGCTGCTATGATTGCTCGTGAACAAAAAACTAAATATGATGACCTTCCAATCCCTGACCCTAAGAATAAAATGATGGAAGACATGGCATCTCTTCCTGGTTTAGAAAACGAACCTATGGTCCGCCAGTATAATCAAAAGAAACAAGAATATCTGAGTTGTTGATAAGCCGAAAATTGCCTATTTCGATTGCTTTTGACGATGTCCAAATATTCAAATCTGTTAGATCTGTAATTTTTATTTTTTTATTTTCATTTTCATAGAGGTTTTTTATTCTTAGAATTAGTTTTTTGTTTTCGGCAATTTGATTTCCGTCAAGATCTTTTTTATGATCAATTACTGAAACGTTTAAACCATTCCAAAAATCATTTGTGATTTTTATATTTCGAAATTCTTGTGATTTTAATGTTGGATCAATGCCGATAGATTTAAGAGCTTTCTCATCAGGTTTTTTACCTGTCTTAACAAGTTCTTGTAGTTCTTTAAGAAGTTTAAGATTTTCTTTCGTTTCTGTTGCCATATTCAATCAGTTAGGTTTTAGATAAAAGTCGTGAGTCAATCATCTTGCAAAATCAAATTTTTACCGGAACACTATGTATCGCAGCACTCATTTCCTTAATCAATGAAGCATCTTTTTCAATAGCATTGCCAACAACAATTACATCAGCGCCAGCTTTGCAATTCAGATATGCTTTCTACGGTTGAAGGATGCCACCGCCAATGTGGTGCGGGTCTCGCAGCAGCGGGCAGCGATGGGGCCGGATTTCAATCAGCTCTCGGGCGAGGATGCAACCGCGCTCGGCTTCATGGCGCATGGCGGCCACGGCTGCATCTCGGTGACCTCCAACGTCGCGCCGCGGCTGTGCGCCGAATTTCAGAACGCCTGCA
>Ga0137403_10009195_pt1 | contig 10997 bp, 12 predicted proteins | sample CZOMad2_1_16fung_FD_122057 | JGI IMG/M metagenome (GOLD analysis project Ga0137403, IMG submission 122057) | Vadose zone soil fungal communities from Angelo Coast Range Reserve, California, USA - CZOMad2_1_16fungal (Hybrid Assembly) | ecosystem: Environmental > Terrestrial > Soil > Vadose zone...
GTATTGCGATTCAAATAGAGGAACTCCGTGCGATAAAGTCCGATTCCCTCCGCGCCGTTGGCTTTAACTGCATCAACATCCTCCGGAAGCTCGATATTTGCCGAAAGGACAATGTGACGGCCATCGCGCGTGGTCGAACGTGTCTCGCGCAACTCTCTCAGTTTTGCTACGACTCTGGCCCTTTTTGATTCATTGTCTGCGTAGTGCGCAAGCGTCTCCCGTGTCGGATCGACAATGAGCACACCATCAGTCCCGTCGAGGAGCACCTCCTGACCAGTCTCGAGTTTTGCAGTGATATCGTGCAAACCGACTATCGCCGGGATATTGAGCGAACGGGCCATGATAGCCGTATGCGACGTGCGGCTGCCAAGATCCGTCGCAATCCCGAGGACGTGCTCCCGCTTCATGCTGGCAGTGTCGGAAGGAGTGAGATTGTGGGCGATGAGAATGTGTGGCTCACTTAAGCCAAGAAATTTCTTGGGAGCTTTTCCCTGGAGGTTGCGGATTACTCGCTTTGTGACGTCCTGGATATCGAGAGCGCGCTCGCGCAGATAAGGATCATCTATTTTACTCAACGTTTCGGCGTAACGGGTGGCGACTTCCTGAAAAACCCACTCGACATTGCAAAGATCGGTCTCCAATTTGCGCAACACTTCGTCGATCAGAGTGCGATCCTCTACTACGAGCAGATGGGCGTCGAAAATGGCGGCGTCTTTTGCTCCGATCGATTCCGCGATGCGCTGCTGCATCTCCAGAATCTGCATCCGCGTTTGGATAAGGGCGGCTTCGAAGCGTCCAATTTCGTCCGCGATCTGGGAAGACGCGATGCGATAACGCGGCACATCATCCAAGTCGTCCCGAACAACATGGATCTTGCCATGAGCAGTTCCCGGTGAAACACCTGCTCCTTCAAATCGGATTTCCCGCCGCGCCTTGTCGCTCATGCCAATTGTCAGAGTAACGGCGATGTCAACTCGGGAAAGTTTTTCCCAACGCACCACCGCCTATAAGTCTTATGGGCGTACCGGACGAATCAATCTTCGTTGAAACGCGCCCTGATTAGCTCCTCGAGTTCCTCCATGGCCTTCTGCGCATCCGGGCCTTCACAGCGAATGCGCAGTTTTGATCCCTGTCCCGCAGCCAGCATCATTAAGCCCATGATGCTTTTGCCATTTACCTCTTCCCCTTCTTTCGACACCCAAATTTCCGAGCGATAACGGCTCGCGACGCGCACAAACATCGCCGCCGGTCGCGCATGAAGGCCCAGCCGATTCACGATTGAAATCTCCTTCTCGACCTTCTGGTCGGACGCCGCCCGATTCGCTCTTCGATACAACAAGCCCATTATGTCTCCTTCGGCTCCATCAAATTGAGCAGCTTTGTGTTGAAATCGATCGCGCTGTTCTGGCCCAAGTCCTTCAACTTTTGATCCATCGCAGCGACTTCAATCAGACGCGCCATGTCGCGACCCGGTCTCACGGGAATCGTCACGTGCGGCACCTGAAGCCCAAGAACTTCATAGAATTCCCGATCAAGGCCGATCCGATCGACCGCCTCCATTTCCTTCCAATCCTTCAGGGTGGCGACCAGATCGAGGCGCTTCTCGACTCGGATGCTGCCGATGCCGAAAACAGAGGCCACGTTAATGATGCCAATCCCGCGAACTTCCATGTGGTTGCGGGTCAGTGCCGGCGCCGTCGCCATGAGCTCGCGTCCTTCCAGCGAAGTGATCCGCGTCACGTCGTCGGCTACGAGGCTATAGCCGCGCTCGATCAGCCCAAGGACGCTTTCGCTCTTGCCGATCCCGCTCGCGCCGCGAATCAAAACGCCGACACCTAAGATATCCACCATGCTCCCGAACTCGGTCACAGTTGGCGAGAAATCGACTTCCAGCGCTATTGTCGCGGCATTAATGAACTTCATGGTGATCATTGGCGTGCGAAACACCGCAATCTGTGCTTCTCCCGTGACGACCAGCAACTCCGGCGCAAGATGAAATCCGCGCGACATCACCAGGCACGGGATCTTGCGCTCACATAAGTTCCGAAATCGCTTTACGCGCGCTCGTGGAGTCAAACTTTTCAGATAGGAATGTTCAGCCGCCCCCAGCACCTGCACCCGTTTCTCCGCGAAATAGGTGTAGAAACCAGAGAGCGCCAGACCCGGACGGTTGATGGTGGGCTCGCGAATCTTCCGATGGAATCCCACGCGCGGTCCCTCCAGCTTCATCAGCAGCTTTTCAGCGTGAGAATTGTAAAAGCTCTCGACCGTGACAACCGGGACGCTCTTCTGTTGATCGCTCGGCGAAGTAATCGTCTGGGTCCCGCGTTGTTCCGGCATGAGGGTTAACTTCTAACGTGAATAAGGCACAATTTCCAATGGCCATCGCGGGATCTGAGAACATTGACAGTCCTTTTAATCCATCGCCTACGGATCTTTGGACCGGATTGCGGATCTCTTTCAAACAAATGACGAAACAACCACCTGTTTCGGGCTTCGTCATTCGCCATTCCCGTCACATCTTGAAGCGTTCGCCAAGGTAAAGCTGTCGGCTGATGGGATCGTTTATCAGAAAATCTTTTGTGCCCTCGCTTTCGACGCGGCCTTCGTAAATTAAATATGCGCGGTCCACGATCGACAACGTCTCGCGGACATTGTGATCGGTGATCATAATGGCGAGCCCCAATTTGCGCAGGTTTACGATGATTTGTTGCACATCATAGACGGCAATGGGATCGACGCCGCTGAATGGTTCATCGAGCATCAACAGCTTCGGTTGTGTCACCAGCGAACGCGCAATGGTGAGGCGCCGTTTCTCGCCCCCGCTCAGGGTAAGCGCAACATTTTTGGCGATTCGCTCGATCCCGAACTGGTGCAGCAGCTGATCGCAACGATTCCGGCGCTCGGTTTTGCTCAATGGGAGCGTTTCCAAAATCGCCATGATGTTTTGCTCCACCGTCATCCTCCGAAAGATCGATTCTTCCTGCGGCAAATAGCCCATGCCGAGCCGCGCGCGTTTGTACATCGGATAGTTGGTAACGTCGGTATCCGAGAAAATAACGCGCCCGCTGTTGGGTCTGACGAGGCCGACAATCATGTAAAAGCTGGTCGTTTTACCTGCGCCGTTTGGGCCGAGCAGTCCGACGATCTCGCTGGCGCCAACATGCATGTTGATCCCATCCACCACCGCCCGGCCACCGTAAATCTTCACCAGTTGTTCGGTGGTAAGGACAGTCTCTTTCCTTGCCGCAGGAGGCACGCCGACTTTCGGGACGGAGACGGGCGCAGTTTGGCTAATCATGGTTTCGGCGAAGGTGTCGGGGTCGAAGCGACTGAAGGAGTCGTTTCGCCCTTTGTTTCTTCCTTCGGCGGCTGGCGAATTTCGGTGCGGCTCGGGCCATGCGTGGTCAGTTGATTGTTCTGGTTAATGATCATGACCGTATCAGGGCTGGTCGCCACGTGCATGTTCATTCCTTCCTGCACGCGCGGTGTTCCCGTCAATTCAACATCTCCAGTGGCAGCCGTATAGACCGCTTTATCTGCTCGGCCAACAGCGCGAGTCGGTGCTCCACCATTCGGATCGGGACGATCGCGCACCAGCCCAACGTCCCCTTCTGCGACGGCTTTCTCCAGACCCTGATTTTGCCCCTTCGTAATAAACACAGTCAGTTTTTTAGATTGAAGACTAAAGCGCGGGTCGGTCACCTTCACTCGACCGCTAAAGATGCCCATGTTCTTGGTTGAATCAAAAAACGCCTCATCCGCATAGATTTCCGTTGTGGTCGGTTCATTGGACTGCAGCCCCGTGGCCGCAGGAGCAGATATCTTGTCGCCAGAGGATTTGTGCCCTTTTTCCGCCACTGCTTTCTCCCGCTTCTTCGGCGACTTGCTGGAGTCCGTCGGCGCAGGGGCAACCTGCCCATGTAATTGCGCCGTCATCACATTGGCTATCAGAACAATCGACACCGCCACTCTTTTCATTCGTTTGTTTTCCCTGTCAGATGCGATCGGTCAGTGATCACCATTTTTACATTTCCGATCAATCGTCCGGTCCGCGTATTGGTGTCGAACTGCACCGAATCACCGGCGATGTTGAAATCCGCGCGCTGGATCGTTGTCCGCTCCTGCGAGCTTAAGACCCGGGTCTTCAAATCAAGCACCGAGGTCTGCATGTCGATTTGCAGGTCGGGCTGACTCTCCGGGGTATAGGTTGTAATCTTAAGATGTTGAAAGCCGAGGTGCTGCTGGTCAATCCGTCGCGCCGTCCCCGCTTCAAATTTTCCCCTCAGATGACCTTCGCCATCGAAATCCGGCAAGACAAGACCTTTGGCTTCATGGCCTATAGGCAACGGAATATTGGTCAGACTTTGCTCGCTCGAACCCCTCGGTCTCACTGCGCGAGCTTGTTTCTTTTTCTGGCCCTTGGACTCGGCAAACAGATGACTCGCGGGCACCGCAATCAACAACAGAAACGGCACCAGCCAAACGAACCAGCTCCAGCGTGCGGAGCGGCCGCTATGAAACAGCAGCATGAATAGCCATTAACATGCGCAAATGCTTCGGCAAATCCTTTAGCGGAATCTGATTCGGCCCATCCGACAACGCACGCGCCGGATTTTCGTGCACCTCCATAAAGATGCCGTCGCAGCCCATGGCCATCGCTGCCCGAGCCAGCCCCGGCGCAAGAACACCATCGCCCGAAGTGAAATCCCCCGCCCCGCCCGGTCGTTGAGCTGAATGGGTCGCATCAAAGATAACGCGATATCCGGCCGCGCGAATCCAATAAAGCGATCGCAGGTCGGCCACGAGATTGTTGTAGCCAAAGGTCGTGCCGCGCTCCGTGAAACAAAATTTTGAGTTACCGAAGGCGATCAGCTTGTCGGCAATGTTTCGCACATCCCAGGGCGCGAGAAACTGGCCCTTTTTTACATTGACTACGCGACCCGTTTCCGCGGCGGCGCGCAGCAGATCGGTTTGCCGGCAGAGGAATGCCGGGATTTGTAACATGTCGATCTTTTCGCCAGCGATCCCGGCTTCAGCCGGCGAATGAACATCCGTTGTGACCGGCATTTTCAAGTCGCGGCCGATGGCCGATAGAATTTCGCAGCCTTCGCGCACGCCAATGCCGCGAAACGAGCGTACCGAAGTCCGGTTGGCTTTATCGTAGGAGGCTTTAAAAATAAAATCGACATCTTCCGCCGCGCAGATTTCCGCGATCCTTTTTGCCATGCGCCAGACGAACTTCTCCGACTCGATCACGCATGGGCCGAGAACGAACGCCGGACGCTGCCCACCAATCGTGACTTTGCCGAGGCGCAATGGCTTTGTTTTCACAATGATTGATTGTAGGGGCGGTCTATGACCGTCGCACTATTTTTGCGAGAGCGTCTTCTTTCTCACAAGATCAACAATCGCAAACGGTGCATACAATCCTAGAAAGAAAAGCAACGCCACTCCGTGCATTTGCAGAAGGTAAATGGGGCGTGAATCGGAGAGAAAACTCAAAATGGAAAACGCTTCGGGCTTGTGCAGCAGAAATCCGTAATTAAAGCCCGTTAGCTCGTCGGCAATAAGGGTGACGACAAAATAAAACTCCGACCACAGAAACACGCGCACGATCGACATGGGGTATGGCCGGTACCGACACGTCAGCATTAGGAAAACTACGCCAACGATGATCCCACAATGCGAAGTAAAAAAACTGACAAACCGCCAGTCTGGAAAGCCAAAGCGCAAATTGGGAGTAAGCACCGCTTGCAGGGTGCCGCCAATCCCCCAGAAATATGCCACCTCGAACCAGCGCTGGTTACCAGTCCACATTGCGACGATTACGACCACCATCGCCCAGTCACACATTTGCAACGGCAACATTTCCCGCCAGTTCACGACACCGTGGCTGCGGACAAAAATTAAGAAAGCGACATAGTTCAGCACGAGGATTGCCGAGATAAGGGCAACAATCGCCCGTTCAACGTGCGGGGATTTTGTGCGACGCACGACCGCAGCAAGCGCAAACGGCAAGACGATCGTAAGAAAAATAACCGTGAGATGCGGCAAACCGTACGGTTGAAACGGATGCTCGGGATTCATCGCAATCGAGTTGTACTGATGGCCGGGTCGATTGTCATGTCGAGCGCCGCAAGACCGACAATAAAATCAGCGAATTACCCAGAGATTACAGGGAATCACATCGGTGATCCAGGCGATGTTACTCGGCAGTTGCTGAATCGCACCGTCATTTTTCTGCATCGGCACTACGAGCAAGTCTGCTTTCACAGATTGAACAAAGTCCGCAGCAGCCAACCCAGTGTTGCCGCGAATGCAGCGCGCCTCAATCGGAACTTCGGTGGCGCCAGCTGACAAAACAAATCTTTCCAGCGCGTCTTCTTCCTCATCCTTTGTTTTGGATTTTTCGCCGGCGCCCGCATCCGCACGGATCGCTGCGCGCGCGTTGTCAAACGCAGTGATAATGCGAATCACATAGAGCCGCTCGCACGATTCTGCCGAGGCGAGCCCTAACGTCCTTTTTAACGCGTGCAATGCGTGCTCGGAATGATCGGCAACGAAAACGACCCGCTGCAGCGGTTTAGGTTTCACATCGGGTTGAGTGAAAAGCATGACCGCGCAGGCAGCTTCCCGCACAAGGCGGCGCGCGACATTGCCCAGAAATGGGTGTAACACGACTTCCTTTTCGAGCGCGCCGGCAATAACCATGTCGATCTTGTGGCGGGCGAGCGCTCGGAGAATGGCCTGGGCTGGATCGCCGTTTTCATAATGAATTGGGGAATCGGCCGGAAGCTGGAGTTGCGCGAGCACATCGTTAAACTTTTTCGATGTCTCCTCATTATGATCGCCCACATAAATTAAATGAAGGTCGGAGGAAAATCTGTCCCGAATTCGCTTCGCTTCAGCGAGTACGTGTTTGAATCGCGGGGAAAAAGTGCTGGCGACGGCAATTGTGCGATAGGGCGATGGACGAATCATGGGAAGAGATTAATTTTCCGCCTTCGCGCTGATTCGGCAACCGGAGAAAAGTTGAAGTTTGGCGTTTGATGTTTGATTTTCCGGTCGCAATTCCGCTTATGAGACGGGCAATTTATCCTGGCAGTTTTGATCCGGTGACGAATGGTCACCTCGATGTCGTCGAACGTGCGCGAAAACTATTTGATGAGGTGATTGTGGCCGTGGCGTATAACGACGAGAAACAACCGCTTTTCTCGCTAAGGGAACGTCTCGATTTACTTCGAAGAACAGTCGGGAAGATCGACAATGTGCGGATTGCGCAATTCAAGGGATTGCTGGTCGAGTTCGCCAAAGCAGAAAAAGCCGGGGCGGTCATCCGCGGTTTGCGAGCGGTTTCCGATTTTGAATTCGAATTTCAAATGGCACTGATGAACCGGAAACTAGATGCCGTGGTAGAAACAATTTTCCTCATGCCGAAGGAGGAATACACTTATCTCAGTTCTCGCATAGTGAAAGAAATCGCGCGCCTCGGTGGCGATGTCTCCAGTCTTGTCCCGGTTTGTGTGGTCACAGCACTGAACAGCAAATTTAATCGATGAACTCCGAAAGGTTTCGCGAATGAAAGTTCATCTGAAACAAATTCCAACTGAAGGTCTGCATCTCGAGGGGGATGAGGAATGCCCGATTCCGGGACTGGAGACGGAGGGAATTCGTTGTGTTGGCCCGCTCCATTACAGCATCGACCTGGGTGTTACGAGTGGGGCGCTGTGGGCGAGTGGATCGCTGTCGCAGGCGGTGGAGTTGCGGTGCGTTGCGTGTCTGGAAAAATTTGTGCACGAGATTCAGATACCGGCATTTGCAATCCACACCGAGTTGCGCGGGCCGGAGACGGTCGATGTTACGCCATTCATGCGCGAGGACCTGTTGCTGAATCTGCCGACATACCCGCATTGCGACCGGGATGCCGGCCGAGTTTGTAAACCGAAGCAAATCGAAACGTCCGAGCAAGGTATCAAGCGCGAATCGGATTGGAGCGCGCTGGATCAGTTGAAGTTAAAACGTTAAAAAAGTTACAACGTTGCAGGTCATAGGTCTAGCAATCACGCCGGCGGCGGGTTGTTTTTCACAAAAACCATGCTTTCATAGCCGCCTGCCATGGGAGTTCCAAAACGCAAAACGTCGAAGATGCGCTTGCGCACGCGCAGGGCGGCGAACCGCTGGCACGCGCCGCACCTGAATAAATGCCCGCAATGTGGCAGCGCGGTGGCGTCGCACACTGCGTGCCCGTCGTGTGGTTACTACAAAGGCCGACAAGTGCTGACCATGGAAGGAAAGTAGATTCGCGTTAAAGCTCTACATCGTGAATCGTCAAATGGTTTCGGCTCACGAGTCTCGAATCTCGATTTACGTCCCTTATTTTTGGTTTTGCAATTAGCTGCTAAAATTCGCAAAATTTCCCACTGATGAAAATCGCCCTCGATGCCATGGGCGGTGACTTTGGCCCGCCTAATCTCGTGGCTGGCGCTGTGATGGCGCTGCGCGAATATCCATTCATCAATAAACTTTATCTCGTCGGCGAGTCGGCGAAGATCGAGAGCGAACTGACAAAACACGGCTGCAACGACCACCGGCTCGAGATTGTACACGCGACGCAAGTGGTCGATATGAGTGACCGCGCATGGTCGGCGGTCAGGCGAAAGAAGGATTCATCAGTAAGCCGCGCGGTCGATCTCGTGAAGCGCGGCCAGGCAGATGCAATCGTGAGCGCGGGTCACACCGGCGCGACTGTCGCCGCGAGCACGATTAAGCTTCGCACATTGCCAGGAATCGATCGACCGGGTATCGCCGCCGTGCTTCCGACCGAAACAAATGTCTTCGTCTTGATCGATGCAGGCGCGAATATCGATGCGCGCCCCGAACATCTTCTTCAATACGCATTCATGGGCTCGGTCTACTCGCGCCATGTCCTCCATTACAAGAATCCGACCGTTGGTTTGATCTCGCTCGGCGACGAGGATGTTAAGGGGAACGAGTTAACCAAGGAAGTCTTCAAGATGCTGAAGCGTAGCTCGCTCAATTTTAGCGGAAACATCGAAGGCCGTCATCTCTTTGAAGATCCGGTTGAAGTTGTCGTGTGCGACGGATTCGTCGGCAACGTGATCTTGAAAACGTGCGAATCGATCGCGGTGGCGATGTTTCAATGGCTCAAGCACGAGCTCATGCGCACAACCATGCGAAAAGCCGGCGCATTCCTCGCAAAGAATGCCATTGGAACCATTAAGGCGAAGACGAATTACGAAGAGTACGGCGGCAGTCCCCTTCTCGGCGTCAACGGCATCTGCATTATCGCGCATGGCGCAAGCACGCCGCTTGCAATCAAGAACGCATTGCGGGTGGCCGCAGAGTCGATTGAACAGCAGGTGAACCCGCATATCGTCGAGGAGATTCGCCGTTACTATGAAACGACAGCCTCGCTCGAGCCCGCGCTCCGCTAAACCGCTGCGCACCGTCTCAATCATCGGCACGGGTAGCTATGTGCCGGAGAAAATTCTGACCAACGCAGACCTCTCGCGCATAGTCAATACCAACGACGATTGGATCACTACTCGCACGGGCATTAAGGAGCGTCGTATCGCCGCGAAGGACGAGACCACCAGCGATATGGCTGCCAAGGCGGCGCTAAAGGCGATCGGGCAGGCAAAGATTTCGCCAAAAGAGATCAATCTCATTCTCGTCGCAACGGCCACGCCCGATATGCTCTTTCCCGCGACGGCCTGTTTCGTTCAGAAGAAGATCGGAGCAACCAACGCCGCTTGTCTCGATGTCTCCGCAGCCTGTGCCGGATTTCTTTTTGCCCTGGAGATCGCGCAGCAATTTATCACGTCACATACACACGATACTGTTCTTGTGATCGGGGCCGAGAAATTGACATCGATTACTAATTGGACCGATCGGAACACCTGCGTGCTTTTCGGAGACGGTGCTGGCGCTGCTGTTCTACGCCACCGCGGTGGCGCTCACGGGGTAATTAGCACTCACATTGGCAGTGACGGTCAGTACGCCGATATTTTATTCATGCCCGGCGGCGGCTCACGCTGCCCGATCACGCGCGAAAATGTCGATCTGAACTTGCAAACAATCCACATGATGGGGAAGGAAGTTTACAAGCAGGCAGTAACCGCGATGCTGAACGCAGCCAGGAAAGTCCTCGATCAGGCCGGACTCTCTATCGAGGACATTGCTTGTGTTATTCCGCACCAGGCGAATGTGCGCATCATCGAAGCGATCGCCGATCGGCTCGGCATTTCACGCGACAAAATATTTGTGAATCTCGATCGTTACGGTAACACTTCGGCAGCGGCGGTAGCAATCGCACTCGATGAAGCCAATCGGACCGGGCGGATTAAGCCGGGCGATTACGTTCTGATGGTCGTGTTTGGTGGAGGGCTTACGTGGGCAAGCACAATACTCGAATGGTAATAATCGTTGAAGCGTTGAAGCGGAAGATTACCTGCCTACCTTTCGGAACGCTTTAGCGCTTCAACCCTTCAACGGCTCATGCTGATCGAAACCCACGCTCATCTCGATTACCCAGATTTTGCGGCCGACTTCGACGATGTGGTTCGTCGGGCGAACGAAGCTGGGGTGACGCGCATCATCACAATCAGCACCTCAATCGAGAGCAGCCGGCGTGCGATAGAGCTTGCCGAGAAATATCCGAGCATCTACGCCGTAATCGGCGTTCATCCCACCTATGCCACACAAGCCGGGGAGGACGTCATTACGCCGTTGCGTGAGCTGGCGAAAAGCCCGCGCGTCGTGGCGATCGGCGAGACCGGTCTTGATTATCATCATTTGCCGAGCGTCGAAGCGGCGAAACAGAAAAATGTGCAGGTGTTCAGCGCGTTGCAAAGCGGAACTGAAGAACAACTGGAAGCCAGCATTGAAGATGGCGCCTACAAATCGAAACAGGCCGATCTTTTTGAGGAACAACTCGATTTGGCGGTCGAGCTTCACCTCAACGTGGTCATTCA
>Ga0137403_10009196_pt1 | contig 10997 bp, 10 predicted proteins | sample CZOMad2_1_16fung_FD_122057 | JGI IMG/M metagenome (GOLD analysis project Ga0137403, IMG submission 122057) | Vadose zone soil fungal communities from Angelo Coast Range Reserve, California, USA - CZOMad2_1_16fungal (Hybrid Assembly) | ecosystem: Environmental > Terrestrial > Soil > Vadose zone...
TTGGCCAGCTGGTTCGAATGATCGAGCATCCCGAACAATGGAGCATACGAAACCGAAATCAGGCAAAGACCTAACCATTGCGTTGCTGCTAGTGACGTTGGTTCTCCTCTTGGCTGTCGATCTGTGCGCGCGATCTGAAGCCAATCGTGAAAAACAGTTCTCCGCGTCTGATTTTGAGTACCTCTGGTACGAAGCGGAAAACATGCGCGGCATTAGTGAGACGTCGCGGCATGAACCTCAGCTGAATCCCTCTTATCTGGAAATACCTGCAGCAAAAGCTCCCGGCTGGTCCATCAGCGGTCCCGGCGTGTCCGCCGAATGGTCGCAAGGCGGCGAGAGTGAATGGAATTCTGTGGCGGCCAGCGCCGACGAAACTCACGCGACGATCTGGCAGGACGTCGAAATTCCGCGCGCAGGTGAATACAAAGTTTGGGTGCGCTATGCCGACTGGGCGAATAAGAGCGAAAACTTTGTAGTGCGAATCACGCAATACGGACTGCAAAGCCGCGCAGGCGTGTCGATGTCGCCAAAGGAAATCTTTCGTCATGAGTTTGGCGCGACAGACATTGTCGATCCCCATAACGAAACGAGCATGTATTGGGGGTGGACCTTTACGTGGGACGGAGCTCCCGTAACTCTGGCAAAAGGATCCGCGCACGTCTCGATCGAGATCACGAAAGCTGCGCAGGCGCGGAGACAGGTTGATTGCTTTCTGCTGACAAGCGATCTCTCGTTCGTTCCTGAAGGCAGGCGCAAACCGGATTTCGCAGCCATGCGTTATCTGCGCGATTGGTCTGCTAAGCGGGAGGCTTTTGCGCCGCTCATCGATTTATCGACAGGCAGCAATACTCCGAGACGGTGGTCGCGGCCTAAAGTCGCGGGGCGCGATTTCTTAATGCCATGGAACATCGCGAAAGAGTTCTGGCAGCTTTACGACAGACCCGCAAACGAGCGCTCACTCTATCCGTTCAATGCTGAGCCGATTGACGAATTCCTAAAGTCGTACGGGGGGAAGCGCGACGTTCCCATCTTCAATTCAAAGCTGATCGCTCCGGTGGTCTATATCAACGATCTGCCGGAGCTGTTGAAGGACGGCAGCGCCTTTCGTCGATACCTCGCGGAGACGAAAGCACCGTTCGCAGTTTTGATCAATTACGGTTCGGCGAATTTTGCATCTGACGCGGACGCGCAAGCGGCCTGGAAGCTTCTCAACGGCGAGTTGCGTGATCAATTTCTCGGTTGGATTTCTGGTGAGAGCGTTGGTTTCGTCTGGGATGAGGCGCCACGATATTTGAATATTTCTCCGAGCATGAGCCGCACGCAATTGCTTGCGGCGCATCGTCAGTTCTATACGGATGCGCTGGTAAGAAAGTGGAGCGCAATGTTCAAAACCCAAACGGGCGCGATGTGGGAGAAGATGCTGCCGGCTCAATCAACCTCAAGCACTTCGTTCGCTCATCCGCTAAGCGAGTGGGGAGTGCGATTCCTCGGAATCGAAACGGCCGCGGTGCAGCCGATGACCGCGATGCGGCTCGCGTTCACGCGCGGTGCCGCACGGCAATATGGCGGTGAATTCTTTTATTATCACGCGCCGAACTTTGGTGATACGGCCACGACGTTTACCAAACAGCAGAACTTCGCCGGTCCTGATAATTTTTTTCATTCGCGTTATGGGGCGACGATGGGGCCATCGCTCTCATGGTACCGCAAGAGTTACTACCTGTTTTACATGTCGGGCGCATCGGCGATTTATCTCGAGCAGGGCTTCGATCAATTCTTCAAACCTGGACCAGGCGAACACCCCTTTCAATTGAATCCGCTCGGGCGGATCACGGATGAATTCATGAGCTTTGCCGCGAAGCATCCCGATCGTGGCGAGCCCTACACGCCGATCGCGTTCCTGCTCGACCCCGCGCATGGTTGGGAAATGACTGACTATCCGCAGTGGCCGTTCGAGGTTTCGCAAATCAATCGTAGCGATCGCGCACTGCGCGAATTGTTCGGCGCGGCTTACTATCCCGGACCGGTTCGCGAAGGCGAGCCGGCTAGCGGCGAAAGACAGGCATTCGTGCCAGGTGTCTTCGGAAATATTTTTGATGTGCTGGTCGCTGGGAGCGCTCCATTGAGTGCCGCAGGCGCGAAGGAAAGTGCCACATCAATCAACGCGATCGATGCTTATCGAGCAATTGTCGTCGGCGGAGAGATCAATTGGACGCCAGCATGGATCAACAAGCTGCAGGAATATGTTCGCAACGGTGGCACAGTTGTGCTCAATGCGGCCCAAGTGAAAGGAGTGCCGGTCGATTTTCTCGGTGTTCGATTCACTGGCGAGACTGGGGAGGCACACAACGCCACGTGTCTGTCTCCGAACGAATCGCCGCAAGAATTTCATGGCGGAATCTTCCGTTTCGACGAGGTTGAATTGAAAGGCGCGCAGGCCCTTATTACTACGCCATCGAACCAACCGCTCGTTACAGTTAACAAAGTCGGCCGCGGCAAAGTCGTGTTTGTCGGCGTTCACGATCTTCTCGGCGAAGATGAACGCCTCCCGCCGTTTGTGGCGCACTTGCTGGTCCATCTGGCGGCCGATGCGACGCCCGTTCACGTCGATGGAGATGTCGAATATCTCGTCAATCGCAACGAACGCGGATGGGTCGTAACGCTCTTTAATGACAACGGTGTCTTCAAACCGCAGCAGGGTTTAGCCCAGGTCGACCCGAGCGCCTCAGTTCAGGTGAAGCTGTCCTTGCGTGACGCGCCGGTGTCGAGTGCGAATGAATGGACATCTGATCAGGCGATCGCGATTCAAAAACAAGTCAACCAGCCTGATAGCGTAACTGTTAACATCGCCCCCGGCGGTATTGCGGTTGTTGAGCTGGTGACGGCGCGTTAACATAGCGGTTCCGGTCAAGATCAAATGGGCAACAAGATAGCGCGCAGATTTTTTATTAGCGGCGATGTGCAGGGCGTCGGGTTTCGTTTCTTTGCGCAACGCGCGGCTGCCCGCCATCAAGTTGTGGGCTTCGTAAAAAATCTGGAAGATGGGCGCGTTGAAGCGTTGGCAGAAGGTCCAGTGCAGAGTGTGGAAGCATTCCGCAACGAGCTGGCCACGGGTCCGCGTTTTTCTTCAGTTGGCTACCTTGAAGAACTGCATCTCGAACCGTCGGGAACGTACTCGTCGTTTAGGATCGAGCGTTAACCATTTATCATTTGACATTGGACATGTGTCATTTGCTATCGATGTCATCGAAAAGTTTTTGCGTTAGCGAGCGGGTTTTGAAATAACAAACGAAAAATGTCAAATGACAAATGGAAAATGCTTTGTGCATTAGCTGCCGGGTGAAACATCATCTCTACGGCAATCGTAACAAACACTCACATGGATGATTCCAAACCTACTCTGGTCCTCAATCACGTCCGCAAGAGTTTCGGCGACTTCACCGCGGTGAGCGACCTCAGCTTGCAGGTAAGGCCCGGGCGCGTCTTCGGATTGATTGGTCCAAACGGCGCCGGCAAGACCACCACAATTCGCATGATCGTAAACATCACGGTTCCTGACTCGGGCACTGTTGAGTTGCTGGGCCAGCCAATGACGACTGCCTTGCAGGACCGCATCGGCTATCTACCGGAAGAGCGCGGGCTTTATAAGAAAATGAAAGTCGGTGAGCAGCTGCGGTTTTTTGCCGAGTTGAAGGATGTGACCGGCAAGGAGGCCGATGCGCGCATCGATAAGTGGCTCGCGAAGCTGCAGCTCACCGATTGGAAAGACAAACGAACCAAGGAACTGTCGAAGGGCATGCAGCAGAAGATCCAGTTCATCACGGCGGTGATTCACGAGCCCGATCTATTGATTCTCGACGAACCGTTCTCGGGGTTGGATCCAGTGAATGTCGAAGTGATGAAAGACACAATCCTTGAGCTGCGCAACGCTAACAAGACCATCATTCTTTCTACTCACCAGATGGAGATAGCCGAAAAGCTCTGCGACGACGTCTGCATGATCAATCGATCGCATAAAGTCCTGGACGGCAAGCTGCGTGAGATTCGGCGAAGCTTTTCTCGTAACGCAGTGGCCTTGCAGTTCGAAGGTGATGATGGATTACTTAACGATCCGGAACTGGTGGCGAGTATGCGCCGCGTCGGCGAGGACCTCGAAGTGCTGCTCGGGCCGGACGTGAGCCCGCAATCATTACTGAAGCGTTTAGTCGATTCAGGTGTAGTTATCCGCAAATTCGAATTGGTAGAGCCGACCTTGCACGACATCTTCATCGAAAAGGTGAGGGAAGCGGCATGAAGAAACTTTTCGCAGTCGTCAAACGCGAATACATTCAGCGCGTGCGCACGAAGTTCTTCGTGATCGCCACGGTCCTGGGGCCGCTGTTGATGGCCGCCTTCACGGTCGTGCCGGCCTTGCTGATGGGGATGAAATCAGGTGGTCCCACCCGCGTGGTGATCGTCGATCAAACCGGCAAAGTGTACGCGCGCGTCGCCAAAGAATTGCAGACCGGTAGAGAGCGGCCGGCAAAACGTGAGACGCCGCGTCCGGCGACGCAGCCGGCAGTCGGACCGGGCGCGCAACAGGAACAGCTTAAGCAAGCCGGTCGTATGACCGAAGCGAGCTTTGTCGTCGAAGAGGCACGCCTCGGGGACCGCTCGCTCGAAGATGTAAAGAAGGATCTCGAATCAAGAATCCAGCGACATGACATTGATGGCTACGTGATCCTGCCGCCCGACTTGCTCAAAGATGGACGGCCTGAATTTCGGGCCCGCAATGCCGCCGATCTCTTCACCAAAGAGACGATTGAGAGTGCGATTAGTAAAGCAACGCGGAGTCAGCGGCTGGTGGAGGCCGGGATTCCGGAGGACAAAGTCCAGCAGGCGTCTGAGCCGGTGGACCTCAAGCCCATCGGCGAAACTGGTCAGGAAAGCAAAGGCGAAGGCAGCTTCTTTTTTGTCTTTGGATTGGGGTTGTTGATTTACATGAGCACGCTGCTGTATGGGCAGGTCGTCTTCGGGGCCGTGATTGAAGAAAAAGAAACCCGAATTGCCGAGATACTTTTTTCTTCAATGCGATCGTTTCCGCTGATGATGGGGAAGCTGATCGGCGTCTCGCTGGTGGCACTGACCCAGATGGGAATTTGGGGGGCGGCGTTTCTCGCGTTTTCAGCCTGGGCGGCTGGTGGTTCGTCAATCACACTTCCACACGTACCAGCGATGGTGTTCGTGTACTTCGGCGTGTTTTTCCTGATGGGCTATTTCATCTACTCCACCGTGTACGCGGTGGTGGGCTCAATGGTGACGACGACCCAGGAAGGCGGGCAACTCGCCATGCCGGTAGTGCTGATGCTGGTCGCGGGTTTTTTTCTTTCGTTCAATATCATCCGCAGTCCAAATTCCAGCCTCGCTTTTTGGGCGTCGATGTTTCCGTTTTTTGCTCCAATCACGATGTTGGTTCGCATCGTGACTGAGACGCCGCCTTTGTGGCAGATCGTCCTGTCTCTGGTGATCGGTTTTGCCACCGCCATAGGATTGATTTGGCTGGCGTCGAGAATCTATCGCGTGGGCATGTTGATGACTGGCAAGAAAGCGACCATTCCGGAAGTCATGCGATGGATCAGGCAATCGTGAATTGCCACAGAGACACAGAGACACAGAGAATGGACAAAGAGAGAATTATCTTTCTGCCTCTTCCTTTCTCTGTGCCTCTGCGTCTCTGTGGCTGAATTCTTCATATGCCGATCGAGATCGAAAAAAAGTATCGCCTCACAAAACAGCAGCGGAGCGCGATCGAGCGCTGCATGCGTGACCTGTCGCTCGTGCCGGGTGACTTGGAGCATGAAGAGAACACAATTTATCGCGGCGGGCTTTTAGACAAACCGGGCTCAGCGCTGCGCCTGCGTCGAGTTAATGGCACGGCGAAGTTGACCTTCAAACAGCGGATGCCGAGCAAGTCCGCGATCAAGCACCAGCAAGAAGAGGAAGTCGCCGTCGCCGATGCGGACGCGATGGCGGCAATCCTGGCTGCGCTGAACTTTCGGCCCGGTCTGATTTACGAAAAGCGGCGCACGCGTTGGAAAGTCGGCAAGGCCACGGTCGTGATTGACGAGCTACCTTTCGGTCTATTCATGGAGATCGAGGCGCCGGTCAGAGAGATTAAGCGGGTGGAGAAGATTCTTGGCGCGGAAAAGATTCCAGCCGTAATGGAGACTTACCCGAGCCTGACTCGTCAGTTCGGAGTTGAGCGGGGCGGGGTGATTGAGGCGAGATTTCAGTCAGAAGCCCGACCGTCAGGGAGGGCATCCAGGCGATCCAGCCCTCGCTGACGCTCGGGCTTCCGACAGCTCAATAATCTCTCGCGTGCACGTCAACTCTTTGAATCGAAAACACGACACGCATTGTCTCTGCGCGGCGATCCACCGAAGCAGGCACGAAAGCCGCATCCTGTCGCAAAGCCCTCTCGAAATCCTGGAGCATGCGCCGGTCGCGTGGCGCTTGCATGACGTTGGCAAGTGACGCCGAGCCATTGGTAAAGACGTCGGCGACAATCATCATATCGTCCTGACCCCTGGCGCTCTCGTGCAGCTCGCGCGGCTCCCAACTCAGCATCGCTAAAGCGCCGCCTGGATTCAGGCTCGGCGATTCAGTGTTATAAGGCGTGCGCAACGCGGCATAACTCTCTGGCGAAATCGGCTTTGTGATGTCGTATATATCGTATTGGGTCACGACAAAATCATTCGGCACAGTTGTAAGCTGCACTTGCTCGAAAGCCAGAGTAGCTTCACGCAACGCAATCATGTGCGGACGCAACGCCGCAAACACGGCGGTAAAAATAATTATCGAGGCGAGGGAACTAAAGGCATAACGCATCGGGCGAGGTTGCAGCCACTTCAAAGCCCAATCATTAACTGCATCCATCGTGGTGGCGTTACGACGGACCCGCCGCTCGGCCGCTTTAGCGGACAGCGCGGAATTAATCGCCGGAATTAGATCCGCCGGCAGTACGGGCGTCGAAAGCATCGCCAGATTGCTGCGCAGATTTCGTAGTTCACCGACGTGTGCCCGACAGACGGGACACACTTCCAGATGCTGATAGACAGTCAAACGCTCGTCAGCCGTCAGGCCATCATCAACATACAGCGAAAGCGATTGTTGAATGTAGTCACAGCTCATAGCATTGCCGATTTTCGATTGCTGATTGCCAATTGCTTCCTGCCATACCTGCTCAAGTGCTGATGCCAAATCAAATTGGCAATCGGCAATTGGAAATCAAAAATGTCGCGAATGGCTCGCCAACCCCGCGCCTGGTTTTGAACTCAGCCTGGGAGCGAAGCGCTGCGGTTGTTGCTGGCCACGTTACTAACGCTCCCCTCGGCTGACTGCCCGGCCCTGCTTCCTACAGTAGTCACGTCGACCCAACTTGGCACCGAGTTTTTGTGACGCCGGGGCAGGCGAACCATTCGCATTACAAAGATCCTTCTAACTGATGCCGCAGCTCCAATCGCCCGCGAGAGATGCGCGACTTCACCGTTCCGATACTTATTTGCAGCGTCCGGGCGATCTCTTCATAACTGAATCCTTCGACGTCGCGCAAAATAACGGCCTCGCGATAAGATCGCCGCAAGCCCTGCAGTGCCTCGCGCAATTGCGCTTCTCGCTCGTGCGCCAGGGTTTCCTGCTCGGGACTCGGCGAATTGTCGCTGGGCAGCGTTGCCGCGAGAGGTTTGTCTCGATACTCATCGGTCGCATCAAGCGAAACTGTCACATCGCGCTTTCGCCGCCGCCACCAGCGCCAACGATTCCGCGCTTGATTAATGGCGATGCGGTAGATCCAGGTTTTCAAAGACGAGTCGCCGCGAAAACGATCAATACTTTGGAAGGCTCGCAGAAAAGTCTCCTGAGTCAGATCGCGTGCCTCTTCGGGGTCGGTCGTCAGCCGGTACAGCAGCGCATAAACATCACCCGAGTGATCAGCGACCAGGCGCTCATAAGCCAGCGCATCGCCGCGCCGCAGTTTTTCCAGGAACTGATCTTCCGAAGGGCTGCGCAGATCAATCTCTGTCGCCGAAGCAACAGTTTCAAGATTTGCATGCCCGCGGAGGGCGATTTGCTCTCCGTAGCTCATACGGCACTCCCCCGATCGAGAAGTACGCAAAACGACGTGCGACGTTCCTTCCCGCACTGCCGATGACTTAGACAGCCGGTAGCTCCGGTTTGTTCCCGTTTAATGCTGTGAAAAAAGATTCGCACGTCCACTCTTCTTTGATGATCGCGGGCCCGGTGGCGTTGCGGATGTAGCGCTCGCTTGACAACACCGTGTACGGTCGCTAAATTCGCTGTTTCTGCGATCATACACCAAATTGAACGCAGTTCACTGTGCAATCTTGCAAGGGGAACTCGGTTGGCTAAATACAAAAAAAAGCGCGCCCGCGAACTGAAACACGATCGGTTTCGCGACGCCACAATGTTGGTGGCCGACCGGCTGGCCGATCGCGTCGCCGGCCGTCGGACCCAGGTCTTATACGGCTTAATTGCCCTGGTGGTCATCGCGATTGGCGTTTACGCGATTGTCCGCTGGCGGCACAAACATGCCGATGAAGCCCAGGCTGCCATGGGCCGGGCCATCACCATAAACGATGCCGATATCGGACCCGCAGCTCCACCGGGATCGACAGATCCCGTCTTCACCAGCCAGCAGGAGAGGTCGGAACGCGCGATTCAGGAATTCCAAAAGATCGCCGGCAAGTATGGAGATCCCTACCGCACTGAAGCCCAGTACTTTATCGCTACTAATGAGCTGGTGACTGATCGCTTGAAAGCCGAAACTGATTTGCAGAACCTGGCGAACGGAAGCGGCGATATAGCAGTGCTGGCGAAATTTGGTTTGGCCCAGGCAAAAGAATCTGACGGCAATCTCGATCAAGCTGCCGTGCTTTACTCTGATATCACGAAAGCGAATTCTCCGGTGGTGACGCCCGACACCGCTAATCTCAGACTCGCGATTGTTTACAACAAGCAGGGAAAGAAAAAAGAAGCCGCGGACATCCTGTTCAATATGGTCTCAGCAGCGCGCGCCGCGAAAGACAAAGATGGAAAGCCAATTCCTGAGTCGGGAGCTTCGCGCGCAGCTGCCCAGGAACTCTTGAAAATCGATCCCGCGCGTCAAGCCCAACTGCCTCCGCCGCCTGCTCCTCTCGGACTCTCATTCTGAGATTTCAGAATGGACAATCTCGCCCATTCTTTGGTCGGCCTGACTTCAGCGAAGGCAGGCCTCGACCGACTCTCTCCATACGCCACCACCGTCTGTGTAATTTCCGCTAATGTCGCTGATGCAGATTTCGTTTCTCTGCTCGGCGATCGTTGGTCGTTACTTCAGTATCATCGGGGCATAACGCACTCGATCGCGGGGACGATCGCAATCGGTCTTTTGATTCCGGCGCTCGCCTACGCTATTGAGCGGATCGGATCGAGCATTCGCAAACGTGCGCCGCGCATCCGCTTTCGAGGGTTGTTGCTTGCTTCGATGGTCGCCGCGGCAACTCATCCCGTGATGGACTGGACGAATAATTATGGCGTGCGGCCGTTGTTGCCCTGGAGCGGACGCTGGTTCTATGGCGATCTCGTTTTCATTGTCGATCCCTACATCTGGCTGACGCTCGGCGCGCTCGCGTTCCTGATGACGAGCAACAGCAGACGGAAACTCTTCGGCTGGTCCTTTATTGGCTTGATCGCAACGCTGGTGGTGGGCGCTGCCAGCCGTCAGAACGGTCCGGAAGCCGGCGCCGTCAGGACCGCGTTCGTTGTCTGGATCATCGGATTAATCTCAATCATCGGCTTGCGATTTTTTGGCGTCCAGCGAAAAGTTGGTCAACGAACCGCTCTAACCGCACTCGCGCTCCTGATGATTTATTGGGTAGCGCTCGGGTTCGTCCATCGCGCCGCCGCCGCAGACACACTCTTGATCGCCAACCGCATCGCTGCGCCGCACAACGAACGAGTGATTCGCGCCGCTACCATGCCGAGTCAGGCAAATCCGTTTCGCTGGCAATCAGTCGCTGAAACGGATGCAGCGATCTACAAGTTTGAGGTGTCCGTCGTGAACGACAGCGTCGATATCGACAATAGTAGCGTCGCTAGATTTGAAAAGCCGGCAGGCCAGGAGGCGCAGCTGGTCTCGGTCGCTGAGCAGGATCGACGCGCGCAGGCGCTGCTCGGCTTTGCTCGCTTTCCGCTGGCGCGCGTCAATACCGACAATTGCGTCGGGCAAGCGCTCGTTCAATTCGCTGATTTACGTTACACTGAACCAGGCCGCGGCCGGGGAACCTTTTCAGTAAATATTCCTGTTGATTGTCCCAATCGATAGCATTTTGAAAGACTCATCACAAACACAGTCGTTTAAGGAATGGGCGGGAACCGGCGAGATGGATAAGCCCTCGAAAGCCAGGAGGCTGGCTTCCGTTCGGATGTCATCCGGCGGCTATCTGGCAATCGCCGCAGTAATGACGTTCGTGGCCCTCATTTGCCTGCGCACCCATCGAGATCTGCCGGCGCTGATTATCGCCTTCACCACCTGGACCATCATGCCGGCGCTCATGCTAACGGACCGATTGACATTCGACGGCTCACGCCTTCGGCGGATGGGGTTGAGCCGTTTCGCGCCGCGAGGACTTTTCAATCGATCGTTGGACGTTGCGGTTGCAGACATCGAAAGCGTTGAAGTCACCAGCATGCGCACGCTGCGCCGTGGCGGCAACGTGCGTTATCGGTACCGCGTTGATATCGGGGCGGGCGACGCTTCAATCACATTTTCCTCTGGTCGAAACTTCCGCCGAATGGTTCACGAACTCCTGCCGCGAATCGCCGAACACAAACTTGACGCCCGTGCTTGCGAGTTGCGCGACCATCTGGTGGAGTTGAAGATAGTCCGCGCAGAAGCGGCGCGACTCGGAATTGCCTCGGCCTCTGTTTTGGACAACACGAAAGAAGCCGAGCGAAGAATC
>Ga0137403_10009197_pt1 | contig 10997 bp, 11 predicted proteins | sample CZOMad2_1_16fung_FD_122057 | JGI IMG/M metagenome (GOLD analysis project Ga0137403, IMG submission 122057) | Vadose zone soil fungal communities from Angelo Coast Range Reserve, California, USA - CZOMad2_1_16fungal (Hybrid Assembly) | ecosystem: Environmental > Terrestrial > Soil > Vadose zone...
TCCTGGGCGGCAACACCCGCGCCGACTTGTCCGAAATCGACCGGCACATGCGACTGGCCAAATGCCAGCAACTAATGGCGGAAGGCGTCACCGTTCTGTTTCCCGATACCTGTGTGATTGACAGCGACGTCGAAGTCGGACCCGATACCACTATTGAGCCCTTCGTCCAATTGCGCGGCAATACCCGCGTCGGCAGCGATACCCGTATCGGATCCTATAGCGTGATCATCAACTGCGAAATCGGAGATCAGGTTCTCGTCCAGACCGGCTGTGTGCTGGAACATTCAACAATTAAAGATCGTGCCTCGATGGGCCCCTACAGCCACCTGCGCCCCGGCTGCGAGATTTGCGAGGACGCGCATGTAGGAAACTTCGTGGAACTGAAGAAGAGCCGCCTCGGCAAAGGTTCCAAAGCCAACCATCTAACCTACCTGGGCGACAGCGAGATCGGCGAGAAGGTCAACGTCGGCGCCGGCACCATCACCTGCAACTACGACGGTGTGAGCAAACACAAAACCATCATTGAAGACGGCGTCTTCGTAGGCAGTGACAGCATCTTGATCGCGCCCGTTCGCATCAGAAGAGGCGCCTACATCGCCGCCGCCACCACAGTCACAGAAGATGTCCCGCCAGATTCTTTAGCACTGGGAAGGGCCCGCCAGATCGTAAAAGAAGGCTGGGCGAAAGAAAAAAGAGAAAAAGCCCAAAAGACCAAGTGATCAAATGTAGGCGCGAGCGTCCCGCTCGTGCTGAGTCATTCGTGGCGCTGCAGCACGAGCGGGACGCTCGCGCCTACACCCTACTTCGACACAGCCGCAAACAACGGCGAATGCATCAACCCCTGAAACTGCTTGTCATCGGCCTTGAAGTGCATCTGCAGGTTCGAACTGTCCGAGTTGACCGTCACATTGTCCAGCGCCAGTTTCTCCACCGGCGTGGCCGACACTTTCTTGTACAGCATCCCCGCCTTCAACAAGGACGACAGCGTAGCCGCCGTCATCGAATCGGAGGTCACCACGTCCAGGTCAAAATTCACTCCGCTCTGGAAGTTCATGGTGTAACGCGAACCCAGAATCCGTTTCTTCACCGTCTCATAGTCAGCCAGCCCAGCCGCGTCGCCCAAAGCCGAGTGCAGCATGTTCTGCGTCCCCTGTTGATCGAGCACGCTCCACACCGTCCCCGACTCGACCGACCCGATCATGTCCGCGATCTGGGTATTGCTGTCCAGACTGTAGGAGTACCCGTCGCGCGCATCCAGCGCTCCCCGCAACGCCCCGCTGTCGCCAAACAACAGCGTGTTGTCGTCCAGAAACGTCATCTGCATGCCGGCCGGCATGGGATAGATATCCGAATTCCGCAGCTTGATCGGCTTCACTTTCTGCAATCGCATCTTCTTCAAGAAAGCCGCCATCGGAAACTGGCCCTGGGCTATTCCCACCACTCGCACTCCCTGCTTGCCACTGCGATAAGACGCGAATGTGAGCTGCTCCACGTCCTTGTCTGGATCGATCCCCACTCCCCGCAGTGCCCCTTCGAAGTCCTTCAGGCTGGGCGGCAAAACCTGCTGCTTCAACGCCATCGCCGTATCCGAATTCTTGAGCGCGCGGTAGTCCACCGAAATGATCTGTTGAATGTCGGAAGGAATCACCGTCCGCGCCGAGCTGCCCAGCGGCATCGCCCACGCCGCTGCACTCAACATCAGCACTACACAAATCCCACTGGTTAATGTTTTCGTTGTCATCCCTACCTCGAAAGAATATGTCGAATTAGATGCAGTTGATGCCTCCATTGTATGTCAGCCGCAAGGAGAAAAGGCGAAACGAAAGGGCAGGTCGTGTAGTAAGCAAGGGGCAGGGCCCGTGCCGCTCAGTCCTGCAATAACGCGGCTTTCTTGCGGGTTTTCGCGACAAATTCTGCGTCTTTCACCGACTCCAGATTGATCTCCACATTGGCCAGCGCCCCCGTGATAGCGGCCCCCGCCAGGGCCAGGGCCGTAATCAGATCGGACTTCATATTCGGATTGGTAATCGGCTTCAGCCCCTCCGCAATCCCGGCCACTTCCCTGGCTAGCTCCGCCACTCCCAGCGGGACGCTGGTCGCCTGCTTCAAAGCCACGTCGATCGCCCCCTCCGCGCCGGACCCATCCTTCGCTGCCTTGTAAGCCCTCATCACCGCGTTGTAAGACTCCGCATCGCCATCGATCGCCGCCTTCAATTTTTCCCGCAGCCGCGCCAGCCGCGCAATCGCCTCGCTCAACTCCCGCTCGTGCTGCGCATAAGCCTTCTTGCCGCGCGACATTCCAGCCACCATGGCGGCCAATCCTGCGGCCATCGCTCCGCTCGCCGCCGCCGCGCTGCCTCCACCGGGTGTCGCCATAGCCGCCGCCAGTTGTTCCACAAACGGCTCCACTCCTGCGCGTAGGCCGCCCACCGCCATCTTTCCGCCCATCACCGCCGCCAGACGATTTTCCAGGATCAGCGACGAATCGAAATTCTCCACTTGCAGAAACCATTCCGCCGCCGCCTCCAGCGCCTTCTTCGGAATCAATCCGACAATTTCGCTGCTCAGCGGCACTACGCCATAGCGCGCCGCCTCCCGCTTCACCGCCTCGAACACGCGGTGTACGGGCGTCTGTTCAAAATCGGTTAGGTTCATCGAAACCTGTGCCAGGCCGCGTACCAAAAACCCCGCGCCCTTCACGAATCGCATCCCGCCACTCGAAAAACGCACCGCCTCGGCAATCTTCTTGGCGATCTCGACATCCGGCGTGTTGAGAAAAACGTTATAGGCGATAAGAAACTTGCGCGCCCCCACCACGGTTGCGCCTGCCGTGGGATGCATCCGCGCTTCTCCAAAGTCCGGCTTGCGCGCCGGGTTGGTCGCTATATCCGCCCGTATGCCTTCAAACTGTCCGCGCCGTATGTTCTCCAGATTCTGCCGCTCCGACGACGTCGCCGCCGCCTCGTACAGATAGACCGGAATCTGAAAGCGCTTCCATATCTGTTCGCCAACATTCCGCGCCATGGCCACGCAATCTTCAATCGTCAACCCATCAATTGGGATGAACGGCACCACGTCCGCCGCGCCCATCCTCGGACGGGCCCCCTGGTGCTGCGTCAGGTCGATCAACTCCGCGGCCTTGCCCACGCCTCGAATGGCGGCTTCCTGAATCGGCTCCCGCTCTCCCACCAGCGTGATCACGCAGCGGTTGTGATCGGCATCCATCTCGCGATCGAGCAAAAAGACGCCGTCCACTTGCATGGCTTCAACGATGGCATCCACCTTCGCATTATCGCGACCCTCAGAAAAATTCGGAACACACTCAACCAGGGTAGACATACGCGGAAAAGAATATCACTGTGGATGGGTTAAGACCGTGACACGAGGGTGCCCCATTCCTGTCTTTCCGCCTTTTGGAGAGACAAGGGCGGGGTCTTTCGGCAGAGCAAGCACGGTTTACTGCCCCTTCACAAACCCCTCCAACACCGCCTTGCGCATCAGGTCGGGCGGAAGCAATCCCTGGCCCAGAATGAAATCATGGAATCGCTTCTGATTGAACTTGGCCCCGAGAGCCGCTCCAGCTTCTTTGCGCAGTGCGATCAGCTTGGCGTATCCGTAAAAATAGCTGTTGGCTTGCCCGGGTGCGCGATAAGTGTAGCGCTCTACCTCTTCCTGGGCGAAGGCGTGCGACTGCACCACATCCTGTTCTAAAACCCGGTACGCCTCCTCCGGTTGGATCTTCCCGGCTTGCAGCTCCGGATCAAGAAATGCCCGCGCCGCCCGCATGAGCCTGTAGTCCAGCGAAATTAACTGGCCCTCCAGCGGCATGTAAGGCCGCATGAGATATTCCGAATAGAGTCCCCAGCCCTCAACATTCGTGCTGTTAAACGCGTAACGATAGCGCGCCAAGGAAACTCCGTGCTCCAGCATGGAGTCGAACTGCAGCTCATGTCCCGGGCGCGCCTCGCGTGCAGTGAGCGTCCATGCCGCCGCGTCGAAGGTAAAGTGATCATATTTTTCTGGTGTGGTTTGACCAGGCGCCGCCGGAATATTCAGGGGCAGCACAAACTCCCCCTTTTGCCCGGTATTGTGCAAGAACGGCGGAGGCACCATGTGCGGCGCCGGCTGTTGCGCCGTCTCGGCCGCTGTGGCAATCCGGATTCTTGCCGGCCGCTCCGGCAGACTCACAATCTGCTTTTCGACGATGATCTTTTCGATCTGTTTCAGCCGTTCCTGGTAAAACGGAAGGATGGCGTCGCCCACCAGCTGTTGCTTTTTCAATTCTCGTATTACGTCGCGATAGTCACCCGAGGGCAAGTGCCTTTCCTTCGCAATCTCAGCCGCGATCGGCTTCATCTCCCCCTGAAGATCGCTAAACGCCTGGTGCGCCATGACAGCAAGTTGGTCGGGCGGGATATCGATGCCGTAATTTTCGAGATTGAGCGCGTATTCCTCGGGCGGAAGGCGAAAGTCGGAGCGCGCCTTGGGCAGCACACTCGCTCTCGTCCACGCGTCGTACTCGATGAGCTGCGCTTTCAGGGTGCCGTAGGGTTCCTCCCAGCCCGTGAGCTTGTATTTTTGCAGAAGGGTGGCGATTCCCTCCAGGTAATTGGAGTTACGCGACAGCTCCGTTTCGATCTCGGTGCGTGCGGGATATACCACCCCCGGCTTGGCCATTTGCTCCATCACCCGTTGCTTCAGGATGTCAGTCAGCGGTTTGTAACCAGGTTCCAGCCCTGCATATTTGCGGATGCGAACCACGGCCGCAGGTCTTCGTTCCGAAGCGGTCTGTTCATCCAGGAGTACCCGCAACCCGCCAAAGACCATTCCGCTGGCATTGAGAAAATCTACTTTGTGGGCGCGATCGAAGTCCTGCTCCCTGAATTGCAGTTCGATCTTGCGGATCACGATCTGCAAGTCCTGCGCCACTTCCTTTTGCTGCTTCGCTCCCACTGCGCTCTTTAGAGTGGCCAGCACAGCTTCCTTCTCCTGTCGCTCCTGATCTTCATCGGCGAGCGTCGGTCTGGATACCTCGGTGTCAAACTGGCTCAGACCTTGATTTGAACCGATTTCAGGAGAGTGCTTGATCTCTACCGCCAGCGCCAGGTTAGTGAACTCATTGCTGGCAGCGATCCAGTTGGCGACAGGTTCTTGCGCCATGGCGGGCAGGCCCGATAGAGCGGCGGCGAGGATCAGGGCAATTCCGCGATTCACTGATTTTTGTCCGGGCGGCTATTTTTGGCTGCTTTGCCGCCCCCGTAAAACTTCCCTATCCCCACCCGCACTTGCACCGTGTTGATCCCAGAATTGCGATCACCCAGGCCGGCGTTAGAAATGTGCATGTACCTCGCTTCGACGCTCCAGTTGCGCGACTCTCCTAGAAAGTGCGCACCCAGCGCGGCCGAAGAGGTGAAGTTGACCCGGTCGGTCCCGGTCGGGACGTCGTGGTTGGTGAACAGGGTTCCGCCGCTCAGTTCGAGGTAAGGTACCACTCGCCCTCGCGTAGCGAAGTTCCACTTCAGGTTTAGCGGATTGACCCCCGCTCCGTACGCTGTGTTGGAAGGTTGGAATACCAAGAAGGCCGGCACCGCATCCACCGCATACTCGAATCTTCCTTCCAGAAAACCCGGCCCGTGCGGCCGGGTAAGGATCCACCCATAACGCAACCCGGCGTTCCAAACCCCGGTGTGGGATGTGCCACCAGGGACGGAGTGCCCGCCGCCGCTCCAAAGCTGCAATTCGTGGCCGCCGTCCTCCACCCGAGACTGCCCCCAGCCCGCCGAAGTGCACACCAGCAGCAGTAGTATCGCGAGCAATTTCTTCATGAACATCTCGACCCTGGGCAATAGAGCGTTAAGATTGGTCACGATACAGCATAACGTCCGGGCATGACAAATAGGGTTTTTGCCCTCTACAATCGCTTCCTGCGAGTCTCAGGAAACGCGAAATCCGGGCGCAGGAAAATTTACTCCTGGCCAGCTGCAAGTCGCTTCACAACGATCCTGCGGCGTTCTCAAGAATCTGGGGCCGCAGATTCAGTGGCTGCACAGCTACGTTATCAATGACAAAACTGTACTGCGTGTACATTGCCCCGCATGAAGAGATATTCCGGGAACACGCGAAGCAAGGCGGCTTCCCGGCCAACCGGATCTCGCAGGTGCGGACCGTCATCGATCCCACCACCAGCGAAGTCTGAACCCAAACCACGTGGCCGCGGGCGACTCGCCCGCGTGCTTGCATCTCCCGTCAACCGCCAACTCTACAAGCCCAGCCCACCATCCACCGCCAGTATCTGCCCGGTAATGAACTTCGGCGCCGTCGCGAAGAACAAAACCGCCTCCGCGATCTCCCCTCCCCGCCCATTGCGCCGCATTGGCGTCTGCCGCGCCATCTTCTTCATGAACCCGGCCGCCGCCTTCTCTCCCAGATCAATCATCCCTGGGGCCACGCAATTCACCGCGATCTCCGGCGCCAGCGCCTTCGCCATCACTTTGGTGAGCATGTGTACCGCCGCTTTCGACGAACAGTAGTCCGCATGACTCGCCCAGGGACGCAGCCCACCCAGCGATCCCATGTTGATGATTCTTCCCTCGCGCTCCCGCAGATGCTTCAAGGCTTCACGCGAAACCAGAAACGGCCCCCGCGTATTGGAAGCAAAGATGGCGTCCCACTGTTTCAGGGTCAATTGGTCGAACTCGGCAGTTTCGTAGTTCGCGGCATTGTTGACCAGGATGTCCAGCCCGCCTAGTTCCCGGGCTGTCTCCTTGATCGCGGTTTTCACGCTTTTTTCGTCAGTGATGTCGCAGCGCAAAGCCACGGCGCGCCCGCCGAAACTCCCGATATCAATTACCGTGTGCTGCGCCTCGCGCGCTGATTCCCGAAAGGTGATAGCCACATCCGCCCCCGCCTCCGCCAGCGCCAGGGCACTCGCGCGGCCCAATCGCCGCGCCCCACCGGTAATCAGTACGGTTTTGCCAGCGAGAACTCTGCCATGATTGCGATCCATGCCGAGGATTGTAACGGAGAACAGTCGAATTGTAGGCGCGCGCCTCCCACTCGTGCCGTCTTTTCCCTCATCATCAAACCTGCTAAACTCCGCCCATGGAGGCGTTACGCCAAGTCGTGGTTTACTCCCGCAAAGGCTGCCATCTTTGCGAAATCGTCAAAGAAACCCTGTCCAAGCTAGAGCGTCGCGGTGGCTTCGCATGGCGCGACATTGACGTAGAGAGCGACGACGAGTTGCGCCGCCGTTTCACCGACGAAGTCCCGGTCGTCTTCATCGACGGCCACAAAGCCTTCAAGTACCACATGGATGAGCGCGAATTCCTTCGCAAACTGGCCATCTAATCAATAGAGTGTGGATCGCCGAGAGCTAAATTAGCTGTTTAAATGAACAAGAATGGGTGCTCCATCTTTCTTTACTTTGCGAAGGGTGGGGCCTTTGTTGGAACCAGAATCACTCCCCGGTCAGAAACCTGAATTGCCCGGCGCTCAGCGGCACTACGCTCAATCTTCCCTGCCGCACTAGCGGAGAATCGGCAAAGACCTTGTTCGCCTTCACTTCCGCCAGGGTCACAGGCTTGCCCAGCGCGTTCCCCGCCCTGACCTTCACCTGGGGATTCTTGGGATCTGAAGCATCTACCGAAATCACCGTCGCGGTTCCGACGGCGCTCTTGTGGTCCCCGGTTTCGTAGATCACCAGCCGTTCCCCCGCCTTCATTTCGCGCAGATGCTTCACCGCTACCGGGTTTGTCACCCCATCCCACACCGTGCTCTTCTCGCGCTGCAAGTCGGCAAAGGAGTAAACGGTAGGCTCGGTCTTAAGTAGATAGTCCATTAGAGATATCCTAGATTGAAGATTGTAGATTCAGATTTCTACCCAACAACAACCGGGAGTGAAAACGCGCCCCGCCGTTCAAGCCGAAATCTATAATCACCAAATTATGCGATTATGCGATCTGCTTTCTATTGCGGTTTTTCCTTCGAATCCGGCTCCCCGCCCTTCTCGTCTTTCTTATCGCTCGGGTGCTCTTCGTAAATGGAATATTGCCCCGCAGGCCGCTTCATCTTGACCGTGATCTCAAGCGTAGGTTTGTCGACATCGTAGTCCGCTCCAAAAGTTTGGAACCCCGGGGCCAGCACCTGCACCCGCAACTTGCCATAAGGCGCGCCGTCGAAGCTGGCCTTTCCTTCTGCATCGGTTTTGATTTGCAGGCCACCCTTCGATTGCTGGCCGTTTTTCTGCACCGGATGCATCACCACGCTGGCATTCCGGATGGGCTTGCCGTTGTAGTCCCGCAAAACCTGAAAGCTCAGTAGCGCGGTGTCGTCCTGGGCAAAGGCTGCCATCGAAGCCAGAAGACCAGCAAGCACGAAGCCAAGAGCAATTTTTCGCATAACCGCCCCTCAACCCCAAAGAATCAATGTAGCCGCGAGCCTCCCACTCGCGCAACCCGTTGCCGGCCAGGGTGCTGCAATCGGCCCCAACACGCTGGCGGTCCCCCCTCGCGTGTAAACAAAATAAGCGTATAGGTGTCAATAAGATACAATCACTTGCCAGTTTCTCATTTGACAAGCATGCGCCACCCTGCCTACAATTGGCACTCGTCAGCACTGAGTGCTAACAATCCTTACAAGCTAATTTCGACGGGCAATCAACCCAGATCCAAACCTCAAAACGAACGAAAGGAGTTTGCACGTATGGCTAAGTTCACCCCGCTACACGACCGCATTCTAGTCCGCCGGATTGAAGAAGGCGAGACCACCCGTGGTGGCATCATTATCCCCGACAGCGCCAAAGAAAAGCCTCAGGAGGGAGAGGTCATCTCCGTCGGCAAAGGCAAGAGCAACGATGAAGGCAAGGTGTTCCCCCTGGCGGTAAAAGAGGGCGACCGCATCCTGTTCGGCAAGTATTCCGGCACCGAGATCAAACTCGACGGTGACGATTTCATCATCATGCGTGAAGAAGAAGTCCTCGGCATCTTGACCGGCGCCGCCAAGAAAGAGCTCGCCGGCTCGCGCCGCTAACTGGAAACCGGAAACCGAGAACTAACAACTGGTTTTTCACAAATCTCGCAGGCCCAGCCTGCCACCACAGCGATAGGAGATTCAAGTTATGGCAAAGCAGATCGTACACGGCGAGGAGTCGCGACAGGCGATTCTCCGCGGCGTCAACTTACTCGCTGACGCGGTAAAAGTTACTCTCGGCCCCAAGGGCCGCAACGTCGTCATCGAAAAGAAATTCGGTTCCCCCACCATCACCAAGGACGGCGTCACCGTCGCCAAGGAAATCGAACTCAAGGACTCGCTCGAGAACATGGGCGCGCAAATGGTTCGTGAAGTGGCTTCCAAGACCTCGGATGTTGCCGGCGACGGCACCACCACAGCCACCGTTCTGGCCCAAGCTATTTACCGTGAAGGCGTAAAGACGGTAGCAGCCGGCGCCAATCCGATGGCAATGAAGCGCGGCATCGAGAAGGCAATCACAGCCATCTGCGGCAGCGTCGACAAGGAAGGCAACCGCGTGAAGGGCGAGTTGGACAAGTTCTCCAAGCCCGTCACCGGCGACATGATCGCCCAAGTCGGCACAATTTCTGCAAATAACGACGAAACTATTGGGAACATTATTGCTCAGGCTATGAAGAAGGTGGGCAAGGATGGGGTTATCACTGTCGAGGAAGCCAAGACCCTTGAGACCCAGTTGGACGTTGTTGAAGGCATGCAGTTTGATCGTGGGTACCTCTCTCCTTACTTTGTTACCGATCCGGAGCGGATGGAAGTTTCGCTCGAGAATGCTTACATCCTGATCAACGAGAAGAAGATCAGCTCGATGAAAGATCTGCTTCCTCTTCTTGAGCAGATTGCCAAGAGCGGCAAGCCGCTTTTGATCGTGGCTGAAGATGTTGAGGGCGAAGCATTGGCCACGCTTGTGGTCAACAAGCTGCGTGGCACGCTGCAAGTCGCGGCCGTCAAGGCTCCTGGCTTCGGCGATCGCCGCAAGGCTATGCTGCAGGACATTGCCACCCTCACCGGCGGCAAGGCCATCACGGAAGACCTCGGCATCAAGCTGGAGAACGTCCAGATGTCCGACCTCGGCCAAGCCAAGAAGATCACCGTGGACAAGGACAACACCACGCTGGTCGAAGGCAAGGGTAAGCACTCCGAGATCGAAGGCCGAGTGAAGGAAATCCGCAGCCAGATCGACAAGACCACCAGCGACTACGACCGCGAGAAACTGCAGGAGCGGCTGGCGAAGCTGGTTGGTGGCGTGGCTGTGATCAAAGTTGGCGCTGCGACTGAGACCGAAATGAAAGAGAAGAAGGCTCGCGTCGAAGACGCCATGCACGCTACCCGTGCGGCCGTGGAAGAAGGCATTGTCCCCGGCGGCGGCGTGGCTCTGGCCCGTTGCGTCAACGCTCTCGACAAGCTGAAGCTCGAGGGTGATGAGCAGATCGGTGTCAACATCGTGAAGCGCGCCCTGGTAGAGCCGCTGCGCCAAATCTCAGAGAACGCCGGAGAAGAAGGCGCAATTGTTCTGGGCAAGGTCAACGACTCGAAAGACAACAACTACGGCTACAACGCCCTGACCGGCGAGTACGAAGATCTGGTCAAGGCAGGTGTCCTCGATCCGACGAAGGTAGTGCGCACAGCACTCACCAACGCCGGTTCAATCGCCGCGTTGATGCTGACCACCGAAGCCCTGGTAGCGGACATTCCGGAAGAGAAGAAGAACGCTCCGGCTTCCGGCGGCCACGGCGGCGGGATGGACGGAATGTACTAAAGAGCAGCCGCTAGCTACTAGCTGTTAGCTAAAAACTGAAAGTCCCGCTCGCAAGAGCGGGGCTTTTTGCTTTGCGCAGCAGGCGCGCGCGCCCAATGCTTTTCCCCCAGAACCAGCCATTTAGATACGCCTAGTCCGCAATCAACAAGTTTGTCATTCCTCGCGAAGCGAGGAATCTGCTCCAGTCTCCTCTGCAAGTTACGAGACTCGAAACACC
>Ga0137403_10009198_pt1 | contig 10996 bp, 7 predicted proteins | sample CZOMad2_1_16fung_FD_122057 | JGI IMG/M metagenome (GOLD analysis project Ga0137403, IMG submission 122057) | Vadose zone soil fungal communities from Angelo Coast Range Reserve, California, USA - CZOMad2_1_16fungal (Hybrid Assembly) | ecosystem: Environmental > Terrestrial > Soil > Vadose zone...
TGGTGAGACGCCCGGGGACATCGCCGCGGCGCAACACGCCGCCGACTCCGCGCGGGCGGCGCGCGGGTTCGTCGCCACCATCAACGGGCGGGACGTCATCGTGTTCCCGGGCTTCATCACCCAGCAACTCGACAGCATCATGAAGGCGCGCGGGGGCAGCGGGGTGCCGAGCGGGGCGGATAGCGCCGCTCTACGGGCGGGCCTGCAGGACATTGTGAACCGCCGTGCCGAGGCAAATCGCCGCCGCCAGGGTCCCCCCACTGGCCCGACACAGTGCCACGACATTACCGTCTACCCGGCGATCGGGCTGGCGGGCGGTGCGTGCGGCGGCTATGGCCTCCTGCTCGACATCCGTGACGTCGCCAATCCGAAGCGGATCGGCGCCGTGTCCGACTCCAACTTTTCCTTCTGGCACTCGGCGACGTTCAACAACGACGGCACCAAGATTCTGTTCACCGATGAGTGGGGCGGGGGCCTGCAGCCGCGCTGCCGCGTCACGGACAAGCCCGAATGGGGCGCGGACGCGATCTTCACGCGGTCGGGCAACACGATGACGTTCAAGAGCTACTACAAGCTGCCGGCGCCGCAGACCAAGAACGAGAACTGCGTCGCTCATAACGGCACGCTGATCCCGATCCCGGGCCGCGACATCATGGTCCAAGCGTGGTATCAGGGCGGCATCTCGATGTTCGACTGGACCGATCCCGCGCAGCCGCGGGAGATCGGCTATTTCGACCGCGGCCCGATGGACTCGACCAAACTCGTGGGCGCCGGCTCGTGGTCCGCCTACTGGTACAACGGCTACATCGTGAGCTCCGAGATTTCGCGCGGGCTCGACATCTTCGAGCTCCAGCCCAGCGCGTTCATCTCCCAGGATGAGATCGACGCCGCGAAACTGGTCCATTTCGCCTACCTGAACGCCCAGGATCAGCAGCAGCTGGTGTGGCCTGCGAGCTTCGTGGTGGCGCGGGCGTATCTGGACCAGCTGGCACGCTCGAACGGTCTGGCGCCCGACGTGATCGCCGCTACACGGACCGCGCTCGCCCGCGCCGAGAAGCTGTTGGGACAGCAGCGCCGCGACGCACTGACACAGTTGGCGGCGCAGCTAACCGCTGGTGGGCAGGGTCCAGTTGTGGTCGTCGACGGGAGGCCGATCAGCGGCGTGGCTGCCGATCAGGCGAAGGTGCACACGCTCGCCGGAGTGGTGACGGATCTGGCAGGCGCCGCACGCTGAAAGTCCTCGTCCTTGTGATGCTCTTGTCCGCGCCCGGCTCGATAACGAGAAAGCCGGCGTGCGGACAGGAGCGCGCCTGGATGTTCGGTCCGTTTGAGAAGCCTCGCGAGGTGAACCCCGTCATCACGCCCAGCCCCGCGTCCCGGTTCCGCTCTTCCATGGGCGACACTATCGTGCGGTGGGAGGAGCACGCCACCTTCAATCCGGCGGCCGTGGTGAAGGACGGGAGGGTGTACGTGCTGTACCGCGCCGAAGACGCGAGCGGTGCGCGCACGATCGGCGGTCACACCTCGCGTATCGGGCTCGCGGAGAGCCAGGACGGACTGCACTTCACGCGCAGACCCACGCCGGTGCTGTACCCTGACGTGGACGCGCAGGCGCAGTACGAGTGGACCGGGGGAGTCGAGGATCCGCGCATCGTCGAGGCGGAGGACGGGTCGTATGTCCTCACGTACACGCAATGGAACCGCCGCATCCCTCGCCTCGCGATCGCGACGTCCCGGGACTTAGTCAGCTGGACGAAGCACGGCCCCGCCTTTGCCAAGAGCGGCGGCGGGAAGCACCGCAACCTGGAATCCAAATCCGGCGCCATCCTCGCCCGGGTCGAAGGGAACCGCGTGATCGCGACCAGGCTGAACGGGAAGTACTGGATGTATTTCAACGTCCCCGACATCCTCATCGCGACGTCGGACAACCTCGTCGACTGGACGCCGCTGGAAGACACCGAGGGCAGGCTGGTCAGGGTCCTCTCGCCGCGCCCGGGCTATTTCGACTCCTGGCTGGTCGAAGCCGGCCCACCGGCCATCGTCACCGAGCACGGCATACTGGTGCTGTACAACGCGGGCAACAGCGGACAGTTCGGTGATCCGAGCCTTCCGCCCCGGGTCTACACTGGCGGGCAGGCGCTCTACGATCTCCGAAATCCACTCAAGCTGCTCGCCCGCTCGGACGGGCCGTTCATCACGCCCACGGACGATTACGAGCGGACCGGACAGTACCCGGAAGGCACGACCTTCGTGGAAGGGCTGGTGCCCTTCAACGGACGCTGGTACCTGTACTACGGAACGGCGGACTCGCGCGTGGGTGTGGCGGTCTGGGACCCGACCCGCAAACCAACAAATGGAGGACGGCCCCGATGACCCTGGTGAGGGTTCCACCACCGCTCGAGCAGGACGTCGACCTCTCCAAGACCTACGATGCGGTGATCGTGGGCTCCGGCGCGGCCGGCGGCATGGCGGCCCACGTCCTCACCACCCACGGCCTGCAGGTACTCCTGCTCGAGGCCGGGAAGAAGCTTCCCATCGAGCAGGAGCTGCGCTCGATGCAGTGGCCGTACGATCACCCGCGCCGGGGCGACGAGCCACCGGGATCGCACCACCTCTCGCTCAACGAGTACACCATCCGCAAGCCGCCGTACGCCAAGGGCGCGGCGTTCAAGCACGTCTACTCGTACGTCGGGGGATGGTCGGGCTCGGACTACGTCAAGAACATCATCGTGGACGAGAAGGATCACCCCTACACCGGAACCAACTACGCCTGGGTGCGCGCCCGTTGCCTGGGGGGCAAGACCAACATCTGGGGCCGTCTGGCCCTCCGCCTGTCCGACTACGACTTCAAGGGCAAGTCCCACGACGGCTACGGCGAAGACTGGCCTATCTCCTACGCGGATGTAGAGCCGTATTACGACAAGGTCGACCTGTACCTCGGCATCTCCGGCGTCAAGGAGAACCTGCCGCACCTGCCGGACAGCCAGTTCCAGCGTCCCTCGAAGCTCAACGTCGGTGAGGTGAAGCTGCGCGAGAGCCTGAAGAAGGGGGGACAGGTCCTGACGCCGTATCGCGCCGGCGTCACCACCGACGGGTTGAAACACAACAAGTATCGGAGCAAGTGTTACGGGCGGGGCGCCTGCGATCGGCGGCCCGGCGGGTGCGACATCCACGCCGTGTTCGATTCGCCCACCGGGCTGATCTATCCCGCGATGGACACGGGCCACCTCACCGTGCGGCCCAACTCCACCGCGCATGAAGTGCTGGTGGACAAGAACACCGGGCGGGCGCGCGGGGTCGCGTTCCTCGACAGCGTGACGCGCAAGAGCTACGAAGCCAAGGCGAAGGTGGTGATCCTGGCCGCGTCCACGCTCGAGTCCGCCCGCCTGCTGTTGCTGTCACGCTCCCCCCAGCATCCCAACGGCCTCGGCAACTCGAGCGGGCACGTCGGTCACAACTTCTGCGAGCACGTGATGGGACCGGGCGTCACCGGCCTGATCAAAGAGCTCGTGGGCAAGCCGCACACGCTCGATGACGGCCGGCCCGGAGGGTTCTACATCCCCCGCTTCCGGAACCTGAAGGACCGCCAACCCGGGTTCATCCGAGGCTACGGCTACGAGGGGAACAGCGGCCATTCCATGTTTCCGGCGCACGTCATGGACACCGCGGGATTCGGCGGCCAGTTCAAGAAGAACGTGCGCGATCACGCCGGGGCCTTCATCAGCATGGGTGCTTTCGGCGAGGTCCTGGCTCGCTACGAGAGCTACGTCGACCTCGACCCCGACACGAAGGACAAGTGGGGGATCCCGGTGCTGCGCTTCCATTACCAGTTCTCGGACAATGAGCGCAAGATGGCGGAGGACATGGTCGCGACGGGGCGCGAGATGCTGGAGGCTGCGGGGATCGAAGTGGTGGGACAGGACAAGGAGATCCTCACGGAAGGGTGGTCGATCCATGAGCTGGGCACGGCGCGCATGGGCAACGATCCCAAGACCTCGGTGCTGAACCAGTTCCAGCAGTCGCACGACGTCCCCAACCTGCTGGTGGTGGACGGCTCGAGCCACGTGAGCGCGTCGTGTCAGAATCCCACGTGGACCATCATGGCGCTGGCGTGGCGGTCGTGTGACCATCTGGCCGAGGAACTCAGGAAGGGGAACCTATGACGGACGCGCCTAACCACGTGGAGTCACTCTCGCGCCGCGAGATGATCGTGGCCACCGCGGCGGCTTTGGTGACGCCCTTGCTGCCGGGTGGGGCGACCGTACCGCCGGCGGGTGGTGTCCCGGGCAAGTTCCTGACGGCGGCGGAGTACGCACTGCTGGATGAGCTCACCGAGCTGATCATCCCCGCCGACGACCACTCACCGGGGGCGCGCGCCGCCGGAGTGGCCGGCTACATCGATGGCCGACTGGCGGAATCGCTCGAGCCCGACTGGCAAGCGCGGTGGCGCTCCGGCCTCCAGGCGGTGGAGGCACTGTCCCGTGAGCTGAACGGGAAGGCGTTCCTCGAGGCCACAGCGGAACAGCGGGTCGCCGTCCTCACCCGAATGGCCGCCGGCGAGCAAGACCCCAAGACGGCCCCGGAGCGCTTCTTCAGGGAGCTCAAGGGGCGGACCGCGCACGCCTACTATACCTCCAAGATCGGCATCCACCTCGACCAGGAGTACAAGGGAAACGTGTACCAGCGCGGGGAATTCGCCGGATACGATGCGAAGTGAGTTGAGGCCATGTTCCGGGCCATTTTCCAACAGGACAAGGAGGATGCGATGCGTTCACGTTTCCTCGCGCTCGGACTGACGTTGCTCGGCGCGCAGGTGCTCGGGGCCCAGACCAAGCTGTCCGGCGCCGGAACATGCGCCAAGCCCGACGTCACGCACACGATCGCGATCGGCGATCGCCCCAACCATTCGTTTACGATCAGCCAATACAAGTGCCGATGGACCAAGCCGTTTGCGATCGCGGGGCTGCGCTCCAAGGGGGGCGCGGGCGTGCAGTCCGACGAGCTGAGCGACAGCACCTCGCAGTTCCACGGCTACTTCCTGGACACGATGTCCGACGGAAACCAGGCACACTACCGCTACGTGGGGACGACCGCGTTGAAAGATGGGGCTCCGCAGAGCGCGACGTGGAACTGGTTGTTCGTGGGTGGGACGGGGAAGCTGCAGGGTCTCAGAGGGAGCGGATCGTGCAGGGGAACGTGGATTGCCGGTGGCGTCAGCGCCTGGGAGTGCACCGGCGCCTATCAGCTGCCGAAGTAACTGTTCAGCCGGGGGCTGCGCCCTAGAACTCGAGCGTCTTCAGAAACGCGCAGTTCTGTCGCGCGCTGTCGAGCGGATGCTCGACGCCCTCCTGCTCGACGTAGCAGGGCTTGCGATCGATGTCGGGGACGCTCGCCAGGAGGCGCCGGAAGTCGAGCGTTCCGGTGCCGAGCTCCGTGTCTTTCGAGCGGTCCTTCACGACGTCCTTGAGATGGAAGCTCCAATAGCGGTCGCGGTACCGCTCCAGGTAGGCGAATGGGTCGCCGCCCCCCATGACCATGTTGCCCACGTCGAGCTGGTGGCGGACCACGGTCGGGTCGGTGCGCTCGACGAACACGTCGTAGGGCACCTTGCCGTCGATCGGCGTCATGTGGTCCGCCTCGTTGTGGAAGGCGAGCCAGATGCCGGCGCGCCGGGCCGCGGCGCCGGCGGCGTTGAAGCGGTCGGCCCATTCCCGCCAATCGTCGAGCGAGCGGGCCGTGTCTGCGGTGAAGCTCGGCACAATGAGGTATTCATGGCCGAGCCGGTGGGCGATGGCGAGGCTCCGCTCCCACCCGACGAGCACGACGGTGGGTGAGACGTGCGCCGACGGCGCGCGCAGGCCCTCATGATCGAGGGCCGCCCGGACCTGCTCGGTCGTGCGGCCGAAGTTACCGAATGACCAGAGCAGCTCGACGTCGGTGTACCCCATGGCCCGCACGGCCGCCAGTGTGCCGTCGGGGTCGCGCCCCATCGCGTCGCGCACCGAATAGAGCTCGAGCCCGATTCGGTTGAGACGGCGAGGAGAGCCCATGACGCGGGACACCAACGGTCCGGTCGCGAGCGAGGCGCCGAGCGCGTGGACGAACGTTCTCCGGTGCACGCCTCAAGCTGTGGCGACATCGGCGGAGTGGCAAGGCTAGCCCGTGTTCCGCAGCCCCTGGGCAATGCCGTTGACGGTGGACGCGAGGCCGGCACTGACCGGTTCCGTCGCCGGGCCGCTGGTGACGGCGTCACGCTTGCGCTGCAACAGGGTCACCTGGAGCAGCGACAGCGGGTCCACGTACGGGTTCCGCAGCCCGATCGCCGTCTGGAGCATGGGATTGTCGCGCATCAGGTATTCGCTCTCCCGGATACTCAGCAGCGCGGCGATCGTGCGGCGGAACTCGTCTTCCAGGTGGTCGAACAGCGCGAGGTCGCCGTCCCCCCCCAGCTCCCGCACGTACATCCGAGCGATGGCGAGGTCGGCCTTGGCACAGACCATCTCCACCTTGGCGAGGAGGTCGTCGAAGAACGGCCACACGTGGGCCATGCGGCGCAACACCGCGAGCCCGCCGGGCTCGCGAGCGACGGCCTCCAGCGCCGTGCCCACGCCCAACCATCCCGGGAGCATGAGTCGCGTCTGGGTCCACCCGAACACCCAGGGGATGGCCCGGATGCCCTCGATGGTTTCTTCACCCGGCGCGCGGTAGGCCGGCCGCGACCCGAAGCGCACCTCGGCGAGCTCCCGGACAGGGGTCGTCTCGAGAAACAGCTTGAACAGATCCCCGTTGCCGTAGACCAGCGTGCGGTAACGGGGCAACGCCTCCGCTGCGAGGCGATCCATGACTTCGCGGAACCGCGCTTCCTCGCCGGGCTCGAGGCCGGTGCGCCAGTCCTCGAACCGATGCAGCATGACGCCGCTCAGCATCAGCTCGAGGCTGCGCTCGGCCACGGACAGGAGGCCGAAGTTCTGGGAGACGATCTCACCCTGCTCCGTGATCTTGATCCCCCCGTGCACCGTGCCCGGAGGAAGCGCCGTGAGCGCCCGCGCCACCGGTGAGCCTCCGCCGCGTCCCACGCTGCCGCCGCGCCCGTGAAACAGCGTCCAGGACACGCCGGCGTCGGCGCAGGCCCGCGCCACGTCCTCCTGCACACGGTAGAGCGCCCACGCCGAAGGGAGGAGTCCCGCGTCTTTGGCTGAGTCGGAGTAGCCCAGCATCACCTCTTGGTGCCGCCCGCGGGCGGCGAGGTGTCGCTGCCAGATCGGGTCGGCGAGCAGCGAACGCACGACGAGCGGCGCCTGCTCGAGGTCCTCCAGGGTCTCGAACAGCGGCACGATGTCGAGGCGGTTCTCGAGCCCTCCTTCACGCGCCAGCAGCAACACGCGCAGCAGGTCGTCGGCGGACCGCGTGCGCGAGACAATGTAGGTCGAGGCCGCGGCCACCCCGATCTCGTCCTGGATTGCCCGCATCGCCCGAAACACCGCCAGCGTCCCGTCGGTCGGCCCCGCGAGGGTGACGTGCGGCGTGTGCAGTGGGCGCCGGCCGGCCAGCTCCCGCCGGATGGCCTCGCCGTCCAGACGCCCGAGTCCGACGGCCGCCGCGAGGTCGTCGAGCGCCCGGGTGTGGACGGCGGCGTCCTCCCGCACATCCAGGCGGAAGCCGTGGAAGCCGTGGGCGCGTACCTGGGCGAGGAGTGGCTCCACCAGGGCACGCCGCGCGTGCGCCGCGCCGACGGCATCGAGACTGTCCGCCACCAGTGTCAGATCACGCTCCAGCTCCACGGGCGAGGCGTACCCGGGGGGATCGGCTTCGACCCGGGCCCGCATGAAGCTGACTTTCAGGCGCAGCGGCTCGTCGGCGTTGCGGCGGCGATTCTGCTCCCACACGCTCGGCAGCTCCTGGCGGTCCCGCTCGAGCGAGGCTCGCAGCTCGGGCGAGACCGCAGCGAGCCGCTCGGAGACGGAGAGCCGCCCCGTGAGGTCAGCCAGAGCCCGCGCGTAGTAGGCGAGCACCGCGCGGCGGGCGCTGCGCGCGGCGGCGAGCGTGATCTCCGCAGTGACGAACGGGTTGCCGTCCCGGTCGCCCCCGACCCAGCTGCCCATGGTCAGCGGGGTCACCGCGGTCAGCCCGCGGCCGAACTCGTCCTCGAACGCCTGGACCAGCCGCTCGCGCACGCGCGACGCGGCCTCCAGGAGGCGGTCCTCGAGATACCAGAGGGCGTTCGAGACCTCGTCCGTCACGGACGGGCGGTCGCGCCGCACCTCCTCCGTGAGCCAGAGGAGCTCCACCTCGCCCTCGAGACGCCCCTCGATGGCGCGGCGCTGGGGCTCCGGCGCGCCGTCCCGCGCCAGGAGGCCCTCCGCCAGCCGGGCCTGGAGGTCGAGGATCGTGCGTCGGGCGGACTCGGTGGGATGCGCGGTGAGGACCGGTCGGACGTCGAGCGTGAGCAGGGCGCGCGTGACCTCGTCGGCTCCCTGTCCGGCCTCACGCAGGCGGTGCAGCGACCAGCGCACCGATCCGCGCTGCGCCGCGGCCAGGTCGTCTTGGCGCGAGCGTCGGACCCGATGAGCTTGCTCCGCGGCATTGATGAGGATGAAGAACACCGTGAAGGCACGGGCCGTGAGACGCGCCGTCTCCGGCGGCAGGGATCGGGTCCGCGCGAGCAGCGTGTCGAGGTCCGGTGCCCCGGGGACGCCGAGCCGTCGGGCCCGGCAGGCCCGGCGCAACTCCTCGACGGCGCGGAACGTGTCCTCACCCGCCAGCCGGCCGACGACCCGGCCCAGCGTCGCCGCAAGCCAACGGACGTCCTGGCGGAGCTGCGCGTCCTGGGGCCGCGCTACAGGCGGCGGAAGCGGAACGGTCGCAGCGACGTGGGAGGTCGTCATGGCGTGATTGTGTCGCATGATCGCGGGGACCGCGCACCGGCGCAAGGCGCCGCGCGCCTCGCACCCGTGCGAGCGGTAGATTCCCGCTGGTGGCTCGACACCGTCCCCAGAGGAGCTTTGCGCGCCATCACCCGGTTGTCGCTCGCGGTCCTGCTGCTCCTGCACGCCTGCGGCGATCCCACGGTGCCCCGCGTCACGGGACCGCCGCTCGCACTGGTCGGCCAGTGGTCATCCGTCCGCCCGGCGCCGCTCGTTGAGATACACCTTCACTTGCTGCTGAACGGCAAGGTATTGAGCTGGGGCCGTGTCGGTGATCCTCAAGTGTGGGACCCGGCCACGGGTGCTTTCACCGTGGCGCCGGCGCCGTCGCTGCTGTTCTGTGCCGGTCACGACTTTCTCCCCGACGGCCGGCTGCTCGTAACCGGTGGCCACATCAGCGACTTGCACGGCCTCGCCAACACCAACGTGTTCGATCCCGTCAGCGGCGCGTGGCAGGCGCAGCCGGCCATGGCCGCGGGGCGTTGGTATCCCACCAACACCACGCTGCCGAACGGGGAGGTTCTGACGCTCGCCGGCACCGATTCAACCGGCGCCCAGGTTACGATCCCGGAGGTGTGGGACGGGACGGGGTGGCGCCAGCTGACGGGTGCGTCTCTCCAGCTGCCATACTATCCCCGCACGTTCGTGGCACCCGATGGGCGCGTTTTCTACGCCGGCGAGGAGCAGCTCTCGCGCTATCTCGACGTTACCGGTGTGGGGAGTTGGACCGACGGCCCGCTTCGCAAATTCGGGAATCGCAGCTACGGATCCGCGGTGATGTACGAGCCGGGGAAGATCCTGTACGCGGGCGGTGGTGACCCGCCGACCAATACGGCGGAGATCATCGACTTGAACAGTGCCAGCCCCACGTGGACGTACACCGGCTCGATGGCACACGCCCGCCGACAGATGAACGCGACGCTGCTGCCGACCGGGGACGTGCTCGTCACCGGCGGCACGGCGGACACCGGCTTCAGCAATCCCGCGGGCGCGGTGTACACCGCCGAGCTATGGAGTCCCGCGACCGGCCGCTGGACCTCGCTCGCGAGGAACGCGGTGATTCGCATCTACCACCAGACGTCGCTCCTGCTGCCGGATGGACGCGTGCTGAATAGCGGCAGCGGCGGCGCACCCAGCATCGCCGCCGTGGACGAGCTGAGCTACGAGCTGTATTCCCCACCGTACCTGTTCAACGGTCCGCGCCCCGCGATCAGCGGAGCAATCCCCGCCAGTGTCGCATATGGCCAGACACTGGCCGTCGCGACGCCGGACGGAGCGGTCATCACGAAGGTGACCTTGATCCGACTCGGCTCGGTCACGCACGCCATCGACATGAGCCAGCGGCTCGTTCGCCTCGGGTTCTCACAGGCGACCGGGGGGCTCTCGATTGCGCTCCCCACGAGCCGGGCGATCGCCCCACCCGGCCCCTACATGCTCTTCTTGGTGAACGGAAACGGGGTGCCTTCCGTAGGGCGGATCATGCTGCTCCAGTGAGCCCGGAGACTGGCGGGGGCCAGTACGGGCGCGCACTATCAAGGGACCCTGCAAAGAAATGAGAGCATGCGACGGACCCTCCCGGTTACCCTCGGTCTCCTTCTTCTCGCGCCGATCACGTCGACCACTGCGCCACCGACCCGTCACCCATCGCTCGCCAGCGCGGTCCGGGTCACCATCCTCTCCACCATGCTCGCGGGCAACCCCGAGCACGGCATCGGCGAGTGGGGCTTCGCGGCCCTCCTCGAAGTCGACGGTCGCCGCCTCCTGATCGATACGGGTGCCCGTCCCGAGACCGTGCTTCGCAACGCGCAAGAGCTCGGCCTCGATCTGTCGACCGTGACGGACGTCGTCCTCACCCACAATCACGGCGACCATGTGGGCGGGTTGGTCACGCTGCGGCGGGAGCTGGCGAAGCGCAACCCGGCCGCGCTGGCGCGCGCCCACGTCGCTCCCGGGATCTTTCAAAGCCGTCTCACGCCCGACGGCCAGGAGGCCAATGGCCTGCTGCCGCTGCGGGCCGCGTATGAGGCGAGCGGCGGGACGTTCGTTCAGCACAGTCGCCCCACCGAGCTGAT
>Ga0137403_10009200_pt1 | contig 10995 bp, 15 predicted proteins | sample CZOMad2_1_16fung_FD_122057 | JGI IMG/M metagenome (GOLD analysis project Ga0137403, IMG submission 122057) | Vadose zone soil fungal communities from Angelo Coast Range Reserve, California, USA - CZOMad2_1_16fungal (Hybrid Assembly) | ecosystem: Environmental > Terrestrial > Soil > Vadose zone...
TTCCGCAGGACTGGAACACTGGGTCACAACCATTTATAAACGTTTGCTATGCCTCGGGTGCGAATACGTCCGGTACGGTCATCTGGACGGCATCGAGCGCTTGCGTCGACGTTTCGAGCAACGGTGGAGCCTCCGACGATCCGGCTTTTAACGCGGAATCGGCATTTTCAACTCAAACCATGGCTGTTGCCAATCGCATGTGGTTTATCGGCGGGCAATTTACTGCCATGACCAGCGGAAACGGGTGTAAGCCCCTAAGCCCGGTGACCATCAAGCTAACCTTGTCAGGAACGGCGGCCTCAAATATCAACGCTTACCAAGCGGTGGTGACGATTCCTCGCCGTCCGGTGGTGCAGGCGAACTGATGCGACGCCTTCTTATAACCGCTCTATTTACGTTGCTTTGTCAGACATCGACGTTCGGTATCGCTGTCGTTCAACACAAGAACAATCAGGGAGTCGGAACTGCCATCACCGTAACCCCGACCTCAGCGGTAACAGCGGGGAACTTCGTTGCTGTTTTAATTTATGAAGACGCCTCGAATACCTCCACCCTAAGTACGACGGATTCAAACTCACAAACTTGGCTCACGGCGGGAACTGTTACTTCCGGGAACAGCGTCACTGGCTTGTTTTACAAAGAGAACTCCGCTGCGATCACAACGGCTACTTGCAATTCGACGACAAGCGCGACCGTGGCTTGCTACATTTACGAGTTCTCAGCGGTTTCAACGTCAAGCTCTTTAGACGGAGTTGTTACGTCTTCTGGAGCGTCTACGGCTACTTCACTTGCCAGCGGTTCACTTACTACAACGCAAACAGTGTCGGTCCTTATCTACGGCTGCGGACAAGGAGTAACACAGTCTGGAGCTTGGATTGCGGGTTCAGGTTACACTATCGATACTTCGCCAAGTCCAAACTCTCGCGACAATATGCAATATAAAATCGTGGCTGCGGTTCAAACAGGCGTCACTACAACCATGACCTGGGCTACGACCGCAACAGACCGTGGGTGTGTGTTCGCTGCTTTTGCGTCTACTCCTGTCGGAGTACGCAAAAAGCCTCCGGTGGTTTTGTGATGCGGCGTCTCTTGGTCTTGCTGGTGATGCTGACAGCGGGAGCATCGGCATCGAAGGCCCAGACTTGGACTTGGTTGCAGGACGAACCAATGTTGGTCAACGCGGCGGGCGGTCCATGTCAGCCACCTGTAACCACATGCAACATTCCCGTAGGTCAATTCGCACCGACGACCGCTGGCAGCATTTGGGTCATCGCTGTCCAGACCACGAATAACGTCACGATTTCTAACGTGACCGGGGGCGGCGGGACGTGGGTTCATTGCCCGAACTGTCATGCGGTAAACCCCTCTGGCTTCAGCGCCGATGCTTGGTACAACCTCACCGGGATAGCCGGAACGAATCAGAATATCGCGGTCACTCTGTCCAGTAGCTCCGGTGCGGTCTTTGGTGAGACGTTCTATGAGATATTGCCACCTGCAGGTTTCACAGCTTCTTATGACACCTCGGGAGTAGCGACTGGGACCGCTTGCCAAACCTGCGCGACGCCGTCCCTTACCCTCACCGCAACGGATGCCGTCATCATCAATCCCGGTGGTGCATCCTCACATGGGTTCGACTCTTACTCGGCTCCTTACTTCGTAGACTGGAATGGGGCGGGCATTGGACTGAATATCAATTCAAACACGCCGCCGACGAAAACATTCAGGAACGCTTCCAATAATCCTGAGTTCTTCGCCATTGCTTTCAAGTCGACGGCTGGGAGTTTTACGCCGCCTACTGCACGTTATTCCGTCACCAACCTTACGGAATCAGCGGCCAACTGCACGAATTGCACCGTGCCAGGCAACACCGGCACTGGACACCTTCTCTTCCTGCAGTCCGCGTCTCAGAACGGGGCGTTTATTCAATCGGTCAGCGGCGGTGGCTCCGGCTGGGTCGTTCCGGCTGGAGCGAACTCTTGCAAGATCGCAGGAGCGATTACTGGCGTATCGTCGGCCTCTTCGAGTTGCGCCTATCTATTGTCATCCACAGCGGGAGCCTCATCCATCTCGGTCACCATGTCGGGCGGGGGGCAGGTAAATTTAGGCTTGTGGGAAATCGCATCGGCCAGCGGGGCCGCCTTCACGGTCGACACGCAAAACTCCTTCTATATCTCGACCACCAGCGCCTTCTACGATAACGGCCCGGCACTGACGCTCACCGGCGATAAGGACGTGGTATTCCAGTCCGCTTGGATTCAGGGCGGCTCGCTCGGCCCGACCTTTTACCCGCAAACCAATATACCCTCGGGAGTAATTTCTGGCGTAGGTGGCGGAAACTATCTGATGCTGAATCAGTTCTCCATCTCCAGCTTACTGGAAGTCCCTAGTGGATCTGCTCCGGTCCCGGTGTGGATCAACCCGCAACACGACAATATTTTCGTTTCAGGGATCGCGTTCAATTCCGCGTCGCAGTCCATCACCGCCGCCGATTGCACCACCGCTTCGGTGCAAACCGCGATCAATACCGTGGTGCAGGCGGGCACAGTGATTATCCCAGCCTGTCCGGCGGGCGTAAGTTGGACCTCCGGAGTGACCGTCAGTAAAGGAATAAAGATTCAAGGGCAAGGCGCCGGGCGTCCCTTCGCGTACAGCCAAACCACAGAGGCTCTCACGGTCGGAGCCAAGGCGCTGACGATTAATCCCACCAACGTCACGCAGGCAGCCAGTCAGTTGGTGCTCACCCCCGGAACAGCGCTAATAATTCAAGAACTGGGATTCCGCGCCAACATCATGCAAGGCACGGTGACCAGTTACACGCCAGGCAGCGGGTTTTTACAGGTGAATATCACCAGTGCTGCGGGGATTTGCGGTACGGCAGGACCAGCAAACACCATGGATAGTAACTGCGCACGCTGGATGATCAGCGCTGTGCCGCAGACCGTGCTCATCAACAACAATGCGGTGCAGGGCGGAACGGGCGGAGCTGCGCTCTTTGCGCTCACCGAAGATGCCAGCTTCAACATGGACGTTTCCGGCTTCAAGATCGCCAACGGAACAGGGATTGCCAACGGCATCAATGTGCTCTGCGGAGGCGGCAAAGCCATTGTGGTGCATGACATCGTTTGGGAGCAGAACGGCTTCGACGGCATCTACACGAATTGCAATCGCGGACTGGTCTACAATTTCGCCTTTTCCGCGTCTCCTTGGTCGAATACCGGAGTGGGCTTCCACCAGAAATTCGCTCCGACGACTTCCTGGAGTACGGCGTCGCTATTCGGCTCGGCCGATACTACCGGCACCGGAAACTTCTACATCGAGACTTCCGCGTGCTACGCCTATTTGAACTGTACGGACATGGACGACTACGGGCGCTCGGTGTGGCGCTACAACCTCATGTGGGATTCGGGCTACGGAACGCACGGAGCCGATACTTCGAACATCGGAGTGCGCACCTTCGAGTATTACAACAACGTCGGGATCTTCGAGTCGGGCAGCACATCCGCGACAGCCAACATGAATTGGTGGCTGTTCGTTCGCGGCGGCACTTCTGCGATTCACGACAATACTCTCCCGGCAATCAATTCCGGCTTCTGGGGGCCAAAACTCTCGGTAAACATGACGGTGATGAACCTGCAGCGTAATTCCGGCCCTAATCCGTGCTGGGGCGCGGGAACCTCGGGTGGCGCGCAATACTATGCTCCTCGCGAGCCGGGGATTGGTTTTGTCACTGGGGTGGGCCATGATGGGCTCGGGCGGACCACGGATTCCACGGGAACGTATGTCGGAGACAGCGAGCCGATCTACATATGGAACAATAGTTCTGTGCCGCTGCTGGGCGTCGGAACTTCTAATTTCGGCGGCACCGCTTGCACCAGCCCGGACAGTTCCAGCAATTACATCGTCTCCGGACGTGATTATTTCAACGGCTCAACGGTCAAGCCGGGATACACGCCATTCACCTATCCGCATCCGCTCACCGGATCTCCAGCCGGGGCTACTCCTGTGGTGTCTTTATCTCCCTCGCCAGTAGCTTTCGGCAACGTTACGCAAGGCACGTCCAGTTCCCCGGTAACGGTTACGGTGACCAACAGCGGCACCGCCACGCTCACGCTCAGTGCTCCGTTCTTCACTATCAGTGGCGCCAATGCGGGAGATTTCGCGCAATCAGGGGGAACTTGCGTCAATGGCGGGTCGGTAGCGGCGGGAGCGAATTGCACGCTGCTGCTAACCTTCAATCCCACCGGAGTCGGCAGCGAGAGCGCGACGCTGGCCATCAACGGCAACGCCGCAGGAACAGTCAGCCTGACCGGAACCAGCGTGCAGACCTCGATCTCTGTCGTACCATCGGGGGTCAGTTTAGGCAATGTGCTGTTTCGCAGTTCGCTGGCCATCACCCAAAATATTGTCATCACCAACACCGGGTCGCTTACCGTTACGCTCACCAGCGAAATCGTCGGCGGCGCGAATCCGGCGGACTTCCCGATTACCGGAAATACTTGCTCCTCGACGCTGGCTATCGGCGCGTCTTGCACGGTGACGCTGACTATCAAGCCGCTGGCCCTAGGAGCTCGCGCGGGCACGTTGACTATCTCGGACAACGCCACCGGGAATCCGCACATTGTTCCCTTGAGCATGACCAGTTATGGGAACATCTCAGGAGTCGGGTCGATCTCGGGGTCGGGGTCCATAATCGTGCAACCGTGAGGAGGAAATGATGAAGAAATTCGGGGTCAGTTTCTTGCTGGCAACCTATGTGGCATTCGTACTGGCTGGCGCTTTTCTGGTCAACGAAAATATGCTCAAGGCGCAAACCGTCGTTCCGCCCATCACTATTCAGTCGAGCATCGCACACACTTCTTGCTCAATTACCACCGGGGTCACCAGTTTTTGTTTTGCTTCCGATGGACTATGGCAATCGCTCAATGGAAGTCCTTATACGCAACTGGGAGTGGCCGCGCCGGCCGGAGTGACCAGTTTCAACGGGCGCACCGGAGCGGTCATCTCAGTAAACGGCGACTATTCCTTTTCTCAGATCAGTGCGCCGCCAACCACGGTGAACTGTGGCGCGAACGGATGCGTTATTAAATGAAATTCAAACGAGCAAATGCACCATGGTAGACCCTCGCAGCATCATCGTACGCTATCGCGGCTTCCTTTTTAGAGTAGAAGTTGCCAAGATTTATTTTCTTGTGGTTTTTGTAAATTATCGCTCGCCACTTGCCGCCCTCGTCAGGAACGAAGTGGACGCCTTTATATCCAGAAGTGTTATTTGCCTGAAGGCCTTTATTGCAGGAATTTTGGCTACGTGTACATTTGCGAAGGTTCAACTTGCGATTGTCCAAGCCGTCCAAATTTTTGTGGTCACAGTGCTTCCCCATAAGTGCAGTGTGCATTCCCAGCATCTTTTGTCTTTTCTTAGTATCAGGCGCTGGTTCCATCCGGACTGCATAAAAACGGCTAGCTCCACATTGTCTTTTGATAGCACACCAAGGCCATTGAGACAGCCAATCGAAATCTTCGGCATCGACAATCGCATTTTGGCCTTGCGTGAGCGGTATCAACCTGAAAGGCTTATCAAGCGGTTGAGTAACAGGGTGTCGCTCTATCGGCATTTTGGGCATTGGTCCTCCTTGAAAGGACTCTTGCTGCTTGACCGCATCTTAACACAAGAAGCAAGTAGGAGGACCGTATGAATCTGGCTCTGTTATTTTTGATGTTGTTGCAAACTCCTGCGCCGCACAGCGTGACCCTCGACTGGCCGCCATTCGTGATGCAGGCGTCGTGCTACGGGCAATGTACTCCTGTGGGCAGTACGCCGACCAATCCGGGGTGGTACAACGTGTACCGCGCACCGCAGAACACGGATGGCTCGACTGGTAACTTCGCGTGGGTCGGACACGTCCAGCAAATCTACTTGCTCGGCGTCCCTGCGGTGTCCGAGTATGTCGATAGTTCGGTCGTCGCGGGCGCTAGTTACTCTTACGAAATAACTTTCATCCAGACGCCCAGCGGGACGCCGAACGCGGTCGAGACGGAGCCCAGCGAGGTGATAAAAGTAGCTATTCCTTCACCGTAATTGGACTACAATCACAGCGCTGTGAAATCTTGAGAGATGGAAAGTTCTCTTGAGGTTTGCAGGAGTGAAGTGAGAGTGAGAGGGGGCTGCTCGACCGGACACCGGGCAGCCCCGCAAAAGGGTCGGAGGGCAATACATGGACGCAAGTCTTGGTGTGACTCAGTTCACCTCTGCGGCAATCGTGGTTTGGACCATCAATAAACTAAAAGCCGCTTCGTGGTTTCCTCTATTACAAAAAGACTGGACGACCCTGAACCGCGCTTTCAGTATCACGGCGGCGTTCCTTGTAGCGCAAGGAATCCATTGGGTTTGGGCACCGGACACGCGCGTATTGTCGATTACTATACCAACCCTGACAGCGTTGGCGCTTGGTCTGTGGCACTGGCTTAATCAGTATGCCATGCAAGAGACTTTGCACCAGTTGACCAAGCCGAAAGTGGCAGTGGTGCAACTTCCACCTTCGGTGGGATTGACAGTTGAGCCGCTGAAACCATGACATGCACTTCGACCCGGTCGCGGAGCAAATATCTGTCGGAGGTGCGGTGGCCGTCGCACTGGTAGCCACGGTAATGAAATTTCTTCCTGCATTTATGCAAGCGCTACGCGAGCAACGGCACGAAGGTAACGGGAATGGTAGAGCTAAAGCGGGAAGCCTTAGTCCGGAAGAGTGGGAAGGGCGTATGCGCGACATCCAGCGCGAAGCAGGGGCTCTACTGAAATCCGAGATCGAAAAGATGTTCGAGATCCGCGACATACTGCTGGCTGAAAAGTTACGCAGAGCGGTAGAAGAGGAGATACGCAGGCAATGAATCGCGCGTTTATAGTCATCGCTCTTTTGCTGATGGGAATCTGCGGGCTACTAGTTCGGAAAAACACCACGGGCATTGCCAAGACGGAACTCGCGCTGCAGTTCACCAATCAGGGCACGGGGATGGCGAATGTTACCTGGTCGCTGCCTCCGCAAACTCTAGGTGTCAGCCCTACCTCGGTCAATTTCGGAAACGTTGTGGTGGGGCAGGTGAGCGCTCCGATCACTATCACTTTGTCCACAACCTCTGGCATCGCTTTAGGCAGCCCGGTCCTCGGAGGCCCAAACGCCAATGAGTTTTCCTTTACCAACGCCTGTCCTGCGGTTTTGAACATCAACCAAAGTTGCTCGCTGACAGTAAAATTCGCGCCGCAAGTTCTGGGGCCTGGGGCGGCGAGTCTGACTGTCAACTTCTCCGGCCTGGCCCCCTTCGCTCCGTCCAATTTGCATATTCTTGTTGCTCAACTCAAGCAGACTTAAAAGGGAGGAAAAGCATGAGACGTTTCGCGTTTTTGTTTTCTGCGGTGCTGTTTTTGGCGGTAGCAGTGTTTCCATGGGCAGCGAAGGCGCAAGCAACACCTACGTTCTTCTACGTGGGCACAACCGTTGATGCCAATGGCTTGGAGTCGGTGTTTTCCGGTCAGGTTACGGCGACGCTCACCCAAGGAAAGAAAAACGCCGTTCTGACTTGGACGGCGGCAACTGTGCCGACTGGTGGTGCGGCCATCGCCGGTTACAACATCTATCGTGGGACGGTGAGCGGCGGTCCATTCGCAAAGATCAACACAGCACTGGTTACGGCGGTTACGTATACAGATTCTTTTATTCCGCCCAATGCACTATCTGGCTTGACCGCAACGGTAAATTAGCTTTTTCTTCTTGCGTCAACTGATTGCATTGGGCAAGGATTTGCCGTAAATAAAAACTGAGGAGGCATTAGAGAATACTATGAGACAAAATTCGGTGTGCACGACCAAACCCCACAGAACGGGGCTGTTGCTTGTGATGGTTTTACTCGCGACAGTTAGCTGTGAGGGGAGTTATCATTCTGGATGGATTGATGGCGCGGGGGAGCAATGAGATGAATCCAGCACTGAAAATCATCAACGAATACATCCACATGTTGGACGCAGGCCGTGTGGAGGAGTTAAATCAGCGCCAAGCGAGCAAGCAGGAGATTGAGTTTGGGATTGCGTTGTTACAGGCCATCGCAGCGGATATTGAAGCGCTGCCGCAATGACTCGGCTCAAGCGAGCGTGGGTATGGATTTGCCGGAAGATTGTGCGCTTTGTGCTGCCGGGGTCGGACGTGTAAGGTGTGTGAGGGGAGTTATCACTCCAAATGATTTATTGTGTGCGCGCCCGCAATACTGTTCAGTTTTCCGTGATCTCTCCCGGTGGTTTTTGTCTGCTCGCGGCTTTTGGTGTAGCGGCACGCGCGTTCGGGCAGGATTTCATTGTCACTTCAGGAACCGATGGCACCCACTCCGGGCCGCTGGACCCGCACGAACTGGGCCGCGCCTACGACGGGCACAGCAAAGACTTCAGCGACAAGACAGCGGTTATTCTCACTGTGCTCAAAGCCGCAGACCCATCTATAGAGCCCTTCGCTTTGGCGGGAGGCTATGCCACAAATTACTTCTTCATGTGGCTAGAGAACGAAGGTACGGATAACGAACATTTCCACGCGCAACAGCGGCATGGGACCGAGTATCCCCCAGTCCCACAAAACAACGCAGAAAACGTGCAGGAAGCTGCAGTAGACGAGAACTAGGCGGGCATTCCGCCTTCTTCACGCGCTAAACGGTCACCTTCGGCTTGAGAAACTACTCGGATAAATAGCCGCTGGTCTTTTTCATGCATGACGATAGCGATATTCCGTTTGTGTAATTTGTCGATGTCCGCCTCGGTGATTTCCAGATTGTCAGTGCCGAGTTTCTGCATAAGCAGAGCGCAGATTTTGTGCCACTGCTCGCGGGCAAACTTCGTCATTGGATGGTTGGGATTTACTTCGCCTTCAAGCGGGAGACTAGGAGCCGACTTTTTCATCGGTGCCCTTCCAAACGAACTGGTCAAGAGGAAAGTGCGCTCGGCAATAACAACAGAATGTACCGCCGTAGAATCCGGGATCACGCGCGTAGGTTTCAGCGAGTGACAAGCCCACGAATCCTTTCTTGCGTTCATCGGGACAGAGGATGACGTAATCTTTCTGCATTCCTGTGCGTGGATCAATTTCGCGGTGGTCGGGAGACTCTGGATTTCCTGAAATCATGCAACGCTTCGTGCGGTCTACTGGCGGGATAGTTTCATTGTCCATGTTTAGCTCCATGCGTGTCCTTGATGTTGAATCCACGCTTCATTCACGATCTCCGGGTTAGCGGCAACTGAGTAGGGCATCCAGAAGTTGCCGCCATCGGCAAATGATGGACCCCACGAGTTGCGAATCTTGAACGCCGCACGCTCGTCCGAATAACCGATGGCCAACACTTCATGCCCACCGAGTACTTGCTCTTTGGACCGGTCAGGCACCGGCATGGTCACGCCATCACGCCACTTACCTTCAAACGAGGAATACACTCGGAAGCCCAAGCAGAAGACATAGCCGCTGGCTAGGCAGGAGCGCATGTCGGAGACGTTTTGTAGCGCGTGGTAGGTCCCAGACTTCCACGCTAGAGCTTGCGTGGCTTGCTCTGCGGTCGGCTCGATCTGGAAGTTGAAGTACACGTAAGCGTCCTGCGTCTCAAGGCACACCCCAAACTGATTGAGGGCCTTGACCGCTGTCCGGCCGTAGCTTCCTGTGTCCCCTTGCATCAAGTCGCCGTCGAGCTCCCTCTCGCGATAATACAGATAAAGTGGACTGAGCACGGGTGATTGCTCTTGGTACTTACGCGCCAGAAACTCGCGCATCCCTGTGCCGGCGAACGCGGTACAGGCGCCAAGGTCTTTCTGATCCTTGACTGGCCCTGTCCAGCGTTCTAGGTCCACGTTGCCACCCGGAGCGCTGTTCACGGTCAGGTAGCGCGCGAACGAGGAGAGGCCGTAGTCGCGGTGATCGGGAGGTGAGGGCAGGAAGCCGAAGCGCCTGCCCCCTTCGCTGAGAGGAAGAGTCACGAGATTGCGTACTGCCCGTAGCCGTGACTTTGGACTACGAAGTTGTATTCCTGTTTGAGTTGCTTCGCTGTTCGCGGCTTCAGTGCTTTTGCGCTGACTGCCACGCGGGTAGCAGGCGCGCTGGGCGGCGGAGGTATCAAACTTTGAATCTCTAGCAACGCGGATAGCGCGAGTCCCACCGAACCTGCAATAGTGGCCTGAAGTGCAGGGTCTTGAATATGAAACACGACAAGTATCTGATTCAAGTTGGCCTGCGCGGTGCCGATAGCGCTGTCGATCTGGTTCATCAAGCTGGGTTTTGCGGTGGCACTCGCGGCCTGATATTGCGTGACCAGCGATTGCACCAACTGTAAGTCTTTCTTGGCTTCGTCTCCGATGTTGTTCACCTGCGCGATCATGGCGGGGTCAGCGCCTTTGCCTTGCGCTGCGGCCACGATTTGCAGGATGGAGGTGATGATCTGGATGATGACGGGAATATCCGCGATGGCGGTATTCAGCCAAGCCGACGAGCAACCTGAAACAACCATACAAACAGACAGTACTGCCGCGAGAATCGCGCTGGGAACCCGACCATTTTTATTCCTCACTATTTTGCCTCCTCAAGATTTGGTTTCGTTGGCCTGTGACTGGAGAGATTCTATCTCAATCTTCCTCAGTGTGCTTCACTTTAACCTTGACGGTTTCCGTCTCATGCACGATTCGTATCTCGATGCCGTCTCTCACGTATTTTTCTTTATTGTGGCGCTTCATGGCCGCGAGTAAGTCGTCTTTGAGCTTTTTCTCGCGTGGGGTGAGTGCCATACGCTCGTCGCGGATAGCAGCGTAATCCTCTGCCGCACTTTCCAACTCCTCAATCTGAGGGTCGTCCATCTGCGGCAGGCGGGCTTGCCTCGGCTTCTTAGTTTCTGTTTCAGGTTCTTTCTTTACCGGAGTCTCGAAGTCCTCTGCGGCGTCAAGCGGTCGAACGTCACGCTTGCCAGTGCGCTTCGGAGCGCGAGTGG
>Ga0137403_10009202_pt1 | contig 10994 bp, 14 predicted proteins | sample CZOMad2_1_16fung_FD_122057 | JGI IMG/M metagenome (GOLD analysis project Ga0137403, IMG submission 122057) | Vadose zone soil fungal communities from Angelo Coast Range Reserve, California, USA - CZOMad2_1_16fungal (Hybrid Assembly) | ecosystem: Environmental > Terrestrial > Soil > Vadose zone...
CGCCCCGCTCGCCTGCTGGAACTGCTCCGGGTGGGCCAGCCGCGCGAAGCCCGCCTGGCAGTCGGCGGCAAGGTGCATGCCGTGGTCGCCGAACAGGTCCAGCTTGAGCCCCGGCTGGACCTGACCGAAGCCGTCAGCGCCCGTCCCGTTGAGCAGGACGTTGTCGTTGTAGCCCCCCATCAGCGAGATCCGGGGCCGCCACTCGACGTACACCTTCGCGCTTGCGCCCCCGGTCAAGAGGAGCGCGGCGAGGGCAACGGGTGGCGCGAGCTTCGTCGCCGCCATCCGCCGCTCCTAGGGAACCACGACGGTGTCGCCGGGCCCGAGCGTGACCTTGCTCCGTCCGGTGACCAGGTCCTGGTAGGCGACTTCCACCCGGCGGCCGTCAGCGCGGAGCACGTTGATCGAGTCGCGGTCCGCGAACTCGGCCAGTCCGCCGGCCAACGCCAGCGCCTGCAGGACGCCCATGCTGTTGCGCAGCGGGAACGCGCCCGGCCGCGCCACCATGCCGGTGACGTAGACGCGCTGTCCGTTCACGTCGTGCACGATCACCGTCACCCGCGGATCCCGGACCAGGCCGGCGAGCTGCTTCTGCTATTGAACGCCCACGACGGGGAAATCGAGTTTTTCCTTCCCGACTTTCCATGGCAGCTTCGGCTCGATACTTCCGGGGAAAAAGCGTTCGGCAAAACTTATCTCCTGCAGAGCCGGTCCCTGGTCCTGTTTTCTAAACCCAGGTCATCAACCCCAGCTCGAACGGATGGGTGAGCAGCTCGTGGCGCGGGTAGATGCGGATGCGGTAGTCGAGCTTGCCCGACAGGCCCGGCTTCAGATCCAGCGAGTATTTCTGCTCGTTTGAATCGGTCTGGCCGGTTGCGACCAGGTCGTGGCTGTGCTGCATGCCGTCGCGCGGCTCGCGGCCTCATTCAGCGATCCGCGCGTCGCCGGCGCGAGTTGCAACATTGCGATCAGCAACGAGCGCGACTCGTTATGGACCGAGCTTCAAAGCGTCGAGTACCTGATGTCGATCAGTGCGGGGCGAGCCACACTCGACGTCGTGGATGCGATCGCATGTCTGTCCGGCGCTTGTTCCATGTATCGGCGAGATACATTCGTGCGCCAGGGCGGCCTGGACGTCGGCCCCGGAGAGGATCTGGAGTACAGCTTGCGGCTGCGTCGCCTCGGCTATGTCATCCGTTTCGTGCCGGACGCCTGGGCGGAAACAGACGGCCCGACCAGCGGCATAAGCCTTTTGCGCCAGCGCGCGCGCTGGGATCGCGATGCCTTGCGAATCCGTTTCATGATGTATGGCGAACTGAGCTTCTTCCATCCGTTCGAGCACTTTTCGGACACGCTTCAGAGACTGGACTTCATTTTCTTCGATCTTGTTCCCACGCTCAGCCTACCATTCTATCTGGCTTACATCGTGCTGTTGTTCGGCGCCGATGCCGCCCTGTTTCTCGGCGCGATCTATTTCCTGCTGCTCTGGATCTCGATTTTCAACATGGCGCTGGCGTTCGTCATGTTCAATCGATCGATCGGCCTCTTTGGTCTCGGAGCTTCGCTGATCTTTCCCCTGTACCAGGGCGTCTATCTGAAATGCGGGCGGTTCTTTTCGTACTCCTCGGAAATCATCTTCGCCACGTCGCGGCGCGATGACTTCGTGCCACCACGCGTTCGTCGCGCCCTCTTGGGGGATCGGAGGGAGGAGCCAGCCCAATGAATGTCACGATCAACCGCCTCGATCCAAATGTACCCGATCCCGTCGAAAGCCGCCGGCGCGCGGCGGGACGATTGGTGCGCATTGCCTATGCAACGATCGTGTTCGGTGTGCTCGCTTTCTTTGTCATCTATTTCGGCGCGCCCTTCGTCTATCTCGGCGGTCCGGGTACCGTCTCGTCCCCGCGATACGTAGTTTCGCTTCCTTATACCGTGCAGGTGAGTCAGATGAAGCTGGCGCCTGGCGCCACGGTCAAGGCCGGTGACGAGATCGCAGAGGTGGTTTCACCGGAGCAGGACAGCATCGTCGCGACCTATATGCGCGCGCTGGCGGACATCGCCGGTCGCACGGCAGAACTGCGCATCAAGGCTCGGGTCGCGCAGGAATCCCTCGAATCGGCGCGCGCCTATATGCGCGTGACCGAGGAAGCAGCGGAACACGTCGGCGCTATGTCCTCCGCCACGGTGACCTTCCGCATGGAAGTCTTGCGCGAGCGCGCCTCGGCCCGCAAAGCCGTTGTCTCGCAGGAGGCGGAAGTCGCGGAGTCCGCCATTCAACTTGCCTCCCTGGATCAATTCATCCAACAGCTTCAAGGCCGCCTCGACGAGGTGGAGCGCCATTTCGGCCGGGGGAAGGTGTCTGCGCCGATCGCCGGAATAGTCTCGACCGGCCTCGCGCATGTCGGCCAGTCGCTGACGGCGGGCACTCCGATCGCCGAAATCCTCGATTCGACCGATATCTTCGTGGACTGGTACATTCCCAATGAGCGCCTGATCGATCCTGAGGTCGGGAACGAAGTCTATGTGGTGTTCGGCAACCGGCGGATTCCCGGAAAGATCGCCCAAATCCTGCCGGTTTCCGATGTGTACGCCCGGACGCAGCAGCCTTTAGCGCGTGACCGCCCTGCGACCCAGATCGCGCGGATCCACTTCGATCCGGGTGCGTTGCCGCCGCCGCTGAATTCTTCGGTCAATGTTCGCATGCACTACACCGAACTTTCCGCCCGCGTCGCCAACGCGCTGATCCGTTTCTTCGGACTTTACTGAACATGACGCCGCGGATGTCGCGCGGAGTGCCATACGATGCAGATTGAAGGAGATCAATCGGTGTGCCCGGCCTGCGGCGCCGAAGGGCTGGAGGTTTTTCCGGTGTTTCATCACATGATCTGCGCCTATGTCGGCCCACAGTATGACTTCGCTCCGACTGTCGCTGGATATACCTGCCCGAAATGCCGCCGCGACATTGTGTCGGGCGATCACGCTTGCGAGATCGTAGGGACGAGTGCGCGCTGCATCCAATGTCGCAAGGAAATGGTGGTGTCGCCACCGTCCGTTTCGAGGTAGTCAAATCTTCATACCTGTCGATGCTGCGATTTCGAGGACCCAATGATCCTTGTGACCGGAGGCGCCGGTTATATTGGCTCGCATGCATGCGTTGCGCTGCTGTCCGCCGGCGAGCAAGTCGTTGTCATTGATAATTTCTGTAATAGCAGTCCCGAGGCCCTCAACAGGGTACAACGAATCTGCGGCAACGCTGGCGGAGGTCGAAGGCGGCATTCGCGACCAGCCTATGCTCGAAAGCGTATTGACGCAGTATGGTTGCACCGCCGTCATGCATTTTGCCGGCCTGAAGTCCGTCCAGGACTCCGTGGCGCGGCCACTCGAATACTACGATCAGAACGTCGTCGGCTCGCACCGGCTGCTCCGCGCCATGAGCAAGACCGGCGTCACGCAAATCGTATTCAGCTCATCGGCCACCGTCTACGGCATGCCGCATTTCCTGCCCTGCACCGAGGATCATCCGCTCAATCCCGCCAATCCCTACGGCCGAACCAAACTCGTCATCGAGGACATGCTGCGCGACCAATATGCGAGCGAGCCGACCTGGCGAATAGCGATCCTGCGCTATTTCAACCCGGTCGGCGCCGATGAGAGCGGCTTGATCGGCGAGGATCCGAAAGGTGTCCCCAGCAACCTGGTCCCCTTTGTTGCCCGGGTCGCGATCGGGCGCCGGCAGCGGTTGAACGTCTTTGGCGCGGATTACGACACACCCGATGGGACCGGCGTCAGGGACTACATCCACGTGATGGATTTGGCTGCGGGACATCTGTCGGCGCTGCGACTGCTCGATGGCCCGAAATGCTTTGCCGTCAATCTGGGAACCGGCGAGGGCAGCAGCGTGCTTGAAGTGGTCCGCGCCTTCGAGGCTGTGAGCGGACGGAATGTTCCATATGACGTCAAGCCACGCCGCCCTAGCGACGTCGCTGCGTGTTACGCCGCCACCGACTATGCGTCGAAGTTGATGAACTGGCGGGCGACCAGGTCGCTCGAGACCATGTGCGCCGATCACTGGCGGTGGCAGCGGACCAACCCGAACGGCTATGCCTGATGGCGCCACTGGCGCGAGGACAGAGTTGGAGCCCTGGCGCAGCCATCTCTCTTGCCGCATCACCGTGGGACTGGCAGGCAAGCGCGCCACCGACACTGCCCGTCGGGACAATGGCCATAAGGGCAATAGTCCCGAGAACGTCACGGTCGTAGGTTTGCCACGGGAAAAACTCAGCTCTCAGGCAGGGGGCGCGGCAATGACCACTCGGCTGGAGCTCAACTTGCGGGCTGCGCTATGCAGACAGCTCGCAAAGCGTGAGCCGGCTAACCGATCGCTCTGGATGGCCGAGGCGGAACATTGGCTGCGCTTGTCGAAAGAGAAGCTTCGGGGCGAGGCCAAGGCAAAATCGGTTCCGGCACGACCGGTGTCTGCGCGCCAGGCACCCGCTCCCTGACTTCGGGCTTTTCCGAGAAGTGATGCGGCGCTCCCTGGATCATTGGCAGTCCGACTTGAAGGACTGCGCCATGCCGCTTCCCCGTCGTCGACTTCCGACCACATGAGAACTTCTGCCCGCTTGATCCAGCAAGGCGCGACGTGTCCATGCATCACGCGACAGCTTCGTCCGGTGCCGCAAGCCGCAACGATGTGGCGGTCGTTTACCTTATTCGAAGCGCTCGGTATTAATTTTGAAATTGTGGTGTATTCTGAATGTATGCATGTCGATGTCGACTTGCATTGAGCCAACTTAGGGGTCACGGAGGGTAACATGGCCAAGAAAGCGAAGAAGGCAAAGAAGAAGAAGTCAGCCAAGAAGAAAAAGAAGTAACCGTTCGACAACAGCCTCGTAGCATCGGGATAGCGTCTGAGATCCGTTACGCCTTTCGTAGCGCGCACAGGCGCCAGCTTTCGAGGACAGATTATCCGCGCAACAAACAACCAAGACGGACCCTTATGCAGATGGCTGCTGCATAAGGGTCCGGCTTTTCACTATATGAGTAGAGCTTCGCCAAAAGCATTGCCACTGATGCGATGGGAAGCATCCTGTGTGGCCTACGTCCCGCTTCAGTCGTCGGCAATGTCGCGGCTCGTTCGCGGCATTTAATGGCGAATGACACTGCCAGGACCTGAGTCAGCCGAAGACGTCACGGCCAAACGGCCCATGAAAAAAGCCATGGGCTGATATCAAACTTGGCTATTTCCTGGGCAGTGAAAAAGTGCAAAACCCTAAGTATCTGAAGATATTGGTCGGAGTGGCAGGATTTGAACCTGCGACCCCTGCGTCCCGAACGCAGTGCTCTACCGGGCTGAGCCACACTCCGACAAGAACGCGGCTTATAGCCTTGGGTTTCGCACACCGCAAGAAGCCGAATTAAGGACGCCAAACCCAGTGAATGTGACCCTGACAACCCAGATTCTGCCCGCCGGCGAGGCTGCGGTGGCCGCAGCAGCGCGTTCCCTCAGCGAGGGCGGGCTGGTCGCGTTCCCGACCGAGACCGTTTATGGCCTCGGCGCCGATGCCACCAACCCCAAAGCCATCGCCCACCTCTACCAGGCCAAGGGCCGGCCCGCGTTCAATCCGCTGATCGCCACTGTCGGGGATCTAGAGGCGGCGATGCGGATTGCCCGCTTCGACGCCACGGCGATCAAGCTGGCAGAAGCGTTCTGGCCGGGGCCGCTGACGCTGGTGCTGCCCAGGACAAGCGACTGTAACGTGGCCGATCTCGCCACCGCCGGGCTCGATACCATCGCGATCCGGGTGCCGGCGCACCGGGTAGCGCTGGACATCCTGCGCGCGTTCGGCGGTGCGGTGGTGGCGCCATCGGCCAATCTGTCGGGCCACGTTTCGCCGACCACGGCGGCGCACGTGCAGAGCGACCTTGCGGGGCGGATCGATCTGATCGTCGATGGCGGGCCGGTCGCGGTCGGCGTCGAATCCACCATTGTCGGATGCTTTGACGAAGCCGTCCTGCTGCGCCCCGGCGGCCTGCCGCGCGGCGACATCGAACGCGTGCTGGGCCGCAAGCTGGTGCAGCCGCCTGGCGACGCCGACAGCGACAGCGGCCGGCTTCTGGCGCCGGGCATGCTGGCATCGCATTACGCGCCGCGCACGCTGGTGCGGCTCGATGCCTGTAACGTCGAGCCCGGCGAGGCGCTGCTGGCGTTTGGCCCGGTTGCGGTATCGGGTGTTGACGCGGCGACTTCGGTGATGAATCTGTCCGCGCGCGGCGATCTCGACGAGGCTGCCGCCAATCTTTTCGGTTATCTTCGCGCGCTCGACGTTCACGGTGCGCATACCATCGCGGTGATGCCGGTGCCGCATCACGGCCTCGGCGAGGCGATCAACGACCGGCTGCGCCGCGCCGCGGCGCGACGTGATTGAGTAAACGTGCGAGTAAACATGCAAGAGACCATCAAGAGACGAAGATGAATGTCCTGAAGCCCGCAAGCCCCCCGCTCTCGCCCGAACTGATCGCGCATTTCCGCAGCATCGTCGGCGACAAATATGCGGTCACTGATGCGGCCGATATCGCGCCCTACCTCACCGAAGAGCGCGACCTGTTTCACGGGAGATCGCCGCTGGTGTTGCGGCCCGGCTCGACCGCTGAAGTCTCCGCGATCTGCAGGCTCGCGAACGAACACGCAATCGCGCTGGTGCCGCAGGGCGGCAATACCGGCCTGGTCGGCGGCCAGACCCCGCACCATGGCGAGGTGGTCGTCTCCATGCGGCGGATGGACAAGATCCGCGACATCGACACGGCGTCGAACACCATGACCTGCGAGGCCGGTGTGGTGCTGCAGATCGCGCAGCAGCGCGCGGCCGAGGTCGACCGGCTGTTCCCGCTTTCGCTCGGCGCCGAGGGAAGCTGCACCATCGGCGGCAACCTCTCCACCAATGCTGGCGGCACCACGGCGCTGGCCTATGGCGTGGCGCGCGAGATGGCGCTCGGGCTGGAAGTGGTGCTGGCCGACGGGCGCATTCTGAACGGGCTGTCGAAGCTGAAGAAGGACAATACCGGCTACGATCTGCGCAACCTCTTCATCGGCGCCGAGGGCACGCTCGGCATCATCACCGCCGCGACCCTAAAATTGTTTCCGAAACCGCACGCGGTGGAAACCGCCTTTGTCGGCCTCAGATCGCCGGCGGCAGCCCTGAAGCTGCTCTCGATCTCGCAGAACGAGGCCGCAGGCACGCTTACCAGTTTCGAGCTGCTTTCGGATATCGCGGTTGATTTCAGCGTGCGTCATGGCATCGACATCCGCAATCCCCTGGTCAGCAAGCATCCATGGTACGTGCTGATGGAGCTGTCATCTCCGCGCGATGACGCCCGCGCCGCGCTGGAATCGATCCTGGCGCAGGGCATGGAGCAGGCCATCGTCGATGACGCCGCAATTGCGGCGAATCTTGCCCAGCGTATGGCGTTCTGGAAGCTGCGCGATGAAACGTCCGCGGCGCAAAAGCCGGAAGGCGGCTCGATCAAGCACGACATTTCGGTGCCGGTCGCCGCGGTGCCTGATTTCATCGAACAAGCCAATGCAGCGGTGATGAAGTTGATACCCGGCGCGCGGCCAGTGCCGTTCGGTCATCTCGGCGACGGCAATATCCACTACAATGTCAGCCAGCCAGTTGGCGGCGACCCCGCGGAGTTTCTTGCGCGCTGGCACGAGGTCAATGCGGTGGTATTCGACGTCGTACTGCGGATGGGTGGATCAATCTCCGCCGAGCATGGCATCGGCGTGCTCAAACGCAACGAATTGCCTCAAGTGAAAGACAAGGTCGCGATCGAACTGATGCGTTCCATCAAGGCGATGCTCGACCCGCTCGGCATCATGAACCCGGGCAAGGTGCTGTAGATCCCCGCCCAAAGTTCGCCGTTTCGATAGACTCGAGCACACAAAATGACGCCTCATGCCGGGCCCCGGACATGACGAGCAGTGGATCTCAAAACAAACTTCCCTGCCCGTCATCTTCGGATGATAGGCGCAGCGGTTTGCGCGGCGCGGGCTTTTTCGGCGGGCCCGCTTGCTCGGCCGCCATCTCTTTCGCGGTGACCGGGAAGATCAATTGCGGGTCATCATTGGCCGCACGATTGACCCGCGTCGAGACCTCGTGCCAGGCGAACGCGCCGTCGGCGGGCGCGATGAGTAGCGCCATCGCCGCCTCGGCATCATGCGCGCGGCAATCGAGCCAGCGGTCAAAATCGCCGGGCGCGATCGTCACCGGCACGCGGTCGTGCAGCGTCGCGAGATCGGCACTCGCCGCTGCGGTGACGATAGTCACCGTATCGAGTTCCTCGCCGTTCGGGCCGATCCAGGTGTCCGCCAGCCCCGCAAGGCCGATCGGAGTTCGGTCGCGGCGATAGACGAAGTGAGGCCGCTTGCGCTTTTCGGACGCCTGCCATTCATAATAGCCGTCCGCCGGGACCAGGCAGCGCCGCCGCTTCATCGCATTCTTGAAGGCCGGCTTTTCCATTACCGTTTCCGCGCGCGCATTAAACAGCAGGCTGAATTGGCGCGAATCTTCGACCCAGCCGGGCAACAGGCCCCAGCGCATCAGGCGGAAATGCCTGACGCCGTTTTCGATGATGATGACGGGTATCGGTTGGGTCGGCGCAATGTTATGCCTTGGCGGAAAATCGGGCTGCTCGATATAGCCAAAAAGCTGCCGCAAGGCCGCCGGCGGCGATGTTATTACGAAGCGTCCGCACATTCTGTGGTCCAGTTAGGCATCCGTTCAGCACCTTTTAACCCCAACCGTCAACACTGCGGCAGATGACGTCAACCGCTTCCAAACCCGCGCGATCAGACCGCCAGACGGGCCCTGATGAGGAAGCCCGGGGTGCCCGGTTGCGGGCCGCCAACATCAACCCCCGCACCGGGCTTGCCACGGACTATCTGAATCATTTCAACGAAGCCATCATGCTGCTTGAGATGATTCCAGACATGCCGAAATGCGCGGAGGATTTTCTGCTATGGTACCCGCTGTCCTATCGCGAGCATTTCATGGCGTCGCATTTCAAGGCGCGCGACCTCGCGATCGAGGCCTATGAATCCGCGGATGAACATATTCGGGTCGAGTTCGACAATATCACCGGCGCAATGACATCCATACTCACCGCGGTGGGGGCCGCGATGCGCCAGGTCCGCCAGGACAAGACCCGCGCCAGGCTGGCTGAGCAGGCGATCGGCTGGGTCAAGCCGCTGGTCGCCCTGGCTGGCGGCATCATCAATGGCGGCGCTGAGGCCGACGTCGATTACATCATGACTCACTGATGTCAGCGACTGTCCTGCCCTCGCATCCCCAACTAGCCGTCAGCGCCGCGATCTTTCGCGATGGAAAAATCCTGCTGGTGCGGCGCGCCAAATCACCGGCCAAGGGTTTCTATTCGCTGCCGGGCGGGCGGGTCGAATTCGGCGAATCGCTGCATGCAGCGCTGCATCGCGAAGTCGCCGAAGAAACGGCGCTGAAAATCGAAATCATTGGCCTCGCCGGATGGCGCGAGGCGCTGCCGGGAACCAGCGGCGGCGGGCACTATCTGATCATGTCATTTGCGGCGCGCTGGAGTTCCGGCGAGCCGGTGCTGAACGAGGAACTCGACGATTTCCGGTGGCTCGCACCGGACACGCTCGGCGACCTCAATCTCACCGCGGGCCTGCCCGAGGTGCTCCGGTCGGCCTGGGAGCTGATCCGGGCCTAGAAAGTGGCTCCGCCTTGCTTCCAGCGCATTGAAAAGGCATATCACGGCCGCCGTCCCGACCCGGACTCCTTCATGTCAAAGCATTTTCTGGCGGTAATCATCATCATCTCGGCGTGCCTTTCCGGCCCCGCACGGGCCGAGGACGCGGCCGCGCCGTTCGACGGCGACCTGCAGCGGCTGGCCGAAATCCTCGGCACCCTGCACTATCTGCGGGGCATCTGCGGCAGCAATGAAGGTCCGAAATGGCGCAATGAAATGCAGGCGCTGATCGACGCCGAAACCCCCTCGGGCGATCGCCGCGCCCGCATGATCGCGGGCTTCAACCGGGGCTATAATGGCTTCCAACAGACCTACCGCACCTGCACGCCGGCGGCAGCCGTCGCGATCCGCCGATACATCGAGGAGGGCTCGAAGATTTCGCGGGATCTGACCGCCCGCTATGCCAACTAGCGCCGCGGTTCCCGAGCTCTTTGCTCCCGGAGCGGTGCGACCCTTCGATTTGGAACAATAGATTCAATCCTAATTCGCGCGTTAACCTTTCCTAAAGAAGTGGTCTAGGCGGGCTCGCCCTGCATGCTAAACCTTTAGGCATTCGACGCGCTCCGCTCTGGATCGCGCACAGCTTCGTTGAGTTTTTATGAACCAACCAGTGTCCTTCACCATCGCCCGCGACCCGCTGCCCGATCACGAGCAGAAACAGGCCGCGTTGAGCTATCTCAACGAGGCCTGGGCTGAGGCGCGGCACGATGGCGTCGATGGCGACTGCCTGGCGCAGGCCAGCTTGTTCGCGGCGTTCGCCGAACTGGTCGGGACTTACGGCGAAGACGCGGTGGCGAAATTCGTGGAAGGCCTTCCCGTCCGCGTCCGCAACGGCGAATTTTCGACGCAGATGGCGAAGCAGTAAGCACCGCCGTCATTGCGAGGGGCGCAAGACGAAGCAATCCAAGCTTCGGTCTTGCTGCGATGCCGCTTCATCGCTTCAGCGTCTCCAAGAACCGCACCGGCTCGCCCGTTGCTGGCGCGGCCAGCTCGCCTTGCCACATCACCCGGCGGCCGCGCACGAAGGTGCCGACCGGCCAGCCGGTGACACGCATGCCGTCATAGGGCGTCCAGCCGGCGCGGGAAGCCACCCATTTGCTGGTGATCGTTTCGCGGCGCTTGAGATCGACCAGTGTAAAGTCCGCATCATAGCCCGCGGCGATCCGGCCCTTGCAGGCGATGTTGAACAGCCGCGCCGGTCCGGCACTGGT
>Ga0137403_10009203_pt1 | contig 10993 bp, 11 predicted proteins | sample CZOMad2_1_16fung_FD_122057 | JGI IMG/M metagenome (GOLD analysis project Ga0137403, IMG submission 122057) | Vadose zone soil fungal communities from Angelo Coast Range Reserve, California, USA - CZOMad2_1_16fungal (Hybrid Assembly) | ecosystem: Environmental > Terrestrial > Soil > Vadose zone...
CCGGTGCTCGAACACGCGGCAGCGGACAGGGCGAGAAGCGCCACGACCGACGTTCTCAGAATTCGCGGATTCATTGACCCCTCCACCTCGTGAGAGTTTGGGACGGCTGAGCAGCAGATTTGTTCTGTCGACGACGATCGAGGGGGGGGGATGGTTACGCTAAGGCCCGCCGCTCCCCAATTCGCAGCCGGCGTCCGTCAGATAGACGCCGCCGTGCGTCTCGCACCACTGCTGCGCGGCGAGCTCCTCCGGCGTCGTGTGGTGCTCGCACGTGCCTCCCACGTAGTCGCCGCCCAATCGTTCGCAGACTGCCGTCGCGCTGAACCGGCCGCCGCCCGTGCAGGCCGAGAGCGCCAGCATAGCCGTCACGATGAGCGCGCGCGGCACGCCCCGGAACGCCTTCGTGCGGGATCTTCCGTTCGCGGACGTCATGCTGTTGGGACGCTTGCGGTATCGGATTCGTTACTCAGTAGCGAAGCACACTGTCACCCGGATCTCGCGGACGACGTCTATAGGGTATGACCAGCCGCTTGGCGAGCACCGCCGCCCTCGTCCTGTGCGCCGCGGGCTGTGACCCCTTGCTGAACGTCGCCGGCTCATTCTTCCCGGCGTGGATGGTCGCGACGGTGCTTGGCGTCGCGCTCACAGCTGCCGTGCGCTACGTATTCGCCGCCGCCCGGCTGGAGCCGCACCTGGGCCCGACCGTCCTTATATATACGAGCCTGGGGCTGCTCCTGACGGTCGTGGCCTGGCTCGTTCTCTACAGGGCCTGAGCCGTGAACGGCGGCCCGCGTGCGGCCTCAGTCCGCCGGGTCATCGGCCAGACGCTCGCCGTTCTCATCGTCGTCGGCGCCGTATTCGCCGGGCTCTACGCCTATCGGCTGCAGTTCGTGCAGCCGCGCACGGACGACGCCGCCGTACGCGCCAATGTCATCGGGATCGCGCCTCAGGTGAGCGGTCCCATCGTGGACCTGCGGGTCGCCGACAACCAGTACGTGAAGCAGGGAGATCTCCTCTTTGCCATCGACTGCCGTCCCTATGAGGCGCGACGGGCTCGGGCCGGGGCCGATCTGGCGCTCGCTCTCAAGGAAGTCGACGCGCAGCGGAAATCGATCGCGTCGGCGGCGTCGGAGATTGGCCGCCGCGAAGCCAGCCTTGCATCGGCGACCGCGCAGCTCGCGCGTGCCGAGGAGGAGCGAGCGGCGGCCGAAGCGGCCGTGGCCAGACTGCAGGCAGAGGCCGACTACGCGGACGATTACCTGGGCCGTGTCGAGCCGCTCCTCAAGCGCCAGTTCGTGACGGCGGATCGCGTGGCCGACGCTCGCAGCCGACGTGACGCCAGCGCGGCCGCGGTCCAGGAATCGCGGCGACGCGCCCGGGCCGCGGCCGCCGCGGTCGAGCACGCCGTGGCCGCGCGTCGCGATGCGGCGCTTGCCGTCGACCAGTCGCACCACGACCGCTCGCGGGCCGAGGACCTCCTGGCGCAGGTGAGCAAGGATGTCGACGCACGCGTCGAGGCGGCCAGGGCCACCGTGCGCGCGGCCGAGCTGGACGTGGGCTACTGCCAGGTGCGCGCGCCATTCGACGCCTACGTGACGAACCTCAACATCGCCGTCGGTGAGTATGCACGGCAGGGTCAGCGCGTCTTCGCCCTCGTGGACAACCGGGCCTGGTACGTCCTGGCCAATTTCAGCGAGACCTACATGGCGTCGATCAAGCCGGGGATGGAGGCGGACGTCTATCTCGTCTCCTACCCGCGGCGGTCGTTTCGCGGAGTCGTGCAAGGCATCGGCTGGGCCAACCGACCGGACGACGGCGAGACGGCGGGTGTGCTGCCTGACGTGCGGCGCACGCTGAACTGGGTGCGCCTGGCCAACCGGTTTCAGGTTCGTGTTCGGCTCGAGGAGCGCGATGTCGAGCATCCGTTCCGGATGGGCACCACAGCCGTCGTCACCATTCGCGGCTTTCCGCGTGCCATGGCCGCGGCGGCTCCGCCGCGCTGAGGACGAGCGTCGGTCATGAGCGTCGTCCCGGCGCCACCGCACACTGTCGGTCTGACGCCGCGGATGATCGAGTCGTTGCGGACGGAGCTGGCGCCGACGCCCGGGCGCTGGCGGCGGTCGGTGTTCATGGGGCTCAGCACGATGACGGCGCTCATGCTCGCGTGGACGATCCAGGTGCCAACGTTCTCGGCTCCGGTCGTCGCCTTCTTCGGGCTGCTGCCGGCCAATGTCTGCACCTGGCGCAAGCTGCCCCAGCGGCTTGCGCTGACGACGGCAGGCGCGATCGTCAGCATCACGGTCGCCGGAGTGTTCGTGCAGCTTCCGTGGCTGATGCTGCCGGCGTTCTTCGCCGGCGTTGCGCTCATCGCCTATTTCTGCCCCGTCACCAGCGGAGCCCTGGAGCTGCTCGCCCTGCTGTACCCGCTCTGCACCGCGTTTTTCATGGGCGTGCTCGACCCGGGCGGCATGCCGACGCAGGTCGGCTACATCTGCGTCGGATACGGGGTCGGCATCGTGACCGCGACCGCATTTTCACGGCTGGCTGTTCCGGAGGACGCGGCGGCCACGCTCGCCGGCGCGCTGGCCACTGCGTTCGCGGACACACGCTCGCGGCTCGCCGAGGTCACGGCTCGCTTCGCCGCTGAGCGGTTCGAGCCGATCCCGGGCGAGTCACCGATTTCGTCAGAGTTCGCTCACGACATGCCGCTGCTCGAGCGCGTCCGCCAGGAAGGCCGGCACCGCGACGACGTCGCAGCTCTCGCCTTCGCCATCGTCGTCGTCGACCACGCGCGGACGCTCACGAACACGATGGACGCACTCGCGCGGCACGACGTCGGCCGGACGTATCGGCGGCTGATCGCCCCGCAGCTGACCGTGCTCGTCGCCGCCCTCGACGCCGGGCTCCGCGCATTCGAGCAGGCGGCGCGCGAGCATCGCCCTCGCGCGGCGACTGGGGCGACGCGCGTGGACGCCCAATGGCCCGACTATCGCGCCGCGATCGCCGCGGTCGAAGCGCAGCAGCTTGCGCTCCGGCGGACCGGCGCCCTGGCGCACGTGGACATCGCCGAGGAAGCCAACACCGACGCGTTCGTCCGGGCGCTGATCGACCTGGCCGAAAGTCTGCACGCGTCGCCCGCAGAGCTTCGCGAGCGCACGACAACGGGCCTGGGACCGGCGAGCGTTACGCTTCCTCGCGTCGACCCCTTTGCCGCGCGTTACGGCGTGCGCGTTGGACTCGGCACGACGATCAGCTATGTGATCGGTAGCGTGGCGGACACCGCCGCGCTGTTCAACATCCTCTGGCATCCGGCGTTCCTCGCCGTGTCGACCTACGGCGCCACCCTCCGTCGCGCCGGGACACGCTTCGCCGGCATCGTGATCGGCTGCCTGATCGCGATCGTCGCGACGATCGTGGTGATGCCGAATATCTCCGAGCTGCCGGCGGTCGCGTTGCTGCTGTTCGCGGTGACCATGCTGTCTGCGTACATTGCGATCGGCGGACCGCGGTTTTCGTACGTCGGTCTACAGATCGTGGTTGCCTTCGCGGTCGTCGGGCTCGCCGAGCAGCCCCAGGCGGACGTCCACCCGGCGCTGTGGCGTGTCTATGGCACGCTGCTCGGTACCGCCGCACTCTTCCTCGCGTTCCGCTTCGTCGCGCCCGACTATGCGGGACGCCAGCTCGTCGCCCGCTTTGTGGACGTCGTGCGGGGGATGCTGGCGTTCCTCCCGCGCCCGGGCGAGGCGCCGCTCGCCCCGTCCCAGGTGGAGCCCACCTGGCAGCTCATCGTTGCGAGCCTTCCGGACATCCTTCGGCTCGCCGACGAGGCGCAGGCCGAGACCGCCACGGGGGGCGTCGATACACAGGCGGCCATCGTCGCCGGCGGCCGCGCTGTTCGTATCGCCTACCGGCTCAAGCTCATCTACAGCGGACGGTACGCGAGCCCGCGGCCGCCGCTCTCGGAGTCGATGCGCGCGGCGCTCGCGAACGTCGATGCTGCGATCCGCGCATGGCTCCAGCTCGAGCTCCGCATGCTCGAGGCGCGGCACACGATGGCGCGTCCGGCCTCACGCGGGTTTCGCGCCGCGTATGGGGCCGCGGCGGACGTGGCGGCGCAGCCGCGTCCGGACGTGGCCGGTGCGCTGCGCACGCTGGAGCGCTCGATCGACGACGCGCGCTCCACGGAGCTGCCCGACTGGCCCCCCGCCGCGCGCGGTGCCCTCGTGGCCGGGATCGAACACCTGCGGCGCCTCGTCGAGCTCCTGCCGTTGCTCGACGAGTACGTCAGGCGGATGATCCTTCCGGGCGACCCAGCGCGCCTGGAGCTCCGAAAAATAGATCGCGCCGACAAGAAGGCCGGCCGCGAGTGAGATCAGATACGCTTCATCACGATGACCCTCAAGCGTGAAGTGGGATTACCGCGCAATGGTTACCACAACGTGCGAAGAAGTGCGCGCACGCCATACGCCATGAGTGTCGCCGTGCCTACACCGGCCGCGTAGAGCACCAGAAACCACAGCCACTGATGCGGCCGCCGCGGGGCCGTCACGGCTCCCAACCTTCCGCGGGCGTCTTGCCACGAAACACCGAGTAGGCGAACGCGCTGTAGCCGAGCACGACCGGCGTCACCAAGCCGGCTCCGATGAGGAGAAAGACGTGGCTCGCGGTGCCGGACGCCGCCTGCCACAAACTGATCTTGAAGGGGATGACGTTCGGAAAGAACGCGAGCCCCAGGCTCGCCATGCCGGACAGAATCATCGCCATGGCGAGCGCGAACGCGACACCATCCGCCACGTCGTCGCGACGCGCAGCCCATGCGATCAGCACCGCGCAGCTCGCGAAGGCTAGCGCAAACAGCGACAAGGCCACGGGATGGCGACCCCATGTCAGGGCGAGTTCGGACTGCACGTTTACTGCTGCCACACTTGTGAGAATCGTCAGCCCGAGGAACGCCAACGCCAGCCAGCGCAGTTGGGCTCCCGCGAAACTTCGCGTCTCTCCCTGGCCCTTCAAGCGAAGCCAACCCGCACCGAGCGTGGCATAGCCGGCCAACACCGTGACGCCAGTCAGGACACAGAAGGGCGTGAAGATGTCCGTGGGCCCTCCCGCAAATGTCTCGCGTTCGATGCGCACACCCTGAATGAGCCCGCCGACGATGGCCCCCTGCGCGAGTGCCGCAACGAGGGAGCCGCCGCCGAACACGGCGTCCCAGCGTCGACGCGCGTGCGCGCTATGGTGGCGGAACTCGAATGAGACGCCTCGGAGACCGAGCGACAACAACATGGCCACGAGCGGAAGATAGAACGCCGGCAGGAGCACGCTATACGCGAGCGGAAACCCAGCGAGCAACGTGATGCCGGCCATGATGAGCCAGGTCTCGTTCCCATCCCAGGTCGGCGCGATTGCGTCGACCATCCGATCGCGCACGCGTTGATCGCGCTGCGCGAACAGCAGAACGCCGACTCCAAGGTCGAAACCGTCGAGCACGACATAGAGTGTCAGCGCGAAGAGCAGGAACAGCGCTGACAACAGCGGGAGATCCATGTGCCTACTTCCTTGACGCCAGGTATTCCCGCACACCGCCAATGGCCGGCCGGAGAGCGCGTTTGAGCGAACCGGCCGGCAACGCGTGGCCTGGCAAGCCAGACGGTCCACGACGGATGAGACGCAGCGTGAAGATCAGAAACGCCGAACCGAAGACCGTATAGACGCAGACGAACGTGACCAGGGTCAGGAGCAGTGTCGCCGCGGGCACCGGTGAGAGTGCGTCGGCCGTTCGCAGCAGACCATAGATGACGTATGGTTGCCGCCCGATCTCCGCGGTGTACCAGCCGGCCAGCGTCGCCACGATGCCGGCCGGGGTCATCATGACGAGCGCGCGCAGGAACCAGCGCGTCGAGTAGAGGCGACCATGCCACCGCAGCCATAAAGAGATCACGGCGAGAGTGAACATCGCCATCGCGATGACATACATCGTCCGGAAGCCGTAGAACACCGGGGCCATCTCGGGCTGCCGGTCAACCGGTGTGTTCGTCAATCCCTTGACGCGGCCGTCGAGACTGTGCGTCAACCAGATTGAGCCGAGATACGGCGTCCCGAGCTGCACCAGATTCCGCTGCTGTGCCTGATCCGGCACGATGATCCAGAGGTAGGGCGCGGGGGACACCGATTGACGCTCCCAGAATCCCTCGGCAGCCTGCATTTTGGCGGGCTGGTGTTTGAGCATCGTGCCATAGAGCAGATCGCCCACGAACACCTGCGCGGCGATGAGCACGCAGGCGCTGCCCATTCCCAACGACAGCGTGCGCCGTGCGAACTCCGTTTCACGCGAGCGCAGGAGATACCACGCGCTCACGCCCGATACGAGAAACGCACCGGTCAAGAGGGCCGCCAGCAACATGTGCGGCAGTCGCACCGGCCATGACGGATTGACGACAACACGCCACCAGTCCGTGACCACGAAGTGACCGTCCTGCCACGCGACACCGTCCGGCGTCTGCATCCAGCTGTTCGCCGCAAGGATCCAGGAAGCCGAGAGGATCGTGCCGACTGCCACCATGCACGTCGCGAAGAAGTGCAGCCTGGGTCCCACACGCCCCGTGCCAAAGAGCATGATGCCGAGGAAGCCCGCTTCGAGGAAGAACGAGGTCAGCACCTCGAGGCCAATCAGCGGACCAATGACCGGTCCGGCGAGTTGCGAGAATTTCGCAAAGGCGAGCCCGAACTCGAACGACAGCACAATGCCGGTCACCACGCCGACGGCGAAGCTCATCGCGAAGATGTTTAGCCAGAACCGGTAGATCTGCTGATAGAGCAGGTCGCCGGTCTTCAGCCACAGCCCCTCGACCATCACGAGGAACCACACGAGGCCGATCGACATCGTCGGAAAGATGATGTGAAAGCTCACGGTGAACGCGAACTGCACGCGCGCGAGGAGCGCCGGGTCGAGCTCAGCCATGCGTCCGCCTTTCACGACGTGAGGATCGTGCGATCACGAACAGTGTCGTCATGATGAACGCCACGAGGCCAACGCCTGCCGCGACAAGACCAAACACGCCGATGATGACGTTGAACGCGATGAGGCCGGCCAGACCAGTCAAGAACATGGCGACGCGCCTGGCCGCGCGCCCCCGAGTGCGTGCGTGTCGCGCGCTCGCGCTCATGACGATGTGACTCCAGCACGCTGCGGAAGCGTGAGACGTGGCAGCGCGCGTTCGATCGCGGTCCGCTGCCCTTCCAGCCATGCTGGCAGCATCAATCGCTCTCCGAGAGCTCGCTCCTCGTCGAACGCAACGGCGCGTCGTTCAGCTCGAAGCGCTCGCGCACGGTGAGACCGAGCGACAGGTAACTCTTCGGATCGTCGAACGGGAGCGGGATGTATTTCAAGCTGTCGAGCGGCTGGGTTCGCAGGTGCGGGTCGGCGAGCGCCGACCAGTCTTCCACCCAGCGGTGGAACAAATTGATGTTGGGGCGAACTGCCTCGTCGTCCTCAGCCGTCACCGTGCCGTGCTCGCCGCTACGATGAGCAGGCCGACACCGCCAGAAGACCGGCGCGGAGCCGCATCATCACTTGCGGAGTGTCGCATGGATTTCCGCGATGTAGCCACCGGGAAATTGCACGAAGGCGGACCGCCGGTCGTCGGCCGAATAGGGTTCGACCAACACGCGCGCGCCGGCACGCTTCGCCTTTGTCATGGTCGTATCGACGTCGAGCACCTCGTAACCTGTCAGCTCTCGCCCGTACGGGTATGGGAGATGGCCATCCGTCACGAGGACGGCGATGTTGCCGAACGTCGACCCGATGCGGACCCGCCGGTAGGTATCGCCGGGCCGGCCGATCTCAACCCCGGGCGCCTTCGCATCGTCACCCGTCACGGTGCCGCCTGAGAAGGCGACAAAGCTACGGATGAAGGCGTCGGCGCGGTCGGGCGAAACGTACACGCGGTTTTCGGGAATGGTTTGCAGCTTGACGTAGTTCGGCGCCGTCGTGTGCCAGTAGAGCTGCATGTTGACGCCGCCCGGAAACTGCACGATGGCATCGCGACCGATCGGATCATTGAACGGCGAGACGATCACGTCGGCGCCGCTCGCCCGCGCCGCGCGGACGGCGGCATCCAGGTCGGTGACGAGATAGCCCGTTCGCTCGCTGCCGAACGGATAGGGGATCGGCGTTTTGAAGCCGAACACCGACACCGTGCCCACCGGTGTGAACATCAGCTGGGACATCGTGCTGCTCGGCGTCGGCGTCACGGTGAAGACGCCTTGCTTCGACGTGCTCCCGCCGAACGTCGCCACGAAGCTCGTCACGAATCGATCGAAGTCTTCCGCGGCGACATAGACGTGGGTGGTGTCGTATTGCGGTCCGACGGCCACCGCCGGCGAACTTGCAGCCGGCCTCGTCTGCGCGCCAGCGGTTGCCGCGCTCGCAACCAGTATCAGGGCCAGAGTCAGGGCGTTGAGCGTTCGCATGGGTCTACTCCTCATACCGCCCAGCAGGCGCAGCCGAGCGCGCCCCAGAGTGATGTGAAGTCGTGAGCGTGGCCCGCGCGGGTGGAACCGTACCGCGAAACGGCATGTCGCGTCTCCGGTATCGCCGTAGATCGCTCGCGGTCGCCCCAGGCGGCATAACCGCCAAAGCGACGCACCGGCGACCAATCCGGCATGGCCGGTGGCGGCGTCGCGTCGTCCAGATGCGCGAACTCTCCAGCACCGTGGACGATCCTGCCGCCGACGACGGTGAGGTCCGCTGTGATGTCGGCGATCTCGTCCTCGGGACACGAGAAGTAGTCGCGGTTCGGAACGATGAGATCCGCGAGCTGCCCCACCTCGATGCGACCTTTCTTGCCTTCCTCATTCGAGAACCAGGTGACGTTCTCCGTCCACATCCTGAGCGCCGTCTCGCGGTCGAGGCGGTTGCGGTCCGGATAGAGTCGCAAGCCGCCGACGGTTTTGCCGGTGACGAGCCATGCCAGAGAAACCCAGGGATTGTAGGAGGCGACTCGCGTCGCATCCGTGCCGGCGGAGACGTGAATGCCCTTCGCAAGCATCCTGGCGAAGGGCGGCGCCGCAGACGCGGCGGCGGCGCCGTACCGTTCGACGAAGTACTCGCCCTGATATGCCATCCGATGTTGCACCGCGATGCCGCCGCCCAGTGCAGCGATGCGGTCCATCGACCGGTCCGAGACCGTCTCAGCGTGGTCGATGAACCAGTGCAGTCCGTCGAGGGGGATGTCGCGCGCCACCCGCTCGAACACGTCGAGCGCCCGGCTGATCGTCTCGTCGTACGTGGCATGCAGGCGCCACGGCCAGCGATTGGTGGCGAGAATGCGCACGACGTCCTCGAGCTCGCGCTCCATCTCGGTCGGCATGTCGGGGCGAGGCTGTCGAAAATCTTCGAAATCGGCGGCGGAGAAGACGAGCATCTCGCCCGCTCCGTTGTGGCGGAAGTAGTCGTTCCCCTGCTTGTACGTCGACGTCTTCACCCAGTTGAGGAAATCTTCCTTCTCGCCCTTCGGCTTCTGCGTGAACAGGTTGTAGGCGAGGCGGATGGTGAGCTGCCGGTCGTCGTCGAGCTTCCGGATGACGGCGTAGTCGTCCGGATAATTCTGGAAGCCGCCGCCGGCGTCGATGGCGCCGGTGACGCCGAGCCGGTTCAGCTCACGCATGAAGTGGCGCGTGGAGTTCACCTGATACTCGAACGGCAGTTTCGGTCCTTTCGCCAGCGTCGCGTACAGGATGCCGGCGTTGGGCTTGGCGAGCAAGAGCCCGACCGGAACGCCGCGCGCATCGCGCACGATATGACCACCGGGCGGTTCCGGCGTGTCCTTCGTATAGCCGACCGCCCGCAACGCGGCGGCGTTCAGAAGTGCGCGGTCATAGAGGTGGAGCAAGAACACGGGAGTCTCGGGGGCGAGGGCGTTGATCTCCTCGAGTGTCGGCAGTCGCTTCTCCGCGAACTGATGCTCGGTGAAGCCGCCCACCACGCGTACCCACTGAGGCGGCGGCGTGACCGCGATCTGCCGCTTCAACATCGCCATGGCGTCGGCGAGCGTGCGCACGCCGTCCCAGCGCAGCTCCATGTTGAAATTCAGCCCGCCGCGGATGATGTGAAGGTGGTTGTCGATCAATCCGGGCAGGACGCGGCGTCCCTTCAGGTCGATGACTCGCGTCGCTGAACCGGCCAGCGACATCACATCCGCTTCCCCACCGACACGAGCGAACTTGCCGTCTCGAATCAAGACGGCTGTCGCGGTCGGATTCGAGCGGTCGAGCGTCGTTATCCGGCCGTTGTGCAGGATCAGATCGGCCGTCGTGTTCGCGCCGTTCACGACCGCACCTCCCCGGCATCGGCGATGGTCGTCGAAGCGGGCCGTTCCGCATGGGCGCCCGGCAGCGCGCCGAAGACATGCTGGCCACACCGCATCTGCTGCCATGCAGTGCTGATCGCGCTCCCCGCGATCATCTGGCGCCCCACCGGGATGATCTGCTCACCGAGCAGGATGCCGAGCAGGCCGATGAGCGCCACGACGGGCGGCGCAGGAGATCGGACGTTGAGCACGCTATAGAGAACGCCGACCAGCAGGCCGGCGCCGAATGAGAGGAGATAGACTTTCATCGGCGATCCTCGCTTGGCCGTTGCCTACCGGTGGTTCGTGGGCGAGGGCATCACGTACTCGGGAAACACCGTCGGCGGAGCCTTGTGCACCATCGTGTAGGCGTACTCGACGCCGATGCCGTACGCCCCGTAGTGAGTCTTCACGATGTCCATGACCGCGTCGTAGGTGTCCTTCTGTGCCCAGTCGCGCTGCCACTCGAGCATGACCGACAGCGACGTGACGGGCTTCGCGCCCGCCTGGATCACTCGCTTCATCGCATTGTCGTGAGCGAGCTGGCTGACGTCGCCGCAGCAGTCCTCCACGACATAGATCTCATAGCCGTCGTGGATCGCCTGCACCGTCGGAAGGGCGACGCACGTTTCGGTCCAGAGCCCCGC
>Ga0137403_10009204_pt1 | contig 10992 bp, 11 predicted proteins | sample CZOMad2_1_16fung_FD_122057 | JGI IMG/M metagenome (GOLD analysis project Ga0137403, IMG submission 122057) | Vadose zone soil fungal communities from Angelo Coast Range Reserve, California, USA - CZOMad2_1_16fungal (Hybrid Assembly) | ecosystem: Environmental > Terrestrial > Soil > Vadose zone...
TAGCGGGTCCGGCGGAACCGACTGTCAGCTCGATGCAGGGGCTAATTCTACTGCGTCACAAATGCCGAGGGTTTGGGCTTGGCGCGCGTGGCAGATGGAGGATGTCCGAAGCTGCGTTTGCAGCATGGACATCGAGAAAGAGTTTGAGTGATAGCGACCGCGAGCCTTTGGCGCACGGTGGCGATCGAGTTTGGTATGTGCCGTTCAGGCCGCAATGGTGGATCCTCTGGGTCGGTAACCGTTGGGAAGCGCAGGCGTCGAGAGTAGCCCGGCGGAACGTGTTGCTGAGGGGGGAATCGTCTCCTGCTCGGAGATCAAGAATCCGTAAGCGGCAATGCACAGCGTGGCGTGGTGGTGGAAGCCGCGCCATCTGCGGCCCTCGAAGTGGCCAAGCCCGACCTCCTGCTTGAGCTCCTGGTAGTCGCGCTCGATGCGCCAGCGCAGTTTGGCGAGATCGACGAGACGGGCAAAGCCGATGTCATCAGGCAGGCTCGACAGCCAGTACTTTGTCGGTTCCTTCTCGCCTTTCGGCCATTCGATCAGGAGCCATTCTTCCGGCCAAGGCTTGCTGCGGTTGAAGTCACGCCGTGCAATGCGGATGCGCACACGCGCAAAACGGGACTTGAGGGACACGTTCGTTCCCTCGCGCCAAGTGATCGTCCGCCAGGCCTTGGCCGGAAGGCTAAAGGCAAGATTCTTGACCTTGATCGGCTGGTGGTCCGCATCGCGACGCAACTGCTTGGTCGGCCGTCCGCGGCCAGGCACGTAGGGCTTGGGCGGCAAGGGTCCCGTGCCGGACGCCCACACGGTGGTGCTCGAGAGAATGCCAGCGACGTAGGAGAGTTCGAGCCCCGTAAGGGCGGCGCGCAGCTCGCTGTGATTGCCGTAGCCGGCGTCCATCAGCACAACGCCGCGCGGCAGTCCCGCCTCACAGGCCCAGCGCAACTGGTCCAGCGCGATCTCATGCTTGGTTTTGAAGCCAATGTCGTCAGGCACACCCGCCTTGCGCAGACGCTCGTTGTCGTTGGTCCACTCCTGAGGCAGATACAGCCGATAGGCCACCGGCAGGCTTGCATGATGATTGGCAATCGACAGCGACACCGCGACCTGGCAGTTGTCTTCCTTGCCGAGCCGGCCGCAATATTGCCGCGCAACCCCGACCGAATGCCGTCCCTTCTTGGGGAAGCTGGTATCGTCAATGATCCACGCCTCGATCGGCCCATGCCGCTCGATCGCCGGCAGCACCATCTCGCGCACCTTGGCCAAAACCTGCTCGTCCAACCAATGGCCCTCGCCCACAAAATGCAGCAACGATTGATGTTGTGCCGCCACCCGCGCCGGCGCCGTCACCGCTGCCATCGGCTCCACGCTTTTGCGCTCGCACGGCATGATCAGCCCAGCGCAATAGTCCCGCAGCGGCTGCGCGCGATCAGCATGGCCGATCACGCCCACAAGCTCCTCGACATACGCCGAAAACCGCGATTCACTCCCCCCAGACGCTTGGTGATCCATGGCAGCCTCCATGCTGACCTGAATCTCCTTGCCTAACTGAGTCCCGCCACCTTCGTAACGCGACTTTCTGACTCAGTAGAACTAGTGCTCGGCGATCGCGCGCAGTGCTGCGAATGCATTGACGCGTCCGGCACCGAACTGGTCGTCAGGACCAGGCGGACCGAGATCGACAGCGGCCGCCGTGAGCGCGAGACGCGCCGCGTCCACGTCGATCGTGGGATAGCGCTCGATCATCAGCGCCACGACGGCGCTGACATGCGCGGCCGCGTAGGACGTGCCCGAGACGATCTGATGCGCATGGTTGCCGGAAGGGGCGAGCACATCGACGCCCGGCGCAGCAACCGAGATGTAGCTGCCGCGATTGGCCAGCGAGTACAGGCGGTCATCGACATCGATGGCGGTCACCGCGATGACGCCGGGATACGCGGCCGGATAGGCCGGCGCGGCCTGCGGGCCGCCGTTGCCGGCGGCAGCGACCGTGATCGCCCCCTTGGCGGCAGCCTTCTTGATGCTCTCTTCGAGCAGAGAATCGCTCGGGCCGGTGAAGCTCATGTTGAGCACACGCGCGCGCTTCGTCAGCGCCCAGTCGATGCCGCGCACCAGATTGAATGTCGTCGCCGTTGACTGCCGACCGCGCTCGCCTGCAAACACCCGCACGTCGAGCAGCTTCGCTTCAGGCGCAACGCCGCGCACGATGCCGTGGGCCGAGATGATGCCGGAGATCTCGGTGCCGTGCGGATCGCTGCCGGCGCCGCTTACGGCCGAGAACGCTTCCACGACGGAGCCTTGCAGGTCAGGATGGCTCTGATCGACGCCTGAATCGATGACCGCGATCAGCGTGCCGCCGCCGCGTGCCACCGTCTGCGCGCGTGCGACATCGAGCTTGACCAGGGAGTATTGCAGGCCGTTGTTCGGGTCTGCAGCGCCCTGCAGGTGGCGATAGTAGTAGTTGAGCTGCGGACCGAGCACGCGCGGATCGCCTTGCAGTGCGGCCACCGCGACATCCAGCGGCCGGTTGTTGAGGACGCGATAGCGCACCAGCCGAACGCCGAGCAGCGTGACGGTGCTGCGCTCGAGCAGCTGCAGGCCATGGGTCTGGCCGACCGCAACGTCGACTGCTTCCGGTGTCGCCTGCGCCATGCGGACGACGACCTCGTCCGGCACGAACTGCGGCGCGTTGGTCACTGCCGGCTGCTGAGGCGTCTGGTTCGGTGGGGTTTGGGTCGGCGGCGTTTGCGGATTGCGTTGTGGCGCAAGCGCCCTTCCGGCAGCTCCTGCGAGTGCGACCGGCGCGAGCGGCTGCCGTTGCGGTGGACTCGAGCAGGCAAAGACGCTGCCGCCCAGGTCCTGCCGGCCTTCCCGGGGTCCGCAGCTGCATTGGCCGTTGCGCACGCGTCCCGCAATGCAGACGATGTGGATGGACGGAGGATTCGTGCCCTGGCCGCCAGGCAATCCACCGGGCAGCGACGCAGGCCTGCCGTCGTTGTTCTTGCCCCCATTGTTGTTCTTCCCGCCGTCGTTGTTTTTCCCACCATCGTTGTTCTTGCCCCCGCCGGTGGGCTTTCCATCGTTGGTGTTGGTCGGCCGGCTGTCACCGGGGCTTCCCACCTGATCCGGGTTGTGATGGTTCTGATGGTTGTTCGCGTGATTATCGGACTGTCCGCCATGGTGCCGTGCGCCGGCTCGCTTTTCCCGTAATCCCCGCCCGCGCTTTCCGCCGCGCAGTCGCGCGAGCGAAAGGTCAGGCGTCACGTCCACACCCGCGACCGGACGCAGCGGCAGCGCCTCGGCGCTGTCATGTCCGCTGCCCGTAGGGAGCAGACAAGCGAGAATGAGCATCGCGGCAAAGCCGAGCGACCGTCGGAGGAATAGGAACCATGACAACATGACACGCTCCACGTTCTTGCTCAGGAATAAACATCCTTCAATGCTTGCACAGGCTGCCTCACGGCGTCTGCGTCACGAACACGATGAGGTCGCTGCGCGCCTTGAGAGCTGCGATCAACCGCTCGCGCTCACTTTCGTTCATGGTCTTGGGACCGATCCGGACCGTGAACAGTCGGCCACCACGCGGACCATCGATAATTTTCACGCCCAGGCCGGAGAGCACGTCCGCGATCGCCGCTGCCGAGGCATCGTCGGCGAAACGCACGACCACGGTCGTGCCCGCATCGACGGTCCCATTGCCGCCCGAGGCTCCGGTGAAGATGCCAGTATATTGCGCCACCACCAGCGTTCCGATGGTGGCGGCCTGCAGCAGGATCACGATCGCGGCGGCGGCACCAACAAAGCCCAGCGTGGGCGACGATGGCATCACGAGCAGCCGCGTGATCCAATCAAGCCCCCAACCGGCTGAACGCGCCGGCTGTGCCGGGGCCTTGCCGATCATGGCCGCGACGCGGTCGAAGCTGCGCGCCGGACGGTTCGCATAGATTGCGTTGCCTGCTGCCGTGCTCTCGCGCTCGGCCCGGATGAGGTCGAGCTGGCGCGCCACGTCGGGATGATGCTTGAGATAGTCGTCGATCTCATTGGCCTCGGCATGATCGAGCTGCCCCGTCACATAAAACGGCAGCATCATCTCGACCTCGTCGCGCCTCGCGCTTTCATGCTTCGTGTCTTCGCTCATGGCCACCCTCGATCCACACCTGCATCTTTCAGAAGCACCGAGAGGCGCTTGCGGGCATTGAACAATCTGGTCTTGACGGTGCCTTCCGGTATGCCCAGCACCGCGCTCGCCTCAGCGACCGACAATTCGTGAAAGTAGACGAGATCGACGATCTCACGATAGTCGGTCGACAACGCATCGATACAGCGGCGCAAGAGCCGGCCCTTGTCGGCTTTTTGCAACGCCACTTCCGAATCGTCGGCCTGGTCGGGAAGACTGGCCGCCGTCTCGTCGTCCCATGGCTCCTCGCGCCGTTTCCGCAGCGCGCTGATCGCCCGATTGTGAGCAATCGACAACAGCCAGGTGGTGGCTCTGGATCGCCCCTCATAGCCGCCCGCATGTTTCCAGACATCGACGAACACCTCGTTGGTGAGCTCCTCGGCGACCCCCTCATCGCGCACGATCCGCGCAATGAAGCCGAAAATGCGGTTCTGGTGCCTCATATAGAGCGTCTCGAGGGCAACCGGATCCGCGGCGGCAACCCGCGCGATGAGCTGATCGTCTGCAATAAGCCTGTCCATCGCTCGTCGCTATGTGGCTCGCGCTGTCGTGGCTCGTCGCTGTTAGAGCTGCCAACCTGTTCGACGCACCAACGATGCGTTCGGTTTGTGGCGGAATGACTTTTTTTGCCCCGGCCGCCGAGGGGGCGCCCAGCCGGCGGTATGATGCGGCTCAAGGATTCTTTTCAATCGCCGGCAAACCGCCAAGTGCAAACCACCAAGTGCACTCGCGCGTCCGACAGACCGTGGGAGCCGACTGTCGCCCCCACCGCCGTCAGGCGCGCTGAATGCCTTGCGTCCATTCCCGGGACCCGGCGCGCCCAGGCGTCACCTGTCACCCTTGAATGAGTGGAGGCTCTGATGAGGCCGCGGATACATGTCCCGCTTTCACCTGCCGATCGCGCCACCATCGCGATGTGGTCGCGACGCGTGCTGTTGGTGTGGGCCGTTATTGTCGCTTCGCTCGTCGCCTATGCGTTCCTGGCTCAGCGCGAGCCCGCGACAGCGAATATCGAGAACTCGCAGCAACAGGCGCAGTCCGGCTCCGTTGCGCCGCGGGGGCAGCAATGAACATGATCGCAACGCTCATGGGCTGGTTGATAGCTTGCCTGTCGACCGGCCCGCTGCTTCTGGCGCTCGTGATGCTTGCGATGCTCCGGGGTCGCAGAGTGGATGACCCGTGAATGGCGGTCCAGGAACTGCTTCCTCGGCAGCGTTCATCTTGGAGACTGCCGAGACCCGGGAGCCCCGGCATAGGCCTTGCGGCATCATGCTGCCCTTGGCCGACCGTATCGATTTGTGTCAGGCCAGGACTCGTCGCAGGTCCTGCGGGCACGCACCTGCGGCATGGGGATGCCGTCGGCGCCGGTCCTTTGTGCAGCGCACAGTTCAGCGCACCTAACATATTCACCAAAAGTGATTGAATGGCTCGCTGGCCTGCATGTCGCACTGGATCGGGCCGGCCGATTTTGGCTATAGAACCAAGCCTTAACCCGTGTCACCCGACACCCCCGGCGGGCCGCCCGCCGCGGTTGTCGGCCACGGCCACCCGTGACACCATTGTGCGCTGAATCCTGTGGTTGAGGCCCCATGCCGCGTCGGAAATTCACCTGGTCATCGCTGCCCGACGAGGAGTTGCTGCGCCTTCGATTCAAGGATCTGAAGGTCACGGTCGAGGGCACCTGGCTTGAGGATTGTCTTTCCCGGCTGCACGAGGAGCTTGCCGAGCAGAACCTGCGGGTGCGGCCGCATGCCTGGATCTCGAACGAGTGGTTCAGCCCAGACGACGCGCCCGGGATCGCCGTCCCGTTCTATCTCACGCATCCCCGGCTGATGCAGCTCGAGCGCAAGATGATCATCGATGTCGAGGGCGGCACCTGGTCGGAATGCATGAGCATTCTGCGCCACGAAGCCGGCCATGTGGTGCAGCACTCCTATCAGTTGCATCGCAAGCGCCGCTGGCAGCAGCTGTTCGGGCCCTCCTCGCGCCGCTATCCGCGCTACTACCGGCCGAACCCCGCGAGCCGGAATTTCGTGCAGCATCTGCGCCTGTGGTACGCGCAGAGCCATCCGGACGAAGATTTCGCCGAGACCTTCGCGGTGTGGCTGCGGCCGCGCTCACACTGGCGCGCGCGCTATGCCGGCTGGCCGGCGCTCAAGAAGCTTGAATATGTCGACGAGCTGATGGCCGAGATCGCGACGCAGAAGCCGATGCTCACCGGCCGCGAGGTCGTCGATCCGATCAGCCAGCTGACCGAGACGCTCGAGGAGCACTACCGCAAGAAGCAGGCGCTCTACGCGTTCGACTCGCCGACCAGCTACGACCGCGACCTGCAGCGGCTGTTCTCGGCCGATCCGCGGCATCGCCGGCTGATGCCGGCCTCGCAATTCATCCGCCGCCATCGCTCCAAGGTGCGCGAGCTGGTGGCAAAGTGGACAGGCGAATATCAGCTCACCCTCGACGCCGTCGTTGATGATATGATTACGCGCTGCCGCGAGCTCAATCTGCGCGCGGTCGGGTCCGAACGAAAATTGGTGGCAGACTTCACGGTGCTGTTGACTGCCAAGACGATGCACGCATTGTTCGGTCCATCGCGGCGGAAGTGGATCGCGCTATGAACAAGCTACGTGTCCTGGTTCTGATGCACCCGGACCTGATACCCCCCGAATCAAACGAAGGATTCAGCGAGCAGGACGCCAGCGCCTGGAAGACCGAATACGATGTCGTGAACACGCTGCGGACGGCCGGGCACGACGTGAAGCCGTTGGGCGTGCACGACGAGCTCAAGCCCATCCGTGACGAGATCGAGGGCTGGAAGCCCGACGTCGTGTTCACGCTGCTCGAGCAGTTCCATGGCGAGGCGATCTACGACCAGAACGTCGCGAGCTATCTAGAATTGATGCGCGTGCCTTATACCGGCTGCAACCCGCGCGGCCTGATGCTGGCGCGCGGCAAGGACCTGTCGAAGACGCTGGTGCACTATCATCGCATTCCGGTGCCGGCCTTCGCGGTGTTTCCGATCGGCCGCAAGGTGAAGCGGCCGCGCCGGCTCGCGATGCCGCTGATCGTCAAGAGCGTCAGCGAGGACGCGTCCTGGGGCATCTCGCAGCAATCGGTCGTCGACAGCGACGAGAAGCTCGCCGAGCGCGTCGTGTTCATCCACGAGCGGATCGGCACCGCGGCGATCGCCGAGCAGTATATTCCGGGGCGCGAGATTTACGTCGGCGTGCTCGGCAACGAGCGGCTGCGCGCGCTGCCGGTGTGGGAGATGCAGTTCACCCAGCTCGCCGAGGGCGCCTGGCCGATCGCGACCGAGAAGATCAAGCACGATACCAACTACCAGGAACGGCGCGGCATCCTGCACGGACCGGCGCAGGAGATCGCGCCCGAGATCTATACTCGCATTCACACCCTGGCGAAGCGCATCTACCGCACGCTCGGCCTCGACGGCTACGCCCGCATTGATTTTCGCCTGTCTGAGAAGGGCATTCCGTATTTCATCGAGGCGAACCCGAATCCCGAGATCGCCGAGAGCCAGGAATTCGCCACCGCCGCCAAGCACGACGGCATCCCTTACGACGACCTGCTGCAACGCATTCTCACGCTCGGCGTGCGGCGGTCGAGTGCAGAGGCGTAGGGGGCGGCGGCGGCTTCGGGCAGCGTACCTATTCCAGGGTCGCGCCGATGGCGCGGATCACCTTGCCGTATTTCTCGTTGTCGCCGCGGATGCGGGCCCTGAACTCGTCCAGCGTGGTCAAATAGGGGTCCCCCGAACCCGAGGCCGCAAGCCGCTCGATCAAATCCGGCTGCTTAAGCACTTCGACGGTCTCGGCGCGCAACCGATCCATGATCGATTGCGGGACGCCGGCCGGCGCGAACAGACCATGCCAGATCAGCACCTCGTAGCCGGGATAGATCTCGCCGATGGTCGGAAGCTCCGGCATCAGCGGAAAGCGCGTGGCGCCGGAGGCCGCCAGCCCCCGGATCCTGCCGGATTGAATCGTCGGCACCAGCGAGCCGCCGCCGAACATCGCCGACACCTCGCCGGCGAGAAGCCCGATGCCGGCCGGACCGCCGCCGCGATACGGCACATGGGTGAGATCGATTCCGACGTGCTGCTTCAGAATTTCCATCGCCAGGTGGTGCTGGCTGCCATTGCCGATCGAGGCATAGAACATGGGCGGCCTGGCTCGCCGCGCGAGTTCGACGAATTCGCGCAGGTTATTGGCTTGAACCGACGGATGCACCGCCAGCACAAGCTGGTTCGCCGTCAGGCTCGCAATCGGCACCAGGTCCTTGAGCGGATCGAACGTCATCTTGGCGTAGAGATGCGGATTGGCCATGAACAGGTTGTCGGGCCCATGCATGAGGGTGTAGCCGTCCGGCGCCGCCTTGGCGGTGGCCTCGCCGGCAACATTGCCGCCGCTGCCGGGACGATTTTCAATCACCACCGGCTGGCCGAGCCGCACCGACAGGCCCTGACCGACCAGCCGTGCAACAATGTCGGCGGCCCCACCGGGCGGGAACCCGACATTCATTCGGATCGGGCGCGACGGGTAAGTCTGCGCGAAGCCCGGGCGCGCGAGCGCTGGAAGTGCGACGGTCGCAGCGGCGGCCTTCAGGAGTTGCCGGCGCGTCTTGATGCTTCGCATCGTTCAGCCCGGCTCCATGCCGGTCTTGCGGATGATCGGCGCCGCCTCCGGTGCGGTGAGGAACTTCAAGAGCGCACGGGCGGCGTCGGTCGGCCCTGCAGCCTTGTGCACGGCGGCGGAGAACACCGTCACCTCCTGGATGTCGGCCGGCAGCGGTCCGAGATAATCGATCCCTTTCACAGGCAACAGCTCGCTCACCTGCTGGAAGCCGATCTCGGCATCGCCGCGCGCGACGACCTCGCCGATCGGCACATTGGGGATCGGCGGAACGATCTTGGCCTTGAGCTGCTCGGCCAATCCCCACTTCGCGATCAGGCGCTCCATGTGAATGCCGCTTGGCCCGGCCGAATACGCAATCGTCTTGGCGGCGAGCAACGCCTTGCGGATGCCCTCCGACGAGGTGGTGTCGATTTTCGGCGCGCCGGCGCGGATCGCGACGCCAATGCCGGAGCTCGCCACATTGACGCGACTGTCGGCGATCAGCTTGCCTTGCTTGATGAGATCGTCGATCTGCGCCGCCGGCAGCATGACAACGTCAGCGACCTCGCCATCGGCGACGCGCTTGGCGACCGCGGTGACCCCGCCCCAGGTGACCGTCACTTTGTGGCCGGTCGCCTTCTCGAAGCCCGGCACGAGCAGTGTGTACGGTTCCCGCGTGCCGGGCGAGCCGACGACCTTGATCTCGGCGGCGTTGGCGATCCCGCTCAACATCACGGCGCTCACTGCGGCAAATTTGGCGACCAGCGTTCCCATCGTCATGGCGTTCATCCTCCCTGCGTTGTTTTGTGACAAATGTAGCGACTGGCACAGTGCACTGTAAATCGGCCTTGCAATACGGGTGACGGACCGAAAAGTCTCGGTTGTTGTCGCGTCGCTTAACAAACATTCATGAAACTCGATCGCCGTGTTCGTCGAGATGAGCCGAAGGCCCGTTGCCGGAGCTCCTCGCAACGTCAGTGACAACTTGGCACACTGCCGCGCACAAAAAATCTCATCAATTCACAAAAGCGCCGAATTGCTTCTGCATCAGCGTACCGCTCCCGCGGGGAGCGATCACACAACCCAAGTCTGATCACAAGCCAGTCGACGACTGGGCCACCGGCTGGTGCCACGCACCGGCAGCACGGGGAATCTTTGAATGCACCAATTGCTGTGCCTGATCACAATGACACTTGCCCTAACGACACCTGCACTGGCTTTCGCTGACACACGGGCCATGAAGGATGAGCTGCCAACGGCGCACGTCGATTCAGCGGAACCAGATTCGAACAAGAGAGACGGCGCAGACGCGAAACAAGCTGCTGCCCAACAAGTTCCCGACGTCTCACTGGACTTGCTTTGCGACACGCTTGCCGCATCGGCCCACACCTCTGGTCTGCCGGTCAGCTTCTTCTCGAACCTGATCTGGCAGGAAAGCCGGTTCGTGTTCCGCGCCGTGAGCCCGGCCGGAGCGCTGGGAATTGCGCAGTTCATGCCAAGAACCGCCGCGGCAGTCGGATTGACGGACCCGCTCGACCCGCTCAAGGCGCTTCCGGCGTCAGCGCGTCTCCTGGGTGGGCTGTTCCAACGCTTTGGCAATCTCGGACTGGCGGCGGCAGCCTATAATGCGGGCGAAGCTCGCGTGAACAATTGGCTGTCCAACAAATCGGGCCTGCCGCAGGAAACCCGCAACTACGTCCTCGCGATAACAGGTCTTCCGGTCGAGCACTGGAAAGCAGCCGCCAAAGGGCTGCAATCATTCAAACTGGCGAAGCGAATGCCTTGCCACGACCACGAAGCGTTCGCCGAGGCTGGCGAGGCGATCGTTGAGGCAAGTGCCATAGACGAGTCCACAACGAAGGCCACGCTTTCGGCAGAGGGCGCTCCGCGTATGCAGGCCTCCTCGGTCGGCAGCGGCCGGATCCGAAAGGCAGGAAAGCTGCGCAAGCGCGTGCGGCCGCCTTGGCGGGGCCGCAACAGCGGCGGCGAAAAACAGGCGCTCGGCCAACAGCCTGAAAAGGAGCGTGTGAGAGCGACAGTGGCCGACGCGGGTCAAGGCACTCCCGCGATTGGATAGCCCCGCGCATTCATAGCTCCTCTTCTGATTCAGAATATCCGGGGTCCGGCCTGCGCCCGGCGCCGAAAACGACGGCCAAGCTTTTTTCAGCAGCCTGTTAAGGTCTT
>Ga0137403_10009205_pt1 | contig 10990 bp, 10 predicted proteins | sample CZOMad2_1_16fung_FD_122057 | JGI IMG/M metagenome (GOLD analysis project Ga0137403, IMG submission 122057) | Vadose zone soil fungal communities from Angelo Coast Range Reserve, California, USA - CZOMad2_1_16fungal (Hybrid Assembly) | ecosystem: Environmental > Terrestrial > Soil > Vadose zone...
CCACCACTGCCGAGGGCGCCGGCAACGGCGCCCTCCGGTCGTCGGCGGTGCAGAACCGCCTCGGCTGCGAGCGTTCTGCAAGCTCAGGCTTCCGCGGCGGTGCCTTCAGTCACGCTGGCGTGGTTGGCCGAAGGCGAGGGAGGGCGCAGCAGCTGGCGGGCCCTCCAGAAGGTGCGCGGCATCGATCAAGTCGGGGGTCGTGAAGCCTTCCGTGAACGTCGCGTAGACGGCGCTTAACAAGTCGCTCCCGTGCTGTGCAGGCTTTCGCTCTACGCGGCACAGCCCGATCGCGGCCCGCAGCTGCATCATCTTGGCGTCGAGTTCCCCGGCAGCGTCGAACGCCTGTTGAAACCAGGGTTCTGCGTCGAGGCTGTTCGCCTCGCGGAGGGCCAGCAGCAGGTGGCCCTTCAGCGAGTAGAACTCCGGTAGGAGGGTCAGCCCGGACCCTCGGTCGGCAATTTCGAGGGCTTCCTCGATGAGACTGAGTCCTTCGGCAGGTCTTCCGGATCGGCCGCATGCTTCTGCTTGGACGAACAGGATCAGCGGCCAAAACACCGGCGGAGTCCTAAGGCCTTGGTAGAGGGCGAGTCCGTCGCGGATTTCGACTAGTCCGTCTTCGGAACGTCCGAGTCCTGTTTTCGCTGCCCCGAGGAGGCAGGTCCCGAGCGCCCTCCAGATCTGCAGATCATGCTCGTCTGCGACGTCCAGCACTCCCACGGCACGGTCTCGCATCAGTTCTGGCTCTCGCCTCCACAAGTGGAGAAATCCGGTGTGGAAGAGCGCATACGCGAGGGAAAATGGGTGCTCCAGCTCGGTCGCCAGGGCGACGGCACGGGTTGCGCGTTCGAGTGCGCGATCGGGCAAGCCGAGCATCCAGAGGGTGAGGGCGGAGGTCGTAAAGGACGCGACACCTGGGTTGTTGCCGAGACGGAACCGGCGCGGTCGGTGATGCTCCGACTCGAAGGAGGCGATCGCTTTGTCGAGGTGGCCGAGGCCGCCGTGTAGATCGTGTTGCAACGCGAGGCTGGAGCCCAGCACCAGATGCCCGTCGGCACGCATTCCTGTGTCGTTCTGCTCATCGGCCAGACGCAGGATCTCTTGCCCGACTTCTGCTCCCTTGTCGAACTCGGCGCGGTAGTTGTAGAAGGTTGCGAGGCCTCGGAGGACCGGGAACAGCTGGGGGAGCTCTCGTTGCCCCTCGAACAGCTCGAGGGCGCCGGTGTATGCGTCCTCGACTTCCTGCGTGTAACCGTTTACCGCCATCAATGCCCTCGCCAGGCTGGTCCGAAGCGTTGCCTCCTGCACTGCGCGCTCGGGCGTCGATGGTGTGGACGCGAGCACGTTCAGCAGTTCAGTCGTCAGCTCGATCGTGCCGTGGTATGAGCCCTGTCTGTCGTAGAGGAGCCACAGGCTGTCGACGAGTCTGTTGAGCTGGTCCAGATCGCGCTCGACCACCCAGTAGTGCCAAGCGACGCGCAGGTTTTCCGTCTCGGCAGCCATCGAGGCTAACGCGGTGTCGTCCCGCTCGCCGGTCAGGTGCCCCCACTGTCTTTGCGCGAAGTCTGCAAAGTAGACGGCGTGGGCGCGCCGGGCGGCGGCGCTGAAATCGGGCAGGTCATCCAGCCGCTCCGTCGCGTATTCCCTGATCGTCTCCAGCATCGCGAGCCGGGGCTCTCCGGCTCCCGCTTCGGCCTGTCGGATCAGGCTCTTGTCTGCCAGTGAAGCCAGGCCGTCGAGGGTGTCGATTCCCGTCCCGCGAAGGTCGTCGATTTTGCCGGCCACGGCTTCGACCGCATCGAACGAGATACCGGAGAAGACGGAAAGCAGCTCGAACAACCGCTGCTCACCAGGTTCCAGTAGCTGATAGCTCCACTCGATCGTGGCACGAAGCGTCTGCTGTCGCGCTGGAAGGTCTTGCGCACCGCCGTGTAGTAGTCCCAGCCGGCTGCTCAGCCGGTCTCGTAAGGCTTCCGGTGAGAAGACGTTGATCCGGGCCGTCGCGAGCTCGATCGCGAGGGGCAGCCCGTCCAGTCGCCGGCAGATCTCGACGACGGCGTCTGCGTTGTCGTCTGTGAGTCTGAACTCTGGCCTGACTTCCCTCGCGCGCTCGACGAAGAGCTGGATTGCTTCGTAACGAACGAGCTGTTCGCCCGACACCTGTCTTTGAGCCGGGCTGGGCAACGAGAGCGGCGGGACCGAGAACAGATGCTCTCCGCGCACGTGCAGCGCCTCGCGGCTGGTCACGAGCAGCTTGAGCCGCGGGCATCCGAGCAATAGCTGCGCCGCGGTGGGCGCCGAGGCGGTCACCTGTTCGAAGTTGTCGAGGATGAGCAATAGGCGCTGTTCGCGCAACTCGCGAGCGAGCTCGTCGAGCAGCGGCTCGCGTGTCTCGTGCAGGCCGAGCCGGCGTGCGATGGCGGCGAGCATCGAGGCGCTATCCCGGGCGGCCGAGAGGTCGACAAAGACGGCGCCGTCCTCGAACCTGTCGACCTGGTCCGCGGCCGCATGGAGCGCCAGGCGCGTTTTCCCGATGCCGCCGGGCCCGGTGAGGGTGAGTAGCCGGACCGACTCGTCCTCCAGGCGTTCTCGGATCTTTTTCAACTCCCCAGCTCGCCCCACGAATGCGGACGGTTCGCCGGGGAGTTCGCTTGTCCGGTGGGAGAGGACGACGAGCGGCGGAAAGCTCGCGGGGAGATCTGGATGGACGAGCTGGAAGACGCGTTCGGGGCGTCCCAGATCCTTGAGGCGATGCTCACCCAGGTCGCGCAAGGTCGTCCCCTCTGGCAGCTGGTCGACGACAAGAGCCGCCGCGGCCGCCGACAGCAGCACCTGGCCGCCGTGCCCGGCGGACATGACCCGCGCGGCCCGGTTTAGGGTCGGGCCGTAGTAGTCCCCATTGCGCCTGGCAGCCTCTCCTACATGCAGTGCCATTCGCACACGAAGCGCTCCGGTCTCACCCCACGATGCGGACGCGAGGTCGTGCTGAGCTTTTAGGCAGGCGCTGAGGCCGTCGGTCGCCGAGGCGAAGACGACCATGAATCCGTCGCCCGTGCTCTTCACAACCCGCCCGTTCGAGGCCTCGACAGCCTCACGCAGGATCGCGTCGTGGCACTCCAGAGCATCCTTCATTCGCTCGCGATACTGCTCCCAGAGCCGGGTGCTGCCTTCGATGTCGGTGAACAGGAAGGCAAGAGTTTGCGATGCCGGCTCCACCGTCGTGACCATACGATCAGCGCGCTCCTAGGCGTTGCAAACCATCGTAGGCGGCGTACTTGTACGCCTCGCTTTCGGTCGGCACATTGAAGGTGCTGTGGATGAAGTAGTCGATCGTCCCGCCATAGTTGAGCACGGCCTGGCCCTGGTGGATGAGCTCCGGCGCGAGGTCCCCGAGGACATGGACTCCGAGTAGCTTCCGGTCCGTTCGCCGGAAGACGAGCTTCACGAGTCCGTCCGTTGCGCCGGCGATGGTCGCCCGCGCGTTTCCGGAGAACCAACCCCGTCCCACCTCGTAGTCGATCCCCTCGGCGGCCGCACTTTCCTCGGTGTGACCTACCATTGCCGTCTCCGGGACCGAATAGACCCCGAATGGGGGGATCGGGTCGACGGTCTCCTTGAAAGGGAACCCGAAGGCGTAGCAGGCGGCCACCCGTCCCTGCTCCATCGATACCGAGGCGAGCGCCGGAGGCCCGATCACGTCCCCCGCGGCATAGATCCACTCCGCACTCGTGCGGAACGTCTCGTCGACGATGATGCGATCGCGCTCGTCGACCTGCACTCCCACCTCTTCGAGACCGAGGCCCTTCGTGTTTCCTGCCCGTCCAGCTGCGAAAAGGACCTTGTCCGGCGTGATGTGCTCGTCGCTCCCGAGGGTGACGCGAACAACGTCCCCGTCGCGCGTCACCGCAGGCTTCCCGGCGTCCAGCAGGACCCGCATCCCCAGATCGGAAAATGTCTGCGCAAGCAGCTCTGAGATCTCGCGGTCGAGAAAGGACAGCAGGCGTCCATCGGCGACGACCAAGGTCACCTCCATGCCGAGGGCGGTGAACACCGAGGCGTACTCGCAGGCGACGGCGCCTCCCCCGATCACGGCAATGCTCCCGAATGGGCGGTCGATTTCCAAGACGGTCGTGGAGTCGTGGACGTCTTGGCCGTCGAAAGGAATATCCGGCGGGCGGAACGGCCGCGACCCGGTGGCGATCAAGACGACGTCGCCGTTTAGCACCCGTTCGTGACCGGCATCGACGGCTACGTGGACGGTCCGATCTGATCCGAGTCTCGCGCGTCCGTGGACGAACTCGATTGCATGGCGCTCCAGGTTTGCGCGCACCGCATCCGTCATCGTCTCGATCACCTGCGCCGTTCGAGTCCTGAGCTGCGCCAACGTCGCCTCCGGATCGAGGGTGAGGCGCAGCCCGTAGACGTCCCTTCGCCGGAACCCGGTGATGTACATCGCGGTTTCCCGGAGCGTTTTGCTCGGGATGCTGGCGTTGCTTACGGCTGCGCCGCCGGGTACGCCAGATTGCTCCACGACGGCGACCCGCCTGCCGAAATAGGCCGCCTGCGCCGCCGCCTTCTCACCGGCGGGCCCAGAGCCGATGACCACCATGTCGAACGAATCTTCCGCGGGCACCCTGGCCCTCCAGAACGTGGCCGACTGCTGAACAGTACCCCCGAAGCGCCCGGCTGTTTACACGCGCGACGTCGTTAGTACAACTTCAATTGAACGCCTACCGCGAGCACCGGCCTTCCGCGGCGATGCCAGCGTGTCTCGCCTTAGTGCACCGGGTGAGGCCCGATATCGCTTGGAACCAGCAACTGCGGCGGAATGCAGCGGCACAGCCACGCTCGCTTTGAGGCCGCTCGCAACCCGGACGTCGCAGGTTCAAATTCTCCCCCGCTACTCAGAAAGCCCCTGCAAAACAGTACCTTTTTGTCTTTTCGACGCGCCGCAGCGAATTCTGCACTCCGCGCCTTCGGCGATCTCCTTTGGTGCCGACACCGACGTCAGCGCGCAGCAGGTTCGCGCGAGGGGACGACTTCCGGGCGGCGAGGCCGGGCCGGCTGGACCTTCCGGCGCAACACGATTCGACGCAGCGACGCAGCGGCCCGCTTCGTCACTGGCGGTCGAGCCGGTAGAAGCGCTCCGAGCGCTCTGCGTGCAGCCTCGCGCTCGAGGTCGGCTTCGTGCTCTCTGCCCAGCATCCGATAGGTCTCATGCATGTCCTCTCCTTGTCGTTCCGACGGGAAGCGTCTACGACTGGATTTGCCCGCTGTAGGTATTGACGGGTCCGGTGGGGATGACGACTGTTCCGACCTCGTGAAGCACGCCATGGAGGCCGGCGAGCCCGCCAGAGGCGCTGACGATCGTGGCGGTGGCGTGGACGACGAGCGTGGAGTCGTTTGATCCGTTGAGGTCGAGGGTCACGGTGCCGGGAACGTCGTTCACCGTTCCGGTGAAGGTCTCGACATCGTGGAAGTTGGCACTCCCGTCGGCGTGGATGACCAAGATGCCGTGCAGCGTCGAGGTACCGCTGAAGGTGCCGGTGTAGGAGGCCGTCGCGCTGAGATCGACGATCAGGTTGCCCCCGGCCGTGCGGATGCTGTTGAAGGTCGCCGACGTAGTAACGATGGTCCCGCTCGCCGGAGTCGGCGGCGAGGCGGCGGCACCCGTTGCGGCGGCCATCGCGAGCAGGACAGTGAGTGGGACGAGCAGCAGACGACGCAGCCTCGTGTTGCTCATGCTGATTCCTCTCGGTTTTCGCATCGACTGCAATTCCAGAGCGAATCCGCTCATCCGGCAATCCCAACAAGTTGGGATTTCCCTCTGATCGCCGTATCCTTGATGTCGTGGCTAGCGAGCGGAAGCGGGCTCGCTGCCGAGAGCGACTCGAGCGGCTCAGCGAGTCAACCCTCGACTGCGAGTCGATCCAGCGCGAAGCGATCGCCGACCTTCGGCGCGTGATCGGCTTCGATCGTTGGTGCTGGCCCTTTGCGGACTCCGAAACCCTGCTTCCACTCAGCGGCGTTGCCGAGCATGACTTCGGGCCAAGAGTTCCTCGCATGCTCGAGCTCGAGTACTCGAACGACTACTTCGCGGCGAAGCACGTGCTCGCTCGGCGAGCGAACCCGGCGGCGAGCCTCAGTGCCGAGACCGGCGGTGACCTCGCACTCTCGGGCCGCTGGGACGAAGTCATGCGCCCGGCCGGTCTCGGGGACATCGCCGCGGTCGCGTGCCGCGACGCGCTCGGCTGCTGGGGGTGGATCGAGGTGTACCGCGACGGGGCTGATCGGCCGTTCGAAGCGGGCGACCTCGAGCTCCTCGCGAGTGTCGGCCCCAGTCTCGGCTCCGCGCTTCGCCGTGGCTTGATGGTCGCGAGCAAACACGACGCGCTCGCGCCGAGCCCGCCGGGAGTGATCGTACTCAATCCGGATCTAAGCCTCGTCAGCTCGACGGCGGGAGCTCGCGCCTGGATCGACGCCCTCCCGGCGGCAGCGCTCTTCGCCGGGTGGGCAATGCTTCCCGCGCAGGTCTACCCAGTCGCGACGCTGTCGCGGTCAAGAAACGCCGTGACTGCGACGCTGTCGCGGTCACGAAACGCCGTGATTGGAGCCCACGCGCTGGAACGTGCCGTCGACGGGAGGTGGGTGATGATCGAGGCTGCACGGCTTGAGGGAGACGACGACGGACAGATCGCCGTCACGCTTCGAGGCGCAGCTCCAACCGAGACGTTCGAACTCTTCTGTCGCGCCTATGCGTTCACGAAACGCGAGCGCGACGTCGCCGCCGCGGTCGTCGCAGGACTCGACACGCGCGCCCTTACCGAGCGGCTCTTCATCTCTCGCCACACGGTCCAGGATCATCTGAAGTCGATCTTCAAGAAGATCGGCATCCACAGCCGCCGCCAGCTGCTCGCGAGGTTCAACGCTTCGCCCGACGGGCGCTAGCCGCGACTGGGGCCACGGCAGCGGCCGCACCTCGACGGACCGGTAGACGAGACGGTCGGGGAAATGTGTCCAAATCCCTCCCCGCTATTGGAAAAACCCGCATATGCGGGTTTTTCGCGTGTGGATAAGCGCTGATCGCTATGCGGATTTTCTACCCCACCAAGGGCTTAATAGTTCGAACTCCGTCCGTGATCAGCAGAAGACGGCGAGATTGAAAGGCAGATCGACGAGGGTGTTCGTTTCGTCGAAGATCGCGACGTTGACCGTGCTCGTATTGGTGCGGCTCGTAAAGAGGTTGTAGTCCCCTGAAACACCACCGGCGTCCTGTCCCGCCGACCCGAGGTAGACGCAGTTCGTGATGTCGGTGTTGAAGGAGATGCGGTAGACGCCGGTGCCTGCTTTAGTCGCCAAGGTCGCACCGCTGTTCTTCGTGAGCGTGCCGTCGGCATCCAGTGCGACAAAGAGCTTCGTCGCCGACTGACCCGGCGCTCCCTGCACACCCTGCGCTCCCGTCGCGCCTGTCGTTCCCGTTGCGCCCTGTGCGCCCGTCGGGCCGGTCGGTCCCCTGTTGCCTTTGAGAGCAGTGCGGGCCGTCTTGCTCAGGTCGTTCGTCTGCAGCGACCCGTTGATCACTTGCTTCGTGCCGACGCTGTTTCCCGGCAGGAGCGCGTTACCGGCGGCGAATGCCGTCCCGCCGAGCGCAAAGAACAGTGCAAACAACGCCACGTGATGGAGTTTGATGTAGGAGATCAACATGGTTGCCCTCCCATTCCGGTGAGGCAACGATCGATCAGCGCGCGAGAGAACTGCTGTTGCCGCTCTACGAGCTCGAGTCGGTTCGATTCGAGCTCGTTGCGGTCCGCATGCCGCTCGCGGAGTGCCTGCCGCTCTGCGACGAGCCCGCGGAGCGCCTCTTTGAGAGATTCGACGCTAGCCATTGACGATCATCCACTCGTCTTGGTCTACCCGGTACGAGTTCTCGGGCATGGCCGCGTAGGCGTAGGGGTGGTAGAAGGCGTCCATCGCATTGGCCGGCGCGACGTCGAGGTGAAAGCCCGCGTCGGTTGCCAGGTCGTGGACAGAAAGCTCCACTTGGTCGGCTTCGGTCTGCCACAGGAGCAGAACTTCGACCGTTCCGCTCAGCCGCTGGGCCAGTTCTCGTGTGATCTTGCGTTTCATCGGGGGTCCTTTCCGTGAGAGTGGTCAGTTGGTTAGCGCAGCTTTTGCGGGGCCCCCAGGACGGGGACCCCGCGTATTTCTTGGTCTACGGGACGAGCACGCCGTCCACGAAGAGCTGGATCACACCGGCGGCCAAGCCGGCTGAGTTCACGTTGTCGTTGCCATTGAGGGTGTTGATCTCGAGCCGGTCGTTCGCGGCCTCGGTGTGCAAGACCCCGACCGTCGCGGCAAGACCGCTCACCTTCACACCAGCGGTGTCTCCGCTGACGTTGATCGTGTCGTCGCCGTCGGTGCCGTTGACGACGACGCGGTCGGCCGCGCCGTCACCGGCGTTCCCGCCCAGGGTGCCGGCAAGGTCGACGTTGACCTCGTTGACGTCGGTTCCGGTCAGGTCGTTGACCGTGACCAGGTCGACCCCGCCCAGGGCGTTGAAGTCGACCTGTTCGACACCGTGCGTGTCCATCGTGACGTTGGCGACGTCGCGGAAGAACTTCAGATGGTCGCCCTTCGCGGACAGGTCGACCTTCTCGGCGACGCCCGCGCCGTTGAAGACCATCGTGTCTTCGCCGTTCTGGCCTTCGATTGTGTCGCTGCCGTCGCCGGGATCCCAGACGAACGTGTCGTTGCCGTTACCCATGAACGCAACGTCGTTCCCCTTGTTCCCGTCGATCGAGTCGTTGCCGTTCCCGCCGAGCAGCGTCTCGGCTCCCGGGCCTCCGGCCACGGTGTCGTCGCCGTTGCCGCCGCTCAGCGTCCCGGCTCCGCCTCCGACGAGGAGGTCGTTTCCATTGCCGCCGAGAAGGGTTTCGGCTCCTGTGCCTCCGAAGAGCTCATCGTTCCCGTTTCCACCGTCGATCGTCGTCGGGATGGTGTCGGCGAAGACGCCGTTGCTCTCGTCGATTCGCAGGCGGTCGCCGCTGTTCCCGCCGTCGAGGGCGATCTTCGCGACGGCCGCGCGTGCGAAGCTGAAGTCGGCCGAGCCGTCATCGCCCAAGTCGACCTGGAGGGTGCCGGGCTGGCCGGCCTGGAGCCGAAGCGCGATGTTGTCGCTCGCGTTCGTGCCGGTGACCGTCAGCATGCCGTTCTCGAGCGACGTGCCCTTGAACTCATGCGGCGCGGCATTTCCCTGTCCGGCCGCGATCCCGGCTGCGACGGCGACCACGACCGCTGCCGAAGCAGCGAGCCACATCGGCCGCACGAAGCGGGATTTCTTGAGTTGAATCAGGTTCTTCATCTGTCTACATCTCCTTTGGAGTGAGCCGCGGACGGCTCGGTGTGTGGTTGTCCGGGCGATGCCCACGCTTTGGCGATCGGGGCTCACGAGACCAGGAACCGGCCGTGCATGATCCCGGCGTGCGGGTCGCACTGGAAGCGGTAGCTCCCTTTCCTCAGCCTCAACACGAAGCTCTTCGTCCCTGTGAACTCCACGCCCGTGAGGACGCGGTTGAAACCGGGCCCACTCAGGTGGAAGTCATGAATATCCGCGCGGTCGGCGATGACAAAGCGGTACGCCGTGCCCGCTTTCAGCTTCGTGACTTTTTTGCCCTGCATGGTCAGCCCGATCGTGAAACCGGGACCGACGGCGCCGTTGACGGTCTTGGCGGAAGCGGCCGAGCCGCCGCCCGTCGCAGCCAGCGCTGCGGCAGCGACTGCACCGAGTAGCCAAGAGCGCGTGCGAATCCTTCTCATGTCCTTTGCCTCCTTCGGGTAAGAGCTCTTGATCGAGCTGACGATCGGACGAGCCGATCCTCGAAGGCCCGGACCGTGATTCGCACCGTGGAGACCCCCCTGTCTTTTTGGGCCTCACGTGCTCGCGATCGCGTCAGGGCGACAGCTGTGACTTTCCGCTCATGGGCGCTACGCTCAACGCATATGAAAACGGCCGTCGCCACCGGACAGCTCCTCGAACGGAGCGAGGAGCTGGCGCGGATCGAGTCGGTGCTTGCCGCGGCCCGCTCGGGTCTGGGCACGTTCGCGGTCGTCGAAGGCCCGGCCGGGATCGGCAAGACTGCACTGCTCGCTGCGGCGCGGACCGCGGCTACTGACGGCGGGATGCACGTGCTGCGGGCGCGGGGGACGGAGCTGGAGCGCGATTTCGCCTTCGGAGTCGTGCGTCAGCTTTTCGAGCCGCCGCTGGCCGAGGCATCGGAGCTCGAGCGCGCTGATCTCCTGCAAGCCGCCGCCGGTGTGGCGGCTGGCCTGCTCGGGCTTCCCGGCGCCCCTGCTGACGGACCGCACTCGTCAAGCGTCGATCCATCGTTCACGATCCTGCACGGGCTCTACTGGTTGTGCGCGAATCTGGCCGCCCAGTGCCCGCTCTGCCTCGTCGTCGACGACGTGCACTGGGCAGACGCCGCGTCCCTCCGTTACCTGGTTTTCCTGCTTACGCGCCTGGAAGAACTGGACGCCGCCCTTGTCGTCGCGACCCGTCCTCGCGAGGAGGGCGCCGATGCCGAGTTGCTTGCGGCGGTGACGACCGATCCCTCCGCCGAGGTCATCCGCCTCCCTCCTTTGACGAGACCCGCCGTTGCCCAGCTCCTGGAGTCGAGGCTAGGCGGGCCTGCGGATCCCATCTTCGTCGATGCCTGCCTGGGCGCGACGCGAGGGACGCCGTTCCTTGTGGGCGTGCTCGTGGACGCGCTGAGCGAGGGAGGTATCGGTCCGACCGCGGAGGCCGCGCGCCACGTCGAACGAATCGGTGCACGAACGGTCGGTCGCTCGATTGCCCTCCGGCTCCGGCGGCTGCCCGAGCACGCCGGGCGCCTCGCGCGGGCGCTGGCCGTTCTCGAGCAGAGCGACCTTCTGCAAGCGGGGCGACTCGCGGGCCTCGAAGAGCTCGAAGCAGCAGAGGCAGCCGAGCTGCTAA